>Ga0126369_10002974_pt1 | contig 12186 bp, 12 predicted proteins | sample PanSoiMetaPlot_1_FD_109646 | JGI IMG/M metagenome (GOLD analysis project Ga0126369, IMG submission 109646) | Tropical forest soil microbial communities from Panama - MetaG Plot_1 | ecosystem: Environmental > Terrestrial > Soil > Tropical forest > Bulk soil | place: Panama | collected 2016-02-17 | reverse complement strand
TGCAAAGACGGGACGAGGGTTGGAGGAACTGCACAGTGAGTTACGAACATTCCTTGTGTCGCACAGGACGAATTTTGCTGACGATTTGATTCTCACGAATACTCGTCAACACGAAGCCGTTTCAAATGCGTCGGCCGCGCTGGGCCGCGCCGAGCAGGCGCTAACCACAGGCGTGCCTCATGAAATGGTGCTCATGGATTTGTATGACGGACTCGCGGCATTGGATGAATTGACGGGCGAGGTTGTCACAGACGATATATTAGGGCGCATTTTTTCCAAATTTTGTGTAGGTAAGTAGACCATGTTCGATGAGACGTACGATGTCGTCGTAATTGGTGCCGGTCACGCGGGGTGTGAAGCGGCTCATGCCGCTGCACGAATGGGATTGAACACGGCGCTGTGCACAATGAACGCCGATCTGATCGCGCAGATGTCGTGCAATCCAGCGATCGGGGGTATTGCAAAAGGGCATCTGGTGCGCGAAATCGATGCGCTTGGCGGCGTTATGGGACTGGCTGCGGATCAAGCCGGAATTCAATTCCGTCTTTTGAACACGAGTCGTGGCCCTGCGGTCTGGTCTCCTCGCGCCCAAGCAGACAAGGCTGGGTACCGGTATGTCATGCGGCGGATCTTAGAACAGACGCCAAATCTGTTCATCAAGCAAGCGGAAGTGACGGAGATCCTTTTTGAAGAGAGCCGGGTCACAGGAGTTGAACTGCTCGATGGCCGGCGTGTATCTGCTAAGGCCGTCATTCTGACGACAGGTACTTTCCTAAATGGATTGATTCATATCGGAGAGAAGCGTTTTACAGCGGGCCGCAACGGCGAACCCGCATCTATAGCTCTTGCCAATTGTATTCGTCAGATCGGTTTCGATTGGGGTCGACTGAAAACGGGCACGCCGCCGAGATTGGATCGGCGGACCATCGATTTTTCGGTTTTTGAGCAACAACTCGGGGATCGCGAGCCAACACCCTTTTCGTTTCGGACGGTTCGACCGCTCGAGAACAAAGTCTGTTGCCACATTACCTATACGGATAAGCGAATACATGAGGTGATTCGCAGCAACATGCATCGCTCACCTCTATACAGCGGGCAGATTCAGGGGATTGGACCGCGATACTGTCCATCCATTGAAGACAAAGTGGTGAAGTTTCAGGACAAAGACAGACATCAGATCGTGCTGGAGCCTGAAGGGATCGACACTCACGAGATTTACGTCAACGGTATGTCGACCAGTTTGCCGATCGATGTTCAAAGACAGATTCTTAGCTCGATGCAGGGCCTGGAGTCCGCTCAAATGATTCGGCCGGGCTACGCCATCGAGTACGACTTCGTTCAGCCAACGGAGTTAAATGCATCGTTAGAAACGAAGAAGATTGCAGGGCTCTTTTTTGCGGGTCAGATTAACGGAACGACGGGTTACGAAGAAGCGGCTGCACAAGGTTTGATGGCTGGAATCAATGCCGCATTGAGGGTGAAAGAGGAAGATCCGCTCGTTCTGGACCGTGCGGCGGGTTATATCGGCATCATGATCGACGATCTTATTACCAAAGGAACGAACGAGCCGTATCGCATGTTTACTTCACGCGCCGAGTTCCGCCTGAACTTGCGGATTGATAATGCAGATGCGCGGTTAACCCCGATCGGCCGTCGCGTGAATCTCGTGTCCGATGATCAATGGGAGGTTTTTCTTGACCGCAGACGCCGAATTGAACAATTCCGCGATCTTGTCGAGAATACGCGGGTGGACACATCCCATCGCTTCTTCCTTTCACGCGGTTTGGGATTTCGAGACAAGCCAAGTTTTGCAAGCTTGCTGCGACGTCCTGAGATCCATATTGAGGATCTGATCGCAGAAGGTGTCCTCGCGATAGAAGGGCATCGTCGCGAGGACGTTATTTCACTTGAAACCGCTATAAAATACGAAGGTTATCTGAAACAGCAAGATAGAGAAGTGGAGAAGTTACGGAAGGCTGAATCGAAGCGGCTTCCGTCTGACCTCGATTATGCGAGCATGCCGGGTTTATCCAAGGAAGTCGTCGAGAAGTTGACTCGCATCCGACCGCAATCCATTGCGCAAGCGAGCCGGATTCCGGGGATCACGCCGGCTGCCATCTCCATTCTCCTTTTTCACTTGGAAATGGGTCACAGCCCATCACATTCAGAGAACGTCGTTTAGTGTCCCACCTCGAACTTCTCGAGTCGGAGTTTCATACATTTCAAATCGAACTGCCGCGAGTGCAAAAGCTCGCGTTGGCGACCTACTGTGACGAACTCGTCCGATGGAATAGCAAGATCAATCTCACGTCTTTATCTGGCGCCCCATTGGTCCGTCGATTAGTGGCTGAACCAGTTTGGATAGCTCGTGAACTTCACCTAGAAGGATCATTGGTGGATATTGGGTCCGGCAACGGATCACCGGCGATTCCGTTTCATATTGTCTCGCGTTTTCTGGCCTGCGATTTGATTGAAGCGCGCGCCAAGCGTGCGGCTTTCTTGCGGCATTTAGCGCTTACGTTGAAATCGTCAAACATTACGGTTCACCGCGCGAGGTTCGAGGAGGTTTCCAGTTCGCTCAAGAGTCCGACCTGGATCAGTTTGCAGGCCGTTGCACTCACTAAGGAAATTATTGATTCTATTCGGTCGATTGCGAGCCCAACGACAACCATAGTCTGGATCACGTCTCAAGGGACCCGGCCAGTTTTGAAGCCCATTCGAATGCTTACTATTCCGATTACTCGCACACAGGTTTTTTTGTTCAACCTGGACCTTTCCTGACCACCATTGGGCGGAACCTTGTTCCACGTGGAACCCAATTTGGTTGGGTTCCACGTGGAACATCAGAGGTTGGCACGCATGGGAAAGGTTATCGCTATCGCCAATCAAAAAGGCGGGGTTGGAAAGACCACGACCGCCATCAATCTCGCTGCCTCGGTCGCCGCGGCGGATATGCGCACCCTCCTGATCGACTTAGACCCACAATCGAATGCAGGTTCTGGACTTGGGCTTCGAAAGGGATCGTACTCCAGGTCCACCTACCACGTGCTGGTTCAGGGGGAGCCCCTCGCGGCGGTGCTCCAACCAACAGAACTGGAAGCCATGTTCGTTGCCCCCGCAAGCCGTGAACTGGTCGGGGCAACAATGGAGCTCGCACAAGAACCAGAGCGCGATCAGCGGCTTAAGTTGGCAATGGCCTCGGTTCTAGAGGATTACGACTATATCTTTATCGATTGTCCGCCATCGTTAGACATTCTGACCGTCAATGCGCTTATCGCCGCCAATAGTGTATTGATTCCGATCCAGTGCGAATACTTCGCCCTCGAGGGAGTGTCCGAGTTGATGGAAACAGTCCGCCAGATCCGGCGTTTGCGAAATCCAGAACTCGAGATCGAAGGTGTGCTTTTGACCATGTTCGATGAGCGAACGAACCTCTCGCACCAGGTCATGCAGGATTTGAAGGAGTTCTTCGGAAATCAGGTATTCGCAACCATCATCCCCCGCAACATTCGACTCGGCGAAGCTCCGAGCCACGGCCGGCCGATTCTGCTCTACGACATCAAATCTAAAGGAGCTGAAAGCTACATCCGACTCGCAAAGGAGATCATACATGGCACAGAGAAAGGCGTTGGGGCGCGGATTGAACGCTCTGTTGGGCACGCCGGATCTTGAAACCGATCAGTTAAGGGAAATTGACACCGATCGCATCATTCCAAACTCTCATCAGCCCCGAAAAAATTTCGACGAAGACGCTCTCAATGAATTGGCCAATTCCATTCGAGAGCATGGGATCGTGCAGCCGATCGTTGTGCGTCCTTTGGAGGATGGCTTTTTTCAGCTTATTGCAGGGGAGCGTCGCTGGCGCGCTTCCCAACGAGCCGGACTCGCGCGCTTGCCGGCCGTCATAAGGGACGCAGGCGAAGATTCAGCTCTTGAATTGGCATTGATAGAGAATCTCCAGCGCGAAGATTTGAATCCGATGGAAGAAGCGCAGGCATATGAGAGATTAATTACTGATTTCGGATTGACTCAAGAAGAAGTGGCTCGCCGTGTGGGAAAAAACCGGGCAACGATTGCCAACATGCTTCGCCTCCTCCGATTGCCTCCCGAAGTTCAGCAATGGTTGCGCGAGAACAGGCTTACTACAGGACACGCGAAAGCGCTCTTGTCTCTGTCTGACCTCGATGCGATACTCGACTCCGCCAAGAAGATCATTCAGGGAAATTACTCTGTTCGTCAGGCAGAGACCTTGGTTGCGCGGTATGCGAACAATTCCCTCAAAGATGATCCGGCAGGTGGCCGCGGTGCCGTCGATCCGAATGTGAAGGCCGCCATTCACGCTCTCGAACAAGCGCTCGGAACCAAAGTCACCGTCCAAGAGAGCGGAGGCAAAGGAAAGATTGAACTTCATTTCTTTTCGTTTGAAGAAATGAACCGGCTCTATGAGGGCTTGTTGCGGGCGAAGTTCTAATCGATCAAGCTCTCGTTTCCGTGCCCGCTAAAAAGGGAGCTTCAGTATATGAAATTTCGTCTGAAACAATCTGATCACGTATCTGGGTTTCTCGACAAAGGAACAAACGTGACCGGCGAACTCGAATTCGCCGGCACGCTTCGCATCGATGGTAATTTTCAGGGATCCATTTCCACGGCCGACAATCTAATTATCGGCGAGCATGCCGTCGTGCATGCGGACATCAAGGTTGGCGAAATCGAAATCCACGGTCAGTTCTTCGGCACGATCGACGCCAAGACCCGCGTTGAAGTTTTCCCCAGCGGCCGGGTACGTGGCGACATTCACACTCCTACGCTATGTACAAATCCTGGCGCTCTGCTCGATGGAGGAATACGCATGGCCGATGAGCGCTCTGATGAATCCGTCACTCCAATAGATACTGTTTCCGAAAAGGCAGATACTCGACAAGAAAGGCATTGATGAGGCTGACTGAGTTCGCCAAGTCCGCGGGTTGAGCGGGTAAGCTCGGCCCGGGGGACCTGGACCTCGCATTGAAGACATTGCCTCGGCAAAACGTGCCCGGGGTGCTCGTCGGATTTGAAAACTCCGATGACGCAGGCGTCTTTCAGCTCACAACTGATATTTCAGTAGTTCAGACTGTCGATTATTTTCCGCCCATTGTGGACGATCCCTACACCTATGGACAGATTGCTGCCGCGAATGCCGTCAGCGACATCTATGCAATGGGTGGGCAGCCAAAGACGGCTCTTTCAATTGTTGGGTTCCCGACAAAAGGTCTGGACTTTAGCGTTCTCGGAACGATTATGCGCGGCGGCCTGGAGAAATTGGGCGAGGCCGGCGTCGCCCTATTGGGCGGTCACTCCGTGCGCGATGATGAGATCAAGTTTGGATATGCTGTCACCGGCATTATCGAAAGACAGCATATCAAACAAAATAGTGGCGCTCGCGTTGGCGATCGGGTCGTACTCACAAAACCACTCGGTACCGGACTAATTACAACGGCGATTAAACGCGGCAAGGCCTCAATCGAACACATCAATGCAGCAGTCGCTGCGATGGTTCAACTCAATCGTCGCGCGGCCGAGATAGCTCTCGAGTTCCGAGTCCACGCGATGACGGATATCACGGGCTTCGGACTCTTGGGTCACGCCAGTGAAGTCGCGCGCGCCAGTCGCTTATCGATTCAGATCAATCACGCAAAATTGCCACTTCTGCCAGGCACCCTTGCATACAGTCAGCAGGGCTTTTGCGCTGGTGGACTCACGAGCAACGAACAGTTTTTCGGGCCGAACGTCTTCATTACCGATTCCGTCCCACCAGACGTGCGAAACGTATTGTTTGATCCGCAGACATCCGGCGGGCTCCTCATTTTTTGTGGACCGCAAGACGTCGATCCGCTTGTGCACAAGTTGCAGTCGGAAAGAATCACCGCTGTTGAAATCGGGTTCACTTCCGACCCAACGGACCACCTGTTGACAGTCGAGTGAGCGGGTGTTATTTTTTCTTGTTTTGTCATACTCGCGGGGAACTACCGCGTCGCACTCCAAAGAGAAAAACTCGAATGCCCAAAATGGAACAATGTCCGTAGCTGCAAATCGGTACGCAACTGCGTTGATCGATGTGCTTCATCCCGCTGGTAAAGCCGAGGCTGGTTTGCAGCAGTTGCAGAGCTTTGCTTCACTCTTGAATGAGCAACCAGATGGCCGGAGATTTTTGGAGAATCCAGCCATAGCGAGCGACCGACGAGTGCGTGTTCTGAAGGAAATCGGTGCGGCATTGGGTTTCGACCGTCGGGTAGCGAATTTCATCAACATTCTCGCCGGAAGGAATCGGCTGCCGATTTTGGAAGAAATCATTGGCGAATATCGCCGGTTAATGGACGAGCGATTGGGCATCGTTCGGGCGCGAGTGACCGCAGCGCGGCCATTGGATTCTGAGCAACAGAAAGAATTAGCAGGCACTCTGCACCAGATAACCGGTAAAGAGGTTCGAATGGAATTAGCGATAGATCCATCGTTGATCGGTGGCCTCGTCGCTCAAGTAGGAAGTACGATTTATGACGGTTCGGTTCTTCAGCAATTACAGGCATTTAAACACCGGCTCGTGGGGGACTGATTTGAATGGAAATTAAAGCCGACGAAATTACAAAAATTATTCGCGAGGAAATTGAAGAATATCGCGCGGGCGTCGAGATTAGCGAAATCGGGAGCGTGATTTCGGTTGGTGACGGTATTGCCCGCGTCTATGGTCTGGAAAAAGCGATGGCCGGCGAGCTTCTTGAATTCCCGCACGGAGTGATGGGACTCGCGTTGAATCTCGAGGAAACACAAGTTGGTGTGGTTTTGCTCGGCGAATACACAGAAATTCGCGAAGGCGACCAGGTGAAGCGCACGCGCCGAATTATGGAAGTTCCGGTTGGTGATGCACTGGTAGGACGCGTTGTGAATGCCCTGGCCCAACCGATTGATGGGAAGGGCCCGATATCAACGACCCACCGGGCACCAATTGAAAGGTTGGCCCCCGGAGTTGTTGATCGTCAGCCTGTGAAAGAGCCCTTGCAAACCGGAATCAAGGCGATCGATTCGATGATTCCAATAGGGCGCGGTCAGCGCGAATTGATCATCGGGGACCGACAAACCGGTAAGACGGCGGTCGCGATCGACACCATCATTAATCAAAAGGGACAAAACGTCATCTGCGTGTACGTCGCCATCGGACAGAAACGTTCCACGGTTGCGCAGGTGGTCAAGAGCTTGGAGGAACACGGCGCATTGGACTACACCATCGTGGTCTCTGCGTCGGCAAGCGATCCGGCGCCCATGCAATATCTCGCTCCATATGCCGGGTGTTCGATTGGTGAGTACTTCCGTGATACGAAACGGCACGCGCTGTGTGTCTATGACGATCTCTCCAAGCATGCCGCGGCTTACCGCGAGATTTCCCTGCTGCTTCGTCGGCCGCCGGGTCGGGAAGCGTATCCAGGCGACGTGTTCTATCTGCACTCGCGCTTGCTGGAGCGCGCAGCAAAACTTAACGATGAAAAAGGTGCTGGTTCGTTAACGGCGTTGCCGATCATTGAAACTCAAGCGGGTGACGTTTCCGCGTACATCCCGACGAATGTGATCTCTATTACTGATGGTCAGATTTATCTCGAATCCGATCTTTTCAATTCCGGTGTGCGCCCCGCCGTGAATACGGGCCTTTCCGTCTCGCGTGTCGGCGGCAATGCTCAGATTAAAGCCATGCGGCAGGTTGCTGGATCGTTGCGACTCGACATGGCGCAGTTCCGTGATCTTGCAGCCTTCGCGCAGTTTGGTTCCGACTTGGATAAGGCTACTTTAGCGCAGTTGAATCGCGGGCAACGGCTGACAGAAGTTCTGAAACAAGATCAGTACGTCCCGCTCCCCGTGGAAAAACAGATCGCCATCATTTTTGCCGGTACGAATGGTCTGCTCGACGATCTTGAAGTTGCGGAAATCAGGGCCTTCGAACAATCGCTATATCGTTTCCTTGAGTCCACTCAGCCGGCACTACTGCCGAAAATTCGCGAGCGTAAGGCCATCGATGACGAGATTAGAGGCGAACTGCAAAGGGCGATCAAAGAAGCGAAAGAGCGATTCAAGCTTGAGCGGGGCCGCGCAGCCTAGGTATGCCAAATCTGTTGGACATTCGCCGGCGCATCCGTTCCGTCAAAAATACACAGCAGCTCACCAAAGCAATGAAGACGGTTTCCGCTGCCAAGCTTCGGCGTGCGCAGGACCGTGTCTTCAGCGCACGGCCATATGCCGACCAGTTGAAGCGCGTTCTCGGAAACCTCACGGTTCGCATCGAGAACGTTTCTCATCCGCTGCTCGAAGTTCGGCCGGAAGAACGGATACTCCTGGTCGTTGTAACAGCGGATCGCGGTTTATGCGGCGCTTTTAATGCAAATATTCTTCGCGCGGCTACCGCGTTCCTTCGCGATCACCTTGCGCAGAAGGTAACGCTAGCGACGGTAGGCAAGAAGGGCCGTGACTTCTTTCGGCGGCGCGGCATCCCCATTCGAGCTGAATTCGTGAATATTTTTTCAAAGCTCGATTACGGTCACGCGAGAGATATCTCAGAAACGATTATTCAGTTGTACTCACAGGCTGAAATCGATGCCGTTTACATTGTGTACAACGAATTCAAATCCGTTATTCAGCAGAGAATCGTTGTCGAAAAAGTTTTGCCGTTGAGCCGTGTTGACCTGCAACCAGCAGCAGCCCAGCTCGACTACATTTTCGAGCAGCCACCACAAGAAATTTTTAATCGGCTTCTTCCTCGTTACGTTGAAGTGCAGATTTATCGTGCATTATTAGAATCGGCGGCCGCCGAGCATGGCGCTCGGATGGCTTCCATGGACACGGCGACGAGGAACGCCGGTGAAATGATTGATATGCTGACCCTCAATATGAATCGCATTCGACAAGCCGCGATCACAAAAGAGATTATTGAGGTTGTTAGCGGAGCGGGAGCTTTCTAGGAATGGCAATGAACATTGGACGCGTTTCACAGGTTATCGGGCCGGCAGTAGACGTCGAGTTTGAGGAAGGTAAACTACCGCCGATTTACCAGGCGTTGCATATCACGAGCGAAGGCTTCGACGTGCCGACGGAAATCGACGTTATCGTTGAAGTGCAGCAGCACCTAGGTGAAGGCAGGGTGCGTACTGTTGCCTTACAGCCGACAGAGGGTATGGTGCGCGGGATGCCGGCACGGGATACTGGAGGCCCGGTTTCTGTCCCTGTGGGAAAGTCCACACTCGGCCGCGTCATTAATGTGATTGGCAAGCCGGTCGACAAGCTTGGACCCATTAAATCCACGCGTGAAGATCCGATTCACAAATCGGCTCCTGCCCTCGTTGAACAGAACACGAACCTGGAGATGTTCGAGACAGGGATCAAAGTCGTCGACCTCATTGAACCTTATCTCAAGGGCGGAAAGATCGGATTGTTCGGCGGCGCAGGCGTCGGAAAAACCGTAATCATCCAAGAACTGATCAACAACATCGCAACCAAACACGGTGGTATTTCCGTGTTCGCGGGAGTCGGCGAGCGAACGCGTGAGGGAAACGATTTATGGCTTGAGATGAAAGAGTCGGGTGTTATCGACAAGACCGCCTTGATCTACGGCCAAATGACGGAGCCGCCCGGAGCCAGACTCCGCGTGGCCTTGACGGCCCTTGCAGTAGCCGAATATTTCCGCGATGACGGACAGGATGTGCTGCTCTTCATCGATAACATCTTTCGTTTCACGCAAGCAGGTTCAGAAGTATCAGCCTTGTTAGGCCGTATGCCGTCGGCAGTAGGTTACCAGCCCACTCTTGCAACGGAAATGGGGGAACTGCAGGAACGCATCACTTCGACAACAAGAGGTTCGATCACTTCTGTGCAGGCAATCTACGTTCCTGCCGATGACTACACAGATCCCGCTCCAGCGACCACTTTCGCGCACCTCGACGCCACGACAAACCTTTCACGCCAGATCGTGGAACTTGGTATCTATCCCGCAGTCGACCCTCTGGCCTCAAGCTCGCGCATACTTGACCCGCGCATTGTGGGGCCGGAGCACTACAACGTGGCCCGCTCCGTAAAAGCAGTTTTGCAGAAATATAAAGATCTCCAGGACATCATTGCAATCCTGGGCATCGACGAATTGTCCGAAGACGATAAGTTAACCGTCGCGCGGGCACGAAAGATCCAGCGGTTCCTGTCGCAACCGTTTTTTGTGGCGCAGCAGTTCACCGGTCGCGAAGGTAAGTATGTCAAGATTGCCGACACCATTAAGGGTTTCAAAGAAATCGTTGAGGGAAAGCACGACGATATCCCCGAGCAAGCGTTCTACATGGTCGGTACAATCGACGAGGCACTCGAACAAGCCGAAAAAATGGCAACGGCTCAGTAATGGCGGAAGGAAAAATCGATCTCACGGTCGTTACTCCGGAACGCTCTATCGTTCACGAGCAAGTGGACGAGTTGCAGATTCCGGGCGCTGCAGGTTACTTTGGAGTTCTGCCTGGGCACGCTCCTCTTTTTTCGGAGTTGAAAATTGGAGAGGTCGCTTACCGTCAAAGCGATCGATGGTTTTTTCTTTCTGTCGCTTGGGGATTCGTGGAAGTGCAATCCGATCACGTCCGAATCCTCGCGGAGACCGCAGAACGTGCGCATGAAATCGACGTTGATCGAGCCACCAGGGCTAAACAGCGCGCCGAACAACGTATTGCCAAAGGCGGAACAGACATCGATTACGCTCGAGCGCTGGTTGCATTGGAGCGTGCGCTGATACGGATACAAGTATCCACCAAGGCACGTCACCGCATCCCTACGTAATCTTCGCGCAGATTCCCAGTCCGCGGCTCGAAAACTCTGGCGGATGACCACTCACAAATAGGCCGTTCCGGCCGAACGCACCGACGGTTACCCATCGATTCATACTTGCTCGATTTCTGCACCACGTGTGTTTTTTCTGCAGCAGTTGCTCCTTTGTCCCCGCATAGTGAAGAAACAGCATGAGCGTGATTTCCACGGCTGAAGCCAGCTCCAGGCCACGCGACTTCAAACTACTGGCGTAGTCGAGTGGCTGGGATAGAGAGTCGAGTAAGACATTTTTATACAGGCAGTGCCAGCCCGGATCACAATCTTCCTGTGCAAAGGGTTCATCCAGATACCATGGATGATCAAAAAAAGAAGGCTGCCGAGACGGATCTGTACCCAGTAACCGTCGTAGATTCAAAATGTTAAGCCCGCTGTTGGCTTTCGGGGTTGGGAACACAAAGACGTCTCCCGGCCGCTCAACGACGGCCGTAGTCGCCAGCTCGATTTTCTCTTCACCCGCGAATCGGGAAGGTATGCCCAATATGCCGAAGCGGCGTTCTACTTCGTCTGAGGTTAAGGAAATCATTTATGACAAATTTCTAATTGATATGATAGTTTCGTGAACAGTAGGGAATGTTCCTTACGCGACTGCTCCACGAAGCTGCAACACGCCCGTTTTTTAAACAGTCTAACTAGTTTAGCCAGAAAACAGACATGTCTTCGCTCATGATTCCTTCTGCTTTTGCTACAGAAGATGTTCGGAAGACCGTTCTCGGCAACGGTCTCGTCGTCCTGACCAAGGAAGTCCACACGTCACCCATCGTTACGAGCATGATTTGGTATCGAGTGGGTTCCCGAAACGAGGAGCTCGGTCATACCGGAAAGTCGCACTTCCTCGAGCATATGCTGTTCAAAGGCACGGAACGCTTTAAAAAAGGTGAAATTGATCTTCTTACGCTTAAGAACGGCGGAGCGAATAACGCCTTTACGTCCCATGATTTCACCGCGTACTACTTCAATTTCGCGTCGGATCGATGGGAGATCGCATTAGGGATTGAGGCCGATCGCATGGTGAATTGCGCATTCGATCCCGAGGAGTTCGAGGCTGAAAAGAAGGTTGTCATAGAGGAGCTCAAGACAAGTCTGCATTCCCCGTGGGGTCTTCTTTTGCAGGAAGAGGAGGCGACAGCGTACAAAGTTCATCCGTACCGGAATCCTATCGTCGGGTGGTTGCAGGATGTAGAACGGGCCACAGTAGAACAGCAGCAGGCATATTACCGTCGGTATTACCATCCCAACAATGCAATCCTCGTTATCGTCGGCGATTTTGACGCGGAAGATGTGCTGAAGAAAGTGGACCGTGCTTTCGGTTCTATT
>Ga0126369_10002972_pt1 | contig 12189 bp, 13 predicted proteins | sample PanSoiMetaPlot_1_FD_109646 | JGI IMG/M metagenome (GOLD analysis project Ga0126369, IMG submission 109646) | Tropical forest soil microbial communities from Panama - MetaG Plot_1 | ecosystem: Environmental > Terrestrial > Soil > Tropical forest > Bulk soil | place: Panama | collected 2016-02-17 | reverse complement strand
TAGCCCGGATGGAGCCGCAGCGTAATCCGGAATCACCCGCGCCATTTGCCTCGGCCGCCCCGGATTTCGGGACCGCCAAGGCGGTCCCCTCCATCCAGGCTACGCATGATACGAATGCCCGCCCGAGCCCCTTCCATCGACCACAGGAGAACGCCGATGCTGAAACTTCCCGGCCACTCGCGCTACGCCTACTCGCCGATCGTCAAGCGGCCGGACTACACGTGGCCCGATGGCAAGCGTCTCGCCTTCTACGTGGCGCTCAATATCGAGCATTTCGCCTTTCAGGCGGGCCTCGGCATGGACCCGGTGCGCAGCGGCCAGCAGACGACACGCAACTTCGCCTGGCGTGACTACGGCAACCGCATCGGCAACTGGCGCCTGTTCGAAATCCTCGATGAGCTGAAGCTGCCGGCGACGATCCTGCTCAACAGCGCGGTCTGCTACAACTATCCGGACATCGTTGAAAAGATCAAAGCGCGCGGCGACGATGTGGTCGGCCATGGCCGTACCAATGCAGAGCTCCTGCGCGGCATGTGGGAAGACGACGAGCGGCGCGCGATTACAGAATGCACCGAGATCATCGAGAAGCACGTTGGCGTGCGGCCGACCGGATGGATGGGGCCCGGGGCGATGGAGTCCACCGTCACGCCCGATCTGCTCAAGGAAGCCGGCTACACCCATTTGTTGGACTGGCCGTTCGACGATCAGCCGATCTGGATGCAGACCCGCGCCGGGCCGCTGCTTTCGGTGCCCTATCCGATGGAACTGAACGACGCAGGTACGCTCGCTCATCGCGACCATACCGGCCGCGAATTCGCCGACATGATCGTGGACCAGTTCGAGGAAATGCTTGAGCAGTCGGAGCGCCAGCCCCTGGTCTTCGCACTGTCGCTACACGGCTTCATCGTTGGCCAGCCATTCCGCCTCCGCCCGCTGCGCAAGGCAATCCGACATTGCGTCGAGCACGAGGACAAGGATCGTGTCTGGTACACCCGCGCCGGCGACATCGCGAAGTATTGCATCGCGATGCCGAAGGGGATCATTCCGGGGAGTTGAATCCGGGGGGCGGATGGATTGAACGAATGTGAAACGCGTTGCTCCCTCTCCGCACTTGCGGGGAGAGGGATGGGGGGCCTCTCCGCGAGTCCGAGCTTGTGGAGAGTCCCCATCACCCGCCCCTTCCCTAACCCTCCCCCGCAAGCGGGGAGGGAAGGATGGGGGCGACCTCTCCCCACAAGCGGGAGAGGTAAAGAAACCATCGCAACTTCATATCGACGAGCGCCCCAGTCGCCCTCTCACGGGCTCACCTTGGTTGAAACCAACGCGGTCTCTTCGGGCGGCGGCAGCCCGAGCAATTTCGCCGGGTTGATCTTGTACATCAGGTCAAGTTCACGTTGCGTGATGCCGTGGGCGCGCAGTCCACGAGCGGCCAGGGCCAGGCAGTCGGTGGGGTAGACGTTGCCGGTCTGGCCGCAGTCCGTCGAGATGATGATGTGCTCGGCGCCGATCTTGCGGATCAGGGCGGCCGCCGCGGTGCGTCCGGCTTCGTTCTTGTAGATGTTCGAGGCCGTGACCTCGATAAAGGCGCCGAGCTTCGCGACTTCCGGCAATTGCGAAATATCACCCGGATGAGTCAGGAGCACGTTCAGGCCTTGCTGGCGGCCTTCCCGCGCCAGCAGGAGATGCTCCTCGGGCGTCGCGTGCCCGGTCGCCAGCACCATGCGACCGTTACTGTCCACGGTCCTGATCTTGGCGAGCACACCGATCAAGTGCTTCACTTCGGGCAGCAGTTCGCCGTTCTTCGACACCGGGATGTAGGGCGGGGTGCCTTCCGGCATCATCAGCATCCAGGGCCGGGTCCGCTCGAGATTTGCCCGATCCATGCTGCCCGGACGCGTGGTTGCCGTGATGGAGTCGCGGGTCGGCATTTCGAAGATGCGGCCCCAGCCGCCCTTGATTTGGGAGTAGTGCTCAAGCGCCGCGACGTTAACGCCTCCCGTGGAGTAGTTCGACGCCATCCGGCCGAATACCTCGAAGCCCGGCGCCACATGCTTGCGCACCAGATAGGCGGCGCCCGCCGATCCGGCGTCCTGATGCGTCTTATATACGAAGCCGCGCATGCCGCGAGATTTCGCGAGCGGGGGAGCATCGAAGACGTCGATCGCCCGTATCACTCCGCCGGCTCCAGGTGCATCCGGATCGAGATGCACATGAACGTCGATGGCGCCCACCAGCGCCGGATCGGCGAGGCCGAGATCGACCGGTCCGCGCATCGGATCGACCTTCCAATCGTCAAGCTCGGCGGCTTTGGTCACCTGCTCCTGACCGCGGCTCGTGCTGGGAGTCCCTGCGAGTACGAACGCCGGAATCGCGAATGCGACGAGCCGCAATATTCTGAACATGCGCGAACTTTCTTTGAAACTCTTCATCACGATCCTCCCTGTTTCGGCTTTGCGTTGGCCGACAATCCTAGAGCGCATTGCGGTCATATTGAACCACCTCTCCGGAGTCATGGCTCGGCTTGTCCCGGTCATCCACGCTTTGCTTGCTGAGGCTCGGCTAGAAAGACCCCGATCGCCGCGACAAGCGCGGGCACAACGGTGGACAGGTGATTCGTTTTACCGGAATGCGCTGTAGCAAGCCGCGGCCCGAATGCTGATCCTATGCAGGCGCGGCGGACCGGCTTATACAAGCGGCCGCGGAACGCGAACTCCCATTCCACCTCAACAGCGAGAATAGCATGGCCCAGCAGGCAATTTTTGGTCCCTTCTTTACCATGATGTTTCTCACGCTGATTGTTTGGGTCTACATGTACGTCCGCCGCATCAGTTTCATCCACAGCAACAAGCTCCGTCCAGACGATCTTGCGGCGGCAGGCGCGCTCGCGCGGCTGTCACCGCCCGCCCTATCCAATCCGTCGGACAACCTGAAAAATCTGTTCGAGATGCCGGTGCTGTTCTATGCACTCGCGCTTTATCTCTTCGCCACAAATCAGGTTGACGCCACTTACGTTTATGGCGGGTGGATTTTCGCGGGGTTTCGCGTTCTGCACAGCGCGGTCCATTGCACGTTCAATCGCGTCATCCTGCGGTTCTATCTTTATCTCATCTCCACCATCGCGCTGTGGTTCATGGCGATCCGCGCGGCATTAGCTCATATCGGCGCGTAACGTGACGGAGCTTGCCTGGCTAAAAACTGCTGAGATGCGTGGATTTCTCTGCTACGCCTGTCAAAATGACAGCGCACCATTTGACGCTGGGTCACTTCACCTTGGTCAATTCAAACCGCACATTGCTCTCGAACTGGTTCGTGGTTTCTTTGCCCGAATGCGGGTCATATTGGCTCTGGCCTGGCTTGCGCAGGTGGCGCGTCAACAGCAGGCCATGCACGCCGCCCTCCATGTCCTTCTCGCAGCGCTGCTTGATGAAAATACCGCTGACCGGCGTCTCGCCGGGCTCTGCCGGAAGGTCCTCGCAATGCCAGTCTTCGCGGCCGAACCGCGCATTGAGGAAGTTACGCAGCAGATAGGCCTCATCGCGGTCGCCACTCGGATCGCGCGGGTCGGTGACGATGCGGATGCCGCGCACCACGCCATCGTCGCTGATCAAAGCCGACACGTTGATCGGAAAACCGTAGGTTTTGGTGCCGACATACTGCTCCATCTGGGCGGTGAGATTGTTGGCCCTGGCCCAATATTCCAACTCGTCGTCATAGCGGAAATACACTTCGCGTAACCCGCTCGGCTCAGGCCGGCAGCGGCGGTAGTCATTCCAGCCTGTCAGCGGTGTCGAGGGCGGTCCACCATTGGTGCCGCAGGCGTAATCGACATAATCGTCCGGCTGATCCGTAACCTTGGTGCCAAGCTGGATGTCCCACACCTCGTGCCTGACCGGCCGCTCACCGGCCGCTTGGGCGAGGGCCGATCCCGTCGTGATTGCCAAGAGGGCACTGATGAGCATTACAGCCGCGATCAGTCCCGCAGCCTTTACCTCTCCCCGCTTGCGGGGAGAGGTCGGAATGAGCGCATCCTTCGCGCTCATTCCGGGTGAGGGGGCCTCTCCACAAGTCTGAGCTTGTGTGGCGAGTCTGAGCTTGGGGAAAGGCCGCCTCACCCCGACCCTCTCCCCGCAAGCGGGGAGAGGGAGAGGAGGCGCCGCGTTCAATGGAATTGTCCCCTTCATCACTCGGTTCGGATCCGCAAAGTTTTGGCGTAGCAGACTTCCATGGCGCGAGCTGCACGATGCCGCCACGAGCGAACCGCGCGCTTTGGCGGCGCATAGAAACGTGCCATCATATTGGGCGATGAAACGGAATTAAAGGCCATGTCGCGTTCTCTTTTCTTCGTATCGTCCCGCGCAGTGCTGGCGAGTGCGCTGCTCGTGCTCGGCATTGTGGCGTCGCGGGCGGACGGCGAGGCCGATTTCCTTGCCGGCAAAACCAAATCCTGCGTCAAGTGCGTGCTCGAAAAGGCCCAGCTGAAGCGACGCGATCTTGCCGGCGTTGATTTCTCCGGCGCGAACCTTACCCGTGCGGTGTTCCACCGCAGCCGGCTGATCGGCGCCAAGTTTGGCGACGCCGAACTCGCGGGTGCCAACCTCAACAAGACGGATCTCAAGAACGCCTCGTTCACCAACGCCAATGTGCAGGGCGGAATGTTTTACGAATCGGACTTGAGCGTCGCCAACCTTACCGGGGCCAACCTCATGGAGGCGAAGATGGGCAAAGCGCGGCTGATAAGGACAATCTTCGACAGCGCCAAGCTCACCGAGGCGATCCTTACCGGTGCCCGGCTGGACGATGCCTCACTCAAGGGCGCCGAACTCCAGCGCGCCAACCTCATCGGCGTGACGCTGCGCCGCGCCAATCTGGAAGGCGCCAACCTGGAGGATTCCGGCCTCATCGATGCGGTGATGCGCGAGGCCAACCTGAAGGGCGCAAACCTCTCAGGCGCCGACCTGTTCGGCGCCGATCTCACCGGTGCTGATCTCACCGGCGCCGATCTTTCAGAATCGCGATTGTCGCGCGCTATCCTGACCGACGCCAAGGTCGACGGCGTGAATTTCAAGGGCGCGCTGATGCCGGACGGGAGCACGCACGAATAGCCCGGCACGAACATGATTGACGACATCCTGCGCAACAACGTCAAGGAGAAGCTCGCCCGCGGCGAAGTGGTAGCATCTATGACGGTCCGCCTGGTCCGCCAGATCGAGATCGCCCAGATCGCCGAGACCGCGGGCTTCGATACCATCTACGTGGACATGGAGCACTGCAGCGCCTCGATCGAAACCACCAGCCAGCTCTGCATGGCGGCGCTCGCGGCCGGCATTACGCCCTTCGTGCGGGTGCCCGCCAATACGCCGGAATACATCACGCGGGTGCTGGAGGGCGGCGCGCTCGGCGTGATCGCGCCGCATATTGCCTCGGCCGAAGCGGCCCGCGCGGTGGTGGAGGCAGCGAAATTCCTGCCGCTCGGCGCCCGCTCGGTCGCCGGTGGGCTGCCGCATCTGCATTTCCGCACCTTTCCGGCTGCGGAGGCGTTCGCGGCGCTCAATGACGCAACTATGGTGATGGTGCAGTTCGAGAGTGCGGCCGCACTAGCCAAGGCCGAGGAGATCGTCGCCGTCGAGGGCATCGACATGGTGATGATCGGCACCAACGATCTCCTGTGCGATTGGGGCATCCCGGAACAATACGAGCATCCGAAGGTGCGCGAAGCCTACGAGACGACCATTGCGGTGTGCCGACGACACGGCAAGCATGTGGGCGTCGGCGGGCTTGCAACGCGCCCGAAGCTGGTGGAGGAATATGTGCGGATGGGCGCGCGCTATGTGTCGACCGGCACCGACCTTGCGTTCCTTATGGGCGCGTGCGCAGCACGGGCGAAGCAGGTGAGGGATATCGTGGTGTAAGGCGGACCCGTGGCATGTAGCATGTAGCCCGGATTGAGCGACAGCGAAATCCGGGGGCGCTGGAGTTTGCGGAAAGACTTGTCCCGGATGTCGCTCCGCTCCATCCGGGCTACGGATCCTCTATTCAGGCTGCGTGCCTTTCCTGTGCGGTCATTTGAGGCAGGCGGCGGCGCGGATGTTTGCTGTTAGAGTTGGGCCATAACAAAACCGGGAGAACGTCCCTGATGAACAACCCGCGCGCATTGTTGCCTACGGCCATTGGCCTCGCATTCGCAATGCTGGCCCCCACGAACCCGGTCTCGGCCCAGGATTATCCGGTTCGACCCATACGGCTCGTCATTCCATTTCCCCCTGGCGGCAGCAACGATGTGGTGGGGCGCCTGATCGCAACGCATCTCGGCGAGCGCCTCGGTAAGCAGGTGGTGGTCGACAATCGCAGCGGTGCCGGGGGCGTGATCGGCACCGAGGTTGTGGCAAAGTCGCCACCCGACGGGTACACCCTCCTGATCATATCCATGGCGCACGCCGTCAATCCGTGGCTCTACAAGCTCTCCTATGATCCAATCAAGGATTTCGCGCCGGTCGGCCTGCTGGCCAAAGGTGCGAACGTGCTGGTGGTACACCCGTCGCTGCCAGTCAATTCGGTGAAGGACTTGGTGGCGCTCGCAAAACAGAAGCCCGGCGATCTGCAGTATGCCTCGGCCGGCATTGGCAGCTTCCAGCATCTCGGCGGTGAACTGTTCAAGCTGATGGCGGGCGTGGATATCCTGCACGTCCCGTTCAAGGGCGGTGGTCCCGCGATGGTCGATATCGTGGGCGGCCACACCAAGGTGATGTTCTCGTCGATGGTGCAGACGGTGCCGCAGATCAAAGCCGGCAAGCTGCGTGCGCTTGGCACCGGCGGACGTGAGCGCAGTCCGGTGTTGCCCGACATACCAACGATAGCCGAGGCGGGCGTGCCCGGCTACGAGGCGGTCAACTGGTGGGGCGTCGTGGCGCCGGTCGGCACGCCGCACCCGATCGTTGACAGGGTGAACCGCGAGATCGAAGCGGTGCAGCAGTCGCCTGAGGTGCAAAAGCAATTCGCCTACGAGGGCGCCACGCCGGAGTCCATGACGCCGGCTGATTTCGGCAGCTTCATGGTGAGCGAGATGAACAAATGGGAGAAGGTCGTCAAACAGGGCGGCATCAAGGCGGAGTGAATATCAGATGACGGATGACAGATGACAGCGGACAGATATCACGGGGAATGCGATGAATACACTGACCCACCTGCTGGTGAAGAATAAATCCGCAACGCCGGTCTTTCCTCTATCCCGCCTCCGCCTGCGGGAGCTCATTTTTTGTTCTCGTCCCCGTTCTGTCATCTGTCATCTGTCATCTGTCATCTGTTCCCGTGAACCTCCCCGACTCTAAGGACTTCTGGTCCGGCGTGATGCTGATTGCGATCGGAGCGGTCGCGGTGTTCATTGCGCGCGACTATCCGTTCGGCACCGCGTTGCGCATGGGCGCGGGCTTCTTTCCGGTGGTCCTTGGCGTCATTCTGATGGTGTTCGGGCTGTATTTTGCAGTGCGCGGCTTGCACTCTTCAGCCAGGATCGAGGGCAACTGGTCGCTGCGCGCGCTCATCGTCCTTCCGCTTGCCTTCGTGGCGTTCGGCATCCTGATGGAGCATGCGGGATTCATCCCCGCCATGCTGGCGCTGATCGTCGGCTCGGCAGCGGCCGGAACCGAGTTCCGCATTGGCGAGGTACTGGCGCTGTCGGTGCTGCTCACCGTGATGTGCGTAGCGCTCTTCATATGGGCGCTCGGCCTGCCTTATCCGCTGATCGCCGGCCTGTGACACATGGATTTGTTCCACAATCTGATCTTCGGCTTCGGTGTCGCGTTGTCGTGGCAGAACCTGCTGTATTGCCTGATCGGCGTATCGGTCGGCACGCTAATCGGCGTGCTGCCCGGCATCGGACCGCTTGGCACGATCGCGATCTTGCTGCCGATCACATTCAATGTTGCTCCCGTCGGCGCGCTGATTATGCTCGCTGGAATTTATTATGGCGCGCAGTATGGCGGCTCGACCACCGCCATCCTGGTCAACCTGCCGGGCGAGACCTCGTCAGTCGTCACCTGCATCGACGGTTACCAGATGGCGCGGCAGGGCCGGGCCGGCCCTGCGCTTGCCATCGCGGCAATCGGCTCGTTCTTCGCAGGCACGGTCGGCACGCTGCTGATCGCGCTATTCGGGCCGCCGCTTGCCGATGTGGCGCTGGAGTTCGCCGCGCCCGAATATTTCTCCCTGATGCTGATGAGCCTGGTCGCCGCGGCCGCGCTGGCCCAGGGCGATATGGCGAAGTCCTTCGCCATGGTGGCGCTCGGGCTTCTGCTCGGCATCGTCGGCACTGACGTCAACACCGGCGTGCAGCGTTTCAGTTTCGGCATTACTGAGCTTTCCGACGGCATCGGCTTCATCGTGGTCGCGGTCGGCATGTTCGCAATGGGGGAGATCATCGCCAACCTCGGCGAGCCGGAACAGCGCAGTATTTTTGGCGCCAAGGTCACGCACCTGTTTCCGACCTGGGACGACATGAAACAATCGATCGGTCCGATCCTGCGCGGCACCGCGCTCGGATCGTTCTTCGGCGTGCTGCCCGGCACAGGTCCGGCGATTGCGTCGTTCTCGTCCTACATCGTGGAAAAGAAAGTCGCCGCCGACCCATCGCGCTTCGGCCGCGGCGCCATTGAGGGCGTCGCTGGGCCGGAATCCGCCAACAACGCCGACGCCCAATGCAAGTTCATCCCGATGCTCACGCTGGGGCTGCCGGCGAGTGGCGTGATGGCGTTGATGCTCGGCGCGCTCACGATCCAGGGCATTCAGCCAGGCCCGGAGGTGATGACGCAGCGCCCCGAGCTATTCTGGGGCCTCGTTGCGAGCATGTGGATTGGCAACCTGATGCTGGTCGTGCTCAACCTGCCCCTGATCGGCGTTTGGGTGAAGCTTCTCACGGTGCCCTACCGTCTGCTGTTCCCGGCCATCATGGCGTTCTCGGCGATCGGCATCTACAGCGTCAACAACTCATCCTTCGAGATTTATCTCACGGCATTGTTCGGCGTACTCGGTTTCGTATGGACGAAGCTCGGGTTCCCCGCGCCGCCGCTGCTGCTCGGATTTGTGCTCGGCCCGATGATGGAGGAGCACCTGCGTCGCGCCATGCTGATGGCGAAGGGCGACGCTACAGTCTTCCTCACGCGCCCCATCAGTCTCGCGTTCATAGTTATTACCGTGATCATTGTAATTGTCATGGTGGCGCCGGCAGTGAAGAAACGGCGCGGCGAGATTGCTGGATGAGCGCGGCCGCTGTGGTGTGATATGGCATGTTTTTGGAACGGATTTCGTTCCGATGGAAGCAAACACCGTGTTGTCATCGTCCGCGAAAGCGGACGATCCAGTATTCCCCAGTGGTGCTGAGGGCTACTGCATTCCCGCTTTCGCGCGAATGACAGGGAGAATTTGGTAAACGCCCTCTGATTCCAGTTCAGCAGAATCCGCTCTATTATGAAAATCGAATCGAGAGGACCGAATGGACATATTTCCGCTTGGCGCACCGAAGCCCGAGGAAATCCTGATCGACAGCAAGGCCCTGCCGTGGCGTGAAAAGTCACTCAAGGGCGTGTCGGAAAAAATGCTGTGGCGAAACCCGCAAACCGGTGCCTCAATTGCCCTGATCCGGTTCGCGCAAGGCGCCGGAATTCCGTCGCCGCATTATCATCTATCCAACCAGTTCATGATCTGCCTGTCGGGTCGATACGAATACACCCAGACTGGCATCGTGCTAACGGCCGGCAGCTTCTACTGCAATCCGAAAGGCAATGTGCACGGACCGGCCATCGCTCACGAAGAAACCGTCGTGATCGAGATCTACGACGGACCTCACTATGTGGTGAAACCGGATTGGTACACCGACGAGCAGGACGCCCGGTAACACCGGAAACAACATGGCCATGTCCAAGAAGCAGATCACATCGGAAAAAATCCGTCGACCGAGCGGCCATTTTTCCCAAGCCACGATGGTCGAGGCCCGCGGCCGGCTGGTGTTCATCTCCGGCATGACATCGCGCCGTCCGGACGGCTCCATCGCGGGTGTTGGCGATATCGACGCGCAGACCCGGCAGGTGTGCGAGAACCTCAAAGCCGCGGTCGAGGCCGCGGGCGGCACCATGGACGACATCTGCCGGGTCGACGTCTATGTGCGCAACATGGAGCATTTCGACCAGATCCACAAAATACGCCGCGAGTATTTCAGCACGCCGGCTCCGGCATCCACCATGGTCGAGGTCGCGAAGATGACATCGCCGGAGTACCTGATCGAGATCAGTGCGATCGCGGTGGTCGCGGACTAAGGGCGCGGTGGTGGCGGACTAAAGGCAGAGCGCGTAGCCCAGATGAGAGTCTTTTTTCGATCGCGTGATCAGGGCGTGCCGGATTGCAAGGCGGCGGTTATTTGCGCTCACCGGTCATCACATAGGCCCACAAGGACTCGACTTCCTCCGCCGTGAGCAAATCGCCCCATGGCGGCATCTGGTTCTTGCCGCGTGTCACAGAGGAAACAAAACGGTCGTGCTGGTCAGGCGGAAATTGGCGCAGATCGAAAGCGCTTTCGGGATTCTGCATGCGAGTGCCATGGCACGGCGAGCAGTTGCGTGAGAACAGCGCGGCGCCTTCTCGGATACGCTCCGGCGGAAAGTCCTGGGCCGACGCGGTCGTGCCAGCAACCGCGACAGCGAGCGTGCCGACGATAACTGCGGCATACAAATTTGCGGACAAATTACATCGCATCATTTATTGGGTCGACTGGATCGCTTGTCGGGTGGGCAAAGGCGCCTGGCACGGTTCAGCCAATTAATGACAATTCTATCGCGCCGTGCCCACCTTCAACGCCGCGATAGGCACGCTTCGCTTTGCCCATCCGACGACACCGTGGCACCGCCAAACGGATCAATTCGGCAACAGCGCAAATGTCCATACCGAGCCGCCCGGCACCACGTTCTTCAGCTTATCCTTCGCCAGGTTCCAGTAGAGACCGCCGACGCCCGAGAGCACGGTGACGTATTGCTGGCCCTTATAGGTGTACGTCACCGGCATGGCATTGATGCCGGACCCCGTCTGAAACTGCCACAACGTCTTGCCGTGGTCGGCGTCGAGCGCGATGAATTCGCCGGTCTCTTTGCCGGTGAACAGGAGCCCGCTGCCGGTCGCCAGCATTGCCGACCAATACTGGTTGTCATAGAGCGGCACCCGCCAGCGCGGCTGAGCGGTCAGCGGATCAATCGCGTCGACATGCCCGATCGGCTGGCCGTTCGAGGGCATATTGAGATTCTCGATGAACATGTAGCGCTGCCCGGCCTTGAACTCCTCGATGGTGAGGTGCTTGTAGAGCCGGCCCTCGTGGATGGTGTTGGCATAGAGCAGCCCGGTTTCGGGGTTGAAGGCCGCATGCGGCCAGTTCTTGCCGCCGCGGGTCGATGGCCACATTTCGATCTGCTCGCCGGCGCGCAGCTTCTTCGCCACGTCGGTCTCGACCGGCCGACCGGTCTCCTTGTCGATATGGCTCGCCCAGTTCACTTTCTCGTACGGGTTGGCGGCGATGACTGCGCCGGTGGCGCGATCGAGCACGTAGAGGAAGCCGTTGCGGTTGAGCTGCATCACCACCTTGCGCTTGACGCCGTTGACCGGAAGTTCGGTGAGGATCAATTCCCACACCGCGTCGTAATCGTAGGCGTCATTCGGGGTGAACTGGTAGTGCCACACGATCTCGCCGGTCTTCGGCCGCAGCGCCAGCACCGACGCCGTATAGAGGTTGTCGCCCGGCCGCTTCTCCGACGCCCAAGGCGCCGCGTTGCCGGTGCCCCAATAGACCAGATCGAGGTCGGGATCGTAGGAGCCGGTGATCCAGCTGGAGCCGCCGCCGTGGAGGTAGGCGTCGGTATCCTGCGGCCAGGTCTCGTTACCCTTTTCGCCGCGGCCCGGAATCGTGTAGCGCCGCCATAGCTGTTTGCCGGTCTCCGGGTCCCAGCCGTCGATGAAGCCGCGGATGCCGAATTCGGCGCCGGAGATGCCGGTCATCAGCACGCCGTTGGCGACGAGGGGGGCCACCGTCATGGAATAGCCGTCGCGCCATTCGGCGGCCTTCGACTTCCAGATCTCCTTGCCGGTCTTGGCGTCGAGCGCCACCACATAGGCGTCGAGCGTGGTGCGATAGATCTTGCCGTTGTAGATGGCGGCGCC
>Ga0126369_10002971_pt1 | contig 12189 bp, 7 predicted proteins | sample PanSoiMetaPlot_1_FD_109646 | JGI IMG/M metagenome (GOLD analysis project Ga0126369, IMG submission 109646) | Tropical forest soil microbial communities from Panama - MetaG Plot_1 | ecosystem: Environmental > Terrestrial > Soil > Tropical forest > Bulk soil | place: Panama | collected 2016-02-17 | reverse complement strand
CCGCCCGCCAGCACCTCCTCGCCGCCGGTGAAGACCTCGGTGTCGTCGCTCGGGTGTGCCTCGAGCCGCTCGCGTCCGTCGACCGCCGTAGCGGCGACGGTAGCAACGAGGAACGCCACTACGAGGCGCGCGGACACCCGGGAGGGATAGTGATCGACGAGGGGAATTTCAACTGCGCAACGTTCTGGTTGAACTGCTGGGGTAAACATGGTGAACTTCTGACACTTTCCCGGGGAGACACAGGTGGACGACGTCACCACACAGATCCTCGAGACCGTGCGGCGCTTCGTCGAGCGTGAGGTGCTGCCGGTCGCGAGCCGCTACGAGCACGACGACGAGTATCCCCACGACCTGGTCGAGCGCATGCGTGAGCTCGGCCTGTTCGGGGCCACCATCCCGGTCGAGTACGGCGGCCTCGGGCTGGACTACTCGACCTACTCGATGATCGTCGAGGAGCTCTGCCGCGGCTGGATGAGCCTCTCCGGCGTGCTCAACACCCATCTGATGTTCGCCTACGTACTCGGCCAGCACGGGACGAAGGAGCAGCGGGAGCGATACCTGCCGCCGATGGCACGGGGCGAGCATCGGGCGGCCCTCTGCCTGACCGAGCCGCACGCCGGCAGCGACGCCCAGCGCATCCGGACGACCGCCGTGAAGCAAGGCGACCACTACGTCGTCAATGGTTCGAAGATGTTCATCACGAATGCGCGCTACGGCACCCTCTACTCGCTGGTGGTGAAGACCAACCCCCAGGCGGATCCTCCCTACACGGGCATCAGCCTGTTCGCCGCGGAGAAGGGTCCGGGGGTGACCGTCGGCCGCCAGCTGGAAAAACTCGGCTACAAGGGGATCGAGACCTGCGAGGTCAGCTTCGAGGACTTCCGCGTGCCGGCCGGCAACCTGATCGGCGGCGTGGAGGGCCGCGGCTTCCAGCAGGTCATGAGCGGTCTCGAGGTCGGGCGCATCAACATCGCCTCCCGGGCGGTGGGCGTCGCCCGCGCCGCGTTCGAGGACGCGATCCGCTACGCGCAGCAGCGGACCACCTTCGGCAAGCCCATCTGCGAGCACCAGGCGATCCAGCTGAAGCTGGCGGACATGGCCACCAAGATCGAGGCCGCCCGGCTCCTGACGCGCCAGGCCGCCGCCATGAAGGATCGCGGTGAGCGTACCGACCTGGCAGCCGGCATGGCGAAGCTCTTCGCCTCGGAGACCTGCCAGGAGGTGACGCTCGAGGCGATGCGCATCCTCGGGGGCTACGGCTACACCAAGGAATTCCGCGTCGAGCGCTACTACCGGGACGCGCCGCTCATGATCATCGGCGAGGGCACCAACGAGATCCAGCGTCTGGTGATCGCCCGGCAGCTCGTCCAGCGCCACAAGATCTGATGGTTGCGCTCCCTGCTCTGCCGGACCGTGCCCGCCGCCGGCAGCGCCGGCGTCTCTCGCTCATGCTCGCGCTCCTCGGCGTCGCGAGCGTCGCGCTCGCGCTCAGCCGGATCGAGCGCCCGCCGGCGCCCATTCCACCCCCGGCGCCTGCCCCCGGACGACCGACGACGCTCGGCCTGGCGCCCGACGCTCGCGTGCTGATCTTCGCGGCACATCCCGACGACGAGACGGTCGCGCTGGGCGGCGTCATCTATCGACTGGTGCACGCGGGAAACCGGGTCCGTGTGGCCTTCGTCACCAACGGCGACGGCTACGAGAAGGCCGTGGAGGAGGAGTTCAACCTCCGCAAGCCGACCGACGACGACTACGTGGCGCTCGGGGAGCTGCGCCAGCAGGAGGCGGTGGCCGCGACGCGCCGCCTGGGGCTCCGGCCGCGCGACGTCAAGTTCCTCGGCTTCCCGGACGGCGGCCTCGCCGAGCTGTGGCGGGCCCACTGGTCGCGAACACGGCCCTACACCTCGCCCTACACGCGCGAGGTCAACCCGCCCTACGCCGGGGCCGTCGATCCCGACGCCGACTACGACGGGATGGATCTCACCTCGGTGATCGCCCGCGTGCTCGAGGACTTCCGCCCGACGGTGATCGTCACCCCGCACCCGTACGATCGCCATCCCGACCACGTGCACACCACCTACTTCGTGACCGAGGCGGTGCAGCATCTCCAGGGCCGCGGGGTTCTGCCCCCCACGCTGAAGGTGCTCACCTACCTCGTGCACTTCCCCTCCTGGCCGGCCAAGCGGGGACCCTTCTTCGATCGCTTCCTGCCGCTGGGGACCTTGCCCGATACGACCTGGGAAGAGACCGAGCTCACGCCGCAGGAGCTCACCGCCAAGCGGGCGGCGCTCGAGGAGTACAAGAGCCAGCTCGAGGTGATGAACGGGTTTCTGCGGAGCTTTCTCTGCCGGAATGAGATCTTCGCGACGCTGAACTCGTCGGTGCTCGCGGCCATCGCGTCGATTCACTAGACGCGGAGCGGGTGCGGGGGCGCCGGGACGGCTCAGGTCCTCGGGCAAACGGCGCTCCGCGCCGCGGACGGCGCGAAACGCCGCTTGCCCTGCGGGTCGCCGCTCCGGCGCCCCCGCACCCGCTCGGGTCCGTGGGTGGGCTAGAGGCCGACGACCGCGAGCAGCGCGCGAAGCACGCGGTCGGCGGCGAAGTATTCGCGCGCGACCTCCGCTGCGTGGAGGCTGGCGCGGGGGTAGTTGGCTTCGATGGTTTCGATGGCGGTGGCGGCTTCTCCTACCGTGCGGAAGGCGTGGAGGCCGGGGCCCAGGGGGAGGATGTCGCCGAAGCCGGTGTCCTGCTCGACGCAGGGGCGACCGGCGGCCAGGTAGCAGGCGGCGCGGTCGCTGAACCAGCCGCTGCGCAGGCGGATGTTGACGTCCTTGGCGACGGTGAACTCGCCGCGCGAGGTGCGGAGGTAGTCGCGATAGCACCAGGGATCGGTCGAGACGGCGACCGGATCTGCGATGCGCCAGCCGTGCGCCCGGAGCACCTCCGGATCCCCGGAGACCTTGGCGACGTCCATCGCCACCTCGAAGCTTGCCCCCGTGCGCTCGGGGAGATCGAGGCAGCGGAGCCACTCGGTCCGCTTCCGCCAGCGAAAGACCTCGCCGCGGAAGGCGAGATCGCGCCCGCGCGCGTCCCAGGTGCCGACCGTCGTGTACGCCGCTCCCGGTGGGCCGGCCGGCTGCCACAGGTCGAGGCAGATCGGCTGACGCGTCGGGTGCCAGCGGTAGCCGCCGGTCGGTACCGGTGAGCGCGCCGTGCCGACGTTCTCGCGGAAGGTGAAGTGATGCGCATGCTCGTCGAGCAAGGCACGCAGCACCTCGTCGCCCTCCGCTGCACGGATCTGCGTGTAGGCGGGATCGATGTCGATGTAGACGGCGGGCCGCCCCCCCCGCTGCTCGAGCGGCACGTGATTCACGCCGCCCAGGTTGATGAGCAGGTCGGCATTGCGAATCAGCGCCGCGGTGCGCCCGGCGCCAGGACCAGCCTCCGTCCCATGCACGGTGTCGACGAAGACCCACTTGTCGGCGAGACCGAGCGAGTCGAGGAAGTGGCTGGCCGCACCCAGGCCGTACCCGTAGGCCTCACCGAACTCGCCGGTCGTCGGATTATAGGCGGGAGCGTAGTGGGCCGTGTGCTCGTAGAACCAGACCTCGTGGCCGAGGGCGCGGAGGCCCAGGAGGTACTGCGCCGCTTGCCAGGCGTAGCCACCGATCGGGTTCCGGACGAGGTAGCCCGTGAGGACGATGCTCGCCATGAAGGCTACAGCCCGGCGTCGGCGATCAGACGCTTCAGCACGCGCCGCGCATCGAAAGCGCTCTCCGCGAGCCCGCGGGCGTGGGCACACGCGCGGGCGTAGTCGGCGCGGATCGCCGCGAGGCCTGCCACCGCCTCCTCGGCGGTCGAGAAGGGATGGAGCCCGGGGCCGGGTGGAACGTGCGCGGAGAAGCCGGTCTCCTGCACGACGATCGGCTTACCGCAGGCGAGATACGCGGCGCTGCGGGTGCTGAACCAGCCGCTGCGGAGGCCCACGTAGGCGTTCTTCGCGATCGAGCACTCGCCCCGCGACGCGAGGATGTAGTCCTGGTAGGCCCCCATGGTGGAGGAGACCTCGCGCGCCTCGACGACGCGCCAGCCCGCGGCGGTGATCTGCTCGCGCGGGGCGCCTCCCGAGAGGGCCACCTCGAGCGTCTCCGTCGTCCGGCCGGGAAGATCGAGGAAGCGGAGGAACTCGACGTCCTTGCCACCATACACGCGGCCGCCGAAGACCGGTGGCGTCGGCTCGATCTTCCACGACATGACGGTCGTGAAGGGGCCGTCCGGCGCGGCGCGCACGGGCCAGTCGTCGAGCACGATCGGCTGCCGGGTGGGATGCCAGCGGATGCCGGCCGCGGGAATGAGACAGTCGGGCTGTCCCAGGTGCTCGGCGAGTGTGAAGAAGACATCGTGCTGCCGGATGAGGTTGACGGAGAACAGGATCGACTCGGTTGCCTGGCCGGCGTTCGCCGCAGCGAGCTTCGCCTGGCTGTAGCCTGGGTCCGTATCGACGTAGGCCTTCACGCGTGCGCCACGGTAGGCGTCGCGGAGCCAGCAGGCGCCGGAGAGATTGAGGAAGAGGTCGGTGCCGGAGCAGAGGCGCTCGAGGGCGGCTTCCTCCATCCCGAGGAGCGTCCCGTCCGGCGCGCGCAGCGCCCAGGCGCGCGCCAGCACGGGGTCGAGGCGCGCGAGGCACTCGCTCAGGTAGCGCGCGCCCCCGGCGGCGTCGGCGGTGAAGGTCTGGGCCACGGGGTCGTAGAGCCACTGCCCCGTGTCCTCGAGGTAGTGGACGTCGCACCCGAGCGCGCGGAACCCCTGGACGTACTGGAGGTAGTCCCACGCGACGCCACCCACGGGGTAGGTCGCGACGAGGCCGGTGACGATGATGCGCATGCGACGACCCGGCGCCGGTCTACGCCGTCACCTCACGACGAGGCGGCATGGCTCGTCTCCTCCCCGAACTGGCTGTCGTGGAGCCGCGCGAAGGCGCCCCCGCGCGCGACCAGCTCCGGGAAGGTCCCCTGCTCGACGATGCGCCCGTCGTCGATGACCAGGATCGTGTCGGCGCGGCGGACGGTCGAGAGACGGTGGGCGATGACGAAGGTGGTGCGGCCGGCCATCAGGCGCTCGAGGCCCTGCATGACGAGCGCCTCGGTGGCGGCGTCGAGCGCCGCGGTGGGCTCGTCGAGAATGAGGATCGGCGCATCGCGGAGGAGGGCCCGGGCGATCGTCACGCGGAGCTGCTCCCCTGCCGAGAGCGTCGCCCCCGACTCGCCGACCACCGTCTCGAGGCCGGCGGGCAGGCGCTCGACGAAGCCGTCGAGCTGCGCCAGGCGGATGGCCTCCGCGATCTCGGCCGGGCTGGCTTCGGGTCGGCCGTAGGCGACGTTCTCGCGCAGCGTCGTCGGGAAGACGAGCGGCGGCTGGAGCACCATGGCGATCTGCTGGCGGAGCGCGCGCAGGCGGAACTCGCGCACGTCGATGCCGTCCAGCAGCACGCGGCCGGCCGCCGGGTCGTAGAAGCGCGGGATGAGCCCGACCACGGTCGTCTTCCCCGCGCCGGTGGCGCCGACGAGCGCGACGAGATCGCCGCCGCGGGCGTGGAAGCTGATCCCCTTGAGAACGGTCCGCGAGGGGTCGTAGGCGAAGCGCACGTCCTCGAAGGTGATCGCACCCCGCACCTCCTCTCGCCGCAGCTCGCGGCGGCCGTCCGGCAGGTCGGGCGCCGTCTCCAGGATCTCGAAGACGCGCTCGGCGCCGACGCGCGCACCCTGGACGAGGCCCCAGGTGCTGGTCAGGCTGTTGATCGGGGCGTAGAGCGAGGCCAGGTACGACGTGAAGACGAGCACCTCGCCGACGGTGAGCGTCCCTGCCAGCACGTGGCGCGCGCCGAACCAGAGGACGGCCGCCGTGCCGCCGGCGATGAGCACGCTCACGAACGCCGAATAGAGCGTCTGGAAGGTGTAGAGGCGGAGATTCGCCGCCAGGCTCTCCTGGCTGGTGGCGACGAAGCGGCCGTGCTCCTCCTCTTCCGTCGTGAAGGCCTGGATGACGCGGATAGCCCCCATCGTCCGCTGTGCCAGGGCCCAGAGGGCGCTCTCCTTCACGCGGGAGTCGGTCGCGAGCGCGGTGATGCGCCGGCTCATCGCGGCGATCGAGACGAAGAGCATGGGGATGATGGCCAGGGCGATGAGGGTGAGGCTCCAGTCGAGGCGCAGCATGACGACCAGCATACCCACCAGGAGGACGCTCGAGGTGAGGACCGGGAAGAAGCCGTTCATGGTGAGCGTCTGGATGGCGAAGGTGTCGGCGGTCAGCCGGTAGAGGAGATCGCCCACCGCCCGGCGGCTGTGGAAGGCGAGCGAGAGGCGCTGGAGGTGCGCGTAGAGCTCGCTCCGGAAGTCGTTCACCATCCGCTGCCCGACGCTGATCGTGGTGTGGTTGCTGCTGACGCTGAGCGCCCCGAGGAGGCCGTAGACGACGATGAGCGCCCCGCACGCGAAGACGAGGAGCGGCAGCGTGTCGAGCGTGCGGGCGCCCGGCCAGTCGAGCGGGTGGTGGCCGAGCACGTTGTCGACCACGATCTTGAGCGGCCACGGCTTCACCAGCTCGAGCGCCCCGATCAGCAGCACCTGCGCGACGGCGGAAGCGAAGAGCCAGCGGTAGGGGGCGAGGCGGCGCAGGATCTTCGCGACCAGGCGGAGCGTCTTGCCCATGCGGGGCTCGTCAGGCGGCTGCTGCGTGCACCGCCGCGCCCACGACGCCGATGGGTCGGAGCCCGATCTGGCCGGCCACGATGTCGAGCGTGTCGTTGAGGATGCGACCGAGCCGGATGTTCTCCGCCACGATGACCGCGAGGTTGACGACGCCCAGCGCGAACCCGACGCCGGTGATCTCGGGGATGCCGAAGAGCGCGCCGAGGAAGACCGCCGCCGCGAAGCCGGAGATCGCCAGGGTGGCCACGCGCGTGAGCCGGACCTCGCAGCGGACGTTCAGGAGGCGCTTCGATCCGCCGTGGTTCTCGGCCGCGACCGTCAGGCGGGCCTTCGACCAGATGCCCCGGTAGACCTCGAGGTCCCAGCGGTTCCATCCCGGGTCGACCGCGATCAGGTACTTCCGCGGGATGAGGAACTCCATCACGATACCGAGGAGCGCCTCCTTCTCGTGTCCCTGTTCGCTCCAGTACCCGACCGTGAAGGCGCGCCGCAGCCAGTCGATGCGCGCCGGCTGCTGCTGCCCCTCGAAGACCACGCGCTCGATCTGGCTGAGCCCCCGCAGCCGCCAGAGGTAGCGCTGCAGGCCCCGGGCGAGCGGCCCCAGGTACGTCAGCACCGCAATCAACGCCCGCGCCGGAATCCCCGAGAAGCGGCGATCGACGCGAGCCCGCGACGCGGTCGCGATCGACCAGGCGAGCGAGATCGCGAGCGGCAGGCTGGCGAGCGGCAGCATGCGGGGCGAGACGAGCGCGGAGAGGAAGAGCAGGACCCCGATCAGGTTCCACTCGAGCGTGAACGGCAGGTAGGCGAGCAGCGACGAGGGCGGCTCGTACATCGACTGGAAGAGCCCGCGGCCGAAGGCACCGAAGTAGATGATCGGTCGGCGCGAGAGGACCGCGGCGGTGAGCTCCCCGTAGATGCGCCCGAGCCAGCGCGACTGCCCGAGGAGATTGAAGCGGTAGGGATGCTTGAAGTAGAGCAGCGCCTCCGCCTTCCCGTAGCCCATCTGCTGCTTCAGGTAGGCCTGCACGGTGTTCCGCCGGTAGTGCCAGACGGTCGCCGCGGGGCTGAAGCCGATGGCATAGTTCCGGTTCTGGAGCCGCCAGCAGAGGTCGACGTCGTCCCCCGCGGCGGCGAAGATCGGCTCGAAGCCGCCGATCTCCTCGAGGGCCTTCTTGGTGAACGCCATGTTGCAGCCGGGAATGTGCTCCGCCACCTCGTCGTTCAGGAGGACGTGCGTCGGCCCTCCGGGCGAGACGGCGACCGCCGCCGGCACGAGGCTCGGCTCGGGCGGCGGAAAGTTCGGGCCACCGACGGCGACGAAGCCGCTGCGCACGAACTTGTAGACCAGGAAGGCGAGCCAGTCGGGATCGGGGACGCAATCCGAGTCGGTGTAGGCGATCAGCTCACCGGTCGCCGCCGCCGCGCCCACGTTGCGCGCGACGCTGAGCCCTTTGTTCTCCTGGTTGACGATCACCAGCGGCGGCCCGTCGGGATGCGCGTCGTAGACCTGCTTGTGGCGCTCCGTGATGGCGAGCGTCGAGTCCTTCGAGCCGTCGTTGACGACGATCACCTCGTAGTCCGGGTAGTTGAGCGTGCGGAGCGAGGTGAGGCAGGCGTCCATGGTGCGCTCGGCATTGTAGGCACAGACGACGACCGAGACGCGCGGCGACTTCTCCAGCCGCGGCGGCAGCGGCGAGGTGTACTGCGTCTGGACGGCCGCATAGGCGGGTTTCGGCTTCCGCTCGGCGTCGACCAGGCCGAAGGCCCAGTCGGCGATCTGCGAGCCCCCCGTGAACCAGTCGTCGGTCCAGGAGAAGACGAAGGAGCCGGCGGCGCCCGACTCGTAGCTGGCGCGCAGGGTCCAGGAGAGGATCTCGCCCTGTGCCTCCAGGCCCTCACGCACCGAGTCGATGCCGAACTCGGTCAGCACGAGCGGCTTGTCCTCGGCGATGTTCTGCAGGCGCGAGAGGTAGCGGCGCAAATCGGTCTCGCGGTGGAGGTAGACGTTGAAGGAGACGAAGTCGAGGAAGTCGGTGACGTCGAGATACTCGGTGGAGGGGAAGTTGGCGTAGCTGACGAGCGCACTGGGCGCCCGGTCCTTCACCTCGCTGCGCAGCACGCGCAGGAAGTCGCGCACGCGCTCCGGCCCGTACCAGCGCACGATGTCGGGCGGGATCTCGTTGCCGACCAGGAAGCCGAAGAGCGCCGGGTGGTCCCGGCAGGTCTCGGCCGCGGCCCGCACGGTGCCCCGGATCTGGGCCACCAGCGACGAGTCGTCGAGGAAGCAGACGTGCTCGGCCCAGGGGATGGTGATGAGGACCCGGAGGCCGTGCTCGGCGGCGCGGTCGAGCAGCCAGCGCGGCGGGACGGTGAAGGTGCGGAGGCAGTTCGCACCCAGCTCGGCCATGAGGGTGAAATCGCGCTCGAGGATCGTCTGCTCGGGGAACGGGAACCCGTGCGTGCTGGTGGCGAACGGGCCGTAGGACACACCGCGCAGGTAGAGCTTGTGGTCGCCGACGAAGAAGAACTTCCCGCCCACGCTGGGCGGGGTGTCATCGAGCGCCGGCGCGGGGGCGCGCTCGGGGAGCGGCCGGAGCATGGCGTGGCTCATGAACGTGTGAGCCCGACAAGATAGACGACGGGGCAGCTCGCCTCAACCTCGCGCGATGGGGACCGCCACTTTCCGCGCGGTGCCACTGCATTTCGGCGAAACCGTGTCACGCCCGACGCGCCGCCGTCGCAGTCTCCCCTTCGTCCTGCGTGCAGGGTGGATGGCCTGGCCCTTGCTGGTCTGCGGCGGCGCGCCGCACAGGCGCGCCCACCTCGCATGCCGCACAGCGCCTCTCCCGGACCCCACGCCGCCCGTTTTCTGGGTGTTTTGCTGCTTCTCCTCACCACCGGCGTCGCCCGTGTCGCCACCGCCGTCGTGGACGACGGCTCCGACTATCTCCGCTCCGGCTCCCTCACCTGGCGACCGATCCCCGGGACGCCGCGCGGGATCGCCTTCGACCTCACCGTCGGCATGCGACGCTCGGCGATCCCCAACCCCGACGCGCCCGACTTGCCGGTGGTGGGCAGCCTCGTCGACGAGGCGGACGTCCTCGACTACGGCGACGGCGACTGCGACGACATCATCTACGAGGTCACCGCGATGGACGCCGGCGAGGACTGGATCCTCGGCCGCGCGCTGACCCCCCTCGCGCCCCCGCGCACCGGCGCCATCGACAACGAGGACGAGCCGAACGACGCGCTCGCGAGCGCCAACGCGATCGGGCTGGGCGGCGACGTGCGGGGGCGGATCGGACCGGCCGGCGACGTCGACTTCTTCCAGTTCTCGGGCACGGCCGGCACCCGTCTCGTCATCGACACCCGGCTCACGGGCCTGGAGGACTCGGTCCTCACCTTGCTCGCTGCCGACGGGACGGAGATCGCCACCAACGACGACGTCGGCGACAGCGAGTGCCGCCGCTCCCATCTCGACGTCGTGCTGCCGAGCGACGGGACCTTCTTCATCCGCGTCAAGGCCTACGACGAGACGGACAGCGGCACGTACGTGCTCGCCCTGCGGACGGCCGCGAGCGATGCGCCCGCGGTGGTGCCGGCATTCCATGTCTACCCGCGGCCGGGCGACTACACCGCGGCCCTCGGGAGCTGCTGCCGGATCGACCTGTGCGAGGCCGTCAGCGCCCACGTCGACAACCCGGAAGGCGACTACCAGCTCGAGACGGAGGTGAACGTCGGCTCGGGCAACCGGCCACCCGTGACGGGTCTGCCCGCCGCGGTCGACTGCCCGGTCGAGGGGGTGTGCGTGATCCCCCTGCCGGCCGTGGATCCGGATGGCGACCCGCTGCATTTTCGCTTCGCGAGCGACGACGAGTCCGGGATGGACGACCAGCCTGCACCGCCCTACTGCCCCCACGCTCCGGTGATCGACGCGGCGGCGCAGCAGCTGGTGTGGGACACGACCGGCTGCACGCTCGCCTCGGACGTCTGCGCCACGAACCGGCGCATGACGCTGTACTCGACCCAGGTCATGATCGAGGACGGCACCAGCCACGTGCCGCTCGACTTCATGATCCGGCTGGTGCCGACCGCGCCCGGGAACCGCCCCCCCGCGTTCGTCGGGAGCGCCCCCCCCTGCGGGCGGACGCTGGCGGCACGGGTCGACGGCGCGCTCTCCTTCTCGGTCGAGGCCACCGATCCCGACGGCGAGCGCTTGAATCTCCTCACCACCGGCGCTCCACGCGGCGCGACCGTCGCGGCGATGGTACCCGACGCCCCCGGGCAGGCGGCGGCCGGGTTCACGTGGATCCCGACCTTGGCCGACATCGGCTATCACCAGGTTCTCTTCACGGCGACGGATCCTTCCGGGGTGCAGGCGTTCTGCCCCGTCACGCTCGACGTACGCGGCGAGATCTGCGGCAACGGCCGCGATGACGACGGCGACGGGCGGGTCGACTGCGCCGACGAGGCCTGCGCCTCGGACCCCGCCTGCCGCGCCCGGGAGATCCTGGCGGAGGACTGCGGCAACTGCCGCGACGACGACGGCGACGGCCTCGTCGACCACGAGGATCCGCGCTGCTGCGCCGTGGAGGTCCCCCTCGAGCCACGCCACGCAGTGTTCGAGCGGAGCGAGGGCCCCGCGACACACGCGCGCCTCAAGGTCCGCCTGGGGGCCGAATTCCTGTCGGCGAACCGGCGGCCCCGGCGCCTCGCGCTCCAGCTCCGCGACGGCAGCGGCGAGGTCCTCTGTGCGACCCTCGGGCATGGCAAGCAGCGGCTCGGAAAGGAGTGGTACCGGTTCAAGGACCGCAGCGGCAGAGGCGTCGCCGGTCATCTGGTGGTCAACCCGGACGACACCGTCGAGATCTCCTTCGCCGGGCACCGCATCCTCCCCAGCCCCGGCTTTCCGCACGAGGTCACGTCGACGCTCGCCATCGGCGGCCGCTGCGCCCGGGCGACGATCGGCCTTCACCGCAAGCGGGGCACGCACCTCCTCGAGTTCCCGTGACGTCTCCAGGCCGCATAGCCGAACGGACGCTCGCGCCACGGTGCAGTTCGCCAAGCTCGGGAATTCGTTGTACGTGACTCCCGGGCCGGGGTGGCGGAACTGGCAGACGCGAGGGACTTAAAATCCCTTGGCCGCAAGGCCGTGTGGGTTCGAATCCCACGCCCGGCACTCGAGAAATCGCGGGGTTGCGGCGACAGCGTCGCACCCCGCCCTGCTCTGACCCGCGCGATTGTCCCCGAATTGTCCACGAGTCGTTAGAACGCCGGCGAGCGGCAGAGCATGGGGCCTCCTGGCCTCCCATGAACCGGCGTACGCCCTCGCTCGCAAGGGATTCTGAATCCCCGGCCTGCCCGGAACCCCTTGTCGCAGGGGCCTTTCCGCGTGGCTGTCCCCGAAGTGTCCACGTGATTTCGATGCTTCCTTGCTCGCATGAAAGCCGTTGAGTCGACTGGACGCGCGTCGGATGCT
>Ga0126369_10002970_pt1 | contig 12190 bp, 8 predicted proteins | sample PanSoiMetaPlot_1_FD_109646 | JGI IMG/M metagenome (GOLD analysis project Ga0126369, IMG submission 109646) | Tropical forest soil microbial communities from Panama - MetaG Plot_1 | ecosystem: Environmental > Terrestrial > Soil > Tropical forest > Bulk soil | place: Panama | collected 2016-02-17 | reverse complement strand
CGATCGCCGACGGCCTCGTGCGCGTGCTGACCCGACGCGCGCCCCCGAACGGCGATCGCGTGCGTGAACAGCTGTCGGCATCCCGTATCACCCAGCAGTTGATCAGCGTGTACCAGTCGGCGATCGAGCGAGCCAGGGACTGACGATATGTGCGGAATCTGTGGAGTCGTGGCGCTGGACCAGCGATCGGACGTCGGCCCGCAAGTCGATCGGCTCATGGATGCGCTGTCGCACCGCGGACCGGACGGAGCCGGGATGCGGTCCCTCGGTGGCCGCCACGCCGTCCTCGGCCATCGCCGGCTCAGCATCGTCGATCTGGTAACGGGCGCGCAGCCGATGGAAAACGAGGACGCGTCGGTATGGGTCACCTACAACGGCGAGATCTACAATCATCGCGCGTTGCGCACCGAGCTCGAGCGCCTGGGTCACCGGTTTCGGACACAAGCCGACACCGAGGTGCTCGTGCACGGCTTCGAAGCCTGGGGGCCCAGCCTGTTTCCGCGGCTGAACGGCATCTTCGCCTTCGCATTGTTCGATGGTCAATCTCCCGGCGGAGCGATCTGGCTGGTGCGCGATCCGGTCGGAGCCAAGCCGCTGTATGTCGGTGGCAACACCGAGCGGTGGTGGTTCGCGAGTGAGCTGGCTGCGGCGCGCAACGCCGGACTCGTGAGCGAGGACCTGCGCGCGGAGGCGATCGAGGAGTTTCTTGTCTATCGATTCATTCCGTCACCCGGTACTCCGTTTCGCTCGGTCTGGAAGGTTCCCCCGGGGCACTACTGCCGGGTGCCCATGAACGAGCCGCTCGACACGCCGCAGTTTCACCCATACGAGTCCGCTTTCACCCCGGCCAGCATCCCCGGTGCCGCGGGTGAGTGGCAGGAGGCTCTCCAGGGCGGTCTGGAGGGAGCCGTTCGCCGCCAGCTCATGGCTGATGTTCCCGTCGGGTCTCTGCTATCGGGAGGAGTCGATTCTACGGTCGTGACACGGCTGATGCGCGAGCACCTGGCACAGCCGCCACAGGCTTTCGCCATCGGCTTTGGCTCACGCGACGGACTCGACGAACTGCGCAGCGCCCGCGCCGCCGCAGCGGCTCTGGACGTTCCCCTGGTCGAAGTACAAGCCGACGAACGGCAGTATCGAGAGCAATGGTTGTCGTCATCGACGCCGTTCGGCGAGCCGGTTGCGAACACCGGCATGCTGCTCGTGGCGATGCTGTGTCGCCGCGTGCGGGAGACGCACAAGGTCGTCCTGTCGGGCCAGGGCGCCGACGAGCCGCTCGGCGGCTATCCCCGTCACGCGGTCGAGCGATGGTACCCGGTCCTGCGACGTCTCCGCTGGGTGCTCCAGGCAGTGCCCGAACGGTGGGCGGAAAGTGATCGGGTAACACGGACCCGGCGCGTCGTCGCAGAGCCCGAACGGGCGCGTCGCTTTGCTGAAATCCTGGCGGTGTTCAGCCCGGCGGAGGTCGAGCAGTTGACGGGGCGGAAGTGCGCAGACCGTCTGACGCATCCCGTGCAACGCTGGTTGAGTAGAGCGGATCGCGACGACCCGGTGAACGCGCTGCTGTACGTCGACGCGCGGCTGTCGCTCGCCGACGACCTGTTGCTCATCGCCGACCGGATGTCCATGGCGTTTTCGGTCGAGCTGCGCGTGCCGTTCCTCGACCTTGAACTCCTGGCGCTACTCGAGCGCATGCCGAGCCGCTACAAGCTTGCTTGGACAGGGGCGCGCAAATGGCTCTACCGGCGGGCTATCCGCGGGGGGGTGCCGGCCGAGCTGCGGGCGGAGCTGCTCGGGTGGGGAGCACGCACCGGTCGCAAGCTGGGATTCACGACCCCGCTGTCGCGCTGGGCGGATGGGTGGAGCGGTGATGCCGCGCTCGAGTTTCTCACGGGCAGGGATGCGGTGGTCCCGCAATTCGTCAGCGTAGAGCGCGTCCGCGACTTTCTGCGTGCCACGCGCGGTCGCGCGCGGGAACGTCAGCTTGCGGCCCTCTTCGTGCTGGAGACGTGGTTACGTGGTGTGCACGATGGCCGGCATCCCCGCATTGGGGTCGGCGCTCTCGCGCTCTGACGTACACCCGGCCGATGACTTCCTCGCCTCCCCGAACGGTTGTCACCGATGCGCGGATGCTGGCCTATCCGCTCACCGGAATCGGCCGATACGTGCTGGAGCTCTTGAAGCGGCTGGTGGCCCGCCCGGGGACGCATTGGGTGTTGCTGAGCGCTCGTCCGGTGCCACCGGCGTTGCGCGCCGAATTCGTCGGAGACCTGGAGTGGATCGAGGGGAGCCCGTCGCAGCGCGCCGAGCTCTGGACGCAACGGCGCGCGGCTCGCGAGCTGCACCGCAGGCCCGAGGCGATCTATCTCGGGCTCGCGAATTCGGTCCCCTTCCTAGCCCCCCGGCGCCGCATTCGCTGTCTCGTCATCTACGATCTGTCCTTCCTGGTAGTGCCGCGCCTGACGGACGCGTTTGACCTGGCGAAGGCGTTTGTCGTGACCCTGCCGTCGATCATGGCGGCGACGCGCATCGTCGCGATTTCGCGGGCGGTAGAGCACGAGCTGCTGCGGTATTTCCCAGGGCGGCGCGGGCGCACCAGCGCTCTCCCATTGGGTGGAACACGGATCGGCTCGGGAGCCGTGGAACCATTCGAGCGCCGCTCCGGGTTTCTCGCAGTGGGCGCTCACCGACGCAAGAACGTGGGACTGCTGCTGCGGGCCTATGCACAGTTGCCTCCGGCGCTGCGCGCCCAACACCCGTTGCACGTCGTCGCGCGTCGTCTGCCGGGACACCTGGAGCGACTCGTGGAGCGACTAGGGCTCGCACCCGACGTGCGACTCAGCGCCGATCTCGACGACCGCGAGCTGGGAGCCTTGTATTCGCGATGCCTCTCGCTCGTGTATCCGTCCGCTTACGAAGGCTTGGGGCTGCCTGTCGCCGAGGCGATGTTGGCGGGCCTGCCATCGATCATTCCCGCAGGTACACCGATGGAGGAGTTCCTGGATGGGGCGGGGATCGTCGTGCGATCCCGGGACCTCGGGGCTCTCGTCGACGCGATGCGTTCGCTGGCGACCGAGCGTGAAATCTGGAATCGGTGTGCGACTCGCACGGCGGCTGCTGCGGCCAACCTTGGATGGGATCGGGTCGCCGATGCCGCTGCCAAGGCCATCGGTATCTGAGCGAGATCACTTGGTGGCGACGCACAGCAGCGAAGGCGAAACGTCGTGCAAACCGGCTGTAGCCAACCAGCGCAGCGCTCCCGTCACCAGCTGCCGAACGGGCATACCGCTGCGCCAGCCGCGGACCCGGACGCTGGTGAACCGGGCATCCATGGCGAGCGCTCGCAGCAGGGGCTCGGGGTAGGGGCGGACGTGCGTCGGGTCGACCCAGAATCCTTCCCCGGCGACGTACAGATTGCGCGGATTCGGGGTGAGGATGACGAACCGCCCCGCGGCCCGGAGGACCCGCCAGACTTCTGAGAACATCGCGCGCGCGTGGTCGGAGGAGAGGTGCTCGACGACGTGCCCTGCGAATACGGAGCCGTATGTTCCATCGGGCGTGCGCCGGAGCGTTTCGAGCAAGTCTCCCTGCTCCGCTTTCCCGCCGCGCTGCCGGACGGCTGCAATCGCTGTGGCCGAGGCGTCCACTCCTCGTGAATCGACTCCCAGATCTCGCAAGGTGTCGAGCAGCGTGCCGGAGCCGCACCCCAGATCCAGCACGGGAGGGTAAGCCGCCAGCTCGAGGGCCAGCGCTCGATACTCTGCGACGACGTGCGATCGGTCGTACCCGATAGCGCGGCGCATGACGTCGTCGAGCGGCTCAGGCATGAATGGCGATTCCGAACATGGCGAACCCGGCGATGAGACTAATCCCGGCCACCCATATGGACCAGGACTTCGGCCCCAGCCCGGCCGCGCGACTCTGGAGGAACGTGTTCCCGCACTCCGTGCAGACCACGGCCATCGCGGCTCCTGGCGGGCCGCTGATCTGAAGGAACACCGTCAGCGCCGCACCATTCACGACCAGGTTCAGCACTGCGATTCCCAGGACGGTCCGAAACCGCCCTCTTCCATACAGGTGGGCGGTGAGCAAGCCGTTCACGAACATGACGGGGAGCGCCCAGGCGAGTACGCGCGTGGTGGCTACGGCCGGCGCGTAGGACGCCCCGAACAGGATCGGTAGCAATGGCGCGCCGGCGACGACCACGGTACTGATCAGGAGCGTTGGTGGGGCGACGCGCTTCAGAACGTCGTTCAGCAGCAGCCGGGTGCCCTCGACGCCCTCGTTGCTGTCGATGCGCGACGTGACGGCGTAGGCGGAGCCGGAGACGGCACTGCTGGCGAGTAGAAATATCTCGACGACGCGGTACGAAACCCCATATTGCGCGACCGCGACGGTTCCCCAGAAGATCGCCAGCGCAGCCACGCCGAGCCGGGCATAGGCCGTGCCGAGGATCCCAATCGCGCCAATCGGGATCGCCTCCTTGAGGGCTGTCCAATCGGCCTGGCTGGAAACGGATGTCCGCCAAGGAGGGAGCGGAATCCGGGTGTAGGCGAACATGATCGCGCCGGCGGCCGTGTCTCCGAGTCCGACGGCGATCGCACCGGCGACCGGGGTCCCGATCAACCGAGCCAGAGCCGTCACGACAACGAAGAAGACGAGCCCGGCGACGGCCTGGTATGGAATGAGTCCCCGCGCATCGAGCCGCGCGGTGGCAATCGCCTGCGAGCTTCCGGTGAGGGCCACTCCTACGAGGCCGACCGACAGGGCACCCAACAGCGCCGTCCCGTTTCGTCCGCCCGTCGAAAAGGCAAGCAACGCCCCCGCCAGGGTCGCGACGGCGTACAATCGAAACTTGAGCCAGATCGTTTGGCGGGCCGCGAGCTGAGCGCCGCCCGGATCCTGGGCGGCGAGCCGGATCAGGCGGGTATCGAGACCCGCTTCTCCAATGACGCGCAGCATCTCGTACCCGGCGAGACCGGTCGCGAGCTGGCCAAACCCATCCGGACCGAGTGCGCGCGCCATGAGCAGGATGCCGGCGGCACGGCTGAGTCGTGCGCAAACGACGCCGATGAGCTGCGCGACGGAGTTGGACCAGAGGACCCTCGCCCGGTCCGACGAGGCATCCGGTGCGCGGATCGGCGGATCAGTCGGCACGTGGCCCGCGCATCGTCGTCACCACGGCCAATTTAAGCGAAAACAGTCGGATGGTGACGGAAGATGGTACGGTGGACCCACAAGAGCGTATAGTATGGCGTGACCTCCATTCAAGAAATGTCCGTCCCCTGGATGCGTCGAGGTCATCAGGGGCTGTGGATCGTGATCCTCATCTGCTGGGCTGGGGCCTCCGCCGCGTGGCCGCGGGTCGCCGGACTCGGTGGGGTCGCGCTCGTCTGTGCGGTGGCGTGGCGCTACCCGCTTGCCGTCATGCATCTCGCCTCGTTCGCCGCGCTCGCGATCCGGCCTGCGCTCGATTGGCTGAGCGAGCGCCGGCTCGGTCTGGGTCCGTTCACCATGAGCCCGGCCGTCATTTTCGGCGGGCTCATCCTCATCACCGGGGCTGTCTTGGCCCTGCGGCGCGGACATGACGGCCGCCGGCTGTGGCCCGATCGTCCACTTGCGACTGCACACGTCTGGCTGGCGATTGCTTACGCGATCATGGCGGTCTCGGGCTGGCGCCTGTACGACGGTGAGGGACTCGCCGAGGCTGTTCGAGAAGTCCTGCGGATGGCGAGCGTGGTCGCGGCGTTCTTCATCATGTACTGGTGGCTGGACGAGGATGCGAGCGCGCGCCGGCGGGCGTGGTGGTACCTCGCCCTCGGCGCTGTGCTTCCCATCGCGGTTTCGCTGGAACAGCTGGTGACGGGAACCGGGTTCATCGAGCCGGACGGGACTTTGCGGATCCAGGGTACGTTCTCCCATCCCAACTCCTTCGGCCAGTATCTCATTCCGTTCGTCTGTGTCCTGGTCGCGGGACGCGGCCATCGTCCCGCGCGCCTGAGTCTCGCGGTCGCGTTATCCATCGTCGTCGCGCTGACCTACAGCCGAACGGCGATCCTCGCGCTCGCGGCCGCGTTGGTCATCCTGTTGCTGCTGGAGAGCGGGCTGGACGTGCGCCGGCTGGTCCGCGTGGTCGTCGCCGTGACGATGGTGGCTGGTCTGGCGTGGTTTCTGGTCGGCGGAATTATTACGCGGCGGTTTACCGGAATCGCATTCAACAGCGCTGCGTGGCAGGACGCGCTGGCGGGCCAATCGGAAAACTCCTTCCAGTGGCGCATCATCAACTGGTCGGGGCTGGTCCTCCTCGGGCTGAACCATCCCTGGCTCGGCCACGGCGCGGGCATGACGACCGTGCTGAATCCTCTGACCAATTCGGATAACGGCGTTCCGTTCAATGCGCACGACGACTACGTGCGGCTCTTCTTCGAAGGTGGCGTGGTTTCACTTGTGTGCTATGTGCTCTATCAGATCTTGCTCATTCTGTGGGTGATTCGGCGCTCGCGCGCGGCGAGCGAACCGGAGCGCGGGTCGTCCCTCGCGCTGGGAGCCTCGTTGTGCGGCATGACCGTGTTGACGGCGGGGACGACGGAGCTGTCCCTGCAGACGGCAAACCTGTATGTGCTGTACGGTCTTCTCGCGATCGCGAGTGCGGGTCGGTCGCTCCCGCCCGGGAGCACGCCCGCTAGACGGGACGCGGCGTCGTGAGCAACAGCCGCGCGAGGGACAGGGTGAATCCGACCGCGAGGCCGAGGACGACACCCAGTCGTCGATTGGGCCACGAGCGGCGGACGGGCAGGGTGGGAGGGTCGATCACGCTCACGACCGGGGTATTGCGGACTTCCTGCAGCCCGGCTTGCTCAGCCTGCATACGCAGCTGCACGTAGATCTGTTGCGCCATGTCGACGCTGCGCTTCAGGCGCGATTCCTCCATTTGCAGCTCCGGGCTGCTCGTGATCCGGTTCCGCTGGTAGAAGGCCGCCAACGCCAGCTCCGCGGAATCGAGCCCGCGGCGGGCCTCGGCCGACCGGTCTGCCGTAAAATCGTGCTCCGCTGCAGCGCGGGCACGTCGCAACTCGATGTTCGCTTCGTTGAGCTCCGCTAACGTCGATTCAGCCAACGCCTGCGCCAGCTCCGGAGTTCGCGCCTCGATCGAGACGCGCACGACGTTGGTGCGTCCATTCACGTCCAGCGCAATTGCCGTGCGGAGTCGCTTGATGGTCCGATACTCGCGCATCGCCGGCGCGTCCTGGTCGAACTCGTAAATGGTGGAGAGGGGAGTGAGCCGCCCCTGATAGGGAAACTGCGCCCGGGCCACGCGATGCAGCACGGCGTCCGTGGTCACCAGGTCACTGAAAAACTGCGGGCTGTTCTGCGGACTCGAGAGCGATACGTTCCCGAGCTGCGAAGCGAGTCCGGCCAGTGCGCCCGAGAGCTGGGTTTGCGGCGTGGACTCCGCCTGGAACGCCGCCGTCGATGTGTACGAGGAGGGGAGAATCAGGACCACGGCGACCGCGACCGCGCCGCCGATCAGGGTGTAGGTGAGCACGAGCCGCCAGCGGGCGCGAACGATCGTGACGAGATCGCGCGCGATCTCGTACCAGGAGCTCGAGGGTGTAGCGGTCACAGTTTGGTGGTGACCACGGCGATCGTCAATGCACTGGCGAGGATCTGGGCAATGGCACCGAGCAACGCCACGTAATCGGTTTTGTGGGCGGTGGGGTCCTCGGCTGGTACGAAGACCTCGGAGCCGGGGCCCGGCTTCGGGTCCCCGTGGAACAACCCACGGCCGCGCGTGCGCACCTCGCCGTTGGCGAAGCGCACGCTCACCCCTCCCTTGTCGGCCCGTTGCGCGAACCCTCCCGCGGCACTCAGGTAGTATCCCAGATCCGCGCCGCGACGCCACAGCACACTGCCCGGGGAATTCACTGCACCGCTCACTTTCACGCTTGGCTGGTACTCGGGCAGGTAGATGGAGTCACCCGGTTGTAGCGTCAGATTGGCCGACGAGCCCGTCTCCCGCAGCGCGCGCACCAGGTCGACGTTGATGCGGCCTACGTCATTCTGTGTGCGGATGAACCGGATGCCGTCGGCGTACGCTTGCGCTGTCAGGCCACCCGCGCGGCCGATGACCTCCGACAACCGATCGTTCTTGGTTTGCAGCGAGTAGACGCCGGGATAGCGGACCTCTCCCAGCACCGTCACCGTGCGTTGGTAATCGAAGTCGGGCTGCCGCAGCACGAGCACGTTGTCGAACGGTTCGAGGGGAACCTCGGGAGCGCCGCTGGCAGCGAACGGCAGACCCGGCGGCCCGATGTACCGGCCCAGAGAGTCCCGATCGATGAGGTAGGTCGAGTCGAGCGGCACCCGAATCGTTGTCGCGAGCTGCCCCGCCGACCGGTCACTCGGCAGGCGAGCGATTTCAGCCTCTTTGAGATACGCTCCGATCCGCGGTCCACGGGCGAGTAGCGTCAGGTCGCGCAGCGTCATTCCCGGCCGCCACGGAAACACCCCCGGCTTGTTCACCATGCCGGCAATCCCGACCGTGTACTGCGCGGACAGCGGGGGCAGGGAATCGACGACGATCGAGTCGCCGTCTTCCAGCGTCACAGAGGGAATGGCTACCGGGCCTATCGTAGCTCCCCCGCTGTCGGCGGGCGCGAGGGCGATATCGATGGCGCCGCGCGCCAGCGGTGGCTGGCGCCGCTCCGCGATCGGAAGGAAGCGGAAGATCGTCACGCGCGTCAGGGCGGCGTCGGGCCGGAACCCGCCGGCCGCGTGCAAGACGTCGGCGAGGTGTTCGCCAGACTTGATGGCGTATATGGCCGGGCGGCTCACCGCGCCTGTCACCTGCGCGCGCTTGCCGTGCGCCGGCACGAATACCACGTCTCCGGTCTCGAGCCGCTTGTCGCGATGGGTGTCGCCGCTGAGGAGGTAGTCGTACAGGTCGAGCGTATCCACAACCTGTCCACCGCGACGGATGAGGACCTGGCGAACGTCGGCGCGATCCGTCACCCCTCCCGCGGCGTAGAGCGCGGTGAGCGCGGTGCCCAGCGAGCTGATCTGGTAGGCTCCAGGCTGATTCACTTCGCCGGTGACGTACACTTGATTGGCTCGGACGTTGGCCACCGACACGTCGAAGTGTGTCGTAGGATTCGTCCGTCGAACACCCGAGTACACACGGCTGAGGCGCGTGTATAGGACGCTGCGCAGTTGGTCTAGCGTCATGTTCGCAACGAATACCTGGCCGACCTGTGGAATCAGGATGAAGGCTTCGCGCGTTACGAGCAACGAATGGGTGGTCTCCACGTCTCCGGTGAGAATCAGGACGAGCTGGTCGCCTGGACCGAGCTTGTAATCCGGGGGGACGGGGCCGGAGAGGAGCGGGAGGAACTGCGTAGTCGTGCGACGGAACGCATCGACGCCGAATACTTGATTTGCCGATTCGGGCCGTGCGCGCGTCGCTCGAACGGCACGGATGAAGCCCGTGTCGATCGGGAGGTTCACGAGGTTGACGGAAATGGGGGCCAGGCCGAGAGCCTGGACGGCGGCCACCTGATCGACGGAGACGCGCGTCGCGGTTCCCGACAGCGTATCGCCGCCCATGAACGCGTCGAGTAATGTCGGCGGATATCCCGCGGCCTGCAGACGAGCCCGTACCTGATCCGGAGTCATCCCGGATTGCATGAGCCGATTACGGATCTGCGTGCCGAGCGCCGGGTTTTGCTGCAGTGCCTGCTCGAGCGCCGACTGTGCCTGGGAAGCTGGGGGTAACGGAACCGGCGGATTCTGCCCGGGGGCGGCGGACGGCACGACCAGGAGCAACGCAGCGACAATGAACCTCAAGTACGACCTCCGCCAGCAGAGTGGTGAGACCAGGGTGGCTAAGATGACAGCTAACTGTAGGCCCGTCAAGGTGTTAAATCGTTTGGGGCTATGTCAGGTTCGCATCAGACCATCGAGCTAGTTTCTTTGGCCGACGCCCGACGATTCGGGAGCATGCGGCTTCGACTCGCTTTGCTCGCTGCGGCTATCGCCACATGGGCCTGCCTCGATCCGGCTGGCGCACCGAATTCGCTCCCCCCGGGTGGGTCGCGGGGCATCCTGGAAGAGAACCTGCGACCCGGGTCAAACTCCTGGGATACTGAGAACACAGCGCCGGATTCCGCTCTGAGCGGATTTGGCCTGCCGTTCAGCCTGCTGGGTGGAGATACGCTGCACCTGTTCGTCCGCGCGCTACGTCCTCCGGTGTCGATCACGATCTATCGCATGGGTTGGTATGGAGGAGCCGGTGCCCGTCCCGTGGCGCACCACGACGGTGTCAGGGCCGTGTCGCAAGGCGCATGCACCCCGCTCGCGCCGGGACCGCAGGTCTGTAACTGGATCGAATCCGACCGAGTCGCCGTCACTCCCAATTGGATTCCCGGTGTCTACGTTGCCGCGCTTACCGACTCCGTGGGACGGGTACGAGGATTTCCGTTCGTCGTCCGATCCGCGGATCCAGCTGCGTTTGTCGTCGTCTTGCCATTCGCGACATACCAGGCATACAACACCTGGGGTGGCGCGAGTCTGTACGGCGGTGCCGGAGCCACCCGTGCGGAGATTTACGCCAACCGGGCGGTTCAGGTGTCGTACGCACGCCCGTTGAGTGATCCGGATTTCCAGAGCAACTTTGTTGGCATCGATTACCTGCTGGTCCGCTGGCTCGAGCGGCACGCGTACGACGTCAGTTACATCACCGACTACGATTTTCACCTGGGTCGCGGCGCCGATCCGGGTACGGCCTGGTTGTTTGCAGGCCATTCGGAGTATTGGACCTGGCCGATGTGGCTGCGCGCGAATGCGAGTCGGAATTCCGGAATCAGCCTGGGATTCCTCGGCGGGAACGACATCTACTGGATGGCCCGATTCGAGAGTGGACAGATGGGCGGGCTTGATGCCCCTACCGTCGTCTGCTACCGGGACGCGTCGCTCGACCCGCACGGGGCAACGCCAGGCCTCGCCACGGTGCTGTTTCGCTCTCCACCAAACGGCACTCCCGAAAACTCGTTGATGGGAGTAATGAGCGGTCCTTTGGAGTTGATGCGCGCTCCCCCCGTCGACCTCGTGGTGGCCAACGATACCGATCCCCTGATGGCTGGAACCGGCTTGCGGATCGGCGAGCACATTCCGCGTGTCGCGGGATGGGAGGCCGACCGCATCGTCAGCAACGGTCGCACGCCGCCTGGAATCCGGACGCTGTTTCAGAGTCCCTATGTGCCGATGTGGGACTCGACGGCAACCGAGATGATGCACATGACCGTGTATACGTGGGCACCATCGGGAGCGATGGTGTTTGCCGCGGGGGAACCCGGATTCGCGTGGGGACTGGAAACCTTCCGAAGCCGGACGGCGCGGCCCCAGTTGGAGCGGCTGCTGCAGAATGTGCTCGCCGAGTTTGTTGCTGCGCGGCAGCCCCGGCGGTGAATACTGGGCAGCTACTTCACTCCGGGGGGAGGCACATAGGTCCGCCAGCGGTCCGCGACCGTTTTGAACCATGGATCGGCGGTCCTGGAGTAGAATGCATCCATGATCAAGATGCACAGATGATGATATGCGACGGTGTTGTATCCGCCGCTTCTCGAGTAACGGGTCCAAGACCCGGTGTCGTAAAAGGGAGTGTAGTACTTCAGCGCGTCGATGCCGCGTGAAAAGAGCCGGGCGATCTCGGGATCCGCGGTAACCTGCGCGGCGTAGCCGACTCCTAAAAGGGCCCACGCTGACCCGTTCCAGACCTGCACCGCCGGATGAAACTCTTCCCACCAATAACCGTGGGTCGTATCGGGCAGCAGCACGCCGCCATCCTGCCACGAGACGTAGAACGCGTTCAACAGCTCGTACATCCGAGCGCGCCAGCCTGGGTCGCCAGTGCGACGGTACGCCTCAGCGAAGAGGGCGAGGGCCAATCCCTCGGCCATTCCGGATACCCAAGGCGCGGTCACACTCACGCCGCCGGATGTCCAAGGAAATTCGTACTCCCAGACCGGGAACCGACGTCCATCGGCGGTGCGCCAGAGGGCGTAGTGATAGAGTGCGGCGCCCACGCCCAGGATGGTATCGGTTGGTGTGGAGGAGCTCGGCAGCAACCATTCGACATCCAGCAGCGTATTCACGGGTTGAAACTGGACGCCAAGTCCTGAATAGACATGCCAGG
>Ga0126369_10002969_pt1 | contig 12191 bp, 8 predicted proteins | sample PanSoiMetaPlot_1_FD_109646 | JGI IMG/M metagenome (GOLD analysis project Ga0126369, IMG submission 109646) | Tropical forest soil microbial communities from Panama - MetaG Plot_1 | ecosystem: Environmental > Terrestrial > Soil > Tropical forest > Bulk soil | place: Panama | collected 2016-02-17 | reverse complement strand
GTTGATGAACTGGGGCAGTTCATCGAACGAGGCCTTGCGGAGGAACGCGCCGAAGCGAGTCACTCGCCCGTCGTCACGCGTCGCCTGCTTGATGTGTCCGTCGTCCTCGAGAACGCACATCGAGCGGAACTTGTAGACGACGATCTGCCTGCCATCGAGACCGTAGCGGCGCTGCTTGAACAGCGCCGGGCCCGGGGAACTCAGCCTCACGCCGATCGCGATAGCGAGCATGAGGGGCGCGATCAGCACCAGGATCGCCGACGCGAGGACGATATCGCTTGCGCGCTTGACCAATGCGTTGACCCCGCAGAAGGGCGATTCGCAGACGGCGAGCACCGGGATCCCGCCGATCGTCTCCACGTGCGCCTGGATCAGATCGCACAGAAAGATGTCGGGCGCGAAATAGATCGAGGCCGTCGTGTCGTGCAGTTCCTCGAGGAGGCGGACGATGCGCGGCTGCGAGGCCATCGGCAGCGCGATGTAGACGAGGTCGATGCGGTGCGCCTTGACGTATTCCGCGAGGTCGCCCACGGGGCCGAGGCTCAGCGCTGGCTCGATGCCCTCCAACCGCTCGCTTCCCCGGTCGTCGAAGTAGCCAGCGAAGCGGATTCCGAGCAACGGATTCGCGCGGATGTGCGCGGCGAGCCTACGGCCCGGCTCATTCGCACCGACGATGACGGCCGACCTGCGCAAGCCTTCCGCCGCGAGCAGGCGCGGCAGGATCGCGGGAACCAGACGGTGAGCGGCGAACAGCGCCGGCGGGGCCGCGATCACCCACGCGAGGATCGCGCGCTCGTCGAACGCCGCCAGCGTCCGCGACGCCCATCCGAGGAACAGCAGGAGGACGACGATCCCCAACCAGCCCGTCGCAATGTCCCGCGCCAGCTTGGCCGCGCTTGCCGTGTCGCGGGCGAGGCTGCCCGGAAAAGTGATCGCGAATACGAGCAGCGCGAGGATGAGATAGGGCCCGTCAAACCGTCCGTGGAACCAGAGGACCGAGAGCGACAGCGTGCTGATCGCCACCGCCGGATCGACCGCGGCCCGCATCACCGCGGCCGCACTGGGCTGGCTGTGCGACAGGTGCGGGTCGGTATCGTGGGACGCGAGCAATGGCAACGACGGGATGGAAGTTGCGAAAGCCTCGGCGAGAAGTTAGGCCAGGTGAGGGTCAGCGATTATTTAGTGGTGACAGGGCCCCGATAGCCCCATCGGACTAGTGCTGTTCCGAGCTGTTCTCGCGTATGCGGGGGATGCGTTGCATACCGGTCGGCGCCCCGGGGAAGACGAGTTGGTAACGGCGCGACCGGCTAGGCTGCGCTTGCGGTTGGCGCGCGATCGACCGAACCGGCCGTTGTGCTGACCACTCGCAGAAACAATATGTTGCGGGAAGCGCGGCCGACCCTGGCGCGTGCGGTTCGCGTCACGTCTGCGTAACATGCGCACCGCTATATTTGTTCTGCTCGACCGGCTTCGCCTAGGCGCGCATGGAACTCAGCCCATTGGAACCATTGGAACGGCACGAGTCCGATCCTGGCGGATCTCGCGATTTCGCGTCAGCGAGCGACGGCGAAATCGGCGAGTCGGGCGCGCTGGGCGATGCTTTGTTGCTCGAATCGCTCATGCTCAACCTGGAGGCTTCGCTCAGGGTGCACGCGCGTCCGCATTTCTTCAGCTGGACGCAGGGCCTGCTGCAAAGCCTCATCAAGCATGAGGTGCTGGTCTGCGCGCTGCGCGATGGCGAGCCGCTTTCGTTTCGCGTCGACAGCTTCTCGACGATTGCGCTGCACTCAGCGGTCTTCGGTGAGTTGTTCCTGCGCGACGCTTGCGTTGTGCCGGGACTCGTGAAGGCCTGGGAGGAACGCCGCTTCCGCCCAGTGATCTGCGACGTGTGCAACGGGAGTCCGGTCGCCGGCGGCGCCTTCGCGCGGGAGCTCGAGCGGATCGGGGCGACGCGGCTCTTGGCGCATGGGACCCACGATGCCGGCGGGCAGGTGACGAGCTTCTTTACCTTCGCCTGTCAACCGGGAACGGCCGGGCCGCGGCAGGCCTACGTCGCGCAGCTGATCGCGCCGTTGCTGCATGCCGCGTGGGTGCGCGCACAGATCGACGGGCCGGTGACGGCCAGCGAGAAGCCCGTGGGAGCGAGCTTGCTGACGTCGCGGGAGCAGGAAATCCTGCACTGGATCCATCTCGGCAAGAGCAACTTCGAGATCGGGTCGATCCTCACGATCAGCCCGTTGACGGTGAAGAATCACGTGCAGAAGATCCTGCGCAAGCTGAAGGCGGTCAACCGCACGCAGGCAATCGGCAAGGCCATGGAGCTGCGCATCCTGAGCTCCTGAACGCCGCGCCCATGAGAAGGGCGGGCTACGCGCGCGGCCAACCCGGACCGACTTGGCGTCACACGGGGTCACTAATCTCTGCCGAGCGACATCAACACGGGGGGGTACGGGGTGCGCGGATCAATTGCAACGCTGCTCCTGTCGGGCGCTGCGGCCTCGCTGTGGCCAGTGCAAACGCCGGCGTGGGAGTGCGATTTCACAACCCCAGCCAGCCATTGCAGCGGCGAGAGCTCCAGGCCCTCGCAGATGGTCGGGCTGTCGGCGGGCAGCGGACGGTCTTCGCTGGCGCAACTGCCTGAATCGGCCGATCCGCCGCAGGGCCCGTCCGAGAGGGGCGTCCTAGGCGAGCGAGCCGACCGCGACGGACTCGCGCGATCCGTGTTCGACGGCAAGTACATTGGTTCGTGGGGTGCTCTGGAGCACCGGGAGCGGTTTGTGCCCCCCGCGAATGCGCCGATGCCCGCGCCCCCTGAAGCGGCCCCTTTGTTGCGCGTCGCGTCCGAGACCACGCCGTTGAGCGTGCCATCTGAGGCGTTTCCGCTCCGGGTGCTCTCCAGGGCGGATCGATTGCTGGAGCTGTTCGAGATGGTTCCGATTCCCGAACCGGACAGCTGGGCGATGCCGATCGCGGGCTTGCTCGGCATGTATGCCGTGGTGCGTCGCCGCACCATCTCCTCCTGAGGACGCAAGCGAGAGGCGGTTGAATCGGGGCGGGCCGGAAAGAACACCCGGGCCGGCCCCCGCGTTCTGAGCGCAATTGCGACCGAGCAGCCTGCATGCGGCGCGGCACGCAGGCTGCCCTGCTTGCTTTTGCCGTCCCGCTCACGCTTCGACGATGACGCGTTACCCGCGTGCGACGGCGCGAAAGGGTGGCCGCTGCGGAACCGCGAGCCTCTCCACTCCGGTTCGGATCGTGGCTGCGCGTCCACACCGAGGACGGAGCTGCCTTGCCTTGTCGCGTGAACGGCGCCGGGTTGGGTTTTCCTTCCGCCAGCGACCGCCTCAAAGGCTATGCCGCCAACGTGACGGCCAATCGGCGGCCTCGGGCCAAGACAATGGGCGGACGGGACTAGCGGGTAGTCCGTCTGGGGGATGCTTCCGGGCACCGCGCGGACTATTGCCGTAACCGGTTGACCCTAAGGTGAGGGCACGCGGGCGGAACGCTCGCGCGGACCACAACGGACCGCGAACCTCCCGCAAGCCCCTGGAGCTGGCGGACGGCGAAGTCAGGAAGGCGTGTCAGCAAGCCAGCAGCGAATACGTGGCGACTTCATCGGGACCGATCGAACGGTCGCGGGGCGAAGAGTGCCCGGCGGACACCGCGGCACGCCTGCAAACCCCTTGTCCGTCCGGAGATAGGGGCGACACGGAGATGGAAACGGTACGCCGATCGAAAACCCGCTTCGCGTCGATCGCCGAAGCGGCGCCAGCAGCGCTCCTGTGGCTCGCGGCGATGTTGCTCGCGGGTCCGGGCCTCGCGCAGCTACGCGAAACCCTGGACCACGGCGACACCGTGCGTGTCACCGTGTTCCAGCAGCCGGACCTCACGACGGAAGCGCGCATCTCCGAGCGCGGGACCATCGTGTTTCCCTTGATCGGCGAGGTCGAGTTGAACGGATTGACACCGACCCAGGCCGGGGCCCGCATCGCCCAGCAACTGAAGGACGGGAACTTTCTCGTGAACCCGCAGGTGAACGTCATGGTTCCCAAGACCTACGACAGGCAGGTCGCCGTGCTGGGGCAAGTGGCGCGGCCCGGCAAGTACGCGCTCGAGGAGGCCGGGGCGAGGCTGACCGACGCCCTCGCGCTCGCGGGCGGTATCAGCCCGACGGGGAACGACGTCGTCACCGTCCTGACCAGGCACGGCAATCCCGAGAAACGCCAGATTGACGTAGCGGCGATTGTTGGCAACGGCGATACGTCGGCGAACATCGAGATGCAGAACGGCGACACGATCTTCGTCGAGCGCGCCCCGATGTTCTACATCCACGGCCAGGTGCAGCGCGCTGGCACATATCGGCTGGAGCGGGGCATGACCGTCATGCAGGCGGTGTCGGTCGGCGGAGGAATCACGCTCCGCGGGACGCTGCGCGGGGTCAAGATCCATCGTCGAACGCCGGAGGGGCAGATTGCAACGATCGACGTTCAGCTCACCGACCCAGTCCGAGTCGACGACGTGATCTATGTCCGCGAGGGTCTGTTCTAGCGGCGTGGTACCGAAGCCAGAGGAAGCCGATCATGAGCCCGCTCCAATTCCTGCTCGCGCTGCGGGCCCGATGGGCCGTGTTCGCGCTGGTTCTCGTCGCCACCGTCCTGACGGCGACGGTCGTGAGCCTCTTCCTTCCCAAAACTTATGTGGCGACCGCGTCGGTTCTGGTGGACGCCAAGGACGAGCAGTCGCTCAACAACACCGCGCTTCCAGCTCGCTCTCAGGCAGGGTATCTGCAAACGCAGGTGGACATCATCACGAGCCGCAAAGTGGCGCTCAAGGTGGTAGGCGACCTCAAGCTCGCGCAGGGTCCGGAAGCACGCCGCGCATTCGAGCGCGGGGGCAACGGGAGCTCGATCGAAGACTGGCTCGTCACTAGCCTGCTCCAGCAGCTCAAGGTCAACACCTCCCAGAGCAGCCTCCTCCAGAGCCAGAGCAGCGTGATCCAGATCGGGTACTCAGCGGCCGATCCACGCCTCGCCGCGGACATCGCCAATGGCTTCGCGAAGGCCTATATCGACACGGGGCTCGAGTTGCGGACCGAGCCGTTGCGGGAAGCAGCAGCATGGTTCAACGAACAGATGAAGGAGTTGCGGGCCAATCTCGAGCAGGCCCAGGCGAAGCTCGCTGCCCACGAGAAGAAAAAAGGAATCATCGCCACCGATGAACGCTACGACATCGAGAACGCCCGCTTAGCCGAGCTCTCGACCCAGGCGGTGCAAGCGCAGAATCAGACCTACGACGCGATGACCCGGTGGCAGCAGGCGCGCGATCTGCTCGCCAGTGGAGCGCCGCTCGACGGCCTTCAGGTCGTGCAGACCAATCCGCTCATCCAGAGCATCAAGTCCGACCTCTTCCGCAGCGAAGCGAGAGCCCAGGAGCTCAGCACCCAGCTTGGGCCGAATCATCCTCAATACCTGCGCCAGACCGCGGAAAGTCAGATGCTGCGGGAAAAGCTGCGCAACGAGATGAACAGCGTCATCCGCGGGCTCGAGAACGCGGCGCGCCAGAGTCAGGAGCGGGGGCAAGGGCTGCGGGGCGCATCGGCGGGCCAACGCCAACGGGTGATCGAGCTGAGGGAATCCCGCAGCGAGGTCGCGATTCTCGCGCGCGACGTGGAGAGCGCTCAGCGAGCTTACGACAGCGCCCTGCAGCGCTATGTCGTGAACAATGTCGACAGCCGTGCCCGACAAACCAACATTTCGGTGCTCAATCCGGCGGTCGTGCCGCTGTCGCCCGCCCGTCCGAGACTGCGCCTCAACATCGTGCTGTCGCTCGTCGCAGGAGCAATGCTCGGCCTCGGGATCGTATACCTCGCCGAGATGTTCGACCGGCGCGTTCGCTCGCGTGGCGACTTGGTAGGCGAGCTGAATGTCCCGCTGCTCGTCGTAATCAATCGCTGGCAGGGCCCCGGGGAGCGCCAGCTCGCCGGACCGGTTTCCGGTTCCGTGGGCGCGTTGCCGAACCCGAGCTGACCGGAGTCGACCATGCTGGTCCGCAAAAAAGTCGTCGCGATGGAGACACCGGACCCACCGGTCGAGAAAGCCGAGCGGACGGAAATGCCGGAACCGCCCGTGGCAAAGCTCCTGCCGGTGACGACGCCGGAGCGAGAGCCTGCGCGGCCCCGGCCACGCGCTGCTCCAACTCGTCGCAAATCCGTTCAGGTGACGCGGCCCGTGCGAAACATCGGCGAGACCTTGGTCGAGGACGGCAAGCTGACCGTGGCCGAGGTGCAGCAGGTCTGGGACCTGCACCAGAGGCACGGCATGCGTTTCGGCGAAGCAGCGTTGCAGCTGGACCTCGTGACGCGCGACGACGTGCGCCGCGCGCTCGCGAAGCAACACGACTTCTGTTACCTGGAGCCGGGCGAAAGCGGCGTCGGCAGGGAAATCGTCGCCGCGTACGACCCATATCATCAACGCGTCGAGGAGTTCCGGGTGCTCCGGACGCAGCTCCTGACCCGCTGGCTCGGCGCCGCGACCCGGCATCGCACGCTCGCCATCGTCAGCGCAGGCCCGACCGAAGGGCGCAGCTACATCACCGCCAACCTGGCCGTGGTCTTCGCCCAGCTTGGCCATCGGACCCTGCTCGTCGACGCGGACATGCGGTGCTCCCGCCAACATTGCCTGTTCGGCCTTTCCGACCGCCTCGGGCTGTCCGCGGTCCTCTCCGGACGGTGCGACCTCGACGCCGCGAGACCGATCCCGGGAATGAACGGGCTCTGGGTGCTGCCGGCTGGTCCGTTCCCGCCCAACCCGCAGGAGCTGTTGTCCCGGAAGGCGTTCGCCGCGCTGCTGCAGCGCGCCGAGGCAAATTTCGACGTCGTTCTCGTCGATACGCCTCCGGCGAGAGCCTGCGCAGATGCGCAAACCGTTGCATTTCGGGCCGGCGCTGCGCTGATGCTGGTGCGCAAGGATCGCACGCGCGTCCGCGAGGCTTCGGAGGTGATCCGCGAGCTGCGCGATTCCAGGGTCAACATCATCGGCACGGTGATCAACGCCTTCTGATCCGCGTCCCGGATCCGAGGCTTGTTGACAGCGAACCTCCGCTCTCCTTGCCCGACGAACATGGCGACAGCCTTTCTCAACGCTCCGCGCTGGATGACCGCAGCCGCGGCGACGGCCGTTATCGGCGCGTCGCTGGGATTCACAGTCGCGGTCGCCGAACTGAACGCGGTCATCCTCGCCTTCGCGCTGCTTGCCTGTGTCTTCGTCCTGATCGATTTCCGCGTCGGCGTCGTGCTGCTTATCGTGCTCATGCCGGTTTCCGCAACCTCCGTGTTTCCACACGGGATGCTCGGCGTCACCGGGCTCAATCCCCTGAACCTCCTGCTGCTCGCGACGCTCGGCTCCTACCTCTTGCGTGCGCTGGCCGACGGCAGCGTCGCGCGATTCGTGCCCCCGCCGCTGCTGTGGCTGTACATCGTTCCGATCGTCATTGCCGGCGCCCTGGGGTCGCGCCACCTCGCCGAGATCCCTCCCTACTTCTTCGAGTCCAAGCTGGTCCAGTACGACGGGGTGGGCTCCTACATCCGCGATATGGTGGTCAAGCCGCTGTTCATGGTGGTGTTCGCGCTGCTGGTCGGGGTCGGGGTGTCCAATGCGCGCGATCCGGAGCGGTTTCTGGTCCCGATCCTGGTCTCCATCTGGGTGGCGGCCCCCGTGGTCCTGGTGTTCTTCGCTCAGTCGGGGGCCGGGCTCGACGAGCTCGCGTCAAGCCAATCGCGCCACTTCCTCTCGCCACTCGGAGTGCACGCAAACGAGCTGGGCAGGCTTTACGTAATGGCCTACGCGCTGTTGCTGTTCACGTGGGCCGCTACCGAACAACGCAAGGTGGTGCTGCTCGCCTCCATGGGAGTGGTTGTGGCGGCGCTCGCGATCACGTTCTCGCGCGGTGCCTTCGTCGGGTTCGTCCTGGTCAACGCGCTGTTCCTGGTCTCGCGCCGCAGCACGGGCGCTTTCGTGCTCGGGGCATTTCTCGTGGCAGGCCTCCTGTTCGTGCTGCCAGCTGCCTTCTACGATCGGCTGGCGACTGGGTTCGGAGGCGATCTCGACGGGATCAGCGCCGGCCGGATCAACGGCCTCTGGCTGCCACTCCTGCCGGAGGTCTGGCGTAGCCCGATCTACGGCAACGGCATCGATTCGACCGTGTGGTCCGACGCCATGCGTACGGGCCGGATCCTGGAGGCTAGCCATCCTCACAACGCTTACCTGCAGGCGCTGCTGGACATGGGGGTGGCGGGCCTGATTCTGCTCTGCGCTTACTTCGCGCACGTCTGGAAGGGCTTTCGCAGACTAAGCGTCGATCCGTCCGTGAGTCCCATCCTGCAGGGATTCTATGCGGGGGCAGGAGCAGGATTGGCGAGCTGGCTGATCTCGCTCGTCACCGACAGCAGCCTCGCGCCGAGACCGGAGCAGGCGTTCCTGTGGCTGGCGATCGGGATGATGTACGGTCAAAACGCCCGAAAACGGGCAGTGTGACTGTCACGGGCATGTGCGGGATCACTGGGTACCGCGTGCTGGATGGTCAGTCGGACGCGTGGCTGCGCGACCTTCCCGGCGCCGTGCAGAGCCTGCGCCGACGCGGCCCCGACGACAGCGGAACATGGGTACGCGCTGGCGGCGGCGTTGCCTTCGGCCACACGCGGCTTTCGATCCTCGATCTGTCGGAGCTGGGGCGCCAGCCGATGGTCTCGGAGGACGGGGACCTCGTCATGGTCTTCAACGGCGAGGTCTACAACTTTGCCGAGATCAGATCGGAACTCGAAGCCTGCGGACATCATTTCCGCAGCAGCGGCGATTCCGAGGTTGTTCTCGCCGCCCTGGGCCACTGGGGGATCGCCGCGGTCGAACGGTTCGTTGGAATGTTCGCGATTGCGCTATGGCGGGAAAGCGAGCGCCGTCTTTGGCTGATCCGCGACCGCCTCGGCGTCAAACCCCTTTATTACGCTTGGGACGGCCGGGTGCTGTGGTTCGGTTCGGAATTGAAGGCGTTGCGCGCTTTCCGCGCGTGGCGCGCGGAAATCGACCGCGACGCGCTCGGCGAATACTTCCAGTTCGGGTACATATCAGCGCCCCGCAGCATTTACCGGCAGGTCTGCAAGCTGCGACCGGGACACTGGCTGGAGCTGGGCGACACCGGCGAACCGATGACGCGCTGCTACTGGTCGGCGCTCGAGCCGCGCGAGCCATTGGCAGGATCCGAGAGCGAGCTCGAACAGCAGCTCGAGGCATTGTTCATCGATGCGTTCCGCTATCGCATGGTGGCGGACGTGCCGGTTGGGGTGTTTCTGTCAGGAGGGCTGGACTCGTCGCTCGTCGCCGCGATCCTGCAGCACCATGCGAGTCGGGCGGTGCACACCTTCACCGTTGGCTTCACCGACCCGAACTTCGATGAGTCGCCCTGGGCCCGGCGGGTTGCGACACATCTGGGGACTCGCCACACCGAACACATCCTCTCCCCGGCGGAAATGGTCGGCACCCTCGCGCGCTGGTCCGATCTTTTCGATGAGCCCTTCGGCGACTCGTCCGGCGTCCCGACGTTCTTGGTGTCGTGCGTTGCTCGTCAGAGCGTGAAGGTGGCGCTTTCGGCCGATGGCGCGGACGAGATGTTCAGCGGCTACGAGCACTACGGCGTGATGCTCGCTCGCGAGCGGGCGCTCGCACGGCTGCCGCGGCCGGCACGAGATGCGTTGTCGCAAACCCTGCGGCTGCTGCCCGCGGGGTCGTTGCAGAGACTGGTGGACCGGCTTCCCCCTCCGGCCCCACTGCGCCATGCCGCAAGGCGCGCGGTCGTCGACCGGATGGAAAAGCTGCGCGCCGTACTTCCCGAAGCCGACCCGGCGACTCTCTACGACCTCGGCGTGTCGATCTGGACGCCCGCGGAGAGCGTGCGATTGCTCGGCCGATCGGTGTCCCCGCGCCCGGCCCTGAACGGACATCCGCGAAGCTTCGCCGATCACATGAGTTGTTGCGATCTCCACCACTATCTCCCGGACGACATTCTCACCAAGGTCGATCGCACGACTATGGCGGTGGGCCTCGAAGGGCGCGAGCCGTTGCTGGATCACCGGCTGGTGGAGTTCGCTTTGCGGCTGCCGCTCAGCTTGCGGCGCGGCTCGCTGGGGACCAAGCATCTATTGCGCCGCGTTCTCTACCGGTACGTCCCGAGGGCGATCCTGGAACGCCCGAAGCACGGCTTCAGCGTCCCGATGTCGCGTTGGCTACGCGGTGAGCTTTCGGCGCTGCTCGACACTTGTCTCGCGCCCGAGCGGATGCGTGCCGCGGGGATTCTGGATCCCCGCATGGTCGCGCGCGCACTCAGCAACTTCAGGGACGGGGGCGCGAGGCACGACCGTGTCGACGTGCAGAAGGTGTGGCTTCTCGTCGCCTTCGAAATGTGGCGCGAGAAATGGGCGTAGCACAACACGAATGATGGAATGACCGGCCGTGCGCATTCTGTATGTCATCAGTGGCCTCGCTTTCGGCGGAGCTGAGAAGCAGTTGGTCGAGCTCGCGAAGCAGCTGGCCGGGCGCGGACACGAGATCGCCATTTACACGCTGAACCGCGAGGTGCCGAGAAAACCGGAGCTCGCGGGCTCCGCGGTGGCGCTGATCGTCGATCAAAAGCGGGCCAAGCTCGATCCCGCCGTGCTCTGGCGCCTGCGCAGGACCATCGACCGCTGGCGGCCGCAGATCATCCACGGGTTTCTCTTCGACGGAGACTTCTATTCGCGCGTGGCGGCGATTGGCAGCGGCATTCCGGTGCTCAACTCCGAGCGCAGCGACGGCTACCGGTTGTCGTGGAACCAGGGCGTGGCGCATCGCCTGACCCGGAGGTTCGCGCGCGGCGTGGTGGCCAATACTTTCTCGGGCAAGGCATTCGCCCAGGACCTGTTCCGCCTGCGCGCCGATGATGTCCACGTCGTCTGGAACGGCATCCACCTGGAATGGCTCGAGCGCCAGGCGCTCGCCACTACCGCTGATTACCGGTCCGAGTTCTTCGGTGATCACCGCGCCCGTGTTGCCTGCGTCGTCGGCTCGATCAGCCCGGTCAAGAACTATCACCTGGCGTTAGACAGTGCCGCCCGGCTGATCGGGGCAGATCCGGCGTGGCGTGTCTTGCTCGTCGGCGATCAGCTTTCGACATCGGGCGCCTACAGATCTGGACAGGCCTCCGACACGAGCGATTACAAGTCTGCAGTGCTTGAACACTACGAGCGGCTCGGTCTGTCTGACAAGATCAAATTCGCCGGCCTGAGGACGGACGTGCCCGCCATCATCCGCCAGTGCGACGTACTGTACGTCACGTCGGCGCACGAGGGTTTTCCGAACGCGGTGCTGGAGGCCATGGCGCTCGGCGTCCCCGTGGTGAGCACCGAGTATTCGGATATCCGCCGCATCCTGCCGTTCTGCGAGCAGATCGTCGCGCGTCATTCCCCCGAAGACATCGCGCGCGCAGTGACCTGGGCCTATGCGAAGCGCGATGTCATCGCGGCCAGACAGAAGCAATGGGTGCGTACCCACGCGACGATCGAGAAAGCGGCAATGGAACTCGAACATGTCTATCGCAAATACATCAAGAGCGACCCCCGCGCTCAGCCGGCATGAGCGAAACGGCGCCGAAAGCCGAGGCTGGTGAGTACCGGAGCAGAGACGTGAGCCCCGTGCCGACCACGCGACGACTCGGGTCGCGCGCGTTCTCGCTGGGTGTGGCGAGCGCGTTCGACTATGCCGTCCAGTTCCTGCTGCCGGTGGTACTGGCCCGCTGCCTCGATACCGAGGCCTTTGGAGAGTACCGACTGCTGTGGCTGGCGGTGGGGACGGTCATGGCCATTGGATGCATGGCGATGCCGGGCAGCCTGTATTACTTCTTGCCGCGGTCGGACAGCGCGACGAAGCGGCTCTACATCAACCAGACGCTGCTCTTCCTCGCGTTCTCCGGCCTGATTGCTGGATGGGCGATCAGCTCGTGGAATCCCTGGTTGCCCGAGAAGATGCACGTGCTGGCACGACACGAGCCCATGGTGCCGGCATTCGTGCTGCTGTGGATGTTCGCGTCGCTCCTCGATGTTCTGCCGACGATCGAGGAGCGGGTCATGTGGCAGACGAAGGCGACGGTTGGCCTTGCAGGATTACGCG
>Ga0126369_10002968_pt1 | contig 12196 bp, 11 predicted proteins | sample PanSoiMetaPlot_1_FD_109646 | JGI IMG/M metagenome (GOLD analysis project Ga0126369, IMG submission 109646) | Tropical forest soil microbial communities from Panama - MetaG Plot_1 | ecosystem: Environmental > Terrestrial > Soil > Tropical forest > Bulk soil | place: Panama | collected 2016-02-17 | reverse complement strand
GGGCCATACCGCATTCGGTCTACGCCAACATGTCCTATCCAGCGGACGGTGGACGTATGGATGATCGGTTCGTATCATTCGCCGCCCTCAAAATGGGATGCACCGAATGGGTCGTGTGTATGGAAGCTCCGTTCGTTAAAGCTACTCGCCAGAAAGGCGGGTACAGCGACGCAGGTCGAACTCGGATGATGGGTCAATCGGTCGTGGCATTGGCCCGTGACTATCCGGAGTACATGGGCAAGGTCGTGATTTCGTTTCCTTGGCAACAGATCATTGAGACGGCAAAGGAGGCGGTCCGTGGCGGTGATTAAGAAAATGAAAGGCAAGAAGAAGCTTCAATCACGCAACGACGACGAACCAACGGAAAAGTTCCGTTTGCCACGCGAGCCCAGCGAACCTGAATCGGCCATCGGCGCATACACGTGGCTGATCTTCGGCGACAAGAAGATCGGCAAGACGTCGCTGTCGGCGATGTTCGGAAAAGCCGTACATCTCTTCACCGAACCGGGTGGTAAGGCGCTGCGTCTCTATCCGGTGGTCGTCGGCGACTGGAAGACATTCAAACAGGCGGTGCGTGCACTGAAGAAGGACGACCAGTTCGACACCGTCGTGGTGGACATCGTCGACAAACTCTATCCCATGGTCGAGGACTACACCTGCGAAAAGCTCGTCATCACCGACCTTTCTGAAGAGGAGTGGGGTAAAGGATGGCGCGAGAACCGCAAGGAGTTCGAACGTGTCTTCACCGATCTCCTCAATCTAAACAAGGGCGTGGTCTTCATTTCTCATGCCCAGGAACAGGAAATCGAAACACGGGACGGCGACAAGTACAACCGCATGATGCCGACAATGCACAAACGCATGCGCGAACTTGTTGAAGGCAGCGTCGACGTGTGGGCCTACTACACCTACGCGAAGAAACGTCGCGTCCTCCAGATTCTGGGAGACGACCACGTTTCCGCGGGTCATCGACTCGAGGGGCGGTTCTTGACACCGGACGGCAAACCCATTCGTCGCATTGATATGGGTCAGTCTCCGCAGGACGCGTACCGCAACGTGGTCCGCGCGTTTCACAACAAATTCATCCCGCCGAAGTCCTCGGACGTGGACGAACCTGAAGAGGAGGTGCCGAAGAAGAAATCGAAGTCGAAGTTCAGAGTGCGTAGGTCGTCGTAGTTATTTTGTAGAGGGAGATGAATTCGTATGGCAAAGAAAGCGAAGTCGAAGAAGTCCAGTGGGGGCGACAAGACCGATTTCGGTCGGTACTTGCGTGGGTTGAATCGACACCTGGAGAAGGCGAAGGAATCCGCTTCAGAGGGCGGGTTCACCGAATACGACGACGGCAAATACCGCATGCGGTGCGTCGACGCGAAGATCGGCGTGTCGAAGAACAAGCGGGTCCAGGTCGTGCTCACGTGGAAGTTCATGGACGGCGACTACAAGGGAAAGGAGAAGTTGGATTTCGAAGGACTGACCGAGGAGCACCTGCCGTACCTCCTCCGCAAGTTGGAAGCCATGGGGTACGACACCTCCGAACTTGATGATCTGGAGGACGATCTCAAGAAGATCCTCGACGACATCAAGAAGACCAAGCCGAAGTGCAAGGTCACCATCAAGACCAAGGGCGAGTTTCAGAACCTGTACGTCAACGAACCCCTCGACGAAGACGAAGTCGAGGACGACGACGAGGAGGAGACCGTGAAGAAAAAGAAGGGCTCGAAGAAGAAGCACAACAAGAAGGACGACGACGACGCGGACGATGACGAGGATGAAGACGAGGACGAGAACGGCGATGAGGACGAGGAAGAGGACGAGGACGACGAGGACGAGAACGGCGACGACGACGAAGATGAAGATGAAGACGACGACGATGATGAAGACGAGAAGCCCCGAAAGAAAAAGAAGGGCAAGAAGTCCAAGGACGACGACGAGGACGAAGACGAGGACGAAGACGAGGACGAAGATGAAGAGGACGAGGACGAGGAGGAAGTTGACGACGAAGTTGATGTCGTGGTCGGCTCCATCGTCAAGGCTGTTTCGAAGAAGTACGGCAAGGTGAAAGGCGAAGTGGTCGAACTCTTCGAGGCGGACGAGAAGGTCCTCATCAAGACGGACAAGGGCAAGACGCTCAAACTCGCGGCTGACGCAATCACCAGCGTCGAAGAGTCGCCGGCGAAGTCGGTGAAGTCGAAGAAGAGCAAGAAGCACAAGAAGTCGCGTAAGTAGGTCGTGGTCGGGCCGGTCGTTGTCAACGGCCGGTCCTCTCTCTATGGATGGAGATATGCATGACTAGCGATGAAATGAGCCACGCGGTACAGCAGTTCTTTCTTGAAGCTGACGCACTTCAATGGAAGAAGAACCTCGACTACCATCCAGACCGTATTGCGTTTCTCGAGATCTTGCGCACGGCGTTTGAATGCAATATCACCGTAGAACAAGATCTCTGGTCGAAGATTCGCAAACAGTATATCGCATTGCACTCATATGTTATTCACGGCCATACCGAAAGCGAACCGCCGCGTCAACGTATGATTGACATCTCCGTGTACATGGCCATGTTGGCATTCTGGGATCGGCACAAGTGGCGAATCGTCACCGACGCTCTCTTTTTCATGATGGCCGAACAATGTCAGTGTTCACCGCCGCATAAAGACAAGTACGGCACCTGCTACGTATGCCAATTCGCCACATGGTTGCGGATATATGCGGATACGCTTACGACATAGCGGCCTCCGGGTTCGCGGCAATCTGATTTCCATCGACGCCGAATCCACCGGCATGATGCCGTGGGGTCGTGAGCATCGAGCTCTATACGACTTCGGAACCAAGAAAAAGCCAGATCGCGAAATCCGTTACGTGAAACCCGCGCGGGCATTTGTCTGGTCATTGTGTGATGCGGACGGCAACACCGATTATCTACGAGCCGAAGTCGATACAAGGACACGGGAAGTACGATGGGCCAAAGGCGACAAGGAAAAGATCGCCGAGATCTGGGCCAACCCCAAGATCACCAAGATCGGTCACAATCCACGATTCGATATCATGCTGGCCGAGCACGACGATATGGAAGTTCGCGGTCAGGTCATCGACACCCAGATCGTCGCCCATATCGCCACCAGCGGTCAAGAATTGACCTATGCCCTGAAACAGCTCTGTCGCAAGTATTTCGGTTACCCGGACACCGACGAAAAAGCACTGTTAAAGGAAGTCAACCGACTGCGTCTCAAAGCCAAGCACAATCGGTGGTCGTTCGCATTGAAGACGTTCGGCGGCAATAAACCGGCCAAGGCCGACATGTGGTTGGCGTCGGATTCGTTTCTCAAGCCATATGCTGTGGGAGATACCATACGCGCCATGTTGGTATACAAGGCGTGGTGGACGTATCTCCAACATTCACGTCTCAGGGAGCTCTGCGATCGTGAACACGAACTCTTCTGGGTATTAAAGGAGATGGAGGACACGGGTGTTCGGGTACATCGGCCGCGCGTACATTCGCTCATCAAGTTCTACGACCAGTATCAGGCCGAACAAACCGAAATCGCCAGCGCCAATGGCGGCAAGGGGTTGAACTACAAATCAACTCCGCAGATGACGAAAGTCTTCTACGACAAACGCCGCCATCCACCAGTGTACACCGCGAAGCAGAACTATTCGCTGAACGGGGAAACGCTGCTGCGTATGGCCAACGGATATGTCATTGAGGCCAACGATTGGTTCAACAGCGACCGACCCAGCAATCGATTGCCCATTGGTGCCAAATGGGTTCGCAACCGACACACCGGCGCCCGATACATTCGCGTCCCACCCGATCCGTTGGCCAAGGCCGTCTTGGAGCACAACGCAGCCAAGCAGACGAACAATTCGTTTCTCCACATCTATCGCAAACTCTGGGTGAAGGAATCGCCCGGGGTCTGGGTATTGCATCCCAATTTCAAACAGACCGGCGCGATCACTGGACGCCTATCCTGCGAACATCCGAATATGCAGCAGGTGGCCAGCGAGACCACGGGCCGTCGCAAAGCTGATATTCAGTCACGACCCAGAGAGGCGTTTGGTCCGCGACCGGGCCATGTGTGGTATCTCCCCGACTACTCCCAGATTGAGGTTTGGCTGTTCGCCTTTCTCTCTGGCGAAAAACGGATGCAACAGCAGTTGATGTCGGGTCGAGATTACCATGGCGGTATTGCGAAGTCGGTTTTCAGCAACCGGTCGGACTTCGAAGAACATGCGGACTACTATCGCAAGTGCGCCAAGCTGATCATGTTCTGTCTGCTGTATGGGGGCGGGGTACCCAGGGCGGCGAAACTGCTGAAGACCGACGTTGAAACTGCCACTGAGTTCGTAGCCGAGTATCATGCAACATTGCCCGGTGTCAAACGGTTCATGTCCGCACTGATCGACCAAGCGACCCATAAAGGTGAGATATGGAATCCGTTCGGCCGACGCTACACATTCGACCCAGACTACGCCTATCGCGCGGTGAACTATCTCATCCAGGGCACCGCGGCTGATGTGATGAAAAACGGACTCATCAACGTAGCACGAATGCTGAAACGAAAGACGAAGATCTGGAGAGGAGTTCGGTTGTTACTTACGGTGCACGATGAGATGATTGTCGAGGTGCCGAAGCAGATGCATTGCATTGAGTTGATGCGCGATATTATTTTCGCAATGCAAATGGATAGCCGACGTCTAGGGCTGCCGGTTCGATTACCGGTAGAGATGAAAATCGCATTGACACGGTGGTCTCGACCCACCAAGATCAAACTGCCCCCGGAAATTACAGGTGGACCTTTGAAGAAGATCACCATCCAGAGAAAGGCTGCATGAAGATGGAGAAGAAGTTCCTACGAATCTACGCAGCACATGGAGTTGAATTTACCGGTCAGACCGGCGGCGGCGAAGAAATGTATGGGACGTGCCCGTTTACTGGAAAGGAGAATAAGTTCTACGTTAATCTGAAAAGTGGGTTGTGGTCATCGAAGACAGCGGGCTTGGGCGGGAACATTGCGAAATTCCTGGAGCTGCGCAGCGCGGATTATCGATCGCAAATGATCAAACGAGACTGGCGTCGGTTGGCCGAGAACCGACAACTTCCGATTGAGGCGTTTCGAGAATGGGAATTTGGAATCGACGACCAAGGTCCTGGTCGAGGTCGATATCCGTCGTATACATTGCCGATTCGAAACATCGACAAATCGATGATCAATATCCGTTTGTTCTCGCTCGGCAATCGAATGCTGCGGAATACCGCCGGAGCCGAGGTGGGGTTGTTCGGAGCCCCAGCTATACGCGAGCGACCGAACGAACCGATCTACCTGTGTGAAGGTGAGTGGGATGCCATTGCCCTACGATGGCTATTACGAACAATGAATGAACCAGGGGTTGTTGTCGCAGTACCGGGCGCCGGAATCTTCAAACGTCAATGGATCCCATGGTTTCAAGGACGTATCGTTCACACCCTATACGATGCGGACGGCGCTGGTCGCGAAGGCGAATTGCTCATCGCCAAGCGGCTGACTGGAGTAGCGAGAAAGATCACCTACGTACACTGGCCAAACGAAGTGCCAACCGGCTTTGATACCCGCGATTGGGTAATCTACGGTATGGTCGTTCGTGACACTCCTGAGATCTGCTTGGAGAAATTGCTCCGTCGATTCTACGACAAGCCGAAGGACGACCTGTCCGCCGCGCAAACACAGCAGGTGATCACCAAGCGAGGCAAGTTCACTATCGTTCGAAAGATTCGTATCAAGAGACCTAGTCGTTGGAAGACCCCACCAACCATTGAAGATGTGCATCAGGTATTCAACAAATGGTTGTATCTGCCGAACAACGACGCTATTGATGTGATGCTCGCGACGTGTCTTACGTCCCGGATGGAAGGTCCGCCGATTTGGTTATTCTTTGTCGGTCCACCCGGGAGCACCAAGACCGTGTATCTGACTTCGTTGATGGGCATGCACTTATGTGAGTTCGTTAGTAGCTTGACGACCCACTCGCTCATCAGCGGCATGGGCATTGGCACCGACAACGATCCGTCGTTGATTCCGAAATTAGACCAACGCGTATTGGTTGTCAAAGACTTTACCACCATCCTCTCTCAATCAGACCACGATCAGCGCGAGATCTTCGGCACCCTGCGAGATGCGTTCGATGGCCAGTGTTCAAAGACATTCGGCTCCGGAGTACGGTCATATAAAAGTCGATTCTCCGTTATCGCCGCGTGCACACCCGCGATCTACAGTCTGGGTGAGCAGCAACAAGCATTGGGTGAACGATTTCTCAAGTTCGCCGTCGCCGACAACCTGCATCATAAGGCCGAAGGCGAAACGATCATGCGCGCGATCGATAACTCAGACAAGGAAATCCGTGTGCAAGAAGAGTTACACGACGTGGTGAAAAGCTTCATTGAGCGTACCTGTGCCGACTACCAACCCAGTCGATTGACCGAGAAGATGAAGTCTAAGGTCAAGGCATTGGCCATGTTCGGAGCAAGATTGCGTGGTGTGGTCCCGCGCGACAAATTCCAACGCGATGTTGAGATCACCCGGCCCAGTGCCGAAGTGGGTACTCGTCTGGGTCAGCAGCTCGCCAAGATCGCACGCGGACTAGCCACCATACGCGGACGAAAGCATCCTGGTCCGTCGGAATACGCATTGGTGAAGAAGATCGCGTTGGACACCATCTCCCAGAAGAGCGAAGACGTGCTACGAGCGATGATTCGAGTGATGGGCGGAACCGAACACCTGACTCCAATGTCCATGCGCGAATTGGCTACGAAGACGGGATATTCGTTCGCCACGATCCAACGTGTTATGAGCGATCTGCACGCGTTGGAAATCATCAAGCGGCAAGGGGCCGGAGCGAAGTCAACCTGGACTCTGTCGGACTACATTTACAACTTAATCAAGGACGCGGGGCTGTACACAGTTGATGAACTGAAACGTCCGCCGAAGATTCGCATCCGGGTGAAACGCCAATGGAAACGAGAACCCAAACCTCATCCCAGAATGATCCGATCATTCAAAGGCACCCCACCGGTTTCGATCACCACCCAAGGCGGGAAGATCACGATTTCCACCACTTCAGCGGCGTCGCCAAAACCTGACGGAAAACCATAGGGTCTTCGCCGTTGCTGAAACCTGAAAGTGGTGAAACATATCGAAATGGCACTGATTTAGGGGGTGAATTCAACACCCAGAACGATACGTTTGATCTAATGCCCGGAAGTTCGTTGATAACCGGCCAGGGGGCCGTTCGGTCGACTTGAAGGCAATTACGGGGGGTTTCAGAAATGACGTATATTCGTGGACCACCGATGGAAATTAGGAGATGGAGACGCAGATCAATTTACTCGTTTTTGGTTTTCTGGAGGCAGTATGAAGAGTATCGTAGCATTCGTTGTGATCATCTTGTCGGCGACCGTGGTGTCCGCATCCGATCTAGCAGTCTCGATGCCCAGCGGCGTCGCCGCACTTGCGCAACAACAAGCGACGATGGTGAAGCCGCATGCAACGAACTTCACCAACACCGCCGGGGTCGGCGCTCCGCCGTTCTCGTTCGCCAACGAACGCGTACGTGACGACGTGCGTGCGAAGTTGCGGACATGGCTCGAACGACCAGAACTCAAACAGATGGATGGTCAGCAGTTACTATGTTACCTGCTGACGGGCGCACTTGCCGCGGCAGGACAAGGCGCCGCTGCCGGATACGTTGGTGGGGTATGTGGAGCCATTCCTGTGATGCAGCAGTTTGTAGCCACACCCATTGCTGAATGGTTCGTCAATTATAACAACCAACAAAACGCCCTACAGCAGGGCATTTGGAACGCCGCCCTGCTGTTTGGTGGGATGAGCAACGTCGATCCGTTCTTGTTGTTGAACGGATTGATCTACTGAAAGGAGTAACGTGCAGAAGCGCAAGGACGACTGGGTGTTCTATGTGATGAGCGGGTTCTACGGAATCTGGGCCGTTGTAGATCTTCGTATGTACGGTCCCACTCTGTGGAATATCACCATGCTCACTTCGGTCGCGCTCATCACACCGCTCATCTACTGGAAGCGCCGTAGCAAGTGAAAGACCAACCCCGCCGTTCCTGACACGAGCGGCGGGGTTTCACGTTCAAGGTAAGCGACCCGGACGACCGATCCCGCCAACGAAACCAATCAAACTTAACAGGTAGACGATCAGCAACAACACCACGACGACGCGCAGCACCGTCTTGATCGGCGGGCTCATCGGGATGTAATTCTCGGCGAGATAGAGACAGACGCCCACGATGACCAGCACGATGATCGCTTGAATCAGCATCGGTCCCTCCTAGAGAAACGTTCCGTAGATCACAACATCCGGTACGTTGCCACTGAGTTGGCACGTCTGTCCCGCTTGAAGTTCGTATACTCCGATTGTTCCCGCCGAAGCTACGTTATACGCCACGATAGAACAATGCTGACCAGCTCGAAGTTCCACGTGGTCAACAACGTCTGAGACCATGGTAATGAACTCGCTCCCAGCTACGGCACCGTAGCAGCGGTCGCAGCCGTAGGAGAGAATACCGTCCGACCAAATGGAATCGGCCGCCAGCGGCTGTCCGTAGTTTTCAAAGCCGTCGTATGCGTACCCACCGTGCTGTGTCGTCTTGTTCCAGGTCTCCACACCAATCGGTAACCGTTTGTCGGCCACGTAGACCGCCGCATGAATTGCGTCGATGTTCGGGACCGTCCACAGATCACCACCGCGGTTGTGCGCCGGGTCGGGTTTGCCACTCACCCCGTTGCCGTTGTGCAGGACGAACGCGCCGACACCACAGAAGATACCCATTGCGCGCAACATCGCCAGTTTCGATGGGTCAACACACTCAGCCACACTGCTGCGAGGTCCTGCCGGTTCGTTGTTGTTGATACCGAAGTGATAGTTGCGAAAGTCCCACATCTGCCGAACCATGCGTTCGCCGTGAGCACCTTGGTTGCGGTCGGGATGGACCGTGCCCTTTCGCGCACCACGATCCACATAGTCGTTGAGTTGGTCATTGCTCGTCCCCGGCGACGACATTGCCGTGAGTAGTCCGAGTGGGTTGCAGATGTCGAGCATCTCGCCCATCACCTCATCACTCGGACCGTTCTGGAACGACTCGTTTGCCATCTCAATCGCTAGCACTTTGTGCTGACGACCAGCGCCGACGACATTGACGGCCCGTTGCGCGCAGTTCAGAGGGTCTCGACCTGAGCCACCCCACAAGGTAAGTTCGGTGCGAAGGTTATGCTCCCACGCCGCGTCGATACATGCACCCAGCACTGATTCCCAATCCGGTGTGGAACTATCCATCTGCATGTCCCAGCCGGACCAGTCGACGTCGCCTAAGATGCGAATGAAGTTCACGCCACGCTGCGCGAGCCACGAGAAGGTCTGGATCAGTCTTGCTTGATCGTTCGTCCAGCCCCACACCGTCCAGAACAGTGTCGCGCCGAGTGGACGGAAGTCACCGACGTCATCGCTCCACACTCGGTCATGGATGCGGACGAGACCGGAGCGCGTCGTCCCGCCCGCCACCTTAAAAGACAGTACAGCTTCCATCGTTTCTTCTGGCGCTGTCGGCGTATGATAGTCAACAAGCATCTGAAATCCGTTGGCGAAGATTGAGCGCGTGTACGGGTTGTGCGTGATAGGACCGGCAATGTTCGAGTACCCGCTGCCGTCCGACGACCGTTCGAACGACATACCGGTCACTTGATCGGTGAACCGCACCAGCGCTCCCGCGATCGGCTTGCCGCTCTGATCCTTCGTATAGTGGTTGATAATCGTTCTTGCTTCCGCAGGCGGTCCGTCGCTCATAACTGCCTCCCTTAAATGCTAAAGTAGAACTGTCCGCGTGTGCCCTTCGTCCCAGACGCTGTCCATCCACCACCGGCACCTGTCCAATCGCGATATATCGATGCCGTACTTCCGCTAAACGCCAGACAACCAGGTGTAGCGGAAGTCACACCATTATTCCAGATATGCACCGCAGAAAAGGCCGGTACCGCAACAACAGTAAACGGTAATGTGAACGAGACATCAGCAGCATTGCTCGTCCCTTCGAGGTCAAAGGTGACGTGAACTAGTCGTCCAATACGTCGATACCAGATTACCTTTTGGGTGAATGAGCTCCAACCAACGATTGTACTCGTGGCCGAGTAGTCCGTCCAGTCTTCTGTAAAGCAATCCTGCGCGATGACTTTTCCAGAACGGTCAATTGTCACCTGCCCTTGAATGACCGTCCCCGCGTCGTTGATCGACCAGATTTGAATATGAGTGGAGTAGTTAAGGATGTGGAAATATCGTTGATCGACTGGTTGTGACAGATCAGCAAGAATGATACGGCACGGCGTCCCAGCTGGCGGCTGGACAAGGATCGCCGGGTCTTTCGTGAACTGCGCGGTTTCGAGGAACACGTTCGGGGTATTCACCTTCGCGGAGTTCCCGTCGCGTGCATTCAAATCGTTCAGATTGTCACGGACCGTATTCATCATCGAAGAGGTAACAAGCTCTCCGGGATTCCACGTACGCGCAGGCCAAGTTGCCATGGCTTATGCTACCTTTCGAATTTGAGCAAACATTGGCGCATCGTAACTGTATACGAGTACTTGCCGCGCGGCCACGAAGCACCACGTCTGAAGATCCGGGATCTCCTCAAACCGCCGTTGACTCACAAGGATCGTATCGACTCCGGTCGGAAGTTCGGTTATCGCTCGTAGATCCTGAACTCGAATGTCTGGATAGCGACCGGCCCGCGCCGCATCGGCTTCAATACCTAGAATGGGTACTCCGAACACCTGCGCCACCCGACGCTGCAAATGCCCGGTACCACATCCTAGATCAAGTGTCAACCCGCGCGGCGGACTGGTCGCCAATTCGTTCAGAACCATATCATGCGCAGTGTTCATTGCATCACGACTTGAAAATCCGTTTGCATGCGCGGTATCGAGTACCAACAATCGCCGCGGTTCTGGATGAGGAAAGTGCAGTCCAGTTGCCGCTTCAATCGGCGCTTGACCTCGACGACGCACTACTGCGGTTCCAGGTTTCATTGTGGTGCGTGTCGAAAGCTTGAGTACTGGATAGCGCACTTCCGCAATCCCATGCCGCGCCGACCACTCCATCGGCCAGTTGAGGATTTGATCTACCCATACGAAAACGTCTGGTGGCCAGAGTTCACGATAGTACGCAGCCAACCGCACGGTCTCACGGCACGTCCAACTACATGGCAGATGCATAACCATACGTACGCCGATCCATCGACCCAGAATATTGCAGCCGATGGGTCCATTGCCATCCCCAGCCATCTGTTCCGTGGTATCAAGCGCACCGGCCGCCCACGTCCGATCAAAGAAGTTCAGGCAGCATTCTGGATAGCCGAGCAACCGACCGACATGACGATTGTCGCCGCACGCATATGCGTCTGCAAGGTCGTGAATTCGACCAATGGCAAAACGATTCGGAGACACCTCAAGGCACGGAAGCGAAGTACGTGGTCGTCCAAATACCAATCCCGCATGACGCATTCCACGTTCTACTGACGTGACTTCGACCTTGAACCACGCCTCCTGCACTGCCACAATGCGTGGTTCCCAGACGAGACGCGCGGCTTCACTGGCCCAGATGACTCGTGTCCAATCGCGCATTGGAATCTCCATGCATCTCTGTTCGACCGGCATCTCCGTGAATGACAATCGCCCCATCCGCATGTTGAGTTCCATCGGGTGCATCCCAATGATCTCCATGCGGATGATCCTCTACCGAGTTGGTCGTCGATCCCTGCACACGAGCCAACGCTTGGGCAATCGAGATGTTCTGACCCGTTGCCCAACTCGCCAACATCGTCGCTTCCAACTTCGGGAGGATGGGTGAGCGCGACAGTGGCATGCGACCCAGTCCGCGAAGATCTTTCTCGATCTGCTCGAAGAGCGCCATCCAGATCGCGCAATGTTCACTACGATTTCGCCAGTCGCGTTGCTCGGCGGTACCTGGACACTGACCTTTGCATGCGAAGAAGAACCGACAACCTTGACAACCAAGATCTGATTGGGGTGTGAAGTAAAGGGCGAGTTGGCGTTCGTATCCAGGAGTCACCGCCTTCTGCCAGTTTACACCATCTTTGTTGGTGCGACCACAGTTGCTCGACAGGCCCTGCCCGTCGACGCCGCGCACCGCGGCC
>Ga0126369_10002967_pt1 | contig 12197 bp, 12 predicted proteins | sample PanSoiMetaPlot_1_FD_109646 | JGI IMG/M metagenome (GOLD analysis project Ga0126369, IMG submission 109646) | Tropical forest soil microbial communities from Panama - MetaG Plot_1 | ecosystem: Environmental > Terrestrial > Soil > Tropical forest > Bulk soil | place: Panama | collected 2016-02-17 | reverse complement strand
TGCCAAGACCGTCGCATACCTGAAGACGCTCGACGCCAAGGCGATAGATGCTTCATCTGATCGAGAGATCACTTTTCCGCTCGGCCAGAACAAAGGACAGATGAAGGGCGCGGATTATCTCAATCACTTCATGTTGCCCAATTTCTATTTCCATCTCACGGCGGCATATACGGTGGCGCGAAATTTTGGCGTCGATATCGGCAAGCGCGACTTTTTGGGTGCGATCCCAATCAAACGAATCTGACCGGCTGCAACGAAAAAATCAGGCCCCGGAACAAATCTCCGGGGCCCGTTTCTTGAAAAGGCTTTTTGACGACTATTTAAGCCGTTTGGCCGCTTCCTGGGCCAAACTGGTGTCGACATAATTCTTGATGTCGATCTTCTTCTTCACGAAGCCGAGGTCCTGCGTCATGTCGACATTGCGCTGCAAGGCTTCCACGTTTGGAAGCAGATTCGGATCCCTGTAGGTATCCTGCTTGGTAAACAGCCAGCCGAAACGCTCGGGTGGCACCTTCGTCACGGCGGAGGCAATCTTTGCAGCCTCATCATGATTCTTTGGGTCGAGGTACCAACGCGTGATACGCAGCATGTCTTCCATGAAATCAACCATCGCCGCTCGGTTCTTGTCGATAAATGGTTTCCGCGCTGTCCACACAATCATCTGCGTAATGCCGATCGCGTCCCTTTGCTCAAAGAGAATTTTTCCTTCTTCCTTTAGTTTGGGGTTGAACGAAAACGGCAGCACGGCCGGGACGAGGTCAGCTTTCTTGTCGGAAAGTACGGCTGGCATGGTCGGCAGAGGCGCCTCGATCATGGTGTAATCACGTTTTTCCTCGAGGCCGTGTTTTTTCAGCATGGCACGCATAGCCACGTCGACCGCGCTGCCGCCGCCGTTCGTCGCGATCACCTTGCCCTTGAGGTCCTCGACCTTGTTGATGCCGCTATCTTTGCGAACGTAAAACTGTTCGCTGAAATAACCAGGGACGCCATCCTGGAATTCATCAGCGATGACGCGGATGTCGTCGAGCCCGGCGTTTTCGATGGCAATCGCCAGCGAGGAATAGGCGAGGTTGGATACTTCAAGTTCGTTGTTCGCGATCGCCGTAATCATCTGCGGCGTGCCCTGATAGCGAACTGATTCGAGGGTGTAGGACTTTCCCAAGTGCACGGCCAAATCCTTTTTCTCGAGGATAATGGACGCCCAGTTGGCGACCGGCGCCACCCAAGACATACGGATTTTTACGGGTTCGGCGCTATTGGCAGGGTTGAGCCCGTAAAGGCCGAACGCGCACGCCGCGACCAGAGCGAATTTTAGAAAGCGCATGATTTCCTCCCAGTTTCGCCGGGCTTGCGTGTTTTATGGCAAGCTTCTCGTTGCGAACGGCGAAGATTGTCGGAGGTCCAACCAATTTTGGCAAGTCCAGCGTAACGGCACAACAACCCGCTATCCGGTACATCGCATTGGGGAACGCACTGTCCGCTTAGGACATCGTAGTGCAACGGTGATTTCAGTGCTCAACCGACGATTAGTGCGACAGCGCAGGGCGGCCGTCTGATGGTGCCACCACTGCCGCAGCGTCAGGTGTAATTGCGCCGGTGCGCTGCGCCCATATGCGTCGTCCAATCAACAGCGCCGTTACCAGCGCGGCCGCCAGTCCGACCGGTCCCGTCACGGCCGGGAAGATTAGGATTAGCAGGCAGGCCACGCCGATCCCCGACATCTCGTGGGGTAGAAATCCGGTCCGACGGCCCTCTTGCAGGAGGAATGCCATGGGTACCGCGAGAGCCACCATGTCATAGAGAAACAGATATGGCGTTGCCAAAAGAGAGCCGACGGCGAGCGCCGCAGCTTTCATGGCGAAGGACACTCGGCCGCGCCATACGACGCAGAGAGTGAGCGCGATCAGGGCGACGAAGGAGCCGTGCAATGCTAAAGCCAGACCTTCACTGCCGCCGAGCAGCCGAACGACCGTGAACACGCTCTGCATTTTGGCCCAGTGATCGCCGCTGCTCGTCAGGTGGATGCGCGAGTACTCGGGAAGGCAGCGAAAGAACGCCTCCCAGCTGCCCAGCCCGAAGACGCCCCACGACATCGCGGTGATGACCGCTGTTGTTGCGGCGGCGGCGAAGAGCATTCGCCATTGGCCACTGACGACAAGGACGAGCGGAAATAGAATTCCGAGCTGCGGCTTATAGGTTAAGAGGCCAAGAAAGACCCCGGCCAGCACCGGCCTGCGTTCCATGAGGCCGAGCGCCGCGCTCAGCAGTGCTGCGGTAAGAAATCCGTTCTGGCCCGACATGAAGTCCGCCAGCACGCCGGGAAAGCCGCAGGCGAGCATCACGCCGATGCGATGGCCGACGATGGCGCGAATCGCGGCCACGTAGAGCGCGAACGTTGCAAACACCCACCCCAGATACGCTGGAACGTAAGGGACCAGCGCCAGGATGATGACGACGAACAGGAACGTGGGCGGATAGAAAAACGGTGGGTGGGCTTGAAGCAGGTCGTCAGTGGCTGTGAACTCGGGACCACAGCCGATGGCATCTTGTCCCGCAAGTAATCGGTGTCCGGCCGTCCAGAAGTACGTGAAGTCGGAAGGCGCGATATCGCCGTCAGGCCGAACGAGCCACAACCCATGCCCGTACATGGCCACGAGAAACACGGCTTGGGCGATGATGAGGGCAAAGCATATCAGTTCCACGCGGCCCGCGAATGGGATTCCTGAACCAGCCGGGGTTTTCAGGCGGATCATGCAGCGCGCTCATTCCTCGGCTGGAGGTAATGCGTCTGCTCTTAATAAAGGCTTAAGTTCGCATTTGGCTCATTGGCGTCATTCTGGCCACGAAAACACGATGTCTGTTTGCCTCCGAACGCAGACGTCCGTCCATCTTGGGATTGAAAGACGACGCGGCTTATCCAACGCGCGATAGCGTCGATGCCGGGAAAGTGCCTTACACGTGTCTGTAGCTGTCTGCTTCTGCTTCTTGATGCCAGCTTAATAGCCGGCGGCGGATCAGTGCCATCGCCTTGACGAGCGCGTAGCCGACCACGGCGATCTCGACGATACCGGCAAATACACCCGTGGAATTGGCAAAGCGCGAGGCGGTCATCATGGCACCGCCGAGACCATAGCCGCCCATCAGCATTTCGGTTACCACAGCAACGATCAACGACAGCGGCAGCGCGACCTGCAAACCCGTCATGATGGTCGGGAGTGCTGCCGGCAGGATTATTTGCCATAGCAGGTCGCGTTCGCGTGCACCCATATTCCGCGCGGACCAGATCAGTTCGCGTTCGACGCCCTGTATTGCAATCACGGTCGCTGCAACCACCGGAAATATAGCATCGAATACAATCATCGTGATTTTCGAGATGTCAAAGACACCGAGCCACAGGATGACCACCGGCAGAAATGCAATCTTCGGCATCGGAAAGCCGACTGAGATGATGGGATCGAAAAACCAGCGCGCAACATGAATGCGCGACATGGCCATTCCCAGAACAATGCCGCCGACCGCGGCGATGAAAAAGCCCGCCATCGCGCGATAGAGCGTCACGGCAGTGTTGATAGCTAGGTCGCCGGAATACGCATCGCTCCAAATCCGCGCAAGCACGTTACTCAAAGCAGGCAGCTGAAATGGCGTGACGATGCCGCTGCGCGCCACCAGTTCCCACGTCGCCAGCAAGGCCACGATCGAAACAATCCGTGCGCCAGCCCAGAGTGTCGACCGTAGAACCCGCAAAGCCGGCGGTATCATCGGGGTTTGGTCTATTGCCGCCATAGCAGCATCCGGTGGACGAACATCTGGTAGATACGGTCCGCGGCGAAACCCAGGAATGCAACGGTAAACACGACCGCATACATCGCATCGTAGGTGCCATTCGCACCAAGAAAGCCGATCAGATAGCCGAAGCCCTTTTGCGCTACGATCAATTCCGACGACACTAGCAAGATGAATGCGAGTGCAAGCGCGGTGCGAATGCCATTCAACAGTTCCGGCATCGCACTCGGCAGTACGACATCCCAGAGCATACGCAGGCGGCTTGCACCCATGCTTCGCGCCGACCACACGAGCACTTGTTCGCTTGATCTCGCCCCGTTGAACGCACCAAGCGTTACCGGCAGCATGCAGCCTAGAAAGATCAGCAAGATCTTCGAACCGTCGCCGAATCCGAGCCAGATCACGGTTACCGGAATAAGGGCGGATTTCGGTAGCGGGTAGAATATTTCGACCAGTGGGGCCACCAGCACGTTGACAGCCTTCCACCAGGCCATGCCAATGCCGAGGAGGGTGCCGACGATGACCGCCAACGCCAAGCCGACGCCAGCCCGATAAAGCGAAGAAGCGCCATTGGTGACGAGCTCGCCATCTTTGATCATATCGACCCAGGCAGCGATTACGTCGGACAAGGGTGGAAGCGCAGTGCTCGACACGAGTTCCAGGCGGGCCACCAATTCCCAGCTCGCAGCAAGGATAAGAAGCGGGAGGTAGCGGATCAAAGTGTGTTTCACGCGCGCTTGCCTTGTGCCTTGATCGCCTCTTCGCGAACAAGATGCCAGATTTCATCCACCTTCTCGACGAAAGGCTTGGCTTTGAAGATGTCTGGATCGTTCTTGTCAAACTTCGTATCGACGATGGTCTTGATGCGCCCAGGGCGCGCCGACATGACCGCGACACGGTCGGCAAGGTAGACCGCTTCCTGCACATCATGGGTAACGAAAATCACCGTCTTCGGCGTACGTTGCCAGATGCGCAGCAATTCGCTCTGCATCAAACCGCGTGTCTGCGCATCGAGCGCGCCGAAGGGTTCGTCCATTAACAATATGGTGGGATCGAAGGCGAGAGTGCGCGCGATTGCGGTGCGCTGCTTCATGCCGCCCGACAATTGCGAGGGATAGCTGTCTTCGAAACCCGAAAGTCCGACCAGCTCGATGTAATCCATGGCGCGCTTTTCGCGCTCTTGCCTTGGCATGCCTTGCCGTTCCAGCCCATAGAGGATGTTTCCGCGCACGGTTTTCCAGGGAAACAGAGCAAAATGCTGGAAGACGATCCCGCGATCGGGACCTGGACCCGTAACCTTCTTGCCGTCGACTAGGATGGCTCCGGTCTCCACCGGCAAAAATCCGCCGATCAAGTAGAGCAGGGTCGACTTGCCGCAGCCGGAAGGGCCGAGCAAAGCGACAAACTGACGATTGGCGACCTCGAGTGAAACCTGATCGAGCGCCAGAACCTCCCGTCCGCGTGCCGGCCGGTAGAGATGATTGACGCGATCAATAACGATTTGTGCCACCGACGTCATGGGTGTCACGAAGCGGCCCTAACTGGCGCCATCTGTCAAGCTCCGTCAACGCTAGCCCGGCAGCGGCCTTGTCCTATAATGCGGGACGCCATTCTATTGCACTTTTTAAAGAGGGAAACGTCAGTGTCCAATACGCTTATGGAAGCCCGCCGTGAACTTGCGCTCGCCAATCGCATCGTCGCAAACGAAGGCGTCATCGACGCTTTCGGTCATGTCAGCATGCGGCACCCCGACAATCCTGAGCGCTATTTGTTGTCTCGCTCGCGTGCGCCCGAACTTGTGACATCAGAGGATTTCATCGAATACGACATCAATTCGCAACCGATACGCGACCCCGGTGTCGGACAATATTCAGAACGGGTGATCCACGGCGAAATCTACAAGGCGCGACCCGATGTGAACTCGGTGTGCCATCACCATTGTTCGGCCTTCATGCCGCTCCTTGCCACGAGCACGGACTACATGCCGGTCTTCCATCTCGGCGCGGTCGGCGGCATACGCCCGCCCTTCTGGGACCAGCGTGAGGAATTCGGTGACACCAACATGCTTGTGATCAAGCCGGAGGAGGGTGCCTCACTCGCGCGCGCTCTCGGTAAGCACTGGATGGTGCTGATGATGCGACATGGCGTCACTGTCGCCGGTACCAACGTCCGCGATTGCGTTTTCCGGTCGGTCTACACCGCGCGCAATGCCGAGTATCAGGTGCGCGCAATGACGATCGGCTCAGACGTTGCGACGCTTTCTGCGGGCGAAACAAATCTGGCGGGTCGGATCAGTGCCAAGACCACAGGTCTGACGCGTTCTTGGGAATATTGGTCAATGCGTGTTGCGAACAAGATCCATGCGGACGAGACAAAGGAGGATAAACCGGCGCGCGCGAAAGCACGGCGAGCCCGTGCAAGCGCCAAGCCCAAGCGTGCCGCCAAAAAGCGACGTCGCTGACAAATTGGCCTTTTCCGTGGGCCATTCCCGGTGTTGAATGACTGTCACCAAGGGAGCGACAAAACAAAATATTCGTCGAGGGAGGAAACGCATGAGGACCTTCAAGAGCATCGTTGGCGCGCTCGGGTTGGTACTGCCGCTCGCGTTGAGCGCTGGTCCTGCACGGTCAGAAGACACACTGAAGGTGGTCATAGGGCAAATCAATAATTGGGAAAACCAGGCACCGACACTCGGACAGGATGCCGGCATCTTCAAAAAGCATGGCCTTGTGCTGGAGAACACCGGGACGCAAGGCGCCGGTGAAACGATCCAGGCGGTGATCTCAGGCAGTGCCGATATCGGCGCCGGCGTGGGTGCGGCAGGTGTGATGCGTGCTTTCTCGAAGGGTGCACCGGTTCGCATTCTTGCGCCGGCTTTCACCGGGACCGGTGATCTCTATTGGTACGTGAAGGCCGATTCCAAAATACAAAGCCTCAAAGACGCGACACCCGAAACGACGATTGCATATTCGACCAACGGCTCCAGTTCGAACAACATTGTCGTGGCTTTCGTTAACGAACTCGGCGCGAAGGCCAAGCCGACGGCGACCGGTGGTCCGGCGGCGACACTGACGGCTGTGATGTCGGGCCAGGTCGACATCGGCTGGGCGGCGCCCCCGTTTGGGTTGCGGGAACTCAAGGAAGGCAAGATTCGCATCATCGCAAGGGGCAGCGACGTGCCGTCACTGCGTGGTCAGACCGTGCGCACGCTGATCGTCAACGCGAACTCGCTCAAAACAAAGCACGACGCGATCATGCGTTTCATGGATGCTTATCGGGAGGCCGTCGATTGGATGTATTCCGACCCAAAGGCGGTCGAGATGTATTCCAAGAAAATGAATCAGCCCGTTGATGTCCTCAAGGAATCCATGGATAAGTTCCAGCCGAAGGAAACTTTGCAGACGGACAAATTTGCCGATCTTGATGGTGCAATCGCCGATGCCGTGAAGTTGAAGTTTCTTGAGCAGCCGCTCACAAAGGAACAGATTGCCGAGCTATTGCAAATTCCGCCGCGCAAGAAATAGCGACGACCGTGGCAAGTGAAAAAGAAACGGGCCACTGCATCGCAGCGGCCCGTCCTTTTTACGTATGGGTCTAGGCCTTCTTTTTCTTTGAGGTCTTGACGGCAGCCGACTTGGCTTTGCACGCGCCCGCTTTTCCGAGCTTTGCACCATCTTTCGCCGCGTAGCATGCGTTAAAATAAGTGAAATTCTGCCCGCCCTTAGCCGCGCAAACAGAACCTGGAGCAGTCACTAAGCAGGTCACTGGTTGCGGCGCCGGTGGCGCTTCCGCTTTCTTTTTCTTGGCTGCCTCGCTGGGTACAGCTGAACCGATCACGAGCGCAACGGCGGCGGTTGCAACGAATGTAGCGTAAGCGAGATTTTTGATCGTCATGTCATTCCTCCTCCCGACATTAGACAAAAAGATAGTAGGAGGTTACACGCGACGATTACAAGAAATTTGCTGCAAAGAGCGGCCGTGCGAATCTGAACGTGCGTTCATCCGGCCATCAACTTAGTGCCGATCCTTGCTCGCCGCGCTGATAGCGCTGAGCATTGCGGCTCGACCCAATTTCAGCGTTTCACGCACATTCTCGTGCTTGCCGACGGCGCCCATTTGACGCTGGCGCTTGACGGTCGAGTCCACCATGAGCGGGTCAAGTCCGAGTTCTCGTAAAGTCAGCGCCGACTCTTCCATTTCGGCCGCGCGGCGTTCGCCGTGGCTCGCCATGCGTTCCAAGTTGTAGTCGGCGATCTTGGTCCAATCGAGCGTCGGATAATTGTTCTTCAGTGACGCGGTGACCTCCTCCAGGACGCCGGCTCGGCTTGCCGCGAGGAAGCATTCGAGGGTTAGTGCCTCGATTCCCTTGATCATGACGCTGCGGATCATCTTAATGGCTGCTGCCGAGCCGGTCTGTGGGCCCACCACGGTAAACTGCATCTCCAGTTCTCGCAGCAGCGGCGAAATCTGTTCGGCGTGCGGTCCTGAGATCAGGAGCGGTGTGCGGTGCCGTGCAGGATGAATCGGCGCGATGACAGCGACGTCGATATAACGGGCGCCTTCTCCCAGCAGGCGTGCGGTCTCCTGCTTGCGGCCGGGCGATACCGAGTTGATATCGAGATAATATGGATTTCCAGCGAGATGCGTTGCGACAGAGCGTGCGGCATCCACGCTGGAAGCCGCAGTCACAGCCGATATAATTACGTCAGTTTCGCAAACCGCGTCGGCTGCCGATGATGCTATACGCACGCCCATCGTCTGTGCCGCTGCTTTCAATTGAGCGCCTTCTGCTGCTGGGAACAAAATATCCCAGGCAGCGATGCGTTCGATGCCTGTTTCGCGCAGGCCGAAGGCGATTGCCTGTCCGGCTTCCCCAAAACCAATGAATGAAACACGCGGTGTGTTGCGGCGGGTCATGATCCTTCGTCGTCACGATTCGGGCACACCGGGGACCGGTGGCGTGCCCTTCGTGTGGAAAGATTTGATCGTCTGCAATCCCCACGCTTGCCCTTTCTTGCGCTCGGCTTCAGTCCAGGTGATGGGTTTCCAGTCCGGCGCCAGCACAAGGCGGGCGCCAGCGCAGGACACCTCGACGCGGTTGCCGCCGGGCTCGTAGACGTAAAGGAAGAACGTTTGCTGGATCGCGTGTTTATGTGGTCCCGTCTCTATATAAATTCCATTCTCCAGGAAGATATCTGCAGCCCGCAATACATCTTCGCGTGCGTCGAGCGCGAACGTGACGTGATGCAGCCGTCCCTTCGTGCCGGTGTAATCGCGCGTATAGGCGAAATCATAGCTCTTATTGGTCGCTGTCATCCACATGCCGACTTCGGTACCGTCATCGAGCACGATCTGCTCCGTCAGCATGAAGCCGAGATAGTTCTGAAAAAATTCACGGTTCGCTTTGATATCGACGGCGAGTCCGTTGAAGTGGTCGATCCGACGGGTATTGATGCCGCGCGCGGGATATCTCTGCGCCTGATTCTTGAGTGCGGCCCTCAGCTCCGGTGGTGCGTCGTACCATTCGGTCTCGTAATAGATTTCGAATTTGTGGCCGTCAGGATCCTTGAAAACAAATGTTTTGCCGTGACCGAGGTCGCCGTCGCTCCAGCCGATATCAAACCCGGACCCTTTCAACGCAGCAGCGCGGCGCTCCAGCGCTTGCGGCGATCGAGTGCGAAAGGCCGCATGTCCAAGGCCTGAGGTGTTCGACGCCGTTAGCTTAAGCGAATAACGCTCATAGTCGTCCCATCCGCGCAGATAGACGCTGTCGCCCTTCTCGCCGCTTTGCGTCATGCCCATCACGTCGATGAAGAACTTGCGGCTCTCCTCGAACTTCGGGGTGAGAAGTTCGACATGGCCGAGATGAGCAATGTCGTGGATTGGTTCGGATGTCATGGATGTCGATCTTTTACGTCGTTTGATCAATTTTGCCGGACTACCCGCGCGAATGCCAGCACCAGATTGTTGGCCGGCATCGGCGCGATATCAGCAAGCACAAGCCCGGCCTTGTCTCCGAGCGAGCGCAACTGGGCAATATCGCGCACGCCCCATGCGGGATTTTCCGCCCGCAAGCTGGCATCGAAGGCGGCGTTGCTTGGAGCGGTGTGAGAACCATCGCGCATGAAGGGGCCATAGATGAACAATCGACCGTCGGGACGCAAGAGGCGGCCGGCTCCTGACAACAGATTCTCCGACACGAGCCAAGGCGAGATGTGCAACACATTGAAGCAAAGGATGGCTGCGAGCGGCCGACCAACCGACCTGTCTGCCTGCCAATTCCAGTTGGCGCTGCCAAGGTCGATCCGCTGGGGGGCGCGCAAATTTGGCACGTCTTCATGGCGGCGCCAGGCCGCGATGCTCTGGAGGTGCGACGGATATATGTCGCTCGGCCACCAAGTCAGCTGCGGCGCGCGGCGGGCAAAGGTAGCGATGTGTTGTCCGGTTCCGCTTCCCAGCTCCAATACATCGCCGGTCTGCTTGCTGAGGAACTGCGCAATCGCCGACCAGATCGGATCATGATTGCGGTGATAGGCCGGTGCATCCAGCCTTCCGTCCGGCGCGGGCGATGCTCCGGTCTTTGCGAAATCGACAACGAACTTAACCATGGTTGTTATCGTGGACATTAAAAGCGCACTTAGGCACGCCCGACTGCTGCGGTCAAAGGCTGCATTCCGCAAGCCGCGAAGGGTTCGTTGTTTTTAGAGCTATGATCGGGCAAAATGGACACCTAAGCGGGCAATCCTGCGGTCTGCGCGCCACCGTCAGCGCGCGACATCTATAAAAACAATCTGGGAGGATGAAATGCACAGACTTTGTTCGACTCTCGCTCTGATGGCTGCTGCGGTTTTAACGCTGCCGCCGGCCGCCTCGGCGCAGACGAAAATCACCATCGGCATACCAACGTCACCGCCCAATATCGTCCATATGCCGACGATCGTGGCCAAGGAACTTGGGCTGTATAAGAAAGCCGGTCTTGACGTTGACATCGTCTCGCTCGGCGACGGAACGAAAGTCTATCGCGCCTTGCTGGCAGGCAACATCGAATTTGGCCTCACTCCCGGCGCGCCGACAATTATCGGCCGCTCCAATGGGGCAGAAGTGAAGGCGCTTTCCGCCAACCTACCGAAATTCGAAGCCTCGATGGTGGTTAGAGCAGACATTAAGACCTTGGCCGATCTCAAGGGTAAGCGGATCGGTATCCAGGAGCCTGGCGGCTTTGCCGACATCCTCAGCCGCAGTGTTTTGCGTGCCGCCAAGATCGATCCCAAGGATGTCAACTTCGTCAGCATCGCGAGTGAAGACGTGCCGGCCCTGGTCGCCGATCAGGTTGATACCGCGATCCTGCACGTTGAACAGGAGATGTTGGCCAAGAGCAAGGTTCCGGACCTCCATGCCATTGGTCGCATGTGGGAGCTGCAACCGAAAACGCTCTATACCTTCCTCTCGGCGACCGAGAAGACGATCAAGGAAAAGCCTTCGGTCGTTCAGGCCGTCGTGAACGCCAATATCGAGGCCACGAGGATCATGTACACGGATAAAGCGAAGATCCTGCCGATCCTGGTCAAGCAAACCGGTTATCCGGAGAAGATCCTCTCCGAGAGCTTTGATTTTATGATCAAGGAATGCATTTGGGATGCCAACAGCGGATTGAGCCCAGAGCGCGTCAATTTCACCGCGGACTTGATGACCAAGGTGGGCAATATCAAAGAAGGTAAGACGCCAAAGTATGATGAAATCGTCGATACGACTTTTGCGAAAAAGGCGATCGAAACGCTTGGCGAATGGAAGGGCCCGGTGTGTCCGACCGCGGCGTTTTAGAGTTCTGATCGGAGCTCGACGAGCGCCGCCTCGTTGGCGGCGCTCGCCGTACAAAAGGGACAAGGGAAAATTCGGATGAGCGCTGCCAATCAGGTGCATACGAGCCCTCTCGCCGATCACGCACCGCTTCCGGCAGTGTCCAAGCCATCGTGGTGGGAAAGGCCTGCGCTTTTCCGTTACGGTTTCGTCCTGCTCATCTTGATCGTGTGGCAAATCGTTGGTCCGTTCATCAACCCGATTTTCTTTACCTATCCGACGAAAATTGCCCTCGCTTTTTACGATACGACCATGTCGGGTGAATTGCCCTATTTTCTCGGGCAAAGCCTGGAAGTGATGGTCTATGGCTTGAGCATCGCCCTCATTGTCGGCATTCCACTCGGCATTGCCATGGCGCGAATTCGATGGCTCGATTGGGCTCTCGATCTCCCAATCAACGCGCTTTACGCGACCCCATTGGTCGCGGTTGTCCCGCTCTTGGTGCTGTGGTTCGGCATCTATTTGAAGGCGAAGATCATCGTGGTGTTTCTCTTCGCCGTGTTTCCAGTCTTGATCAATACGTATCAGGGCGTCCGCGAGTGCGACAAAAATATGCT
>Ga0126369_10002965_pt1 | contig 12202 bp, 8 predicted proteins | sample PanSoiMetaPlot_1_FD_109646 | JGI IMG/M metagenome (GOLD analysis project Ga0126369, IMG submission 109646) | Tropical forest soil microbial communities from Panama - MetaG Plot_1 | ecosystem: Environmental > Terrestrial > Soil > Tropical forest > Bulk soil | place: Panama | collected 2016-02-17 | reverse complement strand
GACGGCAACGCCTGCACCCAGTCCGACACCTGCCAGGCCGGCGTCTGCACGGGCGCCAATCCGGTCACCTGTTCGGCCCTCGATCAGTGCCACGACGCCGGCACCTGTGACCCCGCCACCGGCACCTGCTCGAACCCGAGCAAGGCCGACGGCGTGACCTGCAACGACGGCAACGCCTGCACCCAGTCCGACACCTGCCAGGCCGGCGTCTGCACGGGCGCCAATCCGGTCACCTGTTCGGCCCTCGATCAGTGCCACGACGCCGGCACCTGTAACCCCGCCACCGGCACCTGCTCGAACCCGAGCAAGGCGGACGGCGTGACCTGCAACGACGGCAACGCCTGCACCCAGTCCGACACCTGCCAGGCCGGCGCCTGCGTCGGGGCCAACCCGGTCGTCTGCTCCGCCCTCGATCAGTGCCATGACGCCGGCGTCTGCGATCCGGCCAACGGGACCTGCTCCAACCCCGAGAAGGCCAACGGCAGCACCTGCTCGGATGGCAATGCCTGCACCCAGTCCGACACCTGCCAGGCCGGCGCCTGCGTCGGGGCCAACCCGGTCGTCTGCTCCGCCCTCGACCAGTGCCACGAGGCCGGCCTCTGCGATCCGGGGAGCGGCGCCTGCTCCAACCCCGACAAGACCAACGGCTCGTCCTGCAACGACGGCAACGCCTGCACGCAGAGCGACACCTGCGAGGCCGGCATCTGCACGGGGGCCAGCCCGGTCGTCTGCACCGCCCTCGATCAGTGCCATGACGCCGGCGTCTGCGATCCTGCGAGCGGCATCTGCTCCAATCCGGAGAAGGCGAACGGCAGCGCCTGCAGCGATGGCAATGCCTGCACCCAGTCCGACACCTGCCAGGCCGGTGCCTGCGTGGCGACGAACCCCGTCATCTGCACCGCCCTTGATCAGTGCCACCAAGCTGGCGTCTGCGACCCGGCAACCGGCACCTGCTCCAATCCGGAGAAGGCGAACGGCAGCGCCTGCAGCGATGGCAATGCCTGCACCCAGACCGACACCTGCCAGGCCGGTGCCTGCGTGGCGACGGACCCCGTCGTGTGCACCGCGCTCGATCAGTGCCACGACGCCGGCGTTTGCGACCCGGCGACCGGCACCTGCTCCAATCCGGAGAAGCCGAACGGCAGCGCCTGCAGCGATGGCAATGCCTGCACCCAGTCCGACACCTGCCAGGCCGGCGCCTGCGTGGCGACGAACCCGGTCATCTGCGCCGCCCTTGATCAGTGCCACGACGCCGGCGTCTGCGACCCGGCGAGCGGCGCCTGCTCCAATCCGGAGAAGCCGAACGGCAGCGCCTGCAGCGATGGCGATGCCTGCACCCAGACCGACACCTGCCAGGCTGGCGCCTGCGTGGCGACGAACCCCGTCATCTGCACCGCCCTCGATCAGTGCCACGTGGCCGGAGTCTGCGACCCGGCGAGCGGTGTCTGCTCCAACCCCGAGAAGGCCGACGGCGTGGCCTGCGACGACGGTGACGCCTGCACCCAGACCGATACCTGCCAGGCCGGCACCTGCACCGGTGCCAACCCGGTCATCTGTGAAGCCCTCGATCAGTGCCACGACGCCGGTACCTGCGATCCCACCACCGGCATCTGCTCCGACCCCGACAAGGCCGACGGCACGGCCTGCGACGACGGCCTCTTCTGTACCGCGAGCGACACCTGCAGCGCCGGGGTGTGCGGCGGCGCGGCCCGGGACTGCTCCGCCTTCGCGGATCAGTGCAACGACGGGACGTGCAACGAGGCCGCCGCCCGCTGCGAGGCCACCCCGAAGGCCGACGGGACGACGTGTGACGACGGCAGCGCCTGCTCCCAGACCGACACCTGCCTGGCGGGCGTCTGCATGGGCGGCGACCCGGTCGTCTGCACTGCCCAGGACGCCTGCCACCTAGCTGGCTTCTGCGATCCCGCCACCGGCACCTGCTCCAACCCGCCGATCGCCCCCTGCGACGACGGGGATCCCTGCACCGCGGATTCCTGTGATCCGTCGGCGGGCTGCGTCTTCCAGCCCGCGACCGGGTTCGAGGCGGCTACCTGCCTCATCGTTACCCCGAACCTCTGTCAGCCGATTCCCGCCGCGATCGACAAGGCCATGGCGAAGGCCCAGAGCCTGATCGCGGATGCCGCCAAGGCGAAGCACGCGCACGCGAAGCAGCTCACCGAGCGCGCCCAGCGCGAACTCAAGCGCGCCGCCAAGAAGGCGAGCAAGCTCGGCAAGAAGAAGAAGCATCCCCTCGATCCCGCCTGCGCTGCGGCGCTGAACCGAAACCTGCTCGAGGCCATCAATCGCCTCGCGCTCGTCCGGAAGTCTCTCTAGCGAGGGCCTCCTGCACGCCGACGCCGCCGGCATCCCCGGCGGCGTCGGCGCTTCGGCTTCACCAGGAGATCTTCTCCTCCACCAGACGCGCGACCTCTTCCTCCGACAACCCCAGCACCTCCCTCAGCACGAGCGCCGTGTGCTCGCCGAGCGTGGGCGCCGCGCGACGCAGCCGGCCGGGAGTACCCTCGAGCCGGAGCGCATGGCCCTCGTAGGGTGCGGGCGGCCGTTCCGGGTGCTCGAGCCACTCGAAGAAGCCCCAGCCCGCGAGCACGGGGTCGGTATGGAGGTCGAGCGCGCTCTGCACCACCCCGGCAGCGACACCGGCTGCCTGCAGCCGGTCCATGAGGGCTCGCGCGTCTTCCCTCCGGGTGGCGTCCGCGATCAACCCGTCCAGCGTGTCGGCCGCTCCGATCCGATCTGCGTGGGTCGCGAAGCGCGGATCGTCGATCCACTCTCGACGCCCCAGGACCGTACAGAACGCCCGCCACGCGGTCGTGTCTCGGACGCTCACCGCGATCCAGCGATCGGCATCCGCCTCGTCACCGGCGCATGGATAGACGCCGTGGGGCGCGGCGTGCTCCGCGCGGTTGCCGTTCCGCGTGGCGACCGCACCGTCGAGCGCATGCGTGAGGAGCGCCGGGGCCAGGAAGTGCAGCGAGGCCTCGAACTGCGAGACGTCGAGGTGCTGCCCTTGGCCCGTCCGACGCTGGTGATCGATGGCGGCCAGGAGCGCCGTGGCGGCAAGCCGCGGCACGATGAAGTCGGTGTAGGCGCCGTAGGGCGGCGCCGGTGGTCGGTCCGGCCAGCCCGAGACCTCGTAAAAACCCGAGAGGGCCGCCATGAGCTGCCCGAAGCCCGGGAAGAGCGCGTGCGGACCCGTCTGACCCTGGAGGCAGGTGCTGAGCATCACCAGCCGCGGATTCACGCGGCGGAGGTCGTCGTAGGCGAGGCCCCACTCCCGCATCACGCGGGGGGTGAAGCTCTCGACCACCACGTCGGCCCACGTCGCGAGGCGGCGTGCGATCACCTGCGCCTCGGGTCGGCTCAGGTCGAGCGCGAGGCCGTACTTCGACGTGTTGTAGCTGGCGTAGAACTGGCTCCGCTCGATGCCGGGCTTGCCGTCGTGCCAGGGTGGGCCGAGACGGACCACGTCGAGTCGCACGTGTGACTCGACACGCACGACTGTCGCCCCGTGGTCGGCGAGGTACTTGACGGTGATCGGCCCGACGCCCACCCAGGAGAAGTCCAGGATCTTCAGGTCGGCCAGCGGAAGCTCGGGGTCGGTCGGGAGCGCCATCAGATCACCCCTTCGGCGGCCAGTCCCGTGAGCTCGCGCGCGCCGTAGCCACAGAGCTCGGCATAGAGCTGCTGGTTGTGCTCCCCCGGCTCGGGCGGGCGGGACGGCTCGGCGAGCGGCGTCGCCGACAGGCGCGCGAACGGCCCAGGGAAGCGCAGCGTCCGCCCGAGCGTCTCGTCGGACAGCGGGCGAAAGTACTCGCGCGCCGCCAGCTGGGGGTCGCGGGCGATGTCCTCGACCGTCGCCACCGGGGCGACGAGCATCCGCCGCCGCATCCCTTCCCGGTAGATCTCCTCCTTGGTCTTGGTGCGCAGGAACGCCTCCACCGCCTCCTCGATACGCACCATCTGCGCCTGGAGCTCGGGTGTCATCTCCATGGCCCACCCCGGCTCCCACTCGGTCCAGGGCCATTCCCGCAGCCAGCCGGGGAGCATGCCGCACTCCTCCATCCAGCCCATCAAGGCCAGCGTGGGCGGCGCCCCCTGCTTGCCCATCAGCAAGAGACTCACGAAGCCGTCCGCGCACGCGAAGATCATCCGGCGGCGCACGCCGCGCGACCCGACGAAGACCCCGTTCCGGCGCGGCGAGTCGCCGTGAAAGATGGGAAAAGCCTGGGCGTTCATCAGCGTCCACACCATCGCCGCCTGCGCGTTCACCACCACGTGCTGGCCGCGGCCGCTTCGCCCCCGGGCCAGATGAGCGAGGAGCGTCCCCACGCTAGCTTCGGCCCCCGCGTGGCAGAAGGCCTGCCAGAGCGGCACGCGCGTGGGAGGGCGGTCGTCGTCCCCGCAGAGGTACATCGGCCCACCCATTGCCCAGAGCACGAGGTCGTCGGCGTGGAGGACCCGGCCGGGCGGACGGTCACCGAAGGGGGTGACGCTGGTGTGGACGAGGTGGGGATGCGCGGCCACGACGTCGGCGATGAGGCGGGCGGCGGGACTGTCGGGGAAGAACGATTCGAGCACGAAGTCGACATGGGCGGCGAGCGCGTCGAGCACGCGACGGACCGTCGCTCCGCCGTTCGCGTCGTCGAGCGCCAGCGTGAGGCTCCGCTTGCCCGCGTTGGTCGCGTACCAGAAGAGTCCGCACTCGCGACCGTTGGCGCCGCGGAAGCACGGCGCCAGCCGGCGACCCGCGTCGCCGCCCGGTGGCTCGACCTTGATCACCTCGACGCCGAGGTCGACCAGCAGGCGGCCGCAGAGGTAGCCGAGAGGATCCGTCAGATCGAGGGCGCGGAGCCCCTGCAGCGGAGGCGGCATGGAAGGGGGCGTCTAGCACAGCCCCCGGAGCCCTCACAGAGCCTTGAGAGGGTCGAAGTGAAGTCCCGCCTCGAGGAGCTCTAGCGCCAGCTGCCGGCGCCAGGCCCCGGCGGTGTCCAGCGGCTTGTACTCGACGCCGCGGAAGTCCGACGGGAGCTCGACCCCCTCCTCGTAGAGGGCGCAGACACGCGCGCGCCCGAGCTTGGCGATCGAGAACCCCAGCTCGAAGATCACATTCTGGCGCGCGCGCGGACGGAGACCGCCCGGCTCCGCGGCCAGCCCGCCGACGTCGTCGCCGGTGAGGAGGACGACCGCGAAGGCGAGCGGAGCCTGCGCCTCGAGCTTCTCGATCAGGGTGCGCCCCCGGGCCGCCTGCTCGTCGAGGATGACCGGCTCCAGTCCGAGCCCCAGCAGGAAGCGTGCGACCTTCTCCCGCAACTCGCCGTTCCGTCCGTGGATGACCCAGACCTTCCCGTCCTTCGGCACCTCGGCCGGTTGGGTGGTTTCCGGAAGGGAAGCACCCGGACCGTCAGGAAGGCCGAGACGGCTGGTGGCCGAGCGCAGCTCGCCCATCCCTTTCCTGAGATTGTCGAGGAGCTCGGCGGCCTGCCCGCGGGCGGGAGAGCGCCGCAGGATGGCGCGACCTAACCGCTCGTCGGAGGAGAGCAAAGACCGCAGGAGCCGTTCCGTATCGTCGTGCCACGCGACGTACTCCTCGTACCCCTGGTCGCTCGACGCCTGCGCGAGGCGCTGCAACAGGTCTTCGGCCCTACGGATCTGCTCCGCGATGAGCGCGGCGCGAGCGCTCAGCCCCGCGCCACGCACACGACCGGGTGCATGCGATGGCCCGGACACGGCGTTGCGCCTCGAACGTCATGCGTAAGTCATGCCAAGCGGAAGATCGTCGCACGCTCACGGTCTCCTGCACCCGCTGACCACGGGGATGACGCCGCGCAGGAAAGGCGTCACGAAAGTGGCTGAGCGCGCACAAATCCGAGCGCGAGGTCGCGGCTACGGCAGCAGAGCCACCGCTCGCAGTGGACCGCCGCTCCCCCCGCCGATCTTCATCGGCAAGCCGATGAAGACGGCGCCCCGCGGGGGCAGCGTCTCCAGGTTCGTGAGGTTCTCGAAGATCGGCGTGTTGGCGTTGGCGAACGCCCGATGGGCGCGGAAGTCGACCGATGCACCGCGGTCGATCGACGCGGTGTCGATGCCGACGGCGCGAATCCGCCGCGCCGTGGTGAGCCAGGTGGCCGCCTCACCCCCGACTCCCGGGAAGTGGAGGTGCGCCGTGTCGCCCGGGACCGCGGTGCCGAGGTAATGCGCCCGATCCTCCCACCAGCGGTCCCAGCCCGTCCGCACCAGGACGATCGTCCCGGGCGGAATCGCCCCCTGCGCGGCCTCGAACCGGTCCAGGTCCGCACGCGTGAGCAGCGCGTCCGCGTCCGCAGCCGCCTTGTCGCGCAGGTCGACGACGACCGCGGGTCCGACCAGGCGTTCGAGGGGCACCTGGTCGGCCGTCCATCGATCCGCAGCGAAGTGGATGGGCGCATCGAGGTGAGTACCACCGTGCTCGGCGGCGCAGAAGTTGTTGGCCGCGTACCACCAGCCGCCCGGGGTCACGCCGTGGGCCACCGGCTCGAGCGAGAACGGCTTGGCCGTGGGCCAGTAGATGGTGTCGGCATCGAAGGCATGCGTCAGGTCGACGAGCCGTGCGGCGTCGAGATCGAGCGATGCAGCCGGCGTCGCGACGCCCGCCACGAGCAGGAGCCGGAGAAGCCACATCATGAGGTTCCCTCCCACCGGTTGCTGCCCCGCCCGGCGGCGGACTAAGATTGTCCGACGATGGCGCGCTTCCCCCTCGAGGGACCGGAGCAGCTCTTCCACTTCACGCAGGCGTCCCCAACGCCCAAGGCCCCTCGTGCGCACCGCGGTGCCGAGCCCGGCGAGAAGCTGCTCATCACCGGGATCGCCGGAGGTAAGGGCCGGCTCATCGCGCGACGGGTGGCGGACCTCTTCCAGATCGCGGGCGTGGATCGCGTGCCGTGGCAGGGCGCCCCGCACAACGTCCGCCTGCACGTCGTCGATCTCCGCAAGCGGAAGTTCGAGGACGTGTTCCGCACCGAGCGGCCCGACGCGCTCGTGCATCTCGCCTTCGTGCGCCACTTCCGCTCCGATCCCGAGGTGCGTCACGAGGTGAACGTCCTCGGCACGAAGAAGGTTCTCGAGTACGCGATTGCCAACGGGGTGAAGCGCATCGTCGTCGTCTCCAGCTCCTATGTCTACGGGGCGCTCCCCGACAACCCCTACTACGTCGACGAGGACTATCCGCTCAACGTCAGCCGCACCTACCCGGAGGTGCGCGACCTCGCCGAGGTCGATCAGCTGGTGACCGCGTTCCTCTGGCGGCATCCCGAGGTCGCGACGACGATCCTCCGACCCGTGAACACCCTGGGCTACTACACGCACAGCACCATCGGTCGCTACCTGAAGCAGCGCTACGTCCCGACCATCATGGGCTTCAACCCCATGGTGCAGTTCATCCACGAGGAGGACGTGGCCGAGGCGGTCGCGCTCGCGCTCCAGACGGGCGTGCACGGCGTGTTCAACGTGGCCGGTCCCGGGGCCGTCCCTCTCAAAGTCGCCATCCGCGAGACCGGCGGCACGGCCGTGTCGCTCCCCGAGGCGGTCGTGCGCACCGCCATCGGTCAGCTCTTCCGCCTGGGTCTCTACTTCGCACCGCCGGGAGCGATAAACTTCCTCAAGTACCCGTGCACGATCGACGGCGGCCGCTTCGCCCGCGAGACCGGCTTCAGCCCGCTCTTCAGCCTCGAGGACACGTTCGCCAGCGTCCGGCACTAGGGGGGCTCCATGCTCGAGGCCGTCACCTCGCTCCCGTTCGCCGCCGCAGAGTCGCTCTCGACCACGGCGGGCGGCTTCATGCCTGACGCGATCGGGCAGCTGCAGCACGAGATCGACGAGCGGATGCTCCGCATCCCGACGCGGCTCAACGCCTACGGCTACGACCCGTGGGGCTTCCACGTCGACACCACGCGGCGCTCGACGCTGATCACCTCCCTCCTCTACCGCTACTGGTTCCGCGTGGAGACGCACGGCATCGACCGCCTCCCGCCGCGCCGCGTCCTCCTGATCTCCAACCACGCCGGTCAGATCGCGCTCGACGCCGCCATGATCAGCCTCGCCTGCTTCCTCGAAGGCGAACCTCCCCGGATCGTCCGCGGCATGGGCGAGTACTGGCTTCCGACCGTCCCCTGGGTCAACATCATCATGGTGCGGACGGGATCGGTAGTCGGCACGCGCAAGAACTGCATCGACCTGCTGGAGAACGAGGAGGCCGTCATCGCGTTCCCCGAGGGTATCCGCGGCATGAACAAGCTCATCTGGGAACGCTACCAGCTGCAGGAGTTCGGTCAGGGCTTCATGCGCCTGGCGCTCGAGACCCGCACGCCGATCGTGCCGATTGCCGTGGTCGGCTCGGAGGAGCAGGCGCCGGGAATCGCGAACCTCCGCACGCTCGCCCGGCTGCTCCGCATGCCGGCCTTTCCCGTGACGCTCACCTGGCCCTGGCTGGGCCCCCTCGGCATGGTGCCGCTGCCGGTCAAGTACCACATCTACTTCGGTGAGCCGATGCAGTTCGAGGGCAATCCGAGCGACGAGGACGAGGTCATCGCCGACAAGGTGGAGCAGGTGAAGGGGCGCATCGCCTCCATGCTGGCCGACGGGCTGGCGCGCCGGCGATCGCTCTTCTGGTGAGCCGGGCCGGCGTGCGGCTTCCGACCCGCGTCCGGCCGACCGATCCCGAGTTCCGGGCCAACGCCGCACACATGGCGGAGCTCGTGGCGACGCTGCGGGCTGCGCGCGCGCGGGCGGCGGCGGGCGGTCCCGAGGAGGCCCGCTCGCGGCACACGCAACGGGGCAAGCTGCTCGCTCGCGAACGCATCGAGCGCCTCCTCGATCCGGGGACGCCGTTCCTCGAGCTCTCCCCGCTCGCGGCGCACGGCTGCTACGGTGACGAGGCCCCCGGCGCGGGGATCGTGACCGGGATCGGCCGCGTGGCGGGGCGCGAGTGCGTGGTGGTCGCCAATGACGCGACCGTGAAAGGCGGCACCTACTACCCGCTCACCGTGAAGAAGCACCTCCGCGCCCAGGAGATCGCGCTCGAGAACCGTCTCGCCTGCATCTACCTGGTCGACTCGGGTGGCGCCTTCCTGCCCCTCCAGGCGGAAGTCTTCCCCGATCGCGACCATTTCGGGAGGATATTCTTCCACCAGGCGCGCATGTCGGGCGCCGGCATCCCACAGGTGGCGATCGTGCTCGGCTCCTGCACGGCGGGGGGGGCCTACGTGCCCGCCATGTGCGACGAGACCGTGATCGTGCGCGAGCAGGGCACCATCTTCCTCGGCGGCCCGCCGCTCGTCCGCGCCGCCACCGGCGAGGAGGTGACGGCCGAGGAGCTGGGCGGGGGCGACGTCCACACCCGCGTGTCCGGCGTCGCGGATCACCTGGCGGAGGACGACGCCGATGCGCTCCGCATCGCGCGCGAGATCGTGACGGCCCTGCCGCCCGCCGCGCGCACGCGCCTCGACCGCGAGCCGCCCGAGGACCCGGCCTACGACCCGCAGGAGCTCTACGGCATCGTGTCGCGCGACCCGCGCCGGGCAACCGATGCGCGTGAGATCATCGCCCGCCTGGTCGACGGCAGCCGCTTCCACGAGTTCAAGCCGCTCTACGGCCCGACGCTGATCACGGGCTTCGCGCACCTGCACGGCTATCCGGTCGGCATCCTCGCCAACCAGGGCGTGCTCTTCTCCGAGTCCGCGCTCAAGGCGACCCACTTCATCGAGCTCGCCTGCGGCCGGGGCGTCCCCCTCGTCTTCCTGCAGAACATCACCGGCTTCATCGTCGGCAAGCGCTACGAGCACGGCGGGATCGCCAAGGACGGCGCCAAGATGGTGAACGCGGTCGCCAACGCCGCGGTGCCGAAGTTCACCGTCATGATCGGCGCCTCGCACGGCGCGGGGAACTACGGCATGTGCGGGCGCGCCTACGCCCCGCGGCTCCTCTTCTCGTGGCCCAACAGCCGCATCTCGGTGATGGGCGGCGAGCAGGCGGCGCAGACGCTGCTCACCGTCAAGCTGCAGCAGCTCGAGGCCCGCGGCGAAACCCTGCCGGAGCCCGAGCGCGCGACCCTGACGGCACCGATCCGCGCCAAGTACGAGAGCGAGGGCAGCCCCTACTACGCCACGGCCCGGCTGTGGGACGACGGCATCCTCGATCCGCTCGAGACGCGGGACACGCTCGCCCTGGGCGTCGCGGCGTCCCTGAACGCCCCCATTCCCCCGACGACCTACGGCGTGTTTCGCATGTGAGGTGGTGGAGGTGACGTGCAGCGCGTGCTGATCGCGAATCGCGGCGAGATCGCCGTGCGGGTGGCCCGGGCCTGTCACGAGGTGGGGCTCGCCGCGGTCGCCGTCTACTCCGAAGCGGACCGCGGTGCGTCGCACACGCTCGCGGCCGACGCGGCGATCCCGATCGGCGGAGCGCCCGCGCGCGAGTCCTACCTGAACATCGAGGCCCTCCTGGCCGCGGCGCGTGCCGGCGGTGCGGACGCGGTCCACCCGGGCTACGGGTTCCTCGCCGAGAGCGCCGCCTTCGCCCGCGCCGTCGAGGCAGCCGGGCTGGTGTGGATCGGACCGCCGCCGGCCGCCATCGCGACCATGGGAGACAAGCTCGCAGCGCGCGCCGCGGTCGAGGTCGCGGGGGTCCCCTGCGTGCCGGGCACCGAGCTGGCGCCTGGCGACGCGCGCGCGGCCACGCGCCACGCGAGTCGCCTCGGCTATCCCGTGCTGGTGAAGGCGGCCGCAGGCGGGGGCGGCAAGGGCATGCGGACGGTGGGGAGCGAGGCCGAGCTGGCCGAGGCGCTCGCGGCCGCTGGGCGGGAGGCGGAAGCCGCTTTCGGCGACGGCCGGGTGTACCTCGAGAAGCTCCTCGTCCGCCCCCGGCACGTCGAGGTCCAGGTCCTCGGCGACCGTCACGGCACGCTCGTCCACCTGGGCGAGCGTGAATGCTCGATCCAGCGCCGGCACCAGAAGATCATCGAGGAGACGCCGTCCCCGGCCGTGACGCCACGCGTACGCACCGAGCTGGTGGGTGCGGCGCTCGCCGCGGCACGAGCGGTCGGCTACGTGAACGCCGGCACGGTCGAGTTCCTGCTCGACGCCGACGGCCGCTTCTACTTCCTCGAGATGAACACGCGCGTGCAGGTCGAGCATCCCATCACGGAGCTGGTGACGGGCGTCGACATCGTCGCCGCCCAGCTCGGCATCGCGGCGGGTCGGCCGCTCGGCTTCACGCAGGCCGACGTCGTGCCGCGCGGTCATGCCATCGAGGCCCGGCTCTACGCCGAGGATCCCGCGGCGAGCTTCTTCCCGAGCGCGGGGCCGATCCTCGCGCTCCGCGAGCCGGCCGGACCCGGCATCCGCGTGGACTCGGGCGTCAGCGCGGGGAGCGTCGTCCCGCTCGAGTACGACCCGTTGCTCGGGAAGATCTCTGCCTGGGGCGCCGACCGTGCGAGCGCCGCCGCACGGCTCGGCGCCGCGCTCCGCGAGACGGCGGTCCTCGGACCGACGACCAATCTCGCCTTCCTGCAGGACGTCCTCGCCCACCCCGCCTTCCTGCGCGGCGAGACACACACCGGCTTCCTCGCCGAGCACTTCCCGGCCTGGCGGGAGCGGGCGGACGATGCGCTTGCCGCAGCGCTGGTCGCCGCCGTGGCCGCGAGTCGCCCCCTGGCAACCGCGGGCGACACGCCCGCCGCGGCTCCCACGCCCTGGGAGACGCTGGGCCCCTGGCGGCTGGGGCGATGAGCACGGAGCTGCACCTGCGGCTCGGCAGCCGCGTGCTGCAGGTCGGGACAGCGCCCGACGAGAATGGCATCGCGGCCACCGTCGACGGCAGCGCACACCACGTGCGCGTGCTAGCACGCTCCGGGTCGGCGCCGGTGGCGGGAGCGAGCGTCGAGGAGCTGGCGCTCGAGGTCGACGGTCGACCCCACCGGGCACTGGTCGCGCGCCTGCGCGATCGCGTGCTGGTCGCGCTCGCGGGACGGGTTTACGCGTTCGAGACCGGCGAGGCTGCCACTACCTCGGGTGACCGCGGCGGGCGCTCGGGGACGGTGGTGGCGCCCATGCCGGGCAAGGTGGTCGCCGTCATGGTCGCGCTCGGTGACACGGTCGAGGCGGGCCAGCCGGTCATCGTCCTCGAGGCGATGAAGATGGAGACGACGCTG
>Ga0126369_10002964_pt1 | contig 12203 bp, 12 predicted proteins | sample PanSoiMetaPlot_1_FD_109646 | JGI IMG/M metagenome (GOLD analysis project Ga0126369, IMG submission 109646) | Tropical forest soil microbial communities from Panama - MetaG Plot_1 | ecosystem: Environmental > Terrestrial > Soil > Tropical forest > Bulk soil | place: Panama | collected 2016-02-17 | reverse complement strand
GCAGCGGCGATCGTGCGCGGGGGATTGCGCAATTCATGCCGCAGACCGCTCAAGAACGGCGGCTGCTCGATCCCTTCGACCCCGGACAGGCGCTTCCGAAATCGGCCGAGTTTCTGCGCGAACTGCGAGATAAATTCGGCAACGTTGGGCTCGCTGCGGCCGCCTACAATGCCGGCCCGCAGCGGGTTCGCGACTGGATAGCCGGCAAGCAACCCATTCCCGCGCAGACACGGCACTACGTCTCAGCGGTGACAGGCCGATCGATCGACAAATGGCTGTCAGCACGCAACGTCGAACCCGTTCGCGACCGCCAAGCCCTGGATTGTCCGAAACTCATTGCGCTCTCGAGCCAAGGCTCCCCGCGTCTCGTACGTGGGGACCTTGGCGATGTGAAAGAGAGACAGAAACCCGATCAGTTGGCGAGTGCACAGCAACCCGATCCGTTGGCGACTGCACAGACCAATCAATTGATGAGTGCGCAGCCGGTTCAATTGGTAAGTGCACAGCAATCCGATCCACTCGTGGATGCATCTACACGGCGTGTCGAAGTGGGTGGCGCGAGCCCACGCTGGGGCATGCAGCTCACCGCGGGTTTTACCGAGAGCGAGGCCTGGACCTCCTACCGCTCGATTCAGAAACGGTACGCTGAGCTAATAGGCGATCGAGAGCCGATCGTGGTCCCCAGGCGCAACCTGAGCTTTGGTAACGCGATGCGCTACAATATCCGTATCGTGGATGACAACAGGATCGGTTTGGAGCAGCTTTGCGCTAAGCTGCTCAGCGCCGGCGGAGCTTGCTTGGTGTTGCGTAATGATTAGTGCTTGCCGCCTCGCCAGACCTCCTGCCGGTTATCCAAATCGGACCATGGCAGACCGTCACAAAAATCCTAAGTCGCTCGCGGTCGTCGGCGATGGAGCAGCGCGTTGACGGCAGGTTTCGATACTGCGGACGGCTTTCCCACCGGCACGTTGAGTGCCCGATGAATTCAGCAATTTAGTGACCCCGATGAATTCGCACCTAACCCGAAATCTTGTCGCGCTCGTCCTTGCCATCCTCACAGCCTGCGTGATTGACGCCGCCGCGCAAGAGCTAGGAACCCTAAACCCGAAGCCGCTGCCGCCCCTCAAGAATCCAGCCGATCTCAAGACACCCGCCAAGGAGGTGTTTGCACGCAAGACCGAGCCGTTGCCGGGGGAGGCCCGCTCGATCGGCTATTACACCGACGGCTGTCTGGCGGGCGCGGTCGCGCTACCGATCAATGGCAAGACCTGGCAGGTGATGCGGCTCTCACGAAACCGCAATTGGGGACATCCCAATCTGATCCGGGTGCTGGAGAAATTGTCCAATCAAGCGCCATCAATTGGCTGGAGCGGCTTCCTGATCGGCGACATGGCACAGCCTCGGGGCGGTCCGATGTTGACCGGGCATTGGAGCCATCAGGTCGGCCTTGATGCCGATATATGGCTCACGCCGATGCCGGGTCACGAGATCACCCCCGCGGAACGCGAGGAAATGCTCGCAACCAATGTCGTGAACGACACCTGGACCGATGTCCGCCCGAAGGTGTGGTCGGAGTCGTATGTCGCGCTCTACAAAATGGTAGCGCAAGAGTCTGAGGTCGAGCGGGTTCTGGCCAACCCGGCGATCAAGAAAGCGCTCTGTCGCGACGTGGAAGGCGATCGCTCGTGGCTGCACAAGATTCGCCCCGTGCCCGGCCACAATTATCATTTTCACATACGCATCAGCTGTCCGAAGGACAGCCCGCAGTGCCGGTCGCAGCCGCCGACACCAGAGGACGAAGGTTGTGGTGCAGATCTCGACGCTTGGTTCAAAAGACCGAGGGGGGAGCCAATCGTAACGGCGCGAAAGCCGTTGCCGCTTTCAGCATTACCGCCAGAGTGCAGAAAGATCGTGGCTGCGCCGTGAACGGCGACGCGTTGCAATAGTTTAGTCCACCCTGTCCCAAACAGGTCGCGCCGGCCATAGCGGATCGCGGCAATCGTTGTGGGCTGCGACGCGCGAAGCAGCAGTGGCCAGGCGAAGCACTGACGCAGGAGGTTAATCGTCGGTAGTCGCGTCGAACGCTACGACGCCACAACCTCCAGCGGACCGTGATCGTCGCAATGGTCGCCATGCGGATGATGCAGGCGGCCGTCGACCAGATAGTCGATGTGGTTGCCGTGCGGTACCGGCTCGTGGCCGCAGCCCGGTCCATGGCGATGTGTCGCCTCATGACCGCGAGCGCGATGCTCAACGCTGCAGCGGTCGGGATTGGTAGCGCTCACTTCGACGACGTGCTCCTCGATCTCACCCTTGTGGGGGTGATCCAGGTGCCCGTCATTGAGGTAGTCGACATGTCCATGGTGGCGAACGGCGACGTGACCGCAGCCGGGGCCGTGCTGATGTTGATGCGCGGTGTGATGGTGTTGAGATGCCATGGGGGGCCTCCGCAAGGCGGCGATCGGGTGGAAGGGCGAGTTCACGGTTCTCAAGCTGGATAACCAGCAAAGACACTGCCGTGTTCCGGGTTCCATGACTTCTGCCAATGGCCCTGGCTGGAAGTGTTTGAGATCGGCGCCGACTTCCGCTTGTGAGAGCAAGCGGGAAAGATTTGCTCACTTCGAGTTCTTCTCGTTGTGACAACTCGGACATTTGCCAGCGGCAGGGTGACCTGCATCCGTGAGCGATAGTCAGCTGATTCGGAACAATTCAGGTCCCCCCTTGCGCCAGCCAGCGTCGTGCTGGCGGCTACGTAGATTCCGAGCGGACACCCCTGAATTCGCACATTGTTTAATGCGGATCGGTCGCGCCTCAACCCTTGTGGCATGTTCGTCGTGCTCGTCGGTTTGATTGTGGTGCGGATCGTCAGGGCACCACAACACTCTGTGCTGAAGAACTGGACTATCGTTGCAGCAAACAACGGCGCAGTTCACACATCCCTAGGGGAGTGATCGATAGGTTACAGCAAATGGTCGCCGGCCGAGGCATCCGGAGATCGCCCATATGGTGAGTCAAGAAGGAGAGTTCCCCATGCCCAATCTCGTTTTACTTGTCTCGCAATTTCTGACGCCGGATATGGTCACACGGATCGCTTCTGCGTTCGGATTCGATCGCAGCACGGTTCAGAAAGCAATCGACGGCGCGATACCGTCACTCCTTGCGGCTTTCAGCGGGGTAGCCGGCCAGCCTGGCGGTCCTAAAAAACTCGCAGACGCGGCAACGAACCAAATCGGCACGATTGATCGCTTTGCCGGAATGCTTGGCTCGGGGAGCCAATCATCCTTCATCCAGCAGGGGTCGCAAATGCTCGGATCGCTGCTGGGCAGCCGCGATCAGAATGCGCTGACTGGAGCGATCAGCAAGTTCGCAGGGATTGGCCAGGGCGCAAGCGGATCTTTGCTCGGGGTGCTGGCACCGGTTGTCATGGGCATGATCGCGAAACAGCAAGGGACGGCGCAAGCTCTCGATCCGGGCAAGATCGCAAGTCTGCTGTCCGGTCAGAAGGACAATATTGCGGCGGCGCTCCCACCGGGCCTGGGCGGCTTGTTGTCAAGTACCGGGCTGCTTGACTCACTTGGTGGTGCGGCACGCGCCGCCACAGCGAGAACGAGCGATTGGGCGTCTGCTTCCGCGCGTGCCGCCGCCGACGCTGGTCGCAGCGTCGTGGGCACGACGGCGTCGGCGACGCCCAACTGGCTCTACTGGGTGATACCGGCGGCGGCCGTTATTGCCTTGATAGCCTATCTTGCCAGCGGACCGGGAGAGCAGGTTGCTCAACAACCCACACCGACCGAGCCGCCGGCCATGACGAACCCACAACGCGCTGAGGTCAACGTGGTCGATGTCGGCAAGGAGGTGACCGATGACCTCAAGAACTTGCACAGCACCCTTGGCGGCATTACCGACGTTGCCTCTGCGCAGGCGGCGCTGCCCAAGTTGCGAGAAAGCGCCGCCCAAATCGATAAGGTCAGCAGTTTGACTGAGCGGTTGTCGCCGGATCAGCGAAAGTTCGTCGCCAGATTGGTCAACGCAGTGATGCCGGCGCTCGATCAGTTGTTCAACAAGGTGCTGGCGATTCCCGGTGTTTCTGACGAGTTGAAGCCGATCGTCGAAGCATTAAAGGGAAAGCTCGCGACGCTAACGGCCTGACCCGGCACGCACAAAGACTCGGCCGACGTCTCGCCGACGGATTGCAAGCGCTGCCGGCCTCACTGCACGTTTGAGGCCGGCGTCCTTGACCATGTGCTGCACGTGCCGAGCTGGATATTAATGAAGTCCGCCAACTCATTGGGTCACGGAGGCTTCTCGATTTCGAAACAAATTGAGCTCGACTTGTTGCCTCAATATTTACGTCGGCGGTTGATCGTTTCGCCGCCGCACGCAACCTCCGCAAGCCGAAAGCGTCTTCACTAGGGATGCGTCCGCCAGTTGAGGAGCACGGCAATGATGAAGTGTTTGGCTGCAGTCTGTCTGCTGCTGGTTGGGTTGCTGGTGTCGACGAATGTGGCGTCGGCTAGGTGGAGCAGAGGTGAGTGTACCGACGCCGCCAACCAAAAATTCGGACAGAAGCACGCGAGCCACCATACGATCGATGCTGCTGTGCATCGGTGCATGAGGCGTGGTCCAAGCGCGGTTTAGTCCCGGTCATCGCGGCACCGGTTGGGATGGATCAGCGGCAGCCGACGCATGCGTCGCGGTCCCTCACGTGACCACGCTCCAAGGCGCGGAAAACGGGTGCGGAAGCCGAGTCGTCGACGCGACCCCGTCCGTCCGCGATTTTAACCGGCGCGCAGTAACTGCGCCCGGATGTTGGGGTCGGGATCCGTGCCGACGTGGGCTCCGCCGACGAACACGCCGGGGGAATCGTTGGGCGGCGTCTCCACGTGAACCGAAGGCCCGCCGACGCGGCGTTTGGGCTTGGGAGCTTGAGGCACCCTGTCCTTCGCGGTGGTTTGCGGCTCAGCGTTTTGAAGATCTTCTACAAGATCGACAGCGACTCGTTCTCCACCGTCAGCCGTGGCGGCAGCCAGGACATTCAATCGCTGTCGTGCCTCTCTGGACCCGTATTCGCTGGCTTTTTGATACCATTCACGTGCCAACGAAACGTCTGGAGCGACGCCGACAACGCCCATTCTTCTGAGGACGTCAGGATCATATGTCGATCCCAGAGCACGTGCGGCGCGCGCATCACGCGCTTCGGCTGCGCGCTTCAGCAGAATTCGTGCTTCCGCGATATCGCCTCTGGAAAAGAGCAGCTGGCTGCGTCCAATAAGGCGTTCGATCTGTTCGCGGTCAATCTGTGACACCGCAGCGCTCTGGTCGTTTCCCCGTGCTGGTGCCGTCAGGATTTCGCTGTCAGCTTTGTCCGCGTCGGTCATGCCGCCTGAGGAGTCAACTGTCGAAGCGGTCGACGTCCGCAGCCACGTCCTGTGCACTGATCCGCGGTCAACAATGGTGTCGTCAGCGAGCCGTAGTTCGACGGCGAGATCAATTGCACCACTGAATCCTGGAGGTGGGTGGATGGCCGCGCAAGTGGGTACGCACAGTCTCCGTCGATAAACTGCCTTCCGTGGCGATGGACGCAATGGTTTTCCCCGAGGCGAGCGAGCGAGCGACGCGAGCTTCCGCGGGGGTCAGATCGAATAACGATTGCACCAGTTCGACCGGCGGCGCTTGGGGCGGGGTCACGGGGGTGAACACCAAGGCAGCAAAGCAACGCACGAAAATGTCACGCGCGGAGAGCCGAATCGGAATGACATGCGCGACCATCGTCGCTTCGGCCCCGGCATCGCGCGCCGGAAAAGACCGGACCTCTGGACTGCCTTCAAAACCGATGGAAGCGACGGCATCGCGCAGCAATTGATTGGCGCCTTTGTCCTTCAAGGAGACCCGGTCAAAGGCTCGCCAATGTACAAAGCCCGCTAATTCTTCGATCAGGGGATTGGCGGCCAAGACCTTGCCGGTCTCGTCGAACACGAGTGCCGGAACGCCCAAGGCAGCGAGCGTATCACCAGCAACTCGAGCTTTCTCGAGTTGCAGTCGCGCCGAGATCAAGACACTGCGGGCGAGATGCGGGCGAAGTTCATCGAGCCTGTCGGCGTCGGCGCGTCCGAAGGGACCGTGCTCCATCCGCCGTGACAAAATAAAGATGGCGTTTTCGCCTGTCGGAATCGGGATCGCGGTGGCCATACCCCAACCAATGCCTTGGGGACGCCAGTCCTCCTGGTAAACCGGCTCGCTATCGAGTTCTTCCGGCGTGAAAAATTCGAGGTCGATCAGAAATCCGGGGATGCGCAGCGCAAACAATTTCGAAATGATCTGCCCGCGCTTGAGAAAGCCCCCCTTCACGAATCTTTCCGCACGCCCGTGGGGCTCAGGCGAGGCAACCCAGCGCAGCACATTATCTTTGGAGACGATCAAAGACGCTCCGGTGGTGCCGCCGACGTGCCCGATCTCGTCGAGTACGTCTGGCCAAGTCTCTGGCGCAAAACAACTCTCGTAGATCCTGTCGATGAGCTGCGAATCCATGACTAATCAAACAATCGCGCATTCGTCGGCGCCAGGATCGCCCCTTCGCGGACAATTACGGGTTGCGGCTTCAAAACAAGGATGCGGGCTGCAATCCACGGTGGCCCCCTTTTATCACTCGCATCTACTCCATTTGGGTGACGCGGAGTGGCGCAATAGCGCGGTACTCACGACCGACAGCGATTATAGCCAATGATCACGCCGCTGGAAGTCGCGCCGTGTGTCCGACCGACGCTGTGGTTTTGATGCTGAGAGACACGGAGTTTCGATCGTGCGTCGATTGGAGGGAGCGACATGAGCAAAGCAAATCGTCGGGCATTTCTAGGGGGCCTTGCCTTTGCTGCGGGAGGGCTCGCGGCCACCCGCTCATCCGCGATTGGCAATGACGGCCATGCAGCAGGCTACGACGTCTCGGGTGCTGCAGACTACTTGCCCGTAATCCCGCGCCGGTCCGGCGACCCCGTGACGTTCACTGCGTCGCTCGATAAAGGCCCCATCAAAGCGACCTCGGGCGGTTGGGCGCGCGATATCACAACCAAAGGTCTGCCCATCGCGACCGACATTGCCGGCGCGCATCTGTATCTCAATCCTGGCGGTGTTCGCGAGATGCATTGGCACAATTCGGCGGAATGGGCCTACATCTTGGCGGGTCATTGCCAGGTGACTGTCGTCGATCCGAAAGGCGAGACGGAAGTCGCCAACTATGCTCCGGGAGACCTCTGGTACTTCCCCAAAGGGCATGCGCACGCGATCCAGACTCTCGGAGACAAGCCGTGCCACGCCATCCTTGCTTTCGATGATGGTTTGTACGGCGAGCACGGAACCTTCGGTCTAAGCGATTGGATCAGTCGGCTAGAGCCGGGAGCGCTGGCGCAAATTCTGGGCGTGCCCAAGGACGTCACCGCCAAGATCCCGAGCGCGGAGGTCTACATCAAACAAGGCGCCGTGATTGCGCGCGATGGCGCGGAGGCGCGTGCCCTGCAGGTGCTGGGGCACAAGCGCACGCATCGCTATCGCCTGATGGCCAAGGCGCCCCGGGTGTCGACACCCGACGGGGTCATCCATGTCGCCTCGGCGAAGGAATATCCGATATCAACGATGACCGCGGTGGTGACCAGATTGAAGCCGGGCGCGATGCACGCGCCGCATTGGCATCCAGACGCCAACGAATGGCACTACGTCGCCAAGGGGCGCACGCGCGTGACCTTGTTCGCGACAGACAAGCACGTGGCAACAGCCGAGCTTTCGCCCGGTGATTGTGCCTACATTCCGCGTGGCTGCGGTCACGTCGTGCAGAGTATCGGGAAGGATGAGTGCGAAATCATCGGCGTGCTCGATAGCGGGACATATACGGAAAGCGCGCTGTTGGAGTGGGCCGCAAGGGCGCCCCGCCAATTGCTGGCCAACAATCTCGGGCTGCCGGTGGCAGCGTTCGCGACGAGCAGACCGACGAGTTCCGTGATCATTGCGGCGTCCTGAGCGAGAGCACGATCCCAGCACAGCAATTCAAAGCCTCAACAATGGGGAACGCCATGGATGGACGCGCGCCGATCACCGGGATTGTCATGGTGCTCGTTGGCCTCGCCACGCGACCTGACGCGACAACCGATGGCGAGATGTGCGTCAAGCAGACTGGGGATCTCGCTATTGCCGCCTGTACGCGGCTGATCACCTCAGGGGAGTTCTCCGGTGATAGGCTCGCCGTCGTCTACTACAATCGCGGTATCACCTGGTACGAAAAAGGCGACTATGATCGCGCTATCGAGGATTACGACCGCGCGTTGCAACTTGATCCAAATTTCGCGCAAGCCGTCTTCAGCCGCGGTAACGCCTACGACGCCGAGAGACAATATGAACGCGCGATCCAGGACTACGATCGCGCGATCAGCCTCAACCCGCGCTACGCCAAAGCCTTCAACAATCGCGGCTATGTCTGGGACGAAAAACGCGACTACGACCGCGCCATCCAGGATTACGATCGGGCGATCGGTTTGAACCCCAAATATGCTCAAGCCTTCAACAATAGGGGCGCCGCCTACCTAAAAAAGGGCGATTACGTCCGTGCTATCCAAAGTTACGATCGGGCGATCGAACTCGACCCCGGCTACGCCGATGCGTTTTACAATCGCGGAAAGGCGAAGCTGACATGGGGCGAGGTGCTAGCCGGAATTGCGGATATCGCCGCGGCGAAAGCGATCGATCCGCAGATCGATCCCTGATCGTTGCGAAGCCCTTCCAAAAAGCCCTTCCCTCAACGAAAGGGCAGTGCGGGAGGGCCTCCCGATCGAATGCCCCATTCATCGACTGCCAGTGCAGCCTGTGGAGCGCCTCAGCGTCCGCACAGTGCCTCCGGATATATGCTGAGAGGCGCCTAGCTTCCTTGGATTGTTGACTCCCGCAATTGGGCCGGCGGCGAACTGCGGCAAGATCCGCTTTGACCGCCCCTGTTAGCGGGACTTGAAGCGCTCCCTGTGAGTTTAGTCGAGCTCAACCCGAAGCGGACGTGCCGAATTGACGTCGGCAGACACCGGGCTCGGCATTCTCCACTCATTCAAATGCGGGCGTCGACTGAAACGTTCGCGTAACCTTCACGAGTGCAGATTGTTGGCGCTGCTCAGATTTCGGAGGCCTCCATGAGGCTCCTCCATCACGATCGGCATGTGCCGGCATCATGAGGAGTGCGCGGCTTTAATCTGCCGATCGAGAAAATGCGAGCCAGCAGCACGTTCGGCACCGCACCGGTTCATGCATAATCGCAGGGAGGTAATCATGCACCGTCGCCGGGCATTGAAGATGTTCGTTGGCTTGGCGTTGTGTCCGCTGTGTGCCTCGACCAGCTTCGGGGAGGCTGCTCACGCCGGTACACATTGGGGCTATGGAGGTTCGACCGGGCCGGACAAGTGGGGCGGTCTCGACGCCGCGAACGCGGTCTGCTCAAGCGGTACCCAGGAATCGCCCATCGACATCACCGGGCCCATCAGTGCCCGACTGCCGCCGCTGGACCATTGGAGCGGCCGGCCGGACACGATCGTCAACAACGGACACACTATCCAGCTTGACTTCGCGGAGGGCAATACGCTGGGGGTGGGCGGCCGCAGCTACGCACTGAGACAGTTCCACTTCCACCATCCGAGCGAGCACCTCGTCGATGGCAAAGCATTCGCCATGGAGGCGCATTTCGTTCACACCGCCGCCGCCGGAGGAGTCGCGGTCGTCGGCGTGTTCATGACGCCGGGCAGAACCAATGCGGTGTTCAACAAGATCGTCTCCACGATGCCGACGGAAGAGAGCCCGCCCGCTCCGGCCGATCACGCCATCGACCCCAACGGATTGCTGCCGACCCGGCGCTCCTATTATCGTTACGAGGGGTCCCTGACGACACCGCCGTGCAGTGAAACAGTCGATTGGTTCGTGCTTGCCGATCGGATCGAAGTGGCCGAAACGGATATTGAGCGTTTCGCCAAGCTTTACCCGATGGATGCCCGTCCGGCACAAAGCCTTAATCGGCGCTTCATTCTAAGTTCAACACCGCGGTGACGATGTCTCTGGAGATCGATGCCGCCACCAGCGTTCTGGCACTTCCCAAGTAGCGGCATTTCTTCAATTGGCCCTTCGCGCGCACTTCTGCGACCTCGGCGATGTCCGCTTTTGCGCCGCTATTGTGGGTCGAGCGAACATCAGCCGGTTCGCCGATTTAACGAGTTCACGGCCTGGCAACGTAAGCGCGCAGCGCGCGATACGGGCACCCTTCCCAGGTCTAATCCGGTCAACGCCATTCTCGTATTTCTGCACCTGCTGAAATGCGACGCGGATCGCGCGGCCAAGATGACGTTCGGCGCGGTTGAGCATTTGTGACATCAGAACGTAGCGAGCCGGGCTCGCACTGATACACAGTCACCGAGCTCGCTTCTTTGCACGCGCCCTTGTTGCCCTTCCACTCGTCGCGGCACGCACGCGGCATCGCCCAGGTTGCCGACAACGAAGCCCAACCGGTCAACCTGTCTATGGTCATCGAAGTGGACCACGAGGAACGGTATTTGCTGCCTGCGACAAATGTGTCCGACCCGCGAAACAAGAGCGCACTGCTTTGGTCCAACGGCAAATTGACCCCATTGATAAATCGATGCTCTAAATCGACATCGATTTCAAAAGACACCTTCAACGGAAGCTCTTTTTCTGTCTCCATTCGCCCGTTTGCGAATTTTGTCGTCGTTTCCAAGCTGTGTGGCACACACGACAGATAGATGTGGTCGCCCGCAGACGCGGGGACGCTGCTCAGAGCAACACATGCCCAAACCGTTGCAATCCGCATTGCCTCGTTCCCCTCCTCATCGTTCTCGTAGTGGTTCTCGCAATCGTTCTCGCACGTTTTGCCGCGCGGCCGCGACGTCGGAGATCGACGGCAATGTGCGGCGACCAGCGCGAACTGGTGCTCGACAATTTTGTGACCTAGTGCAGCAGGTGTCGTCCGATACGGAAAGCTTCGCCAAAAAGCGCGTCGTATTTGATCGATGCCGCGTCCCCTGCGTCGATCTACCCAGACGTGGTGTGTACGACTGACAGATTGGATTGGATCACCCGCCCGTGTCCGCAGTCGGCCCTGTCCAGGAACTGCCGAGATATCCGATTTGAGTGCTGCTTTTCCAAAGACGAGCAGACGCTACGCATTCGCAGCTGAAACGGCGCGACCGCTGCTGACGATAGCGCCCGAACGAACTTTCGTCGTGGGCGTCAGCAACAACAATCAATCATCGCTGTGATCACGCTGCTCCGCCCCCGCGGCCGAACTCGCTGCGGTCGAACTGTGGGTCATGCTTCGGCGCCGCGTTTTCAAAGGGCGAAACGGCCAGAGCGCCACGCCCACGGCACGCCGTGATTGATCACGTGTTTTCCGTTTATCGAGAAGATCGAAACCCTGCCGCTCCGACGAACCGGCAAGTATTTGGGAAGATCGTCATCACCGCGATGGCGGCGAGCGAATTTCGCGGCTTCCCTCCGCAAGGTGAGCGCGCAATTTGCCGGCCGCACTTCCACGCGTTGCAATCTTCGACAATTTTACATCTTGCCGGCGCACTTCGTGATGAGTGGAGCGCGGCTGCGTCGCGAAGTCGTCACATTGTGCATGTCACCTTCCCCATCGTTTGCGACGAGGGCCCCATCTGTGGCCGCCCTTCGTAGGACAAATTGAAGCCAAAAAACTCGACAAGAAAAATCGAAAAAAGATTGATATTGACCGCCGTGGTGGCGGTTGGCTTGAAAGACGAATGTTTTCAGTCGTTCGCTTGGCGGGGGAGGCCGGCAGAGCGTGGAGAGAGACGTGCGATGCGCACTCCCTACGATATTCTTGGCGTCCCAAGAAGTGCCAGTGAAGAGAAAATCAAGGCCAAGGCAGCCAAGGCGTGCCACCCGGACCTCAATGCTGGCGACCCGGCCGCTGACCAGAAGTTGAACGAGGTCGTCGCCGCCCGATCCTATGTGCAGCGGCGCGAGACTCCGACATTCAGGCGCGTCAGATGAAAGTTGACAGTGGACCGTCGGAACATGGGCCGGCGGTGTTCGCGCCGAGAACCGCGCGAGGGCCGAATCGCGCCCCGCCCTTGTTATTGCCGAGGACGGAATTAAGGCCGGAACCGCCATGGAGGCCCGAACCGTCGACGGCGCTTACGAGCAGTGTG
>Ga0126369_10002962_pt1 | contig 12205 bp, 7 predicted proteins | sample PanSoiMetaPlot_1_FD_109646 | JGI IMG/M metagenome (GOLD analysis project Ga0126369, IMG submission 109646) | Tropical forest soil microbial communities from Panama - MetaG Plot_1 | ecosystem: Environmental > Terrestrial > Soil > Tropical forest > Bulk soil | place: Panama | collected 2016-02-17 | reverse complement strand
GACGGCACTCTGGCCTGCGTCCAATGCATCTGGTTCGGCGAGCGCTACCGAAAGCGCGGATTCTGGCCCGTCGAGCCCGACGCGGCGGTCTCAATGCACCTCGTCACGGCCGCCCCCGAGCAAGGAAAGGGGCTCGCCACCCATCTCAAGCGCTACAGCGCGTGCCGCTTGAAGGAAAAGGGCTTCTCAAGCCTCTATAGCCGGATCTGGTGGACGAACAGGGCTTCGTTGAGGGTCAGCGAGAAGGCCGGGTGGTCGCGCGTGGGAACGATTCTGGAATTCTCGCTGCCTTGGTCGGAGCGGCCATTTCGCGTCGTCCTTCCACGACAGTAGGGAAGTCCGCAGCATCGGCGCCTTGTCGAGTTTCCTTACATCTACGACGGAGGTTAAACCGTAACAAACTGATTGTTAAATTGTTTTTCTCATGGCCCGCGACTTGCTACGTTAGTGTGCGTGGTAACAATGAGGGAGGGAAGGCGATGAAATTCCGACACACCTTGGTAGCTGCCAGCCTCGCGGCGCTTGCGTTTGTCTCTGCGCCTGCATCTGCAACAGTTACTGTTACGATTTCCAACATCGTGGGCTCTTGGCAGAACGCGACGCCCGCGGGCATGACCATAGTCAACGGCAATCCGACCAGCACCATCAGCTGGGGCGACCCTGCTTTCCCGAATACTAGCCAGAGTGCGTACCAGTTCACGGCCCTGGGTCCGCTGAACATTACGCTGCTTCCGCCCGTCAGCTCGGGGCCGGAGCTGTTCGGGGATTTCGAACACCTCAATTTCCCGATCTTCGCTCCGTTCCTCCAGACGGTCGAGCTGAAGGTCACCGCCGACATCACAGTGGATGGCACCCCTGAAGGAAACAAGACCTTCTTGTTCGACTTCACGCACGACGAGACGCCCAATGGCGGTCCTCCGGGCGGTCCTTTCCCGCCGACCCCTGCTTGCCCCTTCGGTGGCAACAATGGGCAAGGGGTCAACATCAACGGCTGCGCCGACCACGTGACTGTGACGAACAGTAACTCGTCGCAAACGTTCACCGTGAATGGCGTTCAGTACACCTTGAGCTTCCTCGGGTTCTCCCAGGATGGCGGCATCACCACCACGCCCGACTTCCTGACCATCGAGAACGACGTCAACTTGGCCGGCCTCTACGCATCGGTGACAACGGCCCAAGTGCCGACAGCACCGGAGCCGGGCAGCTTGGCCCTCGTGGGGCTGGCGGCGCTCGGCGTTGCTGGCGCCCTCCGGCGCAGGTCGCAAAAATAGCTCTGCCAGTCAGGCTGCCTCAGGGCAGCCAGCACATGGAAACGGGTCCGAGCCCTCGCTCGGTCCCGTTTCTTTTTGAGCGCATTCCTCTAGACTCTCCGGCGTCGCTTGGACGGGAAAGCGGACCAGCGCGAAAGCTGACAAGTGCCCTTCGTGCATACGCTGCGATCAGGCAGTCAGCGGAGCGGTACGGGGTCCGCCCGACCAGCCTGCTGAATAGATTCATCCGCCTATATCGCCGCCGCTTCTCACCGCGTGAGATCTTTTTCAACGATTTGCTGAATCCGAGGATCTCCGACGAAGCGCTGGAAAGGGGTGCCTGCCGAGAGGAGCTCATCGCACTCGACGCCAAGTACGCGCTGGACAGCTACCTGTGTCTTACCGCGGACAAGGCGGTCTTCTACTCGTTGTGCGAGTCCGCCGGAATTCGGGTTCCGAAGCCGCTGGGCATCTTCGATCTGCCTGCGGGCTGGACGCCCGATGGCCGGTTGTTGGGGTCGCGAGCCGAATGGAGCGCATTTGCGCGATCGCTGCCGACTGAATTCGTGGTGAAGCCCGCCCTTGGTCTGTTAGGCAAAGGGGTGGTCGCATTTCGGCGTGATGGCGACGAATTTGTCGATCACTTAGGGCGTCGCTACACGGCCGATGATCTCTACGAATCTCTTTGCCGCGAAAAGGACCAGAATCTTTTCTCCGGCGGGTACTCGCATCACTCGCTGAGGTTGCCTGCCGAAGGCAGTCACAAGGCCATCATTCAGGAGCGGCTTTATGCCCATCCCGCGATCGCCGAGCTTACGGGCACCGTCGCGATCAGCACTTGCCGCCTGATAACGAGCTCCGTGGATCCGAGCAACACCCAAATCATCGCTTCCTTGTTCAGAGTGGTCACCGGAAACAACATCGTCGACAATTTCAACAAGGGGCAGAATGGAAACCTCTGGTGCACCCTGGACACGGACAGCGGGCAGGTCGTCGAAGCATGTGCCCCTACTCGAGACCGGGACCGGGTAGAGTTTGTCACCCGACATCCGGACACTCGCCGGGAGGTGGTCGGCTTTCGCATTCCTGAGTGGGAGGGCGTGCGGGCGCTGTGCATGCAACTGGCGGCGGTCTTCCGCCCGCAACCGGTGATCCACTGGGACATCGGCGTCACGCCGGAGGGCCCGGTCGTGGTGGAGGGCAATCTCTGCGGCGACGTGTTGCCGGGCCGCATGAACCGACCCATTCGCTCGTTGCTGACGTAGCGAATAGACGAAGTCGGTCGGAGCTGCGAAACTCGCACGCTCCACCGGGTGGAAAACATGCGCATCGAAGACGTGCGCGTCACGTCGATCGCGGCTGACCGGGTCGAGGTCAGCGCGATGTGTGGCGGACGCTCTCTGTACTATCGGCTTCCCGCGTCGCATCTATCGCGGCAAGCGATCGGCGATGCGCTCGTGGTGTCCGTCCTGGCGCCTGCGATGCGCGCTGGCTCGCCGATCCGCCTGCCTGATGGAATCGCGATTTCATCCACGCTCGCTGCGCAACTCGATGTGGCTCAGCGGGTCTGGATGAGCTGGAATCCTCGACTGAGGAAGGTGGAGATCGAGGCCAAGCTGTACGAGCCGGAAAAGGCCGGAGTGGGTGTCAGCGTTTTCTACGCCGGCGGCGTGGATTCGTCCTACAGCCTCCTGGCACACCTGGCGGAGATCGAGTTTCTCGTGATCGTGTTCGGCTTCGACCACTCGATGAACGATGACGAGGCGCGGGAGAACATCGAGCGGAACGGGCGTTTTGCGGCAAAGCTTGGCAAACAGTTTATGGTCGTGGATTCGAACCATAGCCGCTTCGTTACCCAGAGCGGCGTGAGCCGGACATTCATCTTTGGCGCGACGCTGGCCGCGATCGGCTTGCTGCTCGGGATGAAGCGCTGCTACATCGCCTCGAGCCATTCGACAGCCAACCCGATGCCGCAGGGGTCGCATCCGGCGCTCGATCCTTGCTTCTCCAATGGAGCGACCGAGATCGTTCACGACGACACCTCCGTAAGCCGACTGGAGAAGACATGGGCGGTTGCGGAGCGCCCCGACGTTCTGGAAAACCTGCGCGTTTGCTGGGAATTCCCCAACCACAACTGCGGCGCATGCCCGAAGTGCTTGCGCACAATGACGGCGCTAAAACTACGCGGTGTACAAGGGCCGTTCCCTGCGCTGACCGACCTGCGGCGTGTGCGCGAAATGGCCGCGCAGTCAGAAGTCGAGTTCGTCATGAGCATGCTGCTGGCAGCTCATGCCAAAGGCGATGTGAAGATCGAGCGCGAGCTGAGAAAGGGCCTTCGACGGCACGACTGGGGCGAGGTGCTGCGCTACCTTGATCTGGCATTGACGGGCGGCAAGCTTCTGCGCCTGCGCCGTGCGAGAAGTGCAGAGGCGGACCTCGTGAAGGTGAACCTGCGCCCCGACATCGATCTGGATTGATCGAATCACACCCGCCTGTTCAGCAACAGCTTAGGACGCGCCGAAAATACGCCCCCAGTCTGCCGTCGACATGAGGAATGGAGCGTAAAGGGGAGGGTCCCATCGCGCATTCGCTTCGATGATCCTGGGACCGTCGTCCGTCAGCGCCATGTCCCATCCCAGCGTCCGCAACTCGGGAAAAGCGCGCTGCGCGGTCTTTGCGAGCGCGATCGCTTCGGACCAGCGAGGAAGCCTGAAGCCGTCGAAGGGCGTCCCGGTTTCGGGATGAACAGCGATCGTGGTCATGCCAGACCCGCACTCGTGCAGCGTCACCGCGCCTCGAAGGATGCCTTTCTCAGGATCGCCATAGGCAATCAGGTTTCCCGTCGTGCCCATGGAAAAATTGTCGGACATCGTATGCCCGGCAAGAATCTTGATCATGTAAAAGAGGATCGACACGCGTCCGCTGCGGTGGAGCAGCGTGTTGATACGCATCGTTTGCAGCCCGCGCCGGCCGCTCAGTGCAGCAAGCGGAGCAGCGTCGAACAGCCGCTTCTGAATGACGACGCCTTCCGCGTCTCCGGCGGAGAGCGCCTCACTCAGACGGGAGATGTCGGAAGCAGGGCCGCCATCCACCGGTTGAAACGACTCGCCGCTGCGACGAAAGGCACGGAATCCCGAGCCATAGGCCCCCGCTCGGTCCTTAATGATGAAATCCTCCGGTAGCTGGTTCAGAAGGTAGGTGCGCCACGTGTTCTCATCGTCGATCTCGTTCCCCGCCGCATCGTAGCGCCTCCCATTCATCGTCCATCCGTATGTCTCGGGAATGGGCAGGTCGCGCTCCCGGCAGATCCGATAGAACTCGTCCTTGTTCTCCGTGAGATGTTGCAGCGACGACGGATTGATCCTTTCCAGCAGCTTAAGCGAGCGCTCCTTGCTGATGAGAATCGGCATCCTTGCACGAATGGACGGTACGAAAAGGGCGTAGCCAACGATCTCCTTGCGCGAGAACGCCTTCAGCAGATACAGGCGCAGCGATCGAAGCAGCGCAACCGCGTAGGACACGCCGTAGAAGCCACATGCCCGCTTCAGATCCGACAGGAACGCAGTGATCTTCTGCAGCGGACGCATGGGTTTAGACGGCGCCGTTCATGCGTGCGGACGATGGTGAGCGCTGCTCGAACCAGAGCTCCAGCATCATCAGTATCCAGAGCAGCGTGCCGTAATAGCCGGGGTGTTCCCGCAGTCGGCGCGCGAGCAGTTCGTCCAAAAACTCGCCCCTGAAGATTCCGCGCCGGCGCAGACTGCCGAGCGCATCGTTCGCGAGTTCGCGCAGCGGCGCATGATCGCGCAGCCACAGGCCGGCGGGTAAGCCGAAGCCGTGCTTCGTCTTCGTGATCGTCTCGGGCGGCAGGAAATCACGCAGCGCTTCCTTGAAGAAATAGCGCAGCCGAGTACCGCGAAGCTTGAAGTCGGGCGGCAGCGTGGCTGACAACTCGACCACAGGCTCGCGCAATAGCGGAAATGCGACATCTATGCCAGCCAGGTCGCACGTCCTCGTCACCTTGGGCAAGTCGTTGTCGGCGAGAGTGAATTCGAGATCCAGCGCCAGCAATCGATTGATCAGACTCGTCGCGTGGCTGGCGTGGTACGCCTCATGGAGCCTTGCATGAGGCCGGTCTTGATCGATCTGGGCGAGAAACTCTCCGTCGAACAGGTTACGGGGTCCAACGCGCTCCAGAAGGTTGTAACTCTCGTAGCGAGCCGGCATCGGGAGCCTGGCCTGTTCGACGTAGCTGCGCGCCTTCCTGACGATGGGAACGGCATTCGTTCCCGGCATTCCGAGCAGAAGCGGCTCCAGCACGCCGCGACGCAGGAGTGCCGGAATGCGCTCGTAGAGTGCCAACTGATGTTGCTTGGCGTAGCGGGAATTGCCGCCGAACAACTCGTCACCGCCATCGCCTCCGAGCAACCGCATGATGCCATCGGCCTGAGCCATCCGAGCGCAGTAATAGGTCGGCACCGCGGATGCGTTGCCGAAAGGCTGATCGTAAGCGGCGGCCAGAATGGGTATCACGCGAACGACGTCGTCGGGAGTCACGTAGTACTCGTGATGCTCGGTAGCGAAGTGGCGTGCGGTGATTCGCGCGTACTCCATCTCGTCATAGCCTTCGGCGGCGAAGCCGATCGAGTATGTGCGCGCGGGAGCGCCGGCTACTGCTCCGAGAACACCCGTAATCGTGGAGCTGTCGGTTCCTCCGCTGAGGAAAGTGCCGCACCGCTGCGCACTGGCGCACTCGGTGACGCCGGCGGTAAGCGCCGCACGGAACGCAGGCTTGAAGTCCTCGACCTTGCCATGCGCCGGTTCCGAGAATCGGATCTGCCAGTACGATCGCGTTGTCACTCGGCCGCTCTCGAAGATCAACGCGTGACCTGGGCGCAGACGCGCATGCTCCCGGTAAGCGGTCGCAGGCGCGGGGATCATGTGGAAATAGACGTAGTCGTAGATCGATTGCGGATCGATCGTCCCCCGGGCGAGTGGATGCGCCAGCAGCACGTCCGAGGTCGACCCGAAGATGAGCGTCGCTGCGCTCTCCTCGTAGACAAGGTTCCGCACGCCCATGCGGTCGATCGCAAGCACGACCGATCCGACGCGATCGTCGACGAGCGCGAGCGCGAAATCTCCGCCCAGGTGCTGCAGAAAATCGCTGCCCTCGGCAACGTAGGCATCGATGATGCGATGACAGAGCGCGATGAGGCTCATTGCATTGCCAGCCTTATCGCGCCACAACGGATGTCCCTGGACGGCCGCGCAGATCTGCCCCGACTCCACTACAACGGCAGTTTCCGGCGGACCGACCGCAGCGAGGCCGAATCGCGTTCCGACGATCACCGGCTGAGAGTCCGCGGCCCGCCAGACGAAACGGCGCCTCATGGCATCGACAACGCGCCGTGAATCGCCACCCGCATCACCGAACCAGCCGCAGATCCCGCTCAATTCGCGCTTCCCACGTGGAGTCGCCGCGCAATGTTTGGCCATCGAAAGCCGGATCGCAGCATGCGCACTATACCGTCGAGAGCAAAGGAAGAACTATATGCACGAAGATGCATATATCGTAAATCGGCGGCCGATGGAGGAGAGCCCTATCGCAATGCGAAAATGTGCCCAATTGCGGGCGAGAACGCGACGTCTGGCGGCTCCCGCCTACCGCCCGTCGCCCGGCTGGAAAGAGCCGTTGCAAGGGCCGCGTAGGATGGCTGAATAGCGGGGCACTTCGGCTTCTGGATTTTGCGAGGGAAGGCGAGCGAAGAGAGCTTTTTCGATGCTTGCCTGAGATCGCTGCGACGAGCGATCGCAGCTTCGATGAGGCTGTCGTTAACAGAACGCACTGCACAGGCGGATAGACCATCGATGCTGGGCTGTGTACATTCACAGTCGAGCACGGTTCTGTCGAGTGCGCCGCGGCGTCACACCAGTGTCGCGAGTACGCGGTAAAAGAATCAACAAGCGACAGCAATGTGGCACTTCTCGTCCAACGGAGTATGCTTAGCATCGGTTGCCGAAGTGAGCTGAAGCCGTTTCGGCGTGATCGGGCGGTCGCCAAGTACCGCTCCGGGAGGAGGTCACGCCACTATGGGGAGCGGGTGCAGTGATCGGTTTCCTCCGCCAGCGCGTTCCCGCCGCGACGCTACTGCAGCTCGCCGCGGAGTTGTTCTGGCTGTCGATCGCCGGCATCCTCGCGATCCTCGTCCTCGAGCGCATACCCATTCCCGACGCCAGCCAGGCGTTGCCTGAGATCGTCTACGCGGTTCTCATCGTGGCTTTCAACATCGGCTTCGGCGTTTATCGGCGCAAGGAAAAGATTGCCCGCAGCACGTACTTCACGCGCGTGTGCGTGGCGTTCGCAGTCGGTACGGTGCTTGCTTACATCATCGCCGATGTACTGCCCGGCGGTGAAATTTTCCAACAGAACATCGGCGTCGCGGCGCTTCTCGCCATGACGGGACTGATGCTCCTGCGTCACGCGGTGGTCTTGCCGCTCGTGGATCGCCTGTTTCCCTATCAACTGCTCGTGCTGGGGACGGGGCCGGAGGCGAAAGCGGTAGAAACTTCCCTCTCCGATGTAGATGCTGGAGTTCAGCTGGTCGGTTTTTACAGCCTAGACAAGCCAGAAGAAACCGTGGTTTCGCCGCGGCGCATCCTTCAAGGCACCGAGTCGCTCGCGCAGACCGTCAAGAGGCTCGGGGTGCGCGAGATCGTTGTCGCCGTGCGGCAACAGCGCGGAGGCGTGCTTCCGTTGCGCGAGTTGCTCGCTTGCCGGCTCAACGGGGTCAAGGTGACGGATCTTGCGCGATTCTTCGAGCGGGTGCATGGACACGTGCCGCTCGACATGATAAGGGCGAGCTGGTTTATCTACGGCGAGGGCTACCGTCAGAACTGGCTCAGCAGCGCCGTCAAGAGAATTCTCGACATCATTGTCACGCTCATGCTGGCAGTGCCCGCTTTACCCATCATGATAGTGACGGCGCTTCTCATCGCCGCGGAGGGGGGCGGCCCCATCATCTATCGCCAGGAGCGCGTGGGGCGCCGGGGAAGGCGATTCACCCTGCTCAAGTTCCGCAGCATGACTCGGGACGCGGAGCGCGACGGGAAAGCAACCTGGGCAAAGGTGGGCGACGCACGAGTGACGCGCGTCGGGCGCTTCATACGCCGCACGCGGATCGACGAGTTGCCGCAATTGATCAACGTGCTTCGTGGCGAGATGAGCATCGTCGGGCCGCGACCGGAACGGCCGGAGTTCGTGGCGATGTTATCGGAGAAGATTCCTTTCTACGCCATCCGGCACAGCGTCAAGCCCGGAATCACGGGCTGGGCGCAAGTCAGATACTCGTACGTTTCCTCCATCGACGACACGGTGAAGAAGCTCGAGTACGACATCTTCTACGTTAAGAACCACTCGCTACTTCTGGATATTCTCATCCTGCTCGAGACGGTAAGAGTGGTTCTTCTTGGCGAGGGTGCTCGCTAGCCTTGGTGAGCTCGTACCGGGCGATTCCCCGAACCCGCGCGAGGACGCCCCCCAGGCGCTTCGCAACGGTGGAGGCCGGGGCTTTCGGCAAGGCTGAACCAGGGCTAGAGTCTCTTCCGTGACTGGACGCGCACTCGCCACGATCGCTGCCTGGAGCTACGGCCTCGCCGCGGCCAGCTATGCCGTGTTCGCCGTTCGTATCGTCCTGGGCTGGCATCGAAGCCTTCGCGCGGCACTGCTGCTCGCTGCGGTTCTCGCGACGGTCGCATGGGCCGTGAGCGAGACGGCGGTCACCTTCTGGGACACGCCGACGATGTGGCTCACTGCGAGCTTCTTCGATACCGTCCGCTACGCGCTCTGGTTCGCGCTTGTCGGCAACCTCCTCTCGGGAGCGCGCGGTGCCGGAGCGCCGGTGCCGTTTGTGCGATGGGTGGCGGTCCTGGTCGGACTGGGCCTGGTGGCGAGCATCGCTCTCAGCGACAATCTGCCGCTCGCGGCACTCCTCGGCATGGAGGGACCGCGGGTCGAGTTCGGGCTGCGTCTCTTTCTCGCCATCTTCGGCCTGATGCTCATCGAGCAGCTGATCAGCGGGACGCACCCGCAGGCGCGCTGGGCGATCAAGCCGCTGTGCGTTGCGCTCGTAGGCGTCTTCGGCTACGAGCTCATGCTCTACGCGGAGGCGATGCTGTTTGCGCGTCTCGACCTCGAGCTATGGGCGGCGCGCGGCATCGCCAACGCGCTCGTGGTCCCGCTGATCGCGATCGCAACTGCGCGCAATCCACGCTGGACCATCGAGATGCATGTCTCGCGTGACGTCGTTTTTCAATCGACTGCATTACTCGTTTCCGCGGCCTTCCTCCTGGCCATGGCCGCCGCGGGATACATCGTTCGATACCTGGGAGGCGACTGGGGCCGAACGCTGCAGATAGAGCTGCTCTTTGCCGCGTCGCTCGCGTTCGCGATCGTGGTGACCTCGGGCACCGTCCGTTCGAAACTCAAAGTATTCATCAGCAAACATTTCTTCTCTTACCGCTACGACTATCGGCAGGAGTGGCTGCGGTTTACTCGAACCCTCTCCACCGAAGGCTCGGGGCGGGCTCTGCAGGAGAGAGTCATCGTCGCCCTGGCCGACCTGGTCGAAAGCCCCGCCGGCATGCTTTGGCTGAGGGACGGCAGCGGCAACTTTAGGGCGGACGCGCGCTGGAACATGGGCGCGGTCGAGGCAACGGAGCCGAGCGACGGCTCGCTCGGAACATTCCTGGCGCGAACCGGATGGGTTGTCGGCGTGAGCGAAGCCTCGGCGACGCCCTCGCAATACCCCGATCTCAAGCTGCCTGCTTGGCTTGCGGCGATTCGCGATCCGTGGCTGATCGTCCCGCTTCCGTCGGGTCCCGAAATCCTGGGGTTCGTCGTCCTGGCAAGCCCGCGGACGGCCATCGAAGTCGATTGGGAAGTACGCGATCTACTCAAGACGGCGAGCAGACAGGCCGCCAGCTACCTGGGCCAGTTGGAGGCGACCGAAGCGCTGCTCGAAGCACGGAAGTTCGACGCCTTCAACCGAATGTCGGCTTTTGTCGTGCACGACTTGAAGAATCTCGTTGCTCAGCTCTCGCTCATGCTGCGCAACGCAGAGCGACATCACGGCAATCCGGAGTTTCAGCGGGACATGCTCACTACGGTCGAGCACGTCGTCGACCGCATGAACAAGCTGATGTTGCAGTTGCGCGCGGGTACGACGCCAGTGGAAAATGCACGACCTATCGACCTGGAGCCTGTAGTGCGCAGAGTTTGCGTGACGAAATCGAGCGGCGATCCCCCGCTGGCATTGGACCTTGCTAAAGGGGTCGTGACGGTCGGCCATGAGGATCGACTCGAGCACGTGATCGGACACCTTGTTCAGAATGCGATTGACGCTACCATCGATGGTGGTCAGGTTTCGGTACGGCTACATCGCGACGGCGCCTTTGCCGTGCTCGAGGTTTCGGATACCGGCATCGGCATGAGCCCCGAGTTCGTGCGCGGGCGGCTGTTCAAGCCCTTCGAAACTACCAAGCCAGAGGGAATGGGCATCGGCGTTTACGAGAGCTTGCAATACATTGCGGGACTGGGCGGTCAGATGCTGGTCGACAGCGAACCGACTCGCGGGACGCGCGTCCGGGTTCTGCTGCCCGGGGTCGAAGCGCGCTCCGAGCCTGCAGCGGTGGCAAAGGGTACGGCATGACCGAGACGCGCAAAGCGCTGCTCATCGTCGAAGACGACCCCGAGCTTCAGAAGCAGATGCGATGGGCGTTCGATCAATACGAGACGGTGGTGGCGGAGGATCGCGAGTCGGCGATCACGCAGCTGCGTCGCTGCGAGCCCGCCGTCGTAACGATGGACCTCGGCTTGCCGCCGAACCCGGACGATCCTAGCGAGGGGCTGCGCCTGCTCGAGGAAATTCACGCGCTCGCTCCGGATACGAAGGTGATCGTTCTCACGGGACAGAACGATCGGGCCAATGCGGTCAAGTCCATTGCTCTTGGCGCGCACGATTTCTGCACCAAGCCGTTCGAGCCCGAAATCCTCGCCTGGACGATAGACCGGGCCTTTCGCGTCCACGAGCTGCAGGAAGAGAATCGACGCCTTCAAAGCGCACAAACATCTCCGGGCATGTCGGGGGTGGTCACGCGCGATCCCGAGATGCTGCGCATCTGTCGCACGATCGAAAAGGTTGCGCCGGCGTCGGCAACCGTTCTCATCTATGGCGAATCGGGCACCGGCAAGGAATTGGTGGCGCGCGCCTTGCACGATCTCTCGCCGCGGCGAGACGGCCGCTTCGTAGCCATCAACTGTGCTGCCATACCGGAGACGCTGCTCGAGACGGAGTTGTTCGGGTATGAAAGGGGCGCCTACACCGGGGCCGCAAAACGTACACTCGGCAAATTCGAGACCGCGAGCGGCGGTACCCTGTTCCTGGATGAGGTGGGCGACCTTCCGCTCGCGTTGCAGGCCAAGCTGCTGCGCTTCTTGCAGGAGCGGGTGATCGAGCGGGTTGGCGGCCGTGAGGAAATCCCGGTCGACGTACGGGTGGTCTGCGCTACACACCAGAGCCTCAAGGACCACGTCGTCGCCAAACGATTCCGCGAGGATCTCTATTATCGCGTCGCGGAGATCGTCATCGAGATCCCGCCTCTGCGCTCGCGCACTGGCGATGCCGCCCTCCTCGCGCACAGCTTCGTGCACCGGTTCGCTGCCGAGCAGCGGCGGGGAGGGATGACGCTGCTTCCGGATGCGATGGACGCCATCGAGTCGCATCCGTGGCCCGGGAACGTTCGTGAGCTCGAAAACGTCATCAAGCGTGCAGTGATCATGGCCGACGGGCTGGCGATTCGAGCATCGGATCTGGGTCTGACCGCACCCGACGTCGAACCCGCATTCCTGAATCTGCGACATGTGCGCGAGGAGGCGGAAAAGAACGCCGTGCTCCGCG
>Ga0126369_10002961_pt1 | contig 12208 bp, 12 predicted proteins | sample PanSoiMetaPlot_1_FD_109646 | JGI IMG/M metagenome (GOLD analysis project Ga0126369, IMG submission 109646) | Tropical forest soil microbial communities from Panama - MetaG Plot_1 | ecosystem: Environmental > Terrestrial > Soil > Tropical forest > Bulk soil | place: Panama | collected 2016-02-17 | reverse complement strand
GGAATTGTTTGATGCAATTTCGAAGTCCATTCGCGGGCGCGACTCGCTGGCGACGGTGCCGGTGGGCATTGTTTATCCGGTGCTGATGCTGCCGCTGGCGCCGAGGATCACTGGTCTGCCGCATTCTGCCGTCCCGTATTTTTTCCTGGAGCAGACTTACGACACGACGCGCGCGGGCGAGTTGTTAGAGCCGCACGGGATTCGTTGCCCGGCGTTCCCGGACTACGTGGATGCTCTGGTGAATTTTGTCGCGGAATATCCCGCGCTGTGAGGTACGCACGCCTCCGGCGTGCCTTTACTTTACTAACACACAATCATGACGAAGTCCTTCAAAGGAAGAAATGTGCGGTCGAAAGAATCTTCGCCTGATTGGTATTCGCGCGGATACTTTCCGCATCTCGACAGTGACCTAACCACACAGCACGGCGAAATTGTGTACGACTCCAGAAGAGTGGCGGTGGAGTAGTGCGAGCCGACAATAGATTGGAAGAGAGCACGCCGGAGGCGTGCGTACCGCTAGGGCGCCAGGCGCTCGATCAGCCATTCGCCGCTGTCCTGCAGCGCATAACGCAGCCGATCGTGCAGGCGGTTTTCCTGTCCCTGCCAGAATTCAATGATGTGGGGCTTGACTCGATAGCCGCCCCAGTGCGGCGGGCGCGGCACCTGGTCGCCGAACTTCCCGCTGAATTCCTCGAATCGCTGGTCGAGCGCAGCCCGACTTTCGACCCGCGTACTTTGTTCTGAGGCCCAGGCGCCGATCTGGCTGCCGCGCGGCCGCGAATGAAAGTACTGCTCTGATTCTTCCTCAGAAACTCTTTCGACGGTTCCTTCGATTCTTACCTGCCGCCACAGCTGCGGCCAATAAAACAGAAGGCACGCCTGGGCATTCTCCTCCAGCTCCTGCCCTTTGCGGCTGTGGTAGTTGGTGTAGAAGACAAATCCGCGCTGGTCGAAGCTTTTGAGCAGGACGATGCGCGCGCAGGGTAGACCGAACCTGGTGGCGGTCGCCAGGGTCATTGAAATCGTATCCTGTTCAGAGACGCCGGCGGCGCGCACGTCCTGAGACCATAGATCGAATTGACGAAACGGGTCCGGATCAACGTTGGCTTTGGTCAGTTGAAAAGATGTCTCGGTCATAGGCAAGGAGCTTTAAAGAGCGTGAGGGCCGGTTACTCACGAGCAGACGCGCAGGCGCAAAGATATGCCCACGATCATTCGGCGGAGGCTTCGAATTCCTCTTTCTTTTTGGTCCACATGCCGGCGATCTGTTGCGCCTCGGCAAAGGTCAGGTTGTCATAGATGTCAGAGTTGTCGACGACCAGGCCGTTCTCGAGTTCGGCTACTTCCCAGTCGGGCGATTCTGGATCAGTCCCGGCCTTGCCTTGTGAAACCCGAATCTCAAAAGTAGTGTTCTTGCGCTCTTCAATCATTGGCTTGCCTTTCCGCGACAGTAGTTTAGCGGAGGCATCTTAACCCATCCGTTGCTGAGCTTCTAAGGCGAAAGCCGGGTGATGGCGAAATTTGAAATTCTCTTGACTGGAGCGCAACCGTCCCGGTTGCCGGTTTAGCGAAATGCCAGCGAGGACGCTTAGCTACAGTCGCAGGCTGCGCGCAACGATTCAAATTAGACCAACGCCCAGGGCTGCGAATCCGGGAAGCCTCGGTTATCATCACTGGCTCGAGACATGGCGAAATCGAAACAAACAGGACTTCCACTGGTCACGATCGTCGGCCGCCCGAATGTGGGCAAGTCGACGCTCTTCAACCGGCTGATCGGTGAACGCCGGTCGATTGTGGGGGATGAACCCGGCATCACGCGCGACCGGATTTACGGCGACGCGGAATGGAATGACGTGCAGTTTGCGCTCGTCGATACCGGAGGCATAGTGCCCGACGATGAAGCCGTGATTCCGGCGAATATCCTGAAGCAAGCATCGTTTGCGATCGAAGAGGCGCAAGCATTGATTTGGGTTGTCGATGCGCGCAAGGGCGTGACCCCGCTGGATGAAGAATTGGCGCAGTTGTTGCGCGGCACGGGTAAGCGGGTGATTGTGGCCGCGAACAAAGCAGACGCCGCGCATTTGGAGAGCGATGCGGGCGAGTTTCATGGGTTTGGATTTGACGATGTATTCCCCATCTCGGCCGAGCACGGTAACGGCATCGGCGAGATGCTGGACGCGCTCAGCGAAGGGCTGCGGGACAGCAGCCCGGCCGTGCTAGAGGGCGCAGACCAAGAGACCGGCAAAGATGCCGGTGAACCGCAGGCAGGGATGCCTGCACCCCGAGATATCCATCTGGCCATCGTGGGCCGGCCGAACGTCGGCAAATCTTCTTTGCTTAATCGATTGCTGGGTGAAGAGCGCGCCATCGTCTCGCCGATCGCCGGCACCACCCGAGATTCCGTCGATACGATTCTGGAAACCCCGGAGCAGACTTTTCGCATCATCGACACGGCCGGCATTCGGCGTAAAGGCAAGACCACTGCTATGGCGGAAAAGCTTTCGGTGGTCATGGCGCGCAAAGCGCTGGAACGCGCCGATGTCGCGATCGTCATGGTTGATGCCGAAGAGGGAGTCGCGGCGCTTGATGCGGCCATCGCCGGCTACGCGGTCGAAGCCGGATGCTCGATTATTCTGGCAATTAATAAATGGGACGCTATTGAGAACAAAGAGACCGGCACGGCCGCGGCCTTCGAACGGCGACTGCGAGATCAGATGAAGTTCCTGAGCTGGGGCGAGGTAGTGACCATCTCGGCCCTCACCGGGCAGCGCACCCCGAAGCTTTTGCCGTTGGCGATTCGCGCGCAAAAAGCGCGCCGGACGCGCATCGCGACTTCACGGCTGAACGAATTTTTCGAACGCGAAGTTAAACGGAAGAGCGGCATCACGCCGGCCCGCACCTACAAAGGATCGCGCTTACACGTGCAGTACATCACTCAAACCGGGGTCCGGCCCCCGACTTTTGTCGTATTTACTTCCGGCGGTAAAGCCGGGCTGCACTTTTCATTCACCCGGCATCTGGAAAATCTTTTACGCGCGGAATTTGATTTTTTCGCGACGCCGATCAGGATAATCGAAAGACATAAGTCCCGGGGGCGCAAACGGGAACATTGAAGAATTTGGAGTGCTCTGGCTGGCCGGCGCTTTGCGCGCGCACAGCCAAAAAGCGGTGACGAGTCACGGCGCTCCAATCAAAACACTCCCTCTGCGGTTTGAATTGATGGATAAGGCGTTTGATTTCGAAACAATAGCCCGCGAAGGTGAAGCGCGATCAGCGACTCTCACCACCCGTCGCGGCGTAATTGAAACTCCCGTCTTCATGCCGGTCGGCACGGCCGGCACGGTCAAAGGGATTCGCTTTGAAGAGCTCGAATCGCCGGAGCTCGATGCGCGAATCATACTCGGCAACACCTATCACCTTTGGTTGCGGCCGGGCATTGAAACGATCAGGGCCGGCGGTGGATTACATAAATTCATTGGTTGGGAGCGCGCGATGTTGACCGACTCAGGCGGCTTTCAAGTCTGGAGTCTGGGCGCCTTGCGCAAAATCAGCGAAGCCGGCACCGAGTTTCGATCGCACATTGACGGGTCGCTCTGCTTTCTATCCCCGGAAGTTTCAATGGAAGTGCAGGCCGCGCTGGGCGCCGAGATTGCCATGGCCTTCGACGAATGCGCGCCGGGCGAAGCGACCAAGGAGGAAGCCCGCCGCAGTATGGAACTCACGCTGCGCTGGGCGCAGAGATCTAAAGATGCGTTTGAGGTAACGCAAACTGTTAGTTTGCATCCGGCTTCTGATCAATCAGCGCAAACTGACAGTTTGCGTTACCGGCAAGCCCTCTTCGGCATCGTGCAGGGCGCCGGTCACCTGGATCTGAGACGAGAAAGTCTTGAACGGACGGTAGAGATTGGCTTCGACGGTTATGCGATCGGCGGTCTCAGCGTCGGTGAAGAGAAGCACGTCATGATGGAGGTCATCGAAGATATCGCCCCCCGCATGCCCGCGGACAAACCGCGTTACCTGATGGGCGTCGGCACGCCGGAAGACTTAGTCGAGGCGGTGGCCCGTGGGGTGGACATGTTCGATTGCGTATTGCCGACCCGGAATGGTCGCAATGGCCAGGCGTTCACCGCGCGCGGCAAGCTGAATATTAAGAACGCCCGCTATGCCCTCGATCAGAACCCGCTCGACGTGAGCTGTAATTGCTCAGTATGCCGGCGACATACGAGGAGTTATATTCGCCATCTGTATCAGTCCGGCGAGATGCTCGCGAGTATCCTGTTGACCCACCACAATCTGGCGTTCTTCCTTGACACTATGAAACGCGTAAGGCAAGCTATCCGTTCTGGCCAATTCGCAGAATTTCGGCGAGAGTTCACTGAGCAACTGCATTTTGGATTGGAGTAAGGACGCGGACTTTGGTCTGTGTTTAGAGCGGTTGCGACTACAGACCGAAAGTCTGTGAGGCAAATACATTGACTGAGTACTCATTTTTGTTCCAAAGCGGCGCCGGCGGGTTCACCTTCCTCCTGCCGATGATTCTCGTATTCGGCGTTTTTTACCTGCTGCTCATCCGACCCCAGCAACGGAAACAGCGGGAACTCCAGGCCACCATATCGCAACTAAAGGCCGGAGACCGGGTCATTACCACCGGCGGCGTTGTCGGTAAGATTACTGAAGTCCGTGATACGAGTTTTCTGATTCGCAGCGCGGAGAAGACGATTCTGGAGATCGCCCGCACGGCGGTCGCCGGCGTCGACGCAGAAGAGAATAAATAGCGGGGCACAGACCTTCAGTCTGTGAGCGCGTCTGAATTACACAGACCGAAGGTCTGTGCCACTTGCCATGAAGAAGCGAAATTTACTGCAACGGGCAATTATTATCGCCATCGTTACCGTGGTCGGCGTCTACATCGTGCTCGGCCCGCACGGCCGGCGGCCTCACCTGCAGGACTTGAAGTGGTCCGGAATTAAAGCCAACCTCCAGAACAACATTCACCTGGGACTCGATCTCAAAGGCGGATCTCACCTCGTGATGCGCGTCAAGGTAGAGGAATACTTGAAGCGCCTGACCGATGATAACGCGGTCGCGGCGCTGAATGCGGCGAAGGAAGCCGGCTTTGACGTGAAGGAGGCGCACGCTGAAACCGCCGGTGGCAATTACCGGGTGGTGATGACCATCGCCGATCCCTCGAAGGCCAACGACACGCGCGCGGCCGTGCAAAAGAAAGTAGACGTAAATGAGAACACCGGCTGGTCGTTCTCAACTTCGGGAGCGACCCTGACCTGGAGCTTGAACGGGACCGAGCAGAAAGCGCTGGGGGACTCGGCCACCACCCAGGCACAAAAGATTATCGAGAGCCGAATTTATGGCATCGGCGTAGCTGAGCCGACCCTGCAACGTCGCGGCGGCCAGAACTCACACGAACTGCTCCTGCAAATGCCCGGCATTTCCGATCCCGAGCACGTGAAGCAGTTGCTCGCCGGCGAGTCGCACCTCGAACTGGTTCACATCATCAGCCCGCCCAGCCCGGCCCCGTCACAGAGTTACTTCTCCAGAGAAGAAGCGATGGCTTCACTCAACAGCGGGGGGAATGTGCCCGCCAATCGGCGAGTGCTTCCTTACACAGAACGGCAGGATTTGACGACTACGCCGGAACAAAGCGCGAATGCGCCGAAGCCGCAAAAGTGGGTGGTGGTGGAATCGCCGGCAATCATCGACGGTATCGATTTGCGGACGGCCCAGGCCGTTCAGGATCGGGCCGGGAGCGACAAATATCAGATTAGTTTCTCGCTGAAGAAAAACGGCGCCGACAAGTTCGGTACCTGGACCGGCGCGAATATCAATGAGTACATGGGCGTCGTGCTGAATAACGAAGTCAAGTCGATCGCCTACATCAAATCGCAGATTTTCGATCAGGGTGAAATTTCCGGAAATTTCACCAAGGAACAGGGCGAAGACCTGGCGCTGACGCTGCGCTCGGGCGCCCTGCCCGCTCCGATTGAATATTCCGAAGAGCGCACGGTTGGCCCGAGCCTGGGAGCAGACTCGATTCGTTCGGGCGTGCGCGCGTCGGTGCTGGGTCTGGCGCTGGTGGTGCTGTTCATGCTGGTCTACTACCGCGGTTCTGGCATAAACGCGATTGTGGCTTTGCTGCTGAACATGATCCTGATGCTCGCCGGCTTAATCATCTTTGGGGCCACCCTAACGTTGCCCGGTATCGCCGGCATCATCCTGACGATTGGTATGGCGGTCGACTCGAACGTGCTCATCTTCGAGCGCATCCGCGAAGAGATGCGGTCGGGCAAAACGATTCCGTCGTCGGTCGAGCAGGGATTTGCGCACGCCTTCGTGACCATCATCGATACGCACGTCACCACTATCGTCTCGGCAATCTTTCTCTATTTCTTCGCGACCGGGGCCCCGATGATTCGCGGCTTTGCCGTGACGCTGGCGCTCGGTCTGGTCGTGAATCTGTTCTCGGCCGTTTACGTGTCGCGCACAATTTTCATCTGGTTGTTGGGCCGCAAGGGCCGACGCGCAGAATCATTAAGCATCTAAGAGTTTCTGCATGTTTCAATTATTCCATAACGTAAATATCGACTGGCTCGGCAAGCGCAAGATCTTTATCGGCCTGTCGATCTTGCTGATGCTGGCGGGAATGGGCACCGCGCTCTATCGCCACAGGTTTCATCCTAACGGGACCGATGCCTTCAACCTCGGCGTCGATTTCAAAGGCGGCACGGTGGTTACCACCCGTTTCAAGCAACCGCCGACGGTCGAAGGGCTGCGCGCAGCCATCGACACCGCGGGAGTGCACGATGCGGTGATTCAACCGGTGCTCGATCGGCCCGGCGAATTCCTGATCAAGGTCCCGCAAATGACGGCCGCGCCTCAGCCGGAAGCCATCCAGAACCAGCAGGTCGGAGTTGATCCGGCGCGCGCCAGGGTGGGGCAGGCGCTCAAGACCTTCGGCGAAGGCAACGCCGAGATTGTCGGCACCGATGCCGTCAGCGCCGTGGCCAGTTCGCAGTTGCGCACGCAGGCCATCGCGGTGACGATCGCGGCGCTGATCGGCATGCTGTTGTTCATCGCGTTTCGCTTTGAATGGACCTACGGCGCCGGCGCCGTCATCGCGGTCTTTCACACCGTGCTGGTGACGCTGGGTTTATTTTCGATATTTCAAATCGAGATCAATTTGACGGTGATTGCCGCGCTTCTCACCCTGGTCGGCTTCGACGTCAACGACTCGATTGTTATTTTTGACCGCATCCGCGAGAACCGGAAGCTTTACCGGCGGATGAGTCTGTACGATGTAACCAACCTCTCAATCAATCAAACATTATCGCGTACGGTCATTACCTCTGGACTGGTTTTCCTGTCGGTGATCGCGCTGGTGCTGCTCGGTGGTGAAACGCTGAGACCCTTTTCGCTGGCGCTGCTGATGGGCATTTTGTTTGGTACGTACGACACAATTGCGGTGGCCGGTCCCATAATGGTTTGGTGGGAAAGACGTCTGGCTGCGACCGATCGCAAAGCCATTGGGCAAGCGGCAGTGGGCACCCGAAACGCGCAGCGGAGCAATGCCAACCAGGCATCGCGTGGCGCGTTGGCACGGGAACAAAAGTCGTAGGCCGGCGTCTAATCAGTCGCGTTTGATTGGTCTTCTGATGTTTGCAGTTCTGTTGTGACGAATCGATTTTGATCAGGGTTGTCCTTGACTTTGTCGCGCGTTGCGGCATAGACTTCGCGCGTTGCTGGCCAATTAAATAGCTTGTACACGGTGCCCTTGCTTCACCAAAAAGGGAAGGCAGGGACGTTTGTAAACGTTGAAGTGGCCAGTTTCTTTGTGTCTCGCAGGGTGGCTGGACTCGACGTGAACACGCAGACCCTTCCGCTGTACCTTCTTGTTGATGCAGTTTGCGGGTTCGGTCACGAAAACGCGTAACCGTTAGCGCGGTTCGTCCGTTTCATTACCCTTAAACCCAATTGGCGCCCGATTTTGGGAGGAACTAGAAGATGTTCGAACACATGGTTGAGTCTGGATCGCACTCCGAGGATCTTAAACGGAAAGGCGCGTTCCTGGTTGGATTCGCGATTACCTACGCGGTCCTCATCTTTGCTTTTGCCATCGCCGGTATTTGGTGGTATTCCGCGAATATCGATGCGCAGACACTCGAACTGACCGCCCTGGTTGCGCCGGTCCCGGTGCCGCAGGCGCAGCAGCAACAGAAGCAGGAAGCCAAACCCGAGAAGCAGGACTTGGCCAAGAACGTCGATGTCCGCCAGCAGGCGATTGCCGATGTGTCGCGCGCGGACCTGGTGCCGAAAGACCTGGGCACCAAAGCCAGCGATATCCCGCCGGTACGAAATAATGTGAACACCGTGATTTGTCCGACCTGCGGCAATTCCAACGCGGCGGCTCCGGCAGCGCCGGGCGCCGGCACTGGAATAGTTGAGAGCGCTCCGGCCACCGTGAAGATGGATGAAGCGCCGCCGCCACCCGCGCCCACCCCGAAGCCCACGCCGCATGCGCCGATTTCCGGTGGCGTACTGAACGGCAAGGCGCTGCGTCTGGTAACGCCGCCTTATCCGGCGATTGCGCGCAGCGCGCACGCCTCGGGTCAGGTTTCGGTGCAGGTGCTGATCGATGAAAACGGAAACGTCATCTCAGCCACCCCCACGTCGGGACATCCACTGTTGCGCGCCGCGGCCCAGTCCGCAGCCATGGCATCCAAGTTTTCGCCGACCAAACTTTCCGGCCAGCCGGTCAAGGTCAACGGCGTAATCATCTACAACTTTGTAGCGCAGTAAGAACATCCGGCGCTGGTTTGCTCCAGACATCAACCGAGAGCGACCAGCGCTCGGTCTTATAGCCGGCCGAAATCAACGTAATTAAAAACTTTTGGAGGAGTTACCGTGACTATTCTGACAACCATCCTCGGAACGAAAGCGATCGGCTTTCTTCTGTTTCTCTTGCAAGCTTCGCCGAGTCCGGCAGCCGGTACTTCGACGGGCCAGGAATTCACCATCACTGAGATGGTCAAGAACATGGGCGCCGTCGCTATCGTGGTCGTGATCATTCTGCTGATCATGTCCGTTTATTCGATCGCTATCATGGTCGAGCGCTATCTTACTTACACGGCGGCCAAGAAGCAGTCGCGTGAGTTTGCGCCCCGGGTCGCCCAGGCGCTGAAGAACAATCGGATTGAAGAAGCGATTAATATCAGCGACAAGCATCGCAAATCACACCTCGCCATGGTGGTGAACAGCGGGCTGCAGGAATTCCGCGCGCACGAGCAGTCGTCCGACATTTCCGGCGACGAGATCGAAGCTTCGAAGCGCGCGCTGCAAAGAGCGATTGCCATCAAGACGGCCGAGTTCCGGCGCGGTCTCTCGGGCCTGGCGACCATCGGTTCGACCGCCCCGTTCGTCGGCTTGTTCGGTACTGTGTTCGGCATCATCAACGCGTTTCGCGGCATGAAGAACGCCGAGACGGCCGGTATCGCCGCCGTGGCCGGCGGTATTTCGGAAGCCCTCTTCACCACCGCTCTGGGACTGGTGGTCGCGGTTCCCGCGGTTTGGTTGTTCAACTACTTTACCGGCAAGGTCGATGGCTTTGTGGTGGAGATGGATAACTCGGCATCGGAACTCGTCGACTACTTCATCAAGAACCGCACCAAGCAGCTGAATCCGTAACAAACGTAAACCAGATCGGCCGGAGAATTTCTCCGGCCGCTTCGGAAGATCAAAGGAGTTTGAATCATGGGAATGTCAGCAGGCGGCGGTGGCGGGCTGCAATCAGAAATTAACGTCACGCCGATGGTCGATATCATGCTGGTGTTGCTGATCATCTTTATGGTGGTCACGCCCTTCCTGCAACAGGGTATCCAGGTCACGATTCCTCGCGACTTGCGAAACCCCGATGAAGACCAGGCGATCAATAAAGAGAGTTCAGTCATCATCTCGGTGCCGAAGGACGGCGAATACTATCTCGGCAAGAAAAAAGTAGACGTGGACGGTCTGAAAGCCGCGGTCGAAAAAGCCCTGGCCAACAAGAAGGAAGAGGACAAGATCGTCTACATCAAGAGCGGTATCGAAGTTAGCTATGGCGAGGTGGTAAAGGTTATCAATGCCGTTCGTGAGAAGGGCGTGGACAAAATTGGTTTAGTCGCGGACAAGAAGAAGGGCAAGGCCGCACAGGCAGCCACAGCTCCCGCAACCTAAACAAGACGACAAGTCCTGCGCCGCAGCGTGGGCGATTATAGTGAGGTAATTTTATGGCAATGGGTGGTGGCAATCGTGCCGTTCCTTATATCAATGTAACGCCGCTGATTGACGTGCTGCTGGTACTGCTCATCATCTTCATGGTGGTGACGCCTTTGAAGCCCAGCCGCTTCAAGGCCGATATCCCGACGCAGAGAGATCCAAACGAAGACACCAGCAAGCTAAAGCCTAATCCGCTGACCTTGGTGGTTTCGATTGGGACCGACTTGTCGGTAAAGCTTAACCAGGACGCCATGGGTTCGGTCAACGACCCCAGCGCCCTGGCCGCCAAGCTGCAACTGGTATTTCAACAGCGCAAAGAACAGCACGCGTATAAGTACGGCATGGAAGGTGCGACGAACATTCCGGAAGATCAGCGGATTGAGAAGACGGTGTTTGTCAAAGCCCCGCGCGCTTTGCACTACGGCGACGTGGTAAAAGTGATTGACGCCATCAAAGGCGCCGGCGCCAACCCGGTCGGCTTGCAGGTCGACGACTTGCCGTAACGACGTCGACGATTTTTTCGCGCCCGGTGGCGCTTTCCAAAGGCGACTTCCTGTCGCGGGAACCCGGGCGCCATCTTCATCTTAACGGAGTAAATAGAATGAGAGTCTCCTGGTCCCGGATCAGTGCAACAGCGATTCTGGGTTTGTTTGTCGCCGCCACCGCGGGTTGTTCACTGGTCAACAAGATCAGAGCCAAGAACGAATTGAACGAAACTGCGCGGACTTATAAGGCAGGTCAATTCGAAGAAGCTGAACAGCACGCCAAGCGCGCACTGTATCTCGATCCCAACAACCCGACGGCCCCGATATTCATCGCCCGGGTTATCCACCAACAATACAAGCCGGGCGTCGATCAGCCCGATAACATTCAACGCGCCAAGGACGCCATCGAGGCTTATCAGGCCGTGCTCCAGCGTGACCCGAATAATGAGGAAGCCTACAAAGCCATCTCGGTGTTGTATGCGGCGATCAAGGACGAGCAGAATCTGCGCGCCTGGATTATGAAGCGCGCGAATGACTCGAGCCAGCCATCCGAAAAGCGCGCCGAAGCCTACGCCATCCTGGCCGGCAAGGACTGGGATTGTTCCTACAAGGTGACGGAACTACCGGACATCAAGACGACCTCGACCGACGGCGGTAAGGCCACGGTTACTTACAAGAAGCCGAAGGAACAGAAGGACTTCGACAACATTCAGAAGTGCGTGACCCGCGGACTCGAAGAAGCCGACACGGCGATTAAGTACGACGCCAATAGCGAGTCAGGTTGGTCCTACAAGGCAAACCTCCTGCTCGAAGCGGCCAAACAGGCTGAGATGGACGGCAAGGCGGATCAGAAGGCCACTTTCGAAAAGCAGGCAAAGACCGCCCAGGATCGCGCGGGCCAATTGTCTGATGAGCGCCGCAAGAAGGAAGAAGCCGCGGACGCCGCCGCCGGTACGCCGACGCCGTAGCCAGAGAAGAAGTAAGGACAGAAATCAGAGGTCGGGAGAACAAACCAGCCACTGACCCCTGATTTCGCCGCTCGCGAAGAGCCATTTAATAGGTGACGCAGGACCGTTCAGGCCCTGCGTCACCTATTGCTATAATGACAGAGGTCAGAGCTGATTTACTTTTCCGATTTCTGATCTCTGACTGCTGACTTCCAATGGTTCGGATCGAAGAAATTTGTGACAAAGTCCGCCGCAATCATCCGCAGGCTGACCTGAATCTGCTGCGCCGCGCTTACCTCTTCTCGGCCCGCGAGCATCGCGGCCAGAAGCGCGCGTCCGGCGAATCCTACCTGGTGCACCCGCTGGAAGTCGCCAACATTCTCGCCGATATGCGACTCGACGCCGTCTCGGTATCGACGGGTCTCCTGCATGACGTGGTTGAGGACACCCTCGCGGATACCGCCACCATCCGCAATTATTTTGGTGAGGAGGTCGCGCACCTGGTCGAAG
>Ga0126369_10002959_pt1 | contig 12209 bp, 7 predicted proteins | sample PanSoiMetaPlot_1_FD_109646 | JGI IMG/M metagenome (GOLD analysis project Ga0126369, IMG submission 109646) | Tropical forest soil microbial communities from Panama - MetaG Plot_1 | ecosystem: Environmental > Terrestrial > Soil > Tropical forest > Bulk soil | place: Panama | collected 2016-02-17 | reverse complement strand
CAAGTAAATGCCAATCGAGGCTTTCGGTTTCGGTCCATTCGCGCCACTGGCCAAACTCTCCGCCCATGAACAAAAGCTTCTTGCCGGGATGCGCCCACATGTAACCGTAAAGCGCGCGCAGGTTGGCAAACTTTTGCCATTCGTCGCCGGGCATTTTGTTCAGCAGGGCGCCCTTCATGTGGACCACTTCGTCGTGCGAGAAGGGCAGGATGAAGTTCTCGCTCCACGCGTACAGCAAACCGAAGGTCAGCGCGTTGTGATTGCCGCCGCGAAAAAGCGGATCGGTCTGAAAGTATTTCAGGGTGTCGTGCATCCACCCCATGTTCCATTTGAAATCGAAGCCGAGACCGCCCGTGTAGACCGGATGGCTGACTTGCGGCCACGCAGTTGATTCCTCCGCAATCATCAACGCCCCGGGAAACTCACGATGGGTCGCCTCATTGAGCTCTTTCAGCAGCGAGATCGCTTCAAGATTTTCCCGGCCGCCGTATTCGTTGGGAATCCACTGACCTTCCTCGCGGCTGTAATCGAGATAGAGCATTGAGGCGACCGCGTCCACGCGCAGTCCGTCGAGATGAAATTCGCGCAACCAGTAAAGCGCGTTGGCGATCAGAAAATTTCTCACTTCGTTGCGGCCGTAATTAAAAATGTACGTGCCCCAGTCGGGATGCTCGCCCTTCCGCGGATCTTCGTGTTCGTAAAGCGCCGTGCCGTCAAAGCGTCCTAACGCAAACGCATCTTTCGGAAAGTGCGCCGGCACCCAATCCATAATCACCCCAATGCCGTTCTGGTGCAGGTGGTCGACCAGAAAGCGAAAGTCGTCGGGCGTGCCATAGCGCGCGGAAGGCGCATAGTAGGCGCTGACCTGATAACCCCATGAAGGGCCGTACGGATGCTCCTTCAAGGGCAGGAATTCGACGTGGGTGAACCCGTTCTCGATTGCGAACTGCGCGAGGAGCGGGGCGATCTCGCGATATGTCAGTGGCCGATTATCTTTTTCAATGAGGCGGCGCCACGATCCCAGATGTACTTCGTAAATCGACAGCGGTTCACGCCAGGCCCGGCGCCGGGCGCGGTTCTTCAGCCAGGCGCCGTCGCGAAACTTGTGTCGCGACTTATAGACAATTGACGAAGTGTCGGGCGGCACCTCCATCATCGCGGCGTAAGGATCTGCTTTGAAGATTTCGCCCAGCCGCGAATCGATCGCGTATTTGTATAGTTCGCCGTGCTTCAGACCCGGAATGAACAACTCCCAAACGCCTGAGTCTCCGAGCTGCCGCATTTTATGTCGGCCGCTGTTCCAGCCGTTGAAATTCCCGACCACGCTAACCTGACGGGCGTTGGGCGCCCAGACCGCGAAGGCCACGCCGCGCTTGCCGTGGTGGGTTAACGGATGCGCGCCCAGCTTTTCGTAAATATGCTCGTGCTTGCCTTCGCCGAAAAGATAAAGGTCGAGTTCGCCGAGCGTGGGCGCGAACTCTGCGGCAGACTGCGGCGGCTTCGCAGTTTTGCGTGAGGCGCCGCGGCTGGGGCTGTTGGTGCGCTGTTGGGCCATTCGGTCAGGTTGTCGTTGCGAGTTTTACGTTCAGATCCTGTTTGTGCTTCGGATTTAAGGGTTCCACGAATTGCCGGAAGATGTCAGCGCCGGTGCCCATCTCAGCGCGATTGCTTTTTGCCTCGGCCAAGATTTGCAGGAATCTATCGCGCACAGATGGCAAGCCGAGCTGCTCCATAAAGTCAATGGCCCGGCCGGCGTACTTCAGGATTTGAATTGTCTCGATCCCGGAGATGTCGTTAAAGAACCAACCGCAGCTGGTGTACATCAACAGCAGCATGCGCTGAAGTTCGAGATAGCTGAGGGCCTCAGTTTGCTCGCCGGCAGATAGCCAGCGGCCGGCATGTCCCAGCAGGAACTGCTCACGCGAAGCCGTATCGTCCAGAATCAACGAGATGCATTCATCGCGAGCCAGCCAGGGAAAACCAAACAACCGGCCGCGAGTTGCTTCGAAGTGCGGGAGGTTTTCATCGCGCAGGAAATCCAGCGCCGCGCGCAAACCCGTCCGCCATCTCTGGTCCCAACCGGGTTCGCCGCCGGTATGGCACCCGCAATCGCGAATCCAACGCCCAACGCCATGCGCGCAACTCCACGAAGTCCCTTCAGCATCCGGTCCATTATTGATTTCAACCGCGGCCGTGGGCGGATGCTGGTCGAGATAAGCGCCGTAGTTGGTGACCTGGAAATCACGCGCGGTCGCCTCTTCGGTTAACGCGTGGGCCAGGCAGAGATCGCCGAATTTAAAATGGTGGCCGTAGGTCTCGCCGTCGGTAGCGATGTTGAGCATCTCCTGATCGCCGGCTGAGCGCGCGAACGCATCCACCAGTTCGCGGCTCGAGCTGAGAAGTTTCTCAAATGCGATCGCGCGGGAGGTGTGTCCGTCATAGAAAAAGACGGCGATCGATCTGCCGGAGTCGTCCTGGTGACGCCAACGGTAAGCAGCGCCGGTATCGATCGTGTTTTCATTCACGTCCGTCCAGAGGGCGGCCGCATCCTGCGCCCGGTCCGCAGGCATCCTGGTTGCGCCTTCAATTTCACCGACACGCGCTGCCTGATGTGGAGCGAGAATCACATAACGCAGACCTTCATCGACCAACGCCGACATCACGCGATCATTGCACGCGGTTTCAGGTAGCCACATGGCCTCCGCGTCGCGACCAAAACGATGACGAAAATCTGCCAGGCCCCAACGAATCTGCGTCTGCAAATCTCGTTCGTTGCAAAGCGGCAGAATAGGGTGCCCGTATGCTTGCGCGATGGCGTTGCCATGACCCTGCCGCACTAATGCGCTGTTTCGATCCGCTTCCAGAATGCGCGCGTAGGTGTAAGGGTGATAGCGGTCCAGCCAACTCAACAGCGTGGGGCCAAAGTTGAAGCTGAGGTGCTCATAGTTGTTGACGAATGTTTCGTCGGGCCCTGCTTCGCCGGCGCGCACGAAGGCGTTGGCCCGATAGCATTCGAAATGAATGCGCTCATTCCAATCATGAAAGGGCGCAGCCGTGGGCTCGGCTTCAACAATACCCGTCCACGGGTTCTCGCGTGGCGGTTGATAGAAGTGTCCGTGAACTATGAGCGCAGGCATGAAAACATTTAGCCACAAAAAGTCGCAAAAGGCACAAGAGGAAGCGAGAGGGGGACAGAATACCTGAGGCGACTGTGAGGTCAAGCGCGTCTGCCAGGGAGACAGGTAGTCATCCGTATGGACCCCCGATCCGCTCACGCGGGTGTCGCTGACTCCTGCGCATCAAACGCCAGCCGCGCCGCACCCACCAGTCCGGCGTCGTCACCGCATTCGGCCTTCACAATCCGACAACGTTGCGCGGGCACCGGGAATGCGCGGCGCATCACTTCGGCGCGGACTCGCGGCGCGAATAAATCGAAGGCGGCTGAGACGCCGCCGGCGATTACTATCGCTTCCGGGTTAAGAGCATTGACGATGTTGGCGACGCCAATGCCCAGACGGGTCGCCATGGTCTCAAATGCGGCGAGCGCACACGCGTCGCCGTGCTGGGCAGCGTGCGCAATCGCTTTGGCCGACAAGTCGGCGGCAGCAATTTCCTGAAGGGCCGACTGGGGATGGAGCGGTAATAACTCGCGCGCGATCCGCACCAGCCCGGTTGCCGAAGCATAAACTTCGAGACAGCCGGTGTTTCCGCACTTGCATTGCACGCCGCCGCAGGGATCGACGCTGGTATGTCCGATTTCGCCGCCGGTGCCGTCGATGCCGCGCCATATTTCACCGTTCAGGATTACGCCGCTGCCGACACCCGTCCCGAGCGTAAAGCAGACGATCGTTTTCAATCCGCGACCCGCGCCAAACCACATCTCTCCGACGGCGGCGGCGTTCGCATCGTTCTCGATGAGGACCGGTTGTTCCAGCCTCGACTCCAAAGCTTCCTTCAAAGCGAAGCCGACAATCGCGGGCACGTTCGGCGCATTCACGGTGAGTCCGCTTTGCGGTTGCACCGAGCCCGGCACCACGACCGAGACATACCTGATTTGCCCGGCAGCCTGTTTCGCGCATTCAGCGACGGCGGCGGCGATGGCTGAGACGATCTCTTGCGGATCGGTGGTTTGCGGGGTCGGGAATCTGGCGCGCTGGTGAATGTGTCCGTCGCGATCAACGGTCGCCGCACGGAGGTTCGTGCCGCCCAGATCGACGGCGCAGACCAGACAGTTTGTAGACTTTAGGGCCACCACTTTAGAGTGCGACGGCCTGGCGTCGCTTGTGATCTATCGTTTCCTTAAACCAATCCAAAGCGCCCTCAAGCCGGCGCCCTCCAGGTTACGTCTTGCGTCTGCCATACATATCGAAACCAACTGCCGCGACCAGCACCCCGCCCTTGACGATGTACTGCGCCCAGTTCTCGACGTTGAGCAGCGACATGCCATTGTCAAGGCTGGCGAGGATCAAAGCACCGAGCACGGCGCCGAAAACCGTGCCGCGCCCGCCCATCAAACTGGTGCCGCCGATCACGCATGAGGCAATGGCGTCGAGCTCCATCAAAGTTCCGGCATCCGGCGAAGCGCTGCCGACCCGCGCCGTGTGCAGGATTGATGCGAGCCCTGCCAGCGCTCCCATCAAACAGAAGGCAGCCAGGATGTAGCGCTTTAAGTTTATGCCGGAAAGCCGGGCGGCGTCAGGATTGCCGCCAATCGCGTAGAGATAACGGCCGAAGGTAGTGTTCGCCGTCAAGAACGCCCCAGCCAGAGCCACGGCCAGCAGAAAGATCACCGGAATCGGCAGCCCGCCTGCCTGGTTCATCAGAATTATGAAGGCCACAATCACCAGCGAAGGAACAACGATCCGGGTAATTGTCGCGGCGGTGCTGATCGTTTTCAGACCGTGTCGCTGCCGCGCTCGATTGCGGCGCAGAGTTGTCAGAATGATCAGCGCGATGGCCACAAGCGCCAGCAGAAAGCCAATCCGCGGGTCGATAAAGTCGCGGCCGAGCGAGCGGAAAAAGGAAAGCTCGACCGGCTTGGTCTCGCCCTTGCTCAGTTTGAGGATGACGCCGCGCCATGCTTGCAAGCCGCCGAGGGTCACGATGAAAGACGGAATGTTGACGTAAGCGACCAGCGTTCCCTGGATGGCCCCGATAATCAGGCCGACGAGCACGGCCGACAGCAAACAGGGAATTAGTCCCAGTTGGCCCTGGGTCATGGCCGCGATGCCGCCCGCCAAACCCACCACCGCGCCGATCGAAAGGTCGATGTTGCCGCTGACGATCACCATCAGCATGCCCACCGCCAGCACGCCGGTAACCGCGGTCTGCTGCAGCAACTTTGAAAAATTTATGGCGCCGAGAAAAATTCCATACGGATGAGCCGCGTCGATCGTGGCCCATTGAAAGAAGAGCCAGATCACAATCAGCGCGAGCAGCATCGTGTAGGCGCGCAACGCCGAGGTGCGAAGTTTGATACGGGGTGTCGGGGCTTCAGTCATATTTATGCGGCGGCGCGCGCGTGTCCGGTGGCGCAGGACATCACGGCTTCCGGCGTGGCTTCGCTGCGCGTGAACTCGCCGGTCACGCGGCCTTCGTGCAGCACCATGATGCGATCGGAAAGGCCGAGCACTTCCGGCAGCTCCGATGAAACCAGAACGATTGCCAAACCACTTTCCGCCAGGCGGTTGATGTGACCGTAGATCTCCTGCTTGGCGCCGACATCGATGCCGCGCGTCGGCTCATCGAGAAACAGCACGCGCGGTTGGGTCAGCAGCCACTTGGCCAGCACCACCTTCTGTTGATTGCCGCCTGAGAGGGTGCCCACCACGGTGAAAACCGAATTGGCTTTGACTCTCATCTCGGCGCCGGCGCGTTCACCGGCGGCGGCCTCGGCGTCTTCGTTGGTAATAAAGCGGCCGGAAATCCGCGGCAGACCGGCCAGCGTCATGTTGCGCACGATCGTCTGATCGAGAATCAGGCCGTAACGCTTTCGATCTTCGGTAACAAAACCAATCCCGTGATGGATCGCCTCATTCGGGTTGCTGATCCGGACCTCGGCGCCGTTAACAAATATCTGCGCCGATTTACGTCCCGGATGCGCCCCGAAAATGGCCATCAACAATTCGGTGCGGCCCGAGCCCATCAGACCGGCGATTCCCAGCACCTCGCCTTTGTGGGCGGCGAAGCCAACCCGATCGACCAGCAGCTTGCCGGGTACCGAAGGATCCTCGACGGTGACGTGGCGCGCTTCGAACACGATCTCGCCACGGTCGTGGCTGCTTTCGGGAAAAATCTGATCGACCGCGCGGCCGACCATCTTGGCGATCACCTGCGGCTCTTCGGTTTCCGTGGTGGCGGTGGTGTCGATAGTTCTTCCGTCGCGCAACACCGTGACGCGATCGCTGAGGTGAAAGACTTCATCAAGTTTATGCGAAATGTAAATCATCGCCACGCCGCGCGCGCGCAGCTCGTTCAGGATGCCGAAGAGAGTTTCGACTTCGGCATCGGTCAGCGCGGCGGTTGGTTCATCGAGCACGACGATGCGCGCCTCCTGTGACAGGGCCTTGGCGATCTCGACCAGTTGTTGCTGCCCGATGCCCAGGTTGCGCACCGGCGTCAGGGGATCGATGGCCAGCCGCAGGCTGTTGAGCAGTTGTTGGGCGCGCCCGAAAAGTTCTTCCGAGTTTATGACTCCAAAGCGCCGGGGCTCGCGGCCGAGAAAAATATTTTCAGCCACGCTCAGATCTTTGACCAGTGAAAGTTCCTGGTAAATGACCGCGATGCCGGCCGCTTCCGAATCGCGCACACTGTTAAAGCTGCGGGTGGTTCCCTCGAGAACTATTTCGCCACCGTATTCGCCGTGAGGATAAACTCCCGCCAGAATCTTGATGAGGGTGGATTTGCCGGCGCCGTTTTCACCGACGAGCGCATGAATTTCACCTTTTCCCAGATCAAACGTCACCCCGTCAAGCGCGCGGACGCCTGGAAAGGACTTGGTGATGTTGCGCATTTCAAGCAGAGTCATTGACGATGTCCAGAGTCCGAAGTCCAAGGTCCAATGTACGCCAACTCATTGTCACCGCCGCGTTCGAACCCCTCAGCAATGTTGAGAGAATAGAAATCGCGTCGCGGCGAATTTGGTCGCGTAAACCAAATTCGCGCGCGAACTTTCCAGCTCCGGTTACTTTGTAGATTTCAATAGCAAAACCCGGGCCCTTTTCCAGGACTCAATGTCCTCAAACCTCGTAATCCTTGCCATACGTCCTCCTATTGATTTTGCTGTGGGATAAAGCCAAATGCTTAGGACGTTGACTTTGAACACCGGACTCTAGGGCTTGGGCCATTGATCCTTCGGCACGTTCTTATAGACATCCTCCATCTTGTGATAGCCGTCCTTGATGACGGTCTGCATCACATTGTTCTTGTCGAGGATCATCGGTTCGAACAGCAGGGCCGGCACATCGATCTTGCCGTTATTGATTTTGTCCTTCGCGTCGACCTTCTCGCCTTTGGCCAGTTTGACCGCCGAATCCACGGCGGCGAACGCCAGCGGTTGAATCGGCTTATAGATGGTCATCGTTTGTTTGCCGTCGACGATGCGCTGCACCGCGTCGAGCGCGGCGTCCTGACCGGTCACCAGCACTTTGCCCACCAGCTGCGGCGGCAGCGCGGAGACGGCGCCCCCGGCGGTGCCGTCATTCGAAGCCACAATCGCCTGAATGTTGTTGTTCGTCTTGGTCAGCGCGTCTTCGGTGATGCGCAGCGCCTCTTCAGCCTTCCAGTCCTTGGCAAATTGATCGGAGATGACTTTGATGTCGCCTTTATCGATGGCCGGCTTCAGGATTTGCATCTGGCCTTCGCGCAACAACAGACCGTTGTTGTCGGTGGGCGAGCCGCCAATTAAAACATAGTTTCCGGTCGGTTGATTCTTGAGCGCGTACTCCGCCTGCATCTGGCCAATCTTTAAGACCTGGTGCGAAACGTAGAGATCGACGTCGGCGTTCCGAATCAGGCGGTCGTAACTGATGACCGGGACGTTCTGCTTGTGGGCTGCTTCGACAATGGAGGCCGCGATCTGGCTGTTGTGCGGCGCGACAATCAGGACGTCGAACCCCTTGGTGAGAAAACTCTCGGCCTGATTGACCTGGGTGGCGTCGTTGCCGTCGGCGACCAGCACTTCACAAGTGGCGCCCACTTCCTTGCAGCGTTGCTCGACCAGGGCCTTGTCGCGTTGCCAGCGTTCTTCCTTGAGTGTGTCCATCGAGAAGCCGATGCGCACCGGGCCACCGGACTTCGCGCCGCGGCTGGTGTTGCCCGAATCTGGTGACTTGACGCAAGCGGACAGCAATAGGCAGATCGAAATGGAAAGCAGGATTGTCTGAATCACAGTCTTCATCGTTGGCATCCTCTTTTAAGTTAAGGTTTTATGACTTCTTCTTATGTGGCCCATAGCGGAACCGGCAACGCTCGCAACTGCCGCTGGGGGACTCTATCACTAGTCGCAGGTTTTTCGCATCGCCGGTGGCGGAAATGTCGATAGGTTCCGAGTGCATCTGCCGGTAATCGGGCAGGTTAACCAGCCCGTTAATCCAGTCTGTAATTCGATTTCATCAGCTTACCGCCGGCCGTAAATCCCGGTCATGTGTTTCAATCGTTGCCCGAGTTGCTCGCCTAATTCTCCGGGCGCCAGACGCCAGGCCCAATTGCCGGCGGTGCTGGCCGGAAGATTCATGCGGGCGGCGCTGTCGAATCCCAGCAGATCCTGCAGTGGCAGAACGGCGAAGTTCGCCACCGAAGCCATAGCGGCACGAATCAACTCCCAGTTGATCTCGCGTCCTTCGGTTCCCAGATACTCCAGACAATAGTCGTGTTCTTTCTGGTCGGCACTGGTAAACCAGCCGACGGTTGTGTCGTTATCGTGCGTCCCGGTGTAGACCACGCTGTCGCGGGTGTGATTGTGCGGCAAGTGATCGTTGGTCGCATCACCTCCGAAGGCAAACTGGAGCACGCGCATTCCGGGGAAGCCGAACTCCCGGCGCAGTTCCTCGACTTCCGGCGTGATCACGCCGAGATTCTCAGCGATGATAGGCAAGTCTCCCAGCCTTTTCTTCAGGGTCAGGAACAAATCGCGTCCGGGCGTCTCAACCCATCGGCCATTTTGTGCGGTCGTGTCGCTCGCGGGGATTTCCCAGGACGCAATGAAACCGCGAAAGTGATCGACGCGGACAATATCGAACAACTCAAACGACCAGCGGACGCGGTCAACCCACCAGTTGAAATCGCTGGCCCGCAGTTGTTCCCAATCGTAAAGCGGATTGCCCCAGAGTTGACCGGTCTCAGAAAAATAGTCAGGCGGTACGCCGGCTACCACGGTTGGTTTGCCGTCGCTGTGCAACTTGAACAGTTCGCGATGGGCCCACACGTCAGCCGAATCGCGCGCCACAAAAATCGGCACGTCGCCGATAATTCTGACCTGGCGCGCGCGCGCGTAGTCGCGCAGGGCGTGCCACTGGCGATAGAAGAGGAATTGGACGAACTTCTCTTTGGCGATTTCATCGGCCAGCGTTTCGCGGGTATTGGCCAACGCTGCTGTCTCGCGAAACGCCAGTTCGCGGTTCCACGCTGACCATTCCTGATTGCCACCCGCGGCCTTGATTGCCTGATAGGTTGCGTAATCATCCAGCCACCAGGCGGTACGAGCACAGAATTCATTGAATTCAAAAATCATCGCCGCCGGGTTCTGCCGGCGGTAATTTTCAAAGGCGCGATCGAGCAGCAAGGTTTTCAGCGCGCGGGCGGAATGGAAATCCACTGGCCCGGAAACCGCCGGGTGATCAGGCACGTCGGACGATTGCAGCAGTCCGTCAGCGAGCAGTCCCCGCGGATCAATCAAAAGAGTGTTTCCCGCGAACGCTGAGATGGACTGATATGGAGAGTCGCCATATCCCGTCGGCGTCAGCGGCAGAACCTGCCAAAGAGTCTGGCCGGCTGCCGATAGGAAATCGATAAACGCGCGCGCCTCATCGCCAAGGTCGCCGATGCCGTAAGGCGATGGCAACGATGTCGGATGCAAAAGTACCCCGCTTGATCTTCGCATTTCGCAGAATCTCCCTTGAGCGGGTCGCTACCGCTTCCCGTTCGTGACCCGATCCGGTTGTTTGTAAATTCGATCGCGCCTAATGATACTACGGGCGTGAAGAGCCGCGACAAAAACCGGTTTCCTCTCTACGGTTACGCAGGCATCGCTATCATGATCGCGGCTGAAGTCTTGCTGTTTGCCGGCAACCAATTCATGGGCCACTGGATGACTCCGATTGTTTGGACCGGCTACATCCTGTTTGTTGATGCCATCCTCTTCAGCCTGCAAGGCCGCTCGCTGATAGCCACGGATCGACTCGAGTTGCTTCTCATCGCTATTGTCTCGATCGGCGGTTGGTGGCTGTTCGAGTTCTACAACGCGCCGAGATTCTGGAAGTCTGACCTCGAACTCTGGTGGCATTATCACAACCTTGAACCGAACCTGATGTTGCGGCGGGCCGGCTATGACTGGGCCTTTGCGACGATTTTCCCCTTGCTGTTTCTGACGGCCGAGTTTTTTCGCCTCACGATCTTCCGCCGCGCGCCCGCCGTTCGGCGTATTAAATTTTCAGGCACGGTGAGGCTCGTCATGGTCGCGATCGGCGCCGCCGGCGCGATCGTTCCGCTGATTTTCCCTTCAACATGGTCTGCGCCGGTGATTTGGTTGGCGTTTGCTTTTCTGCTCGATCCGATCAATGCCAGACGCGGTTACCCGTCCATCACCGGTGACCTCGCGCGCGGCGATTGGACAAGGTTGGCGGCACTGCTCCTGGGCGGCCTCGTCTGCGGATTTCTTTGGGAGTTCTTTAACTACTGGGCCATCTCGAAGTGGACCTACACGGTACCGTATTTTGGCGACGTCAAAATTTTCGAGATGCCGGTGCTTGGGTTTCTCGGATTTCCGCCGTTTGCCGTTGAATGTTGGTGTATCTACATCTTCGTTCAAGGCATTCTGAGGATACCGGCGGACCCCAATCACAGCCGAATCATCCTGAATGTCTATCCCCTCAAACGTCCAGGTTCGTCGCAATGATTTTATATATATTAAATAGTTATGACACGCCGCTAAAAACCTTGCGCGCAATTCGCAAACAGGATTACAATCTCGCCCGCCTAATTACAGTTCGACCCTGCTAGTAAGGGAATGCGAGAACGGTTTCTGCACTTCTCGTTTCTGGTCTGAAGTAGAGAGGTACAGGACTTCAGCGGTCGCCACGGCTTCTCGATTTACCTCACAGTTGCGGTTTCGAAAACGCGATTTCGTTAGGGGCTTTTTATACCGGCCCCTGGAAGTTCACCGCAGCCTGTATTTCATGAAAGGAGATTCCCATGGCTGAAAACCTAAGACAGTTTCTTTCAGAGATTGCTACAGACCCGAAAAGGCTGGGAGCATTTATCAGCGATCCGGAAGCCGCAATGGATGAGGCCGGACTCGAAGACGATGACAAACAACTGGTCAAGAGCGCAGATCTGGTGCAGATCAACCAGCGACTGCTGGCTGAGTCGAAGGGCGAGGCTACGCCGCCAGTGGTGGTGATTGTCGGCACCGAAGGCGTTCGTTCGCATTTCACTGAGGCCGCGAAAGGGGTGGCCGCGTCTCCGTCGACGTTCCAGACATTTCCGACCCTACCGCAACTTCTGGTTCACCCGAATATATCGCCGTACCTCGTGGCGCCATTAATTTTGCCGCCGCAGATTACGCCGCACATCGTGGCGCCGCTGATTTGGCCTCCGCAAATCACGCCGCACATCGTGACGCCGCTGATCACGCCGCAAATCACGCCGCACATCGTGGCGCCGCTGATTCTACCGCCGCAGATTACTCCGCACATCGTGGCGCCGCTGATTCTACCGCCGCAGATCACGCCGCACATTGTGGCGCCGCAGATTGCACCGCAGATCCTAACGCCGACGCTGTCAGGTCATCCGGTGGCAGCCGCGCTGCCTTTGCCGTTGCAAATCCAGATCACGCCGCCGCAAATCCAGATCACGCCACCGCAGATCCAGATTGCGCCGCCGCAGATCACGCCGCATATCGTGGTGCCGTTGATTACGCCGCAGATCACGCCGCACATCGTGACGCCGTTGATTACGCCGCAAATCACGCCGCACATCGTGACGCCGTTGAT
>Ga0126369_10002957_pt1 | contig 12213 bp, 10 predicted proteins | sample PanSoiMetaPlot_1_FD_109646 | JGI IMG/M metagenome (GOLD analysis project Ga0126369, IMG submission 109646) | Tropical forest soil microbial communities from Panama - MetaG Plot_1 | ecosystem: Environmental > Terrestrial > Soil > Tropical forest > Bulk soil | place: Panama | collected 2016-02-17 | reverse complement strand
TCCCCGCCGTGCTGTACGGCAGGGGTGCGTGCGTGCCCAAGGGGCCCGACATCGCCTGGCTGTCGGCGCTCAGCTCGATCCGCGCCGTGCATGGCGACCTGCCCGTCAATATCGCGTTCCTTGCCGAGGGCGACGAGATTCTGGGGAGTCCGTCCTACTCGGGCCTGATCGATCGGTTCGCGGACCGGCTCGCCGGCGCTGCCGGCTGCGTGTACCTCCGGGCCGGCCAGGCCGCCGATGGCGAGCTGCCGCTGGTCCTCGGTTACAAGGCGTTCCTCACCATCGAGCTGCGCGTGAGCGGGAGGCGATGGGGTCGCGGACCCGTCGACGCGGCCGCGCACAGCGCGACGGCCTCGATCGTGGACGGGCCGGCGTGGCGGCTAGCCAGGGCGCTCTCGACGCTGCAGGACGAGGAGGGCCGGATCACGATCCAGGGGTGGCCGGACGAAGCCGGCGGGACGGAGGTCGACGGACCGGACCGCGCGCTCGTGGATGAGCTGCTCCGCCACTTCGAGGGCCGCGACTGGAGCGCCGTCATCCCCGGCCTCACGGGTGCCGGCGTGAAGACGTTCGCGCACGGGCTGGAGGGACCGGCGGTCCTCTTCGGCTACCTGTACGGGTCGAGCCTGAACATCCAGGGCCTGCGGGCCGGCTACACGGGGCCCGGGACGCGCACCTACACGGTACCGGCGGAGGCGACCGCCCTGCTCGACGCGCGCCTGGTCACCGAGCGCGATCCGGAGCGGCTGGTGGCGGACCTGCGCGCACACCTCGACGCACACGGGTTCGCGGACATCGAGCTCACGGTGAAGAGCGCCTATCCGGCGTGTCGGACGGATCCGGACGCCAGCCTCGTCCGGTCCTTCCTGCGGGCCGCCCGGCGTGCCGGCGGCAAACCGGTGGTGTGGCCCCTGCAGGGGTACGGCGGACCGTGGGCGATCCTCGCACGCCGGTTCGGGCTTCCCCTGGTGTTCGCGACCGGCATCGGCCACGGGGCAAACGTCGGCCTCTCGGACGAGTACCTGGTGGTGGACGGGGGCGGGATGCTCCCGGGCCTGCGCGAGATGCAGCGCTTCTGCGTGGACTTCGTGCTCGACTTCGCCGGCTGACCACCTACCGGCTGGAGCCACCACGCGCCGAGCGTGCCATGTCCGGCAGCACCCCGCGCCCCCGTGCCGTCCGGGCGGCGGCCACGAACGCCGCCACCTCGTCAGAACGGTCGTCTCGCCGCCAGCCGATGCACATCGCCACCCAGGCCGAGCCGTCCGCAAGCGGCCGGTAGACGACGTCGTGACGCCGGACGTGGCGGAGCGTTTCCGGGACCAGCGAGATGCCCAGGCCGGCCGCGACCAGCCCGACGATGGTGTGACCCTCGCTGGCCTCCTCCGCGATGAGCGGCCGGAACCCGGCCCCTCGGAACAGGCCCATGAGCAGGTCGTGCAGGCCCGGGGCGACCGACCGCTGGAAGAAGACGAACGGCACGCCGCGGAGATCGTGGGCGGCCACCTCCTCCAGCCGACGCAGCGGGTGGTCGTTCGGCATGACCACGACGAGGCGCTCACGGCCGATCTCCTCCATCACGAGGTGCGGACCACCCCGTGTCGGCCGCAGCAGGCCGAGGTGGAGGGTGCCGCGCTGGAGGGCCTCGACCTGCTGCCCCGAGCTCAGCTCCCTCATCCGGACGTGGACGTCGGGCCGTTCCTGACGGAACTGTCGCAGGAGCTGCGGAACGTAGCCGTAGAGCGACGAGTCCACGAAGCCGAGCTCGAGCGGGCCGCCGGGCCGGTCCCCAACCTGGCGTGCCACCCGTGCCGCGCGCTCCGATTGGGCGACCGCCTTCCTCGCCTCCACCAGGAAGGCCTCGCCGGCCGTCGTCAGCTCCACGTGGCGACTGGTGCGCCGCAGAAGCGGCGTCCGCAGCTCACGTTCGAGCTGGCGGATCTGTTGACTCAGAGGCGGTTGCGCGATGTGCAGGCGTGCGGCCGCGCGGGTGAAGTGCAGTTCTTCCGCAACGGCGATGAAGTACCGAAGCTGTCGAAGCTCCATCCATCGATACCTAATTCATCTGAATATCAAAGCAATTATATATTGGACGTCTTGCCACTTCAGACATAGATTTGTCTAGACATAACGCCGCACGGGAAGGGAGCAGCGGATGGAGTTGGTGGAGCACGTTCCAGGGGCCCAGGCCAAGCAGGCCGATGGCCGAATCCCGGCGATCGCCGACTACGTGGACCGTCTGGTGACCGTGGAGATGCGCAACCGCGGGATGCCAGGCGGCAAGATCGCCCCGCTGTATGACGCAGCCCGCGCGGAGGGCGGTGGGCAGCCGCTGGCGTTCCGGGCGGCGGCAGGCCTCATCGCGAACGCGGGGCGCGGCAGCAACGTCCTCATCGTGACGGGGGCCGGTTCGGGGCCGCTGATCCCGTACGGCGAGAACGACGGACCCGTCGGAGCCGCGGTGCTGGCAAGGGCGCTGCACCGCGGTCTCGGATGCACGCCGGTGCTGGTCTGCGAGGAGCACCACGGCGGCCCGATCGCGGCTTCGTGCGAGGCGATTGGCGTGGGTGTGCGTACGCTCGAGCACGCGACGACCTTGAAGGTCGGCGGGGCGGTGGTCACCGCTCCGGTGCGCCAGGAGGAGATCGACGACTGGGCGCGCGACCTGCTCGACCGGCTGCAGCCCACCGCGATCGTGGCCATCGAGCGGCTCGGCCCCAACTCGAAGGGGATCGTGCACGGTGCGACCGGCATCGCCGGCTGGGACCCGCTCGTCGACCTGGCGCCGCTGTTCGCTGCGGCCGCCGACCGCGGAATCTTCTCCGTGGGCATCGGCGACGCCGGGAACGAGATCGGGTTCGGCCGCATCGCCGACGACGTGCGCCGCATCCAGCCCCACGGCGCTGTCTGCCGGTGCGAGTGCGGCGCGGGCATGGCCACGGTCGTGCCGACGGACGTACTGGTCGTGGCGGCCGTCTCGAACTGGGGGGCGTACGGCATCGAGGCATGCCTCGCCACGCTGCTGGAGCGTCCGGACCTCCAGCACACGCCGGAGGAGGCGGAGCGCGTCATCCTCCGCTGCCTGCATGCCGGGGGACTCGAGGCGATGTTCTGCACGCAGCGGTTCTTCGTAGACGGGATCGCAGGGGAGATCTCCGTCAGCATCGTGCAGCTCCTGAGGGAGATGGTCCGCATCCACCTCGAGGTGCCGGACGCGGGTGTCATCCATTAGCGCGTGCCGGGGGGCACGACCTTTCACCGCAAGGAGGCTGAGCGTATGAGCGACGTTGTCAGTGACGACTCGCAGGTCGTCCAACCGGCGGGTGGGCTGACGGGACTCATGGCCGGCGGCTCCGCCGCCCTCATCCTGGTGCAGGCCGGCTGGGTCTTCGCCGGGATGGACTACACGATCTACAGCTCCGCGCTGCCCCTGATTCTCGCGGACCTGAAGATCAGCATCCTGACCGGCGGCATCATCTTCTTCCTATCGCTGCAGGGCACGTGGGTCGGGAGCCTCGTGGTGCCGATCGTCGCGGACTACCTCGGGCGCCGCCGCGTGATGATGGGCAACATCCTGCTGTACGCCCTCACGACCGGTGCGGTCGCGTTCGCGGCCACGAACTGGTATCTGACGCTGGCGCGGTTCCTCGTGAACTTCGGCATCGGCGCCGAGCAGCCCGTGGGCGCCACCTACATCTCCGAGCGCTGGAACCCGAAGACCCGGGCCAGGGCGATGGGCTTCATGCAGAGCGGCTTTGCGATCGGCCTGCTGCTGGCGTCGCTGCTGCTCGCCACCGTCGGCGCGGCCTACGGCTGGCGCGTCCTCTTCCTCATCGGCGCGCTGCCGGCGCTGCTCGTGGTCGGGTTCCGGTTCTGGCTGCCCGAATCGAAGGTGTGGGAGGAGCATCGCGAGCTGGTCAGGGCCGGGAAGGTCAAGGAGGAGCAGCGCGGCTTCTCGCTGGCGCAGCTGTTCACCCCCAGCCTGCGCAAGGCGACGCTCGTCGGGACCATCCTGCTGCTGGCCGGCAACGCCGCCGGCGGGGGCATCCTCGCCTGGGCGCCGACTTTTCTGAAGATCTCGCGCGGGCTGGACATCAGCTCGGTCGGCTGGTTCGGCGTCGTCGAGGCGCTGGGCCTGCTCGTGGGCTACAACCTCGCCGGCGTGGTCTCCGACTGGACCAGCCGGCGCGTGTCTCTGATGCTGGCCTTCGCGCTCGGCATCGTGTCCCTGATCGCCTTCGGGGTGGTCACGAACCTGGCGCTCCTGGCGGTGGCCATCTTCCTGGTCGGCGCGTCGCTGGGCGGCCAGTTCGGCAACTTCATCACGTACCTGTCCGAGATGTTTCCCACTGCGGCTCGCGCCACCGGGGTGGGCTGGTGCATGGGGATCGGCCTGGTCGCGTGGTCGATCGTCCCGCTCGTCCTGGCCGGCCTGGCGCCGACCGGCAACTTCGGGACGCTGTTCGCGGTCTTCGGGGGCGCGGCCTGCCTGATCGGCATCGTCACCGCGTTCTTCGGACCCGAGACGAAGGGCAAGCCGCTGGCCTGACGGCGGTACAGAACGAGGGGCCGCCGCACCGGCGGCCCCGCCAACAACCGGGGGTTGATTCGCGTGAGCAAGGTGATCGAGCAGGAGGCGACGGCTGCGGCACCCGCTGCGGTGGCCAGACCCGGTCGCACGATCCGGGTGGCCCTGGTCCAGAGCCGCTCGGAACTGGGGACCGAGACCCACGACCCTCGGGACGGCAACCTCGCTCGCGCGCTGGAGGCGATCGCGGACGCAGCGGCGAACGGATCCGACCTCGTCGTGTTCGGCGAGATGTACCTCTCGGGCTATCGGACCGACGAGTGGCTGCACCGGTGGGCGACGGTGATCGACCCGCCGGACCAGCACGTCCGCGCGCTGGTCGACGCGGCCAGGGAGCGGCAGGTCCACCTGATCATGGGCATGGGCACGTTCGGCGCCGTGATGCCCGGCGATGTCTACAACACTGCCCTGCTGGTCGGTCCGGGTGGTGTCGTGGGCGCCTACCGAAAGACGCACGTGGCCGGATTCCCGTACAGCGAGGGGATCGCCATGGAGCGGTGCTTCTACTCACCCGGTCGTGAGCTGCCCGTCTTCGACACGCCGCTTGGCCGGCTCGGCATCCACATCTGCTACGACATGAGCTTTCCCGAGGTGGCCAGGGTGCAGGCGCTGAAGGGCGCCGAGCTGCTCATCAACGTATCGGCCTCGGCGGGCGGATTCGAGGAGTACTGGGAGCACGGGCTGTTCATGCGTGCCGCCGAGAACGCGAGCTGGTACATGGTGTGCTCCGTCGTGGGGATCCAGCGCGGCGACCGGCTCTTCGGCGGGAGCCGGGTCGTCGACCCATCCGGCAAGGTGGTGGCATCCGGCAAGTTCGACGAGGAGGACGTCGTCTTCGCCGACATCGATCTGGAGCTCGCCCGGGCCGCGCGGTCAACGTCGCACGCCTTCAGCATCCGGCAGCCCGACCTGTACCGGCCCATCTCCGACCCGGTCACGCATCCATAGGAGCGACGGCAATGGCATTCGCAGTGGCCGAGCGAGCGGGCGTCGAGGCCGGGGCCGCGGGCTCGCGCCGCACCGCGCGTATCGCGCTCGTCCAGGCGCGGTCCGCCGTGGGTACCGAGACGTTCGATCCTCGTGACGACAACCTGGGCAGGGCGTTGCAGTCGATCGACAGGGCGGCAGGCGATGGCGCCGACCTGGTCGTCTTCGGCGAGCTGTACCTCTCGGGCTACCGGACCGACGAGTGGCTGCACCGGTGGGCCACGGTGATCGACCCGCCGGATGCGCACGTCCAGGCGCTGGTCGAGCGAGCGGGCAGGCACGGACTGACCGTGCTGATGGGCGCCGGCACGTTCGGCGCGTTCGTGCCGGGCGACCTGTACAACTCCACGCTGGTCGTGTGCCCCGACGGCCTGGCCGGCGCCTACCGGAAGTGCCATGTGGCCGCGTTTCCGTACAGCGAGGGCGTGTCGCTGGAGCGCTGCTTCTACTCGCCGGGACGCGACCTGCCCGTGTTCGACACTCCCGCCGGCCGCATCGGCGTCCACATCTGCTACGACATGTCCTTCCCGGAGGTGCCGCGCGTCCAGATGCTGAACGGCGCGGACTTCCTGGTCAACACGTCCGGCTCAGCCGCCGGGTTCGAGCAGTACTGGGACCATATGACGTTCGCCAGGGCGGTCGAGAACCTCACGTGGTACGTCGTGTGCTCCGTGGTGGGCGTGCAGCGCGACACCGTGCTGTTCGGCGGAAGCCGGATCGTCGACCCCACCGGGGTGGTGGTCGCCGCTGCCAGGCACGGCGAGGAGGACTACGTGGTCGCGGACATCGACCTCGAACGGGCCCGCGACGTCCGCGCCACGTCGCACACGCTGAGCACACGGGCGCCCGAGCTCTACGGTGCGATCGCGGAGCCGATGCCGGCACCCTGAGTGCGCTCGGCGCAGCGGAGGAGAGGGATGACCACGACAGCAGTCGACGTACCGGCCGCGTTCGAGAGCATCGATCGCGTCTCGCAGGTCGAGATGCGACCCCAGGGCCTGCCGACGGGGATCGTGGGCCGTCTGTACGCGATCGCCCGGGCGGATGGGCCCCCGATCGCGTATCGGGCCGCTCTGGCCCTGCGCGGCCTGGACCCCGGCCGCATCGCCTGCGTGACCGGCATCGCCGGTGGTCCGCTCCCGGTCGGCGAGGTCGACGGACCGATCGGCGCTGCCGCGCTCGCGACCGGATTCACGGAGCTCGGCCGCGGGGCCGACGTGGTGGTGCCGGCCCCGATGCTGCACGTCGCGGAGGCGGTGCGCCGCGCGATGGGCGCGGACTTCGGGGTGGTCGACGAGACCCGCGCGAGTGCCGACGACTACCTCGCCGCCATCACGGTGGAGAAGCTCGGCCGCAACCGGCGCGGCGTGTTCCACACGATCTTCGGCGCTCCGCTCGACGATCAGCAGCCCGTCGGTGACGAGCTGATCGAGGCGATGACCCGGGCGGGAAAGCTCACCATCGGCATCGGGGACGGCGGCAACGAGATCGGATTCGGCGCGATATTCGACGACGCCCGGGAGGTCGTGCCCAGGGGCGCCGAGTGCGGCTGCCCGTGCGGCGACGGGATCGTCACGTCCACGGCGACCGGCATCGTGTATCCCGCGTCCGTGTCCAACTTCGGCGCGTACGCCATCGTGACCGCTCTGGGCATCCTGGAGGAGCGGCCTCTGCTCCTCCCGTCGGGCGAGCGCATCGCCGCCGGAGTCGAGGCGGCCGTGACGAACGGCTGCCTCGACGGGGGCACGTTCGAGCCGGGCAGGTTGGCCGATGACGGTATCCCGCTGGAGGGTGTGAAGGCGTACGTGACGCTCCTGCGGACGATCGGAGCGCAGCACTTCCGCACGACACCGCGGCATGCCTGAGCTCCGCCTCGGACCAGGTCAGAACGGGTCAGAGCCCGTCTCGGTGCTGCGTCGCTTCACCTCCCGCTCGGCCGCGAAAAGGCCGGCTCAGGCCGGGAGATCGAGGACCTGGCGCAAGCCAGCGTCCACCTGACCCATCCGCGACCTCGACAGTCGCCCGCATTTCTCAACGAGGGTTGCCTTGTCGAGCGTCCGAAGGTGGCTGGTCATCACCACGGAGTCCCGGGCCAGGCCGGCGGTGCTCTTCTCGAGCAGGACGTTGGCTGGGCGCCTGGCTCGATCGATGTTGGTCGTGAGAGCGGCGGCGACCACGGTCCGGAGGTTCGAGAGGTTGAAACCGTCCACCGAGACTACGAGCACCGCTCGTCGACCGGCTGGAGCCGACCCCAGCACCGGCCCGAGGTCGCACCACCAGACGTCACCGCGCCGGATCTCTACTCCTTCCATTCGACGGCGTCCCAGGTGCGGCGGCCGGCCTCGGCGAGCCAGCCTTCCAGCGCCTCGTCTTCGGCAGCCTGCTCGCTCGTCCGGCTCGACGCCTCGATGGCGAGAACGGCATTGATCTCCGCGGTCAGTTCTTCGTCGCTCTCGCGCTCGTCGACCAGGAAGGCTTCCAGGGCGAGAGCGTACAGTCGGCTCCGAGGGATGCCTCGGCGGCGTGCAGCACGTTCGGCCCGCTCTGCCAGCGTTCGAGGGAGCGAGACGGCTGTCTTCTTCGTGGAGTCCATGCGCGCTGGAGTATAACAAAGTTCTACCGAGACGGACCGAACCACGTGTGCCGTTCCTCCCCCATTGACGCGGTACTCGCGCACGATCGGGCCTGCCGCCGCAGGCGCAGGCCGAGGACGATAGAGGTGAAGGAGGTGGCACCTCGATGACAGAGCACAGGATCGGGACCCAGGACGAGTGGCATGCGGAGCGCGAGGCGCTGTTGAAGGAGGAGAAGGAGCTCACCCGCCGTGGCGACGAGCTGGCCAGGAAGCGGCGGGAGCTGCCCTGGGTTCCGGTCGCGAAGGACTACCGGTTCGAGACCGAGGACGGTACGAAGACACTGGCCGAGCTCTTCGGCGGCCATTCGCAGCTGCTCGTCTACCACTTCATGTTCGGGCCGGGCTGGACGGCAGGCTGCCCGGTCTGCTCCTCGATTACCGATACCCTCGCTCCCCAGGTCCCCCACCTGAAGGCCAGGGACACCACTCTGCTGCTCGCCTCGCGCGCGCCACTCGAGAAGCTCATCGCCTACAGGAATCGAATGGGCTGGGGCATTGACTGGGTCTCGAGCGGCGGCAGCGATTTCAACCGGGACCTGGGCTTCCTCTACACCGAGGAGGAGCTCAGGCCGTTCCTGGAAGGCGAGATCCCGTCCACCGTCGAGCAAAATGCGCGCATGTGCGGGACGGACGCGCTGGGATACGTCACCGAGGGACCGGGCCTGAGCGCGTACGCGCGGTCGGGCGCCGCCATCTACCGGACGTACGTCACGACGGCCCGTGGCCTCGAGCCAGCGATGGCCTACTACGCCCTGCTGGACCGGACGCCCAGGGGTCGCGACGAGAGCCCCACGATGCCCCTGTGGGTCCGCCGCCACGACGAGTACGAGACGAGCTAGCGGGCGGGACCGATTGACCGCGCCGCGCTTCAGCGGTCCCTGGTGGCCGCTTCTGCACGCATGGCGGCCACCCGATCGCGCCCGGGGGGTGAGATGCGTCGGGTTTCGAGACCTGCCTGACAGTCGCCGGTGAGTTCGCAGCCGCCGTGGACCCAGTGACGGCCAGCCAGGACGCGTGGCGGGAGACCAGGCGCTTCCTCAACCGGAACCGCCGGCCGCTCACCGAATCGGCGGCGAAGCTCTACCCCGACGCCCCGCGCGTGGAGGGCACGCTGCTGCTAGCGCCGCCGGCCTGGATGCCGCCGCGCCCGCTCGACCTCGATGAGGTCCACCTCCGCTGGGACGGCGAGGCGCGCGCGGCCGCCACCACCGGGCGCGAGCCCGAGTCGGAGGCCTTCCGCCCGCTCCGCTGCGGCCGGCGGCGCTTCGAGACCTACGCCGAGGCCGTCACGATGCTCGACCGCCCGCGCCTCCTCGAGAACCGGCCCACATACCGGCTCATCGGCGTGGACCTCGCGGCCGGCGGCGGGCTGACGTTCGGTGAAGGCCGCTACTTCGACGTCATGGACGTCTCCGAGGCGGTGGCCCACGAGTACGCGGCGCAGGTGCGCGAGCGCCGCGTGCCGGGCTGGCCGGACCTGCCCTTTCGTTCCCGGATCGGTGACCCGTTCGACCTGTCGCGACGGCCGCTGACGGTGGCCATGAGCGCCCTCACCCTGCGCCGCGATCGAGCCGGCACTGGCGCGACGTTCGTGCTCCACTGGCGCGACCCCGAGCGCGTGGCCACGGGCGGCGGGCTCCACCAGGTCATGCCGGTCGGCGTGTTCCAGCCCGCCGGCGACTCGGCCGCGGCCCGCGTCAACGACTTCGACCTCTGGTGCGGGCTCGTGCGCGAGTACTCCGAGGAGTTCCTGGGAGCGGCCGAGCGGACGGGCGACACCGGCGGTGTCGTCCGCTACGACGCATGGCCGTTCTACCAGGCGATGAGCCGGGCACGTTCGGACGGCAGCATCCGGGTGTGCTGTTTCGGCGTCGGCGTCGATCCCCTGACGCTCGTCGCGGACATCCTGTGCGCTGCCGTGTTCGACCCGGACGTGTTCGACCACCTGCTGGGCGCGGCTGTCGAAGCCAACGACGAGGGCCGCGTCATCACCGCCGGTGGCCGGCATGGAGTGCCGTTCACCGAGGGAGCGATCGCGGAGCTTCTGCGCGACCGGCCGATGCAGCCGGCCGGCAGCGCGGTGCTCGCACTCGCCCGGCGGCACCGAGACCTGCTGCTCTCGCCCTAGGCGATCGTCACCTCGGGTCCCGGTTGGTGCACCGGCCTCGCCCGCCGTTTCAAGCGGCCCGGGCGGGGCGCATACTGGAGCGGCCGATGGCCCTCGCAGGCGTGCAGGCCGAGAAGGCGCTGCTGCAGGCGCCCCTTCCATACCTCCCCGCGGTCAGACGCACCCGGACGTGAGCCACCTGCTGAAGCCGCACCTCGGCGAGACGCTGCCCATCGTGGCCAGGGCCCAGGGCAGCTGGGTCTGGGACACCGCGAACCGGCGCTACCTGGACGGCAGCTCCGGGGCGGTGGTCGTCTCGCTCGGGCACGCGCACCCCGAGGTCCTGGAGGTGCTGCGCAAGCAGTCCCGGCTCGTCACCTACGCGGTCCGGGCCCAGTTCACCAGCGAGCCCGCGGAGCGGTTGGCCGACCGCCTGGCCGAGCTGGCGCCCGGCGACCTCGACTCCGTCTTCCTCGTCAACAGCGGCTCCGAGGCCGTGGAGGCGTCGCTCAAGCTGGCCCTGCAGCACTGGAGCGAGCGAGGCCGGCCCGAGAAGCGCTGGTTCATCTCCCGTCGTGGCAGCTACCACGGCACGACGCTGGGCGCGCTGTCGCTCTCGGGCCACCCGGTGCGCCGGCGCCACTTCGAGCCGCTGCTCCACGCCTTCCCGGACGTGCCCCAGCCGAGCCGGTACCGCTGCGAGGCGAGCGCCGCGTGCCCTCCCTGCGACCTGTCCTGCGCCGACGCCTTCGACGCCGCGATCCGGAAGGCGGGGGCCGATCGGGTGGCCGGCGTCATCGTCGAGCCCGTCGTGGGAGCCACCGGGGGTGCGGTGGTGGCGCCGCCGGGCTATCACCAGCGGCTGCGTGAGATCTGCGATAGGCACGACGTGCTGCTGATCGCCGACGAGGTGATGACCGGAGTGGGCCGGTGCGGCTCCTTCCTCGCGATGGAGCGCTGGGACACGGTGGCCGACCTGGTCGCCCTCGGGAAGGGCCTCGGCGCCGGCTACGTGCCGGTGGCGGCGGTGCTGGCCCGCCGGTCCGTCGTCGACGCGATCGCCGCGGGATCCGGGCTGATCACCACCGGCCACACCTACAGCGCCAACCCGCTGGCGGCGGCGGTCGCCCTCGCGGTCGTCGACATCACGATCCGGGACGGCCTGCCCGAGCGGGCCCGCCGGCTGGAGCCGGTTCTCGGGGCCGCGCTCGGCGACCTCATGGAGTCCCATCCGCACCTGGGCGACGTCCGCGGGCTCGGGCTGCTGTGGGGCCTGGAGCTGGTCGCCGATCGCGCCTCGCGGCGGCCGTTCCCCCGCGAGCGGATGGTGACCGAGCGGTTCCTGGCCGCGTGCCAGGCCTGCGGGCTGCTGCTCTACCCGGCCAGCGACGGCTTCAACGACGCGGTGCTGGTCGGCCCGCCGCTGAACGTCACGGAGGACGAGCTCGACGCGCTGGTGGAGCGGGTCGACGCGGCCCTCTCAGCGCTCGAGGCGGAGCTGCCGGCCGCCGGCCAGGATCCCTGGGAGCTCTAGGGCCAGACGGCTGCCGCAGTGTCCACGACGAGCTCCAGCTTGCGCCACTGGTCGTCCTCGGACAGCAGGTTGCCTGCCGCCACCGAGGCGAAGCCGCACTGAGGACTCAGCGCCAGCCGCTCGACCGGCACGTGCCTCGCCGCCTCCTCGATGCGCCGAAGGAGGTCGTCGCGCGACTCCAGCGCCGGCTGCTTCGTCGTCACCAGGCCGAGCACGGCAGTCCTCCCGTCGGGCAGGTAGCGCAGCGGCTCGAACGAGCCCGCCCGCGGGGAGTCGAACTCGAGCAGGAACGCGTCCACCGGCATCCTCGTCAGCAGCGGCTCCGCGATCCGGTCGTACGGACCCTCGGTGGCCCAGCGGCT
>Ga0126369_10002955_pt1 | contig 12215 bp, 13 predicted proteins | sample PanSoiMetaPlot_1_FD_109646 | JGI IMG/M metagenome (GOLD analysis project Ga0126369, IMG submission 109646) | Tropical forest soil microbial communities from Panama - MetaG Plot_1 | ecosystem: Environmental > Terrestrial > Soil > Tropical forest > Bulk soil | place: Panama | collected 2016-02-17 | reverse complement strand
GTCCGGCGGGCGAACCCTGAGCGGGTCAGCTGGCGGCCGCCGATCCGAACAGCTGCCGGCCGACCCTGCGCCGGTCGTCGCTCAGCCGGTCGTCGCCGCGCCCAGCGAGCGGATCCAGTCGCGGTGCTCGTCGAAGTGGCCGTACGTGTTCCCGGCGATCCACGCGCGCCGCCGCTCGAGCTCCGCGGCGTCCAGCGTTTGCAGCAGCGCAGTCACGCGCGCGTGCGTGTCGTCGAGCCGCCGCCGCACCTCGCCGGCCGGCAGCTCCGCGTGGCTGGCCCGGAGCGCCTCGTTGATGTCGTCCGTCTCGGGATTCTCCGTCCCCTCCGCGAGCCCGAGCTCGGACCGCCCATCGCGGCCCGCGAGCTCCGCCAGGAGGTAGGCCTCCCACCGTTCCAGGTGGACGAGGTGGTCCTTCACCGACCAGCCGTCCGGACCGGCAGCGCCGAGCTGTGCGTCGTCGAGGCCGTCCACCGCCGCGCGCAGCTCGTTCCACGAGCGCTGGGTGCGGTCGATCAGCTCCGTCCGGACGGCGGTGTCGTGCTCGCTTGCCATGGTGCCCACTGTAACCGGTTCACCGGTTACTGGGCAACTCGCAGGCCGCGAAAGAACGCGCGCAGATCGCCGACCACGAGGTCGGGCTCCTCCATGGCCGCGAAGTGGCCGCCGCGGTCGAACTCCGACCAGTGCACGACGTTGTGCCGGCGCTCCGCGAAGCGACGGATCGGCAGCGCGATCTCGCGCGGGAACACCGCCACGCCCATCGGGACCGCCGACCGCTCGGCCGGCACCCTCGCCGCGTGCGCGGTCTCGTAGTACAGGCGGGCCGAGGAGCCCGCAGTGCCCGTCACCCAGTAGACCATCACGTTGGTGAGCAGCAGGTCGCGGTCGACGGCGTCCTCGGGCGCGTCAGCGGAGTCCGTCCACTCCTTGAACTTCTCGACGATCCACGCCAGCTGCCCGGCCGGCGAGTCGGTCAGGCCGTAGGCGAGCGTCTGCGGCCTCGTGGACTGGATCGCGCCGTAGCCCTGACCCTCGCGGCGGAACTGCTCCAGCCGGTCGAGCCGCCCGCGCTCCTCCTCGTCCAGGTCGCCGGCGTCGGCCGGCGCCGACCCGAACAGCATCGTGACGTGGACCCCCGCGACGCGGTCCGCGTCGGCCCTGGCCAGCTCGCCCGAGACCGCCGCGCCCCAGTCGCCGCCGTGGGCGCCGTACCGCTCGTAGCCGAGACGCTCCATCAGCGCCGCGACGGCCCGCGCGACGCGGCGCATGTCCCATCCGGTGTCCCGGGTCGGCCCCGAGAACCCGAAGCCCGGGATCGTGGGGCACACGACGTGGAACGCATCGGCCGGGTCGCCGCCGTGGCTCCGGGGATCGCTGAGCGGCCCGAGGATGTCCATGAACTCGACGACGGAGCCGGGCCACCCGTGGGTGATCACCAGCGGCAGCGCGCCCGGCTCCGGCGAGCGCACGTGCAGGAAGTGCACCCTGGCACCGTCGATGGTCGTCGTGAACTGCGGAAAGGCGTTCAGCCGCGCCTCGTGGACGCGCCACTCGTAGGTGGTCCGCCAGTACTCCGCCAGGTCCCGCAGGTAGCCCAGCGGGACCCCGTAGGTCCATCCCGTGCCGGGCACCTCGTCGGGCCAGCGCGTCCTGGCGAGCCGGTCGGCGAGGTCCTCCAGGTCGGCCTCGGGCACGTCGATGCGGAACGGCTGGATCGCGGCGTCGGTCATGCCGCGCACGGTAGCAGCGGCGGGGCGGAGGCTACTTCACGGACACCGAGCTGGAGTCCCCGCGCACCTTCGCCCCGAGCTCGGTGACCTTCTCGTTCACCTTCGACGTCGTCTCGGTGGCCCTGGCCTGGACCGTCGACGCCGCCGAGGTGGCCGAGTTGATCACGGGCTCCCGGTTCTGCTCCCACCAATCCGCCAGCCGCTGCCGTCGCGCGGCGCCATTCTGGGGATCGAGGAAGTAGACGAGCGCGCCGCCGACGACGGCGCCGAGCAGCATCCTGGGTCCGAACATCACCTTGTACCTCCGAACTGAGCTGGATTGAGCTACAGCCGACTCAAGATCAATGATAGTGTTCGTGTCGAGAAAAGGCCCGATGGAGGGTCCCGGGCCGCCCCTTACAAAGCGTTGACATCGGGGTGACCAGCCCTTCCCGGGGCCGGGGTTGAATGGCCGCATGAGCATCGCCGGACCGCTCGACAATCCGTCCAGGGAGGCGGCGGCCGGGCCGAGGCTGCCCGTCAGCCGCCGGACGGTGCTCGGCGCCGCCGTCGCCGGGGGCGCCGGTCTCGCCGCCGTCCGCATCGTGGTCTTTCCCCGCCTGGAGGAGCTCCTCCAGGGAGCGACCGCCCTGACCGGCGGCCGCGGCGACTGGATATCTCCCCTCGGGTCCGAAAAGGCGAAGGTGGCCCACCTGCTGCGCCGGGCCACGTTCGGCGCCAGCCTCGAGGACTTCGAGCGGGCCGCCGGCGACGGTTTCTCGAAGACGGTGGACCGGCTGCTCGAGACGCGGCCGGCAGCCCCGCCGCCGCTCCCGACCGCCGCGCAGGTCAACGGCGGCGCCCTCAACCTGAACCAGCTGCAGCTGTGGTGGGTGAACCACATGCTGTCGAGCGCCACGCCGTTCATCGAGCGGATGACGCTGTTCTGGCACGGCCACTTCACGAGCGACTACCGCAAGGTCGGCCTCCAGTTCCCGTTCATCCACTGGCAGAATCTGACGTGGCGCGACATGGCGCTGACCGACCTGCGCTCGATGCTGATGCGGGTCACCATCGACCCCGCCATGCTGCGGTACCTCGACCTGGGCACCAGCACCGGGCAGGCGCCCAACGAGAACTACTCGCGCGAGCTCCTGGAGCTCTTCTCGCTCGGCGTGGGCCACTACTCGGAGGACGACGTGCGCGCGGCCGCGAAGGCGCTGTCAGGGTGGACCGAGCCGCGGCCCACGGGAACGGTCGACGTGACGGTGGACGCCAAGAACATGGTGACCCAGCGCCGGGCCGTGTTCGACCAGCCGGCCACCGGGACGTTCGTGGCCAACCGCGCCTACCGGGGCGGCCCGATCACCTTCCTGGGCAAGCAGGACACGTACGACGCGCAGAAGGTCGTCGACCGCATCCTGGCCCAGCCGGCCACCGCGGCGTTCATCGCGCGCAAGGTGGTCCAGCACTTCGTCTCGGCGCAGGTCGACGACACGTACGTGGGGCGCCTGGCAGACACGTTCCGGTCCAGCCGGTACGACGTCAGGACGCTGATGCGCGCCGTGTTCACCAGCCCCGAGTTCACCGCGGACCAGAGCTACCGCGCGCTCGTCAAGTCGCCCACCGAGTTCATGCTGCACACGCTCCGCACGCTGAACGCCCCACAGTTCTCGCGGCTGGTGGTGCAGGCCGCCCAGGGGATGGGCCAGGTCCTGTTCGACCCGCCCGACGTGGGCGGCTGGCCCAACAACGAGGCGTGGATCTCGTCCAACAACGTCGTCGCCCGTGTCAACTTCATCGGGGCCGTGCTCAGCCAGCTCAAGTCGCTGCCGTCCGGCGCCGACGCGCCGCGGCACGTGGACACGGTGCTCGGCCCGTCGACCGCCCGGCTGCTCGACCTGGCCGCGGACGACCACACGCGCTGGTTCCTCACGCTGGCCTCGCCCGAATTCCAGCTCAAGTGAGGGTGCTCCGAGATGAGTGAAGAGATCGGCATCAACCAGCTCAAGCGCAGGGACTTCCTGCGGCACGGCCTGGTGTTCGGCGCGGGGGCCGCCGGCCTGGCGGCCGGCTACGCCGCCGTACCCGACGCGTTCGCACGCGCCGTCTACGCCGCCAAGACGAACGGCGTCCACAACGACCGCGTGCTCGTCATGATCCAGCTCGGCGGCGGCAACGACGGCCTGCGGACGGTCATCCCGCTGCAGGACCCGACACTGCACGACCTGCGGCCGAAGCTCGCGGCGCTGTCCGTCGGGCAGGCCCTGCCCATCACCCCGGAATTCGGGCTGAACCAGGCCCTGAAGGGCGTGAAGTCGCTGTGGGACCAGGGCAAGGTGGCCATCGTCGAGGGCGTCGGCTACCCCAAACCCAGCTTCTCGCACTTCGAGTCGATCCGGATCTGGGAGACCGCCGACCCGACCCGGCGCCAGGTGGACGGCTGGCTGGGCCGGACGCTCGCGAAGGCGTATGACTCCTTCGGGCATCCGCTGACCGGCTGCGCGTGCGGCACGACCGACGTGCCGGGCGCGCTGCGCGACCTGCAGGCGACGCTGACCGTCATCGACAGTCAGAAGACGTTCGGGTTCACCGCGGGCAGCGAGCTCGAGGCGGCGGTGGGCGCGCTCTACAAGGGGACGCCGGGCGTCTACGGCGCGCTGTTCGACACGGCGATGGCGACCGCGCGGGAGAGCATCGCCACGCTGCGGACGTCCGAGGAGACGTACCAGCCGAAGGCGGCGTACAGCGACCAGGCGAGGCTCGTCTACTCGTCCAAGAACCAGCTCGCGGCGGCCCTGCAGCTCGCGGCCGAGCTCATCACGACCGGGACCGGCGTCAAGCTGCTGCACGTCACGCTCGGCGGCTTCGACACCCACTACACCGAGCTCACGCGCCACGACGACCTGATGGGCTACCTGGATACCGCCGTCAGCGCGTTCTACCAGGACCTCGCCGCACACGGCGCCGCGGACCGGGTGCTGATCGCGACCTGGTCGGAGTTCGGCAGGCGGCCGAGGGAGAACGCGAGCGCCGGCACCGACCACGGCGCCGCCGCGCCGCTGATCCTGATCGGCGACCCGGTGAAGGGCGGCATGTACGGCAAGTCGCCGGCCTTGACGGACCTGGACTCGACGGGCAACCTGAAGTACCAGGTCGACTTCCGCTCGGTCTACCAGGAGATCCTGGGCGGCCACCTGGGAGCCGATCCGAAGGAGATCCTGGGCGCTGCCTTCGACAAGCTCGGCTTCATCAAGGACCCGGCGGGGTCGTACTGATCTCGTGCGCGTGGTCCTCCTGAAGGCGGCCGCCACGGCGCTCACCGTCGCCGCGGCCGCCGCCGCGATCGTGCACGTCAACGGCAACCTCAAGACCGCCGGCGCGCCGCTGCACCCGTCGGTGCTCGGCGGCTCCGTCGTGGCCGTCGGCGGCGACGGCAAGCTGCACCTCACGCCGAGCGTCCGCAGTGGCGCCGCGTCGGCGGTCACGTCCACCTACGCTTCCTGAGTCGATGACCCTGGACGAGGTGCGGTTCGAGTCTCTGGGCTCCACGTGCCACGTGCTGGGCGTGGGCCTGGAGCGCGGACGGCTGGCGTGGGCGACCGCGTGGGTCGTGGAGCGGCACGACCGGTTCAGCCGCTTCGAGCCGGACAGTGAGCTGAGCCGTCTGAACGCCACGGCCGGCAGCTGGGTGGACGTGTCGACGGAACTGGAGGGCCTGCTCCGGGCGGCCCTTCGGGCGCACGGCTCGAGCGGCGGGCTCGTCCACGCCGGCGTGCTCGGCTCGATGCTGGCGATCGGCTACACGCGGCCGCTGCGGCTGGGCCCCACCGCCGCGACGCTGGCGGCCGCGGCGCCCCCGCCGCCGCTGCCGGACATGCTGGAGGTGGCAGGCGGCCGGGCGCGCCTGCGGTCGGGCACCGGCATCGACCTCGGTGGCATCGCCAAGGGGTGGCTCGCGGACCGGCTGGCCGGCGAACTGGGGGACAACTGCCTGGTCAACCTGGGCGGCGACCTGTTCGCGCATGGTCGCGGTCCCGACGGCGAGGGCTGGCCGGTCGCGCTGGGCACCGAGACGGTCCTGCTCAGCGAACAGGGTGCCGCGACCAGCGGGATCCACAAGCGAGCCTGGAACGACGGCGGTCAGGCCCTGCACCACCTGATCGACCCGCGGACGGGCCGGCCCGCGCGAACCGACCTGGGCCAGGTCTCCGTCGTCGCCGCCACTGCAGCGGACGCCGAGGTGCACGCCAAGACCGCGCTGCTGCTCGGCTCGGCGCTGGCTCCCGCGCACCTGGCGGCCCACGCGCTCGGCTGGTGGCTGGGAGCCCCGCCGTGAGCTTCGAGCTCCTCACCTGGGTCGTGGCCCGGGTCGCGGGCCTGGCGGCCCTGACCGCGCTGTCGATCTCGCTGCTGACCGGCGTCGCCCTCCGCACCGCCGTACTCGACTGGCTCGGCAGCAACCGGATGGTGCGGTCCCTGCACGAGTACACGACCGTGCTGTGGATGCCGCTCGGCGCGCTGCATATCGGCGCGCTGATGCTCGACCAGACGGCCCGCGTCCGCCCGCTGGACCTGGTGGTGCCGTTCCTGGTCCCGTACGGCGGCCTGGCCATCGGCCTCGGGACCCTCAGCTGCCAGGTCTTCCTGCTGGTCGCGATCACCGGACTGATGCGGCGCCGCATGGAGACCCAGGCGTGGCAGTGGCTGCATCGCCTGTCGTACGTGGCCTACGGCCTGCTGTTCGTGCACTCCCTGCTGGCCGGGTCGGACGTCGGCGACCCGGTCGTCGCGGCGCTGACGTGGTCGACGGCGGGCATGCTCGCCGTGCTGACAGCGGCTCGCGTGATCTGGGGCCGCCTGCCCGCCTGAGCGAGGGCTGTTCGTCAGGCCGCGGCGGTCCGCAGTGCGAGCACCTGAGCGCGCAGGACGTCCTCGGCGGCCATCGGGTCCGCCAGCTCCTGCCGCTCGCGGTGCCAGCGCTCCATCGCCAGGTGCAGCTGCGCGGTCTGCAGCCGGGACTCCCGGAGGTACGCGCCCACCCCGCCGCCGGCAAGGGCCGACATGCGCACGTGGAACCGCCGGCGCGGGCTCATGAGGACCTCGACCTCGGCCGGCCGCACCGCGCCGCTGCCGCTCTCGGCCTCCTCGCGGAGGTGGCGCCGCAGCGCCACGCCCTCCAGCTGGAGGCCCATCGCGAGCAGCAGCAGCAGGATCGCGACGAACGGCCCGACCATGAAGAGGTACCGCGCGTGGGCGAGCAGGATCAGCGTGAGCGTGTTCCGTATGCCGGCCAGCGAGACGGCCTGCCACGCGTCCCACGCGAAGTGCGCGGCGATCGCCGCCAGGAACCCGCAGGCGATGACCATCACGCGCTGACCCACCCGCGGCAGCTGTCGCGCGACGCCGATGCCGGCACCGATCAGCGCCGTGTACGCGGCGTGGCCGAAGAACAGGCCGATCACCTGCCGCCAGTACCACATGCCGATCGCGTTCGTTGTGCCGGTGCCCTCGGGCGCGAACAGGGCGTAGAGGTGCGTCATGTATCCGACGGACTCCATGAAGTTGAAGCCGAAGCCGACCGCCGCGCCGTACACGATGCCGTCTACGACGTCGTCGAACTCGTCGCGCATGACGAGGTACAGCAGGAGGACCGCGACGCCCTTGGCCACCTCCTCGAAGATGCCGGCGGAGTACGCGGTCGACGCGTCCGCCCCGGGCCCGGGGAGGAGGTTGGCGGTGAAGAGCGCGTCCCACACCGTCTCTCCCCAGAACGCCAGGCTGGTCGAGACGATCGCGCCCCAGGCGGTGGCCACGAGCACCAGGCGCCACGGCTCCTTCTCGTTGCGGTCCAGGCGGCGCAGCACCAGCAAGCCGACCGCGGTCGTCGGCACGCAGGCGGCCGCGCACGCCGCGGCCACCCCGGGCCCGGCGGCGTGCGTGAATGTGAAGGCGTCGAGCACCAGGAGCCACAGGAAGACGCCGACCAGCAGCAGGACGCCCGCCCGCGTCAGGTCGCGACCCCGAACGGTCGGGTGGTCATGCAGCGCCCGCAGGAAGAACACCGTGGCCGCCAGGACGAAGCCGACGGCGGGCAGGCCGAAGATCGTCGCGCGCAGCGGCACCGGGCCGATCGCCAGTGAGGCGATCGAGCTGACGACCAGGGCGAGGAAGACCGCGAGGCCGAGCAGGGACGCCAGCCAGAAGCGGGTGGGCCTCCAGCGCCGGCGGTACGCCGAGGTGAGGATCACGGGTCGTGCAGCACCACGACGCTCTCGCTGTCGAGCAGTTCGACCGGCTGACCGCCCGAGTAGCGGACGATCTTCAGCGTGTAGCTGCCGGGGAGGTTCGCGTGGAGGTCGGCAGGGGTGACCACGGGGACGAGCGCCCTGCGGTCGGCCAGCTGCCCTGCGGGCGCCGGTCCGACGCTGCCGACCTCGGAGTCGAGACTGTCGTACCAGCGTGCGGACACGACCATGCCGGCGGGCAGGCGGTCCCACTCGACCTGCGCCGCGAACGGCTGGTCGCGGCGGAAGTGAGTGCTGGGCGGACCGTCGACCTGCCCGGACCGAGCGTTGTAGGGGAACACGCCGTCGACCTGGGCGTGGTAGCCGGTGTGCTGGCCGAGCGGGGCGAAGCGGAGGAGCGTCAGGACGCCGAGGGCGAGGATCAGCAGGGCCACCGCGCCCAGACCGAGCATGGTCCAGTAGAGCGGGCGGAAGTCCTCGGGCGAGCGCATGGCGGTGCAGGCCTATTGTCGCGGGTCGGCTGTGCGGGGGTCGGCGGGTCCGCGGCCATCATGAGTGCGGTACTGCGGGCACTTCGACCTCAAGGTGTCCCCTCAGCCGCGCTCGCCTGCCGGAGCAGCCCGTCGAGCAGCGCGGACATCCCCTGGTCGTAGTCGTCCAGCGGCCTCGACCAGTAGCCCGACCGGGCCACCGCGCCGAGGTTCGGCAGGGTGGCCGGGTCGACGCCCTCTAGGAGGCTGAGCTGGAACCGCGGCCGGCCGCTCGCCGCGGTCCTCGCCAGGCCGTGCCGGATGGTCAGCGCCCCCACGGTGAGCTGCCAGGCCGTCCGGTACGCGCCCGCCGCCTCGTCGTGCGTCAGGCCGGCGGCCACGAACGCGGCCAGGATCTCCTCCATCACCCAGAGGACCGAGCGAGCCATGAGGTGCCCCTTGACCAGGACCTCGACGACCCACGGGCTCTGGTCCAGGCCGTCGTACAGCAGGCGCCACAGCGTCATGAGCCGCCGGCGCGGATCGACCGGCAGCGCCGGTCGGGGCAGCCGCTCCGCCAGCCGGTCGAGCAGGAGCACGAGCAGCTCGTCCTTGTCCCGGACGTGGCGGTAGAGCGCCATCGGCGAGCTGTGCAGCTCCCGTGCCACGCGGCGCATGGTCAGGGCGTCGATGCCGTCGCGTGCCACGATCGTCTCGGCCGCCGCGACCACGGCGTCGCGGGACAGCCGCGGCGGTCGCCCCGGGCCCCGAGTGCGCTCAGCCGGATCGGCCACGGCACAAGTGTGCGACCCCCGACCCAGTAAGCTCCAACGTCTGAAGACGATGGCCGAGCCCGAACCGCCGCTTCCGGAGGAGCCCCCGCCGGGTCGAAGGGAGCTGAAGGCGTACCCGCCGCGGCTGGCCGCCGCCCTGGTGTTCTTCGCCAGCGGCGCCGTGCTGGTGCTGGAGATCGTCGCCCTGCGCCTGGTCGCCCCCTACGTCGGCATCACCCTCCAGACGAACAGCGCCGTCATCGGCGTCGCCCTCGCCGCCATCGCGACCGGTGCGTGGGCCGGCGGGCGGCTGGCCGACGACGTCGACCCCCGCCGCCTCGTGCCGGGCGCCCTCGTGTTCGGCGGCGCGGTCACGATGCTCACCCTGCCGCTGGTCCGCGTCGTCGGTCCGAACATGCAGAGCAGCGACCCGCTGACCGCCACGGCGCTCGCGTTCATCGGCGTGTTCGCGCCGTCCGCGTTCCTGGCCTCGGTCGCGCCGATGGTCGTCAAGCTCCAGCTGGGCGACCTGCGCCGGACGGGAAGCGTGGTCGGGCGCCTGTCCGGCATCGGCACGCTGGGCGCGATCCTGGCCACGTTCGTCACCGGCTTCGTCCTGGTGGCGGCGCTGCCCAGCAGCGTGATCGTGGTCGGCCTCGGCCTGCTCACGCTGCTCATCGGCGTCGCACTGACGCTGACGCCGGGCTCTCGCTGGCGGCCGCCGATCGCGCTGCTGCTGGTCGGGCTCTTCGGCGCAGGGCTGAGCGTGATCGTCCCCTCGCCGTGCCAGTCGGAGACCGCCTACCACTGCGTCCGCGAGGTAGTCGACCCCGCGCGGCCGACCGGCCACTTCCTGGTACTCGACACGCTGCTCCACTCGTACGTCGACGTCTCCGACCCGACGTACCTGGACTTCCCGTACGTCCAGGCGATCGCCTCCGTCGCGGACGTCCTGCGCCCGGCCGGCCAGCCGATCAGCGCACTGCACCTGGGCGGCGGCGGCCTGACGCTGCCCCGCTATCTGGTGGCTGCCCGTCCCGGGACGCGCAGCCGCGTGCTCGAGATCGACCCCGGAGTCATCGCGTTCGACCGCGCCCATCTCGCGCTGGGCAGCCTGCCGGGGCTCACGATCGACGTCGGCGACGCGCGGGTGCACCTCGCGGGCGAGCCGGCGGCCGGCAGGGACCTGGTCGTCGGGGACGCGTTCGGCGGCATCGCCGTGCCCTGGCACCTCACGACGCGGGAGGTGGTGGCGCAGATACGCCGCATCCTCCGGCCCGACGGCGTCTACGCGGTCAACGTGATCGACTTCCCGCCGAACCGCTTCGTTCGCGCCGAGGTCGCGACGATCGCGGCCGTGTTCCCGGACGTCGCGATCGTCGCCGATCCCTCGTCCCTGACCGGGGCGGGGGGCGGCAACTTCGTCGTGGTCGCCTCTGCGGCGCCGCTGCCGCTGGACGCCCTGCGCGCCCGCCTGGCGCAGCGCCGGTCGACCCTCGCCGTGGCCGGGGGCGACGCGGTGTCACGTTTCACCGGCGACGCGATGATCCTGCGCGACGACTACGCGCCGGTGGACCAGCTGCTGACCCACCCTCCCCAGCGGGCCGGCTGAGCCGCGCGGCATCATTGACCGTGCAATGAAGTTCGGTATCGCCATCTTTCCGACGGACTACGCCATCTCGATGGCGGAGCTCGCGCCCGCGGTCGAGGAGCGCGGCTTCGAGTCGCTGTGGGTCGCCGAGCACTCGCACATCCCGACGTCGCGGTCCTCGCCCTTCGCGGGCGGCGGCGAGCTGCCGAAGCAGTACTGGCACACGCTCGACCCGTTCGTCGCGCTCACCGCGGCGGCCGCCGCGACGAAGACGCTCCTGGTGGCGACCGGCGTGTGCCTTGTCATCGAACGCGACACGATCCACACCGCGAAGAACGTGGCCAGCCTCGACCACGCGTCGGGCGGCCGCTTCGTCTTCGGCATCGGCGGCGGCTGGAACCGGGAGGAGATGGCCAACCACGGCACGCGGTTCGAGACCCGCTGGAAGCTCCTGCGCGAGCAGATCGAGGCCATGAAGGCGATCTGGACCCAGGACGAGGCGGAGTACCACGGCGAGCTGGTGTCGTTCGATCCGATCTGGTGCTGGCCCAAGCCCGTCCAGAAGCCTCACCCGCCGGTGATCCTGGGCGGCAACGGACCCCGCACGCTCCAGCGCGTCGTGCGCTATGCGGACGGCTGGATGCCGAACCGGGGCGAGATCCTGCCCCGGATCACCGAGCTGCAGCGGATGGCGGCCGACGCCGGCCGGGCGCCGGTCCCGGTCACGACGTACGGCGGGCTGAAGGACGGGCCGGCAGCCGTCGAGCGGCTGGTCGACGCCGGCGTCGAACGGATGATCTGGTACGTCCCGGCCGACGGCCGCGACGCCGCGCTGCGCCGCCTGGAGGAGGTGACCGAGCTCACGCGCCCGTTCCGGTAGCGGGCGCCGCTCGAAGCCGCAGCAGGGCCAGCGCGGCGAGCCAGACCAGCATCAGCCCGAACACGGAGACCCGCGGCTCCACCTGGAGGAACGGGGCGAAGCTGGCGCCCACGGCGACCCAGGGCAGCCAGCGCGGCGGCCCTGCCCGGAGGGTGAGCCAGGCGCAAGGGATCAGCAGCGCCAGGTCGCCGCCGTTCAGGTATGGGGTGGCGAGCTGGCTGCCCAGCACCCCGGCGACGGCCGGCCGCTCGGGCCCACGCCCGCGTGACCGGAGGGCCGCCAGCGCCGTCAGGGTGAGCGGCACCGCGGCAAGCGCCGCGACGGGCACCGCGCCGCCCAGCGTCGCCGCCACCGTGAAGCGGCCGGCCGGAAAGTTCTGCATCTCGAACGACACGGTCTGCAGGTAGGCGCGCACGCCGTCGGGGCCGAGCGCGGCCAGGCACGCGACGCCGACACCGGCGGCGGTGGCCACGCAGGCGAACGCGGCCGCGACCCGGCCCGCGAGCAGGAGGGCCAGCGGCACCAGGAACACGTTCTGCGG
>Ga0126369_10002953_pt1 | contig 12220 bp, 11 predicted proteins | sample PanSoiMetaPlot_1_FD_109646 | JGI IMG/M metagenome (GOLD analysis project Ga0126369, IMG submission 109646) | Tropical forest soil microbial communities from Panama - MetaG Plot_1 | ecosystem: Environmental > Terrestrial > Soil > Tropical forest > Bulk soil | place: Panama | collected 2016-02-17 | reverse complement strand
TCATGTGCGTCCCCTCCAACACGGAAGCAAGCGCGCCCGCTATCGCACCAAGACCCAGCGATCGCTGGCCTTGCGAGCAATCGAACGTTGCAACGGACCAAGTTCCGGCCGCCTTTTTCTGTCTGGCCGATCTATGGGGTCCGGCGCACGGGCGTTTCCCACACCCGAGAGCTAATCAAATCAGCAGCCTCAAGAGCAGCTGCACAAAATTGGTCCAATAATACCTAACCGTATTATTTTGCCGTCTGTTGCGGAAATGCTGCAGATTAGGTTCGCACTGCGGAACGAAACCTCTGCTGATCTTTGGCCATTGCTTTGTTTGCGTTGCGAAGCCACTAATTGACTCCTCAGTCACCACATGCCGCCGTTCAAAAGCCAGCCACAAGCCGCTGTCGTGACCCCGACATCAAGGCTACCGGCGGCAAACATGCGGACCAAAGGCGGGCACAACCGCGGATTTCCGCGGATCAATGGGAGGGACCATGTCGATGAATTGGCTCACAGCGTGGTTTTCGCCAGCGCGCAGGACCGTCCGAACTCAGTCAGGCAATGGCGCGGCCGAAGCACGGACAGGCAAGGCGACAAGCAGGCCGTCGCACAAGCGACCTTGGCTTGCCACCTACGGTCAGCGTATTCCAGCGGAAATCAATGCGAACGCCTACAGCTCGGTGGTGGACATGCTCGAGCAGGCCATGAAGCGGTTCGCCGACAAGCCGGCATTTCGCTGCTTCGGTCAGACGCTGACCTATGCGGACACCGATCGACTGTCGCGCGACTTCGCAGCCTATTTGCAGAACAAGCTCGCGGTGAAGAAGGGCGATCGCATTGCGGTGATGCTTCCCAATTTGCCGGCCTTCCCGCTAGCGACGCTCGGTGTCATCCGCACCGGCGCCGTCCAGGTGAACGTGAACCCGCTCTACACGCCGCGTGAGCTCGAGCATCAACTGAATGATGCCGGTGTCGAGACCATCATCGTGTTCAGCGGCGTATCGGCGACGCTTGCCGAGATCATCGGTAAGACCGCAGTGAGGCGGGTGATCGCCGTCGGTCTCGCCGACGGCACGGGCGCGCCGCTGCCGAGCCCGCCGGTGGACGCGCGCCTGACGGATGTCATCGCCTTTTCCGCTGCGCTCAAGGAGGGAGCAGATCTCACCTTTCAGAAGGTTGCGATCTCCGGCGATGACCTCTTATTCCTGCAGTACACGGGCGGGACGACCGGACTTTCAAAAGGCGCCGCGCTCTCCCACCGCAATCTGGTTGCCAATACCGAGCAGGTGAAGGCGTTCACTCCCGATACGCTGCGCTTTGGAGAGGAAGTGGTGGTCACCGCGCTGCCGCTCTATCACATCTTTGCGTTGATGATAAACTTCATCCTTTACTTCTCGATCGGCGCCGAGAATTGGCTCGTTCCCAATGCGCGTGACATCGACAGTTTCGTCGAGATTCTTCGCAATGCGCATTGCACGGTTCTCACGGGCGTCAACACGCTCTATAACGCGCTGCTCGCGCACCCGCGCATCGGCGAAGTGGACTTCTCCAGACTGAGCGGAGCGACAGGCGGCGGCACCGCTGTGCTGGCCACGACATCGGCGAAATGGAAAGCGCTGACGGGGCAAAACATTCTCGAAGGCTACGGTCTATCTGAAACCTCGCCTGTCCTGACCCTCAATCCGGCGACAATCACCGAGTTCTCCGGCACCGTCGGGCTGCCGCTTCCCTCGACCGACATCAAGCTGCTCAACGACCAGGATGAGGAGGTCGCGACCGGCGAACGAGGCGAAGTCTGCGCCAAGGGCCCGCAAGTGATGAAGGGCTACTGGCAAAAGCCGGAGGCCAATGCGGCCGCATTCACGGCCGATGGCTACTTCCGCACCGGCGATATGGGCGTGTTTGACGAAAGGGGGTTCCTCACCATTGTCGATCGCAAGAAGGACATGATCAACGTTTCTGGCTTCAACGTCTACCCAACCGAGGTCGAAGCGGTTGTCGCAGGCTGCCCCGGCGTCGCGGAGTGCGCTTGCGTCGGGAGACCTGATGCAAAAAGCGGGGAGGCGGTGAGGCTGTTCGTGGCGAAATCACCGGGAATATCGCTCACCGAGGACGAGCTGATCGCGTACTGCCGGCGAGAGCTTGCGGCCTACAAGGTCCCGAAAGAAGTGCGCTTCCTTGACACGCTGCCGAAGACGAACGTCGGCAAGATCTTGCGCAAGGATCTGCGCGCGCTCACGTGAAGCCAGCCAGTTCTCTAGCTTGTTTGGCTTGCGGCATCGAGCGCATGAAGAAAGCAGTGACAAGGCGCGGCAGGAATACGTCGCGCAGACGCTTCACGCGATTGCAAATTTGCGCACCGCGGCCTTGAGAAATTCGGCAGTCTCTTTCGGCGCCGTGACCGGCAGCATGTGGCCGCCAGGCACGAGCTCGACAGTCAGGCCCGGAACTTTTTTCTCCATCGCAGCGCCGTTCGATTCGTGATTCAAAATGCCATCGTCCGTGCCGAACAAAATGGCGATCGGGACTGTGAGCGAGGAATAGCGCTCGGTCATCTTGGGCAGATCGACCGCCACCCCGACCAGGTCTTCGGATGCGCCGACGAAGTTTTTCGGCCGCAGCCCGAGCAGGCCGCCGCCCTTGGTGGCGAAATCCCTCGGCGGCTTCTCGGGGCCGAACACGATCGCGAGCGTTTCTTGCCCTCGCCGAATGGCGGCCGGTATCGCGATCGTCCAAGCCACGATTTTGCGCCGCCAGCTTGATTCAATGACAAGAGCGCGAAACGGCGTCGGCACGTCCTCCTGCGGAACGGTCAGCGGTGCGATCAGCGCAAGAGCGCCGACGCATTCAGGATGATCGAGCGCGATCGCAAGCGCGATCGCGCCACCCAGGGAGTGACCGACTACAAGCGGACGCTCGAGCCGCAGCGCGTGGATGAATTTTGCGATCAGATCGCCTTGAGCGATCAGCGCGGCGGAGCCGCCAGCGGCGCGCTTCGAATAGCCGGAACCGGGCCGATCAATCGCGATCACGCGGAGCTCGTCGGTCAACAGATCGACAAGCGAATGCGTGAAGTTTCGCAGCTGTCCGGTCAGGCCATGGATCAAAACGATTGTCGGGCCGCGGCCACGATCCAGATAATGGATGTGGGCGCCGTCAAGATCGATGAATTGCCCAAGCGGCGGTACCGCCTTCTCGACCGCACGAGTGATGAAGGCCGCGAACAGCACCAAGCCCGCAACAATCAGCAGAGGCAAAGCAAGAAGCGCAATCACCGCAATTATGATCGTACTCATGGCCGTGTCATCAGTTTCATCAAGACGTCCCAGTACGAGACCGGCATCAGGCGCTCGATCAGCGAGACGAGCTTCGCATCGGAGCCGACGATCACACGCGGTCTCCGGCGCTCGATTCCCCTGACGATGACTTCACCGGCCTGTGCCGGAGGCATCGTCAACAATTTGTTCGCCCGTGCTTTCGCAGCCGCGACTTCCTCGGCCGTCGCTTTGGCAGGCGGACGCGCATTATTGGCGATCGAGGTGGCGACGCCGCCGGGGTGCACGACGGTGACGCCGATCTTGCTTCCCGTGAGCTCACGGCGTAGCGCCTCCGAGAATCCGCGCACCGCGAACTTGCTCGCCGAATAGGCCGTCTGGCCGGGCGGGGCGATAAGGCCGTAGAGGCTCGAAACGTTCACCAACCGCGCGTCGTCGCCGGCCTGCAGCAACGGCAGAAAGGCGCGCGTCATGCGAACCACGCCCCAGAAATTGATATTGAACAGCCATTCGAAATTGTCCTCGCTGACGTCTCTGAAGGACCCACCCAGCGCGACGCCGGCATTGTTGACGAGAATATCGACGCCGGGGTGGCCGGCGGTGACGGCCAGTGGAAGCGCCGCGACTTCAGCACGGTCGGCGACGTCGAGCTTGTGCCGGGTAACGCGGATGCGGTTCGACGCGATGATGTCGGCCGTCTCGGCGAGCCCCGAGTCGTTGATGTCCGCGAGCGCGAGATGACAGCCGCGGCGCGCAAGCGAAATCGCGATGGCGCGGCCGATGCCGCTCGCGGCGCCTGTCACCACCGCCGTTCGATTTTCCAATCGCATGTCGGGCATGCTAGCACCCGTTACGCAGCGCGCTTTGAGGATTTACGTCCGCCGAACTCCATCGTGCCATCGTTCAGTGCACCAAATTTCAGCATCGCCATGTCGATCGCGTAATTCTGATAGAGGCGCCACGGCCGTTTCGATCCTTGCCTGGGAAGCCGCGCAATGGCTCGCTGGATATAGCCCGAGGTGAGGTTAACTGCCGGCTCCTCCTTGATCGAAGGGTCGCGACGGCGCGGTGTGCACCAGGCGTAGCCGCGCGCTGTCATTTGATTGAGGAGACGACAGACATAGAGGCAGGTGAGCTCGCACTTTAGGGTCCAAGAGGCATTGGTGTAACCGAGCGCATAGGCGAGGTTTGGAATATCGCTCAGCATCATGCCTTTGTAGATCATGTGCTTTGACAGGTCGGTGGGCACGCCGTCCACGTCGACCTGCAGGCCCCCAAGCATTTTCACGTTGAGACCGGTCGCAGTGACGATAATGTCGGCCTCGAGCACGTGGCCCGAGCACAGCTTGATCCCCGTTTCGGTGAAGGTCTCGATCCCGTCGGTTGCGATCGAGGCCTTGCCCGACCGTAGAGCCTTGAACAAATCGGCGTCGGGAACGAAGCACAGGCGCTGATCCCATGGCTTGTAGCTCGGCGTCAGATGCTTGGCGACGTCGAAACCCGGGCCGAGCATCCGCTGTGCTGCACGCAGGATCATCCGCTTCACGAGCTCGGGCCGCCAGCGCGACAAATTGTAGAAATACATGGTGAACGCGACGTTCTTCCAGCGCGACAGGCGATGCGCGAGCGCGGACGGCAACTTGCGATGCAGCCAGCGCGCAACCCGGTCACGGGCGGGAAGCGTGATGATATAGGTCGGCGAGCGCTGCAGCATGGTGACATGCGCAGCCGTTTGCGCCATCGCTGGCAGCAGCGTCACCGCAGTTGCGCCGCTGCCGATGATCACGACCTTGCGGCCGCCATAATCGAGGTCGGCCGGCCAATGTTGAGGGTGCACGATGCGGCCGCGGAAACGGTCCATGCCGGGCCAACTCGGCATGTAGCCTTGCTCGTAGTCATAGTAACCGCTGCACATGTAGAGGAAGTTGCAGGTATAGCGCGCAATCGCCTTCTCCGCTCCAACCTCAGCCTCTACGGTCCACAATGCGTCGACCGAGCTCCAGGATGCCCGGACCACGCGATGCCCGAACTTTATCTTGCGGTCGATGCCGAAATGCCTGGCGGTGTCGCGGACGTAGTGGAGAATGGATGCGCCGTCGGCGAGCGCCATGTCGCTGCTCCACGGCCGGAAGCTGTAGCCGAGCGTGTACATGTCGCTGTCGGAGCGGACCGCCGGATAACGAAACAGATCCCACGTCCCGCCAATCGCGTCGCGAGCCTCGATGATGGCATATCTCTTGCCCGGACAGCGCGTCTGCAGATAATAGCCTGCGGCGATGCCTGACAACCCGGCCCCAACCACCAGCACGTCGACGTGGTGTTCTGAGGATCGCTGTTGCTGACTTTCGCTGGCTGTGAGCGCTGGAGTGGCGCTAGCGGCGAGCCCGCCGGCCTTGGCTGCGGAAGTCTTGGTGTCGATGGCGCTGGACGAGATCTGATTCATCGCCGGATCCCCGATACGCGTGGGCCTCGCGCGAGTGGACTATGCGATCTAAGGTGATTACCTTAGTTTGTCAATGAGTGGTCACAGCGAGAGAGACAACGGACTGACGCGCAATGACGAGTAGGGTGGTTGCATCGACGCGCGGCGCGAAAGCAGCAGCGCTCAAGACCAAGACCTCGGAGATGCGAAGCGCCAGAACGCGTGGTACCGAATCACGTGGCGCCAAGACGCGTGGGCGGATCCTCATGGCGTGTCGGCAACTCTTCAACGAGCGCGGGCCCGCGAATGTCACGACCGCGGATATCGCAAACGCCGTCGGCATCAACGAGGGCAATCTCTACTATCATTTTCAACGCAAGGAGCAGCTGGTCGAGAAGCTGTTCGACGAATTCGAAACGAACCTTCGGCAAGTCGCCGCTGCGCATCTGACGTATGGTGACGATACCAGCCGCTACGCCGACTATCTCGTGGGTTGGTTCAACTTGATGTGGGAGTGGCGCTTCTTCTACCGCGACGGTGTTTCGATCTATCAGCTCGCGCCGGCTCTGCGCGCCCGCGTCAAGACGTTGTCCGATTATGGCCAGGACCAGATCCGGCGCGCGATGAAGGGTATGATCCGGGCTGGATTGATCCGTGCGAGCGCGGATGAGATCGAAAGCCTGATCGTCAACTCCTGGATTGTCGCGACCTACTGGATCGATTATCTGCGATCGAGACACAGCGTCACGCGGATCACGCGCGAGCATATCGAGTGGGGCGCGAGGCAGGCGCGAAGCCTCTTTGCTCCCTACTTCACGCCGCTCGGAACAGAGGTGATGCGGCGCAGAGCGGCCTCAGTGTCGGTAAGCTAGATTCGCTTTGGGATTTGCGCTTAATTCTGGCGGGACGACGCCCCTCCAAACAACATTCGCAATCCAGGAGACGCTCGATGCCACGAAGCTTTCGCCAGGTCATCAACACGGCTGTGGCTGACAAGCGCTTTCTCGTCGTGCCTGGCGCGCACGACGCGCTCAGCGCGCGTCTCATCGAGAAGATTGGTTTCGATGCTTATTTCATCGGCGGTTTTCCCGCAGTCGGCGCACGCTACGGCGTGCCAGATATCGGACTTAAAGGCTTCGGCGAGATCTCGGCCTGCGTGCGCGACATCATGGCGGCCTGCGATCTACCGGTTTTCGTCGACGGCGACGACGGCTATGGCGACGTCAAGAACGTCGTGCACACGGTGCAAAGCTACGAGCGCATGGGAGTGAGCGCGATTCTGATCGAAGATCAGCAGTGGCCCAAGCGATGCGGCCACATGGTCGGTAAGAAGGTCGTGCCGACCGAATTGGCAGAAGCTAAAATCAAGGCCGCGTGCGCGGAGCGTCTCAATCCCGAGACGTGGATCTTGGCGCGAACGGATGCACGTGCGGTCCATGATCTGGACGAGGCCATGCGGCGCGCCGAGCGCTATATCCGCGCCGGCGCCGACGGCATCTTCATCGAGGCGCCGCGCAGCGTGGAGGAGCTCGAGATCGTCGGCAAGGCTTTCGACGTGCCGCAAATCTGCAATCCGCTCCTGGGAGGCCATACGCCGATCCTCGGCATGGCGGACCTGGCTGCGCTCGGTTTCACTTGCGCGGTGCTCGGGCTCGATACGCTCATGCACGCTGCCAAGGCGGTCGAAGCCGTTCTCGTCGACATGAAAACGGGAAACTTCGCTCACCGCAACGACGGCATGGATTTTGAGGAATACAAAAAGCTCGTCGACTACGACAAGTGGGAAAGCATCGACGAGCGGTTTGCGCCGCGGCAATAGTTGCGCGACCGTCACGCCCGCAAGAACAGCAACATCCAAACGCCCGCGGCGACACAAACGACTCCCGCGGCGCGCGCCACCCACCGTCCGAATGGAGTCACTTTCTCCGCCAGTACGAGGATGGACAGCAGCGCGATCCAAAGCACGTTCATCACGCCGCCGACGAACAAGAGCGCCATCAGCGCCCAGCAGCAGCCTACGCAATAGGCCCCGTGGCGAAGTCCGAGCAGTAGCGAGCCCGGCACATCGCCGCGGAAGCCGCCGTGGCGCATCAGGAATTGGAGCGGCGTCTGACATTGGGCGAGGCAGACGTCCTTGAGAGGCGTCCATTGGTAGATGCCCGTCGCAATCAGCACGAGTCCTCCGAGCACGTTGCTGACGCTCGTCATCCGGGAATCGAGCAATGCCGCCCGTTCGATCGTCCATTGGAGAATGGTGGCTGCCAGTGAAAAACCGATCCACGACAGGACGTAGCCGGCCGCGAACCATCCGGTCGCAGCGAGCGGCTTGCCCACGGCGTTCCCGTGGCGACCCACGCGAGCGTACATGAGAATCATCGGGGCCGCCGATGGCGCCATCATGCCGACCATCATCACCGCCCACATGACGAATACGAGGGCAAACTCGATCGCCTTCCAAGGCGCATTCGCCGGCGCCATGAGCCCCATGCCCGCCGGGATCATGCGGAACTCGCTCATGTCCATACCGCCCATGTCCATGTCGCCGGCGAGCCAGAGCACGTAACCCCAGGCCAGCACAACGACGACGGCGAGCGCGCCGGCCACGACGAGACGATCTCGCCGCAAAACCAGCTCCAGACTGCTGTCGGTCATTAGGCTATGGGCCTTGAGCCGCGCTTCGCGGTCGTTTGCGGGAATGCATCACGGCTGGTTTGACCAGTGGATCGGCGCATAGTGCCCGTTCTTGCCGGAATTATCCCAACGCATGCCGTGATCGCTGAACGTATTGCCGGGCGCTCCCACGGCGAGCGCCAACTTATCTGGGCTGACCGGATGGCCGATGCTCGCCCACATTTCGCCGCTCGGATGCGCTGTCGGTAGCGGATCAACGGACATGTGTAGGACGCCCGGGATTTCCGCGGACCGCTTCTTGCCTTCGATACGGTATGCGATCGGAACTTTGCGCACCCCAAGAGTCTTGCCGATCAACGGCGCCAGCTGCGCGATGGGGCCACCGGCAGCACCGGTGAAGATCGCGCCCAGTGCTTCGGTCTGCTTGTCGCCGGCGCGTTCGTCGATATAGGCCGCCACCGACCAATTTCCCTCAGCCATCGGTCCGGGCGTCTGGACGGCGAGCACCACATTCAGGCCGTCGAGCGCGACGTTGCCATACCGACCGCTGTCGATATGGAAAATCAGCGGCACGTTGCACACACCTTCGGTTGGTCGCGAGGTCAGGGGGGCGGCCTTCGACACGAGGCAGGGACATACGACGGTGCAACTGCAGTTCTCGAAATAGTCACCGGAAAAGTGCCATTGGATCTGGTCCGCCATCGCTTTCTCCTGCTAACTCGGACGTGCGACCGCCGTGCAGATGAGCTGACGTTCCGACGGCTCACGTTGGCGCAGACTACCACATCCCTATCTGGTCAGAAGTCGATGAAACGCCTTGCGCTGGAACCAGGGGAACGTTCAGCGGCTTCAAGATAGCGCGTCCGATCCGAAAAGAGGAGATGAGTATGAGCGAACTTCGCTATCCCAATGAAAGCAAAGAGTATCGCGATGCGCGCGCGGCATTGCTCAAAGACGAGCAGGAACTCGTCGACAAGGTGAAGTCCGTGGCGGAAAAGCGCCGTAAGCTCCCGCCCGGCGGGCGATTAAAAGAGGACTATGTCTTTCAGTGGGCCAATGATGGCAAGGTTGGAAAGAGCGTGAAATTCTCCGAGCTATTTGCCGGCAAGAACACGCTCCTGCTCTACTCATTCATGTTCGGTCCGAACTGGGACAACCCCTGTCCTTCCTGCACGTCGCTGGTCGATGGGTTCGATCGAAGCTGGTATCAAGTCAATCGTGACGCCTCGTTCGCCGCCATTGCCAAAGCCCCGGCCGACCGAATCAACGCGTGGGCGAAACAACGCGGATGGTCGCAGATCTGGCTGTTGTCCGGATCGGAGTCTCTGTATCAAGCGGACTACAAGTGCCAGAGAGACACCGATGACATGCAATATCCGGTGATGCATGTTTTCACGAAGCGGGACGGGGGAATTTTTCATTTCTGGGGAACGGAATTGCCGGGGAACCACGTCGACACCGTGTGGCCGTATTGGAATCTCATGGACTTTACGCCGGAAGGTCGGCCGGACATTCCCGTTCCGCCGCAAAACTTCAGATCTGAATTCCTGGAAAAGCACTATTTGAATAAGGAGTGATCGGGACCGGCGATGTCGCGGCCAGGCGCCGCGCACACACGCGAGGGAGGGGAAGTGCATGACGTCACCGTTTCGGCTGGACGACAAGGTCGCCCTGATCACCGGCTCGAGCCGCGGTATTGGTCTTGCGATCGCGCAGGCGATGGCGGAGCAGGGCGCCAAAGTGGTGATCTCGAGCCGCAAGGCGGAGTCTTGCGAGGAGGCCGCCGCCGCGATCCGCGCAGGCGGCGGCATCGCCACCGTCATTCCCTGCAACGTCTCGCGCAAGGATGAGGTCGAGGCGCTGGTTGAGGGGACGCGGAAGGAGTTCGGCAAGATCGATATCGTGGTCGGCAATGCCGCGGCCAATCCCGCCTACGGACCGCTCGGAAAGCTCAGCGACGAGGCCTTCGACAAGATCATCGGGACCAACGTGAAGAGCAATCTTTGGCTCTGTAATCTCACCATCCCCGGGATGGCGGAGCGCGGCGGCGGAGCCGTCGTCTTGGTATCGTCGATCGGCGGCCTGCGCGGCAGCGAGGTGATCGGCGCGTATGGGATCTCCAAGGCGGCGGATTTCGCGCTCGCCCGCAATCTTGCGGTGGAATGGGGCCCCAAGAACGTCCGCGTCAACTGCATCGCGCCTGGTCTCGTGAAGACCGAGTTCGCCCGCGCCTTGTGGGAGAACCCCGACGTGCTGGCGCGCCGTACCGAGCGCACGCCCCTGCGGCGCATCGGCATGCCGGACGAGATCGGGCCGATCGCTGCGTTCCTGGCATCGCCGGCTGCGAGCTTCATCACCGGCCAGATCATCGTGGCGGACGGCGGCGTGACGATCGCTTGACGTGCGTCTTGCCTTCGCTCACTGAGCGTTGCCGCTCCGCGCCGCATACTTCTTGAGTTCCGTTTTCGCAATCGCTTCGCGATGTACCTCGTCGGGTCCGTCGGCCAGGCGGATAGCGCGTGCACGCGCATACGCGTAAGCGAGGTGGAACTCCTGCGACACGCCGCCGCCACCGCACACTTGAATCGCGCGATCGATCACCTTCTGCGCCACATTGGGCGCCACCACCTTGATCATGGCGATCTCGGCGCGTGCCGCCTTGTTGCCCACGGTGTCCATCATCTGCGCGGCATGCATGGTGAGGAGGCGTGCCTGGTCGATCTCCATGCGCGATTCCGCGATCCAGTGCCGCGTCACGCCGTGCTCGGCGATCGTGCGGCCGAAGGTGGTGCGCGAGAGGGCGCGCTGGCACAGGGTCTCGAGCGCCCGCTCCGCCATGCCGATCATGCGCATGCAATGGTGAATGCGGCCCGGACCCAGCCGCCCCTGCGCGATCTCGAATCCGCGGCCCTCGCCGAGAAGGATGTTCGTGGCCGGCACTCGGACATTCTCGAAGATGACCTCGGCATGGCCATGCGGCGCGTCGTCGTAGCCGAACACGCTCAAGGCGCGAATGATCTTGATGCCCGGCGAATCCATCGGCACGAGGATCATGGATTGGCGCTTGTGCGGCGGCGCCTCCGGATTGGTGAGCCCCATGAAAATGGCGAGCTTGCAGCGCGTGTCCATGGCGCCGGAGGTCCACCATTTGCGGCCGTTGACGAGATAGTGGTCGCCGTCGCGCCGGATCTCCGAGCGGATGTTGGTGGCGTCGGACGAGGCGACCGCGGGCTCGGTCATGGCGAAGCAGGAGCGGATTTCCCCCTGCATCAGCGGCTCGAGCCAGCGCTGCTTGTGCGCATCGCTGCCATAGAGCATCAGCGTTTCCATGTTGCCGGTGTCGGGTGCCGAGCAATTGAACGGCTCGGCGCCGATCGGTGAGCGGCCCATGATTTCGCACAAGGACGCATATTCAAGCACCGAGAGCGCGTTCGGGTCGTGCTTCTTAGGCACGAACAGGTTCCAAAGACCGGCAGACCTCGCCCTTGCCTTCAGTGCGGTCATCACCGGCGGCTCGTCCCAGTGATCCCCTTCGCTGACCTGGCGCTCGAACACCGGCTCTGCCGGATAGATGTGCTCCTCCATGAACGCGGTGACGCGTTGGGCAAGGTCGGCGGTGCGCGGTGAGGGCGGTGGCAACATGGTCGATTCCTTTCCCTACTGTGTCATGGAACGCGGTAGGGTGGGCAAAGGCGCATGGCTCGGACCGTCCGCGTGGGCAAAATCGCGCGTGCGCCGTGCCCACCTGCAACACACGGGGCAGGCAATTTTGCCCACCCTACGCCATCGCTACCAGCCCGCCCATGCGGGCGAGCGCAGCAAGATGATGGTCGGCGTCGCCGAACAAGGTGTCGATCATGGTGACACGCTTGAAGTAGTGGCCGGCCTTGTATTCCATGGTCAT
>Ga0126369_10002950_pt1 | contig 12224 bp, 10 predicted proteins | sample PanSoiMetaPlot_1_FD_109646 | JGI IMG/M metagenome (GOLD analysis project Ga0126369, IMG submission 109646) | Tropical forest soil microbial communities from Panama - MetaG Plot_1 | ecosystem: Environmental > Terrestrial > Soil > Tropical forest > Bulk soil | place: Panama | collected 2016-02-17 | reverse complement strand
ATGATCGCGGCGGATTCTGGCCTTGGCTATCTGATATTCAACTCGCGCCTCTGGATGGCAACCGACAAGATCTTCATCGGCATCGTATGCCTCGGGGCGCTTGGCCTCATCACCGACCGCTTCTTCCGCTATCTCATCGTACGCTTCGCCCATCAATATGGGCCGATCGAATAGCCGTTCGGTTCACATCTTGATGGGTCCAACCGAAGCGTCGGCCACTTCTGCGCCAATGGCTTCCAACAGCGCTTCGACCCAGCGCTGCGGGGTGAGTCGTTGACGAAAATTTACAAAATGCTTGCGGTTAGGCGCCATGTCGCCCCGGTTGCTCGGGCATTAACATTCCCTGACTACAGACCTCAGCAGCATGGCGGCTCGGTTTCGAAATGAAGCTTGATGGCGCGGTCGAGTTCGCGGATCGCGGCGGCGAATTCGACGTTCTGCGCCATCGAGGAGCGCAGTCGCGCGAGCATTTCCTCGCGCGCCGCCGGATAATCGATGCCCAGCACGCGCCCTTCGCGCGCGATGGGGCGCCCGGCCACGATCAGCTCCTGGATATGGCGCGCGGTGGTCCGTGAAAAGAGCAAATCGAGCGGATCGAGATTGGGATCGAGGCGATCGTCGTCGAGCGCGTTCCAGTCGAGCAGCAGGATGTCCGCGGGCTGTCCCCCCGCGAGCTCGCCGCCGTCCTCCGTGTTCAGAACCGACCGGCGGCCATTGCGGAACGCCATCGCGAGAATGTCCGCGCGGCTGACGTCGATGCGAAAGCCGATGCCGCCGTGGAGCAGATGCGCGAGCCGCATGTCGCGCAAGCCATCGTCGTCCTCATCGAGCGCAAGGCCGTCGAGCCCCAACGCGACACGGCAGCCGCGGCGTAGCATCTCGGCGAGCGGGGCGATGCCCGAGCGCAGGCCGAGGTTCGAGGCGGTATTGACCGAGATAGTCGCCCCGCGCTCGCCGATCAGCTCGAGCTCGTCGGGCCGCGCCCAGGTGCAGTGAGCTAGCGTCAGGCGCGGACTCAGGAGCCCGATGCGGTCGAGATAGCGCACGATGCCGTCGGGGAATTCCGCATCCGCCCAGCCGCGCTGGCAGCGGGTCTCGAGCAGATGCATGTGCACGCGCCGGCCGGTCGCCGCGGACGCCTCGGCGATGGCTTCGAGCAGCCCGCTCGTGCACCACTGCACCGCATTGGGTCCGTATTGCACGTCGAAATCCGGGCTGCCCGCGGCTGCCGCCACGGCATCGACCAGCGCAATCATCTCCTTCACGGGCAGGGGCGCGCGGACGACTTTCCGCGCGATCTCCTGGCGCGCCGGCGCACCCAGCGCCGCGAGAATCGGTTCCGAGGGCCCGTACACCAGCGGATTGCGGTCGCGCAGCGCAACCGCGAAGCCGACGCGCACGCCGACGTCGCGCGCAGCGCGCGCCACCTCCTTTGCTTCCGTCGGCAGATCGGTGAATCCCTGCACGCGGGTGTAGTGCACCATCACCACGCCGGCGCCGCCGAGCGCGCTGCGCGCCAGCGACACCGCGGCCGCGAGGTAAGGATCGATCGAGGGTATGAGCGCCAAATAGTGCAGCCAGGTCTCCAGCGGCTTGCCGGAGGCGCCGAGCGAGCTCGAGCGCACCGTGCGGGCATGGTCGTGGGCATTGGCGAGCGGCGGCATCGCCAGCAACGGCTCCGCCGCGCCCGACCGCGTCGCTTCGATCGCGGCGATACTCGCGCCATCGATACGGATCGTCCGCGTGGCGGAGGCGGGCTTATCCGCCCCCGTCAGCACATGAGCGCAGTTGAGCTCGCGCATCGCTTAAACTCTTCGATCAAGGAGAGCCCGACGTTGTGCGCGGCGCCGAGCGGCCTTTGATCAAAAACGAGGCAGTGGCTGCCATAGCATGCGACAGATTGTGGGATTGCTGTTATCATTGTGACCATCGCCGAGGCTATAGCGGCCTTGCCGCTCAAAGCGAGCCCAACCAAGCAGCGCTTGGCGTGGAGCTTGCTTGCGAGCGCATGCTGTAGTTGCACCCAACGGAGGACAAACCGATGACGAGCTTTCGCCGGGCGGCCACGCTGCTCGCAATTTTGGGGCTGAGCGCCGCGGGCGCCTATCCGGCCGCCGGCGAGGGGCCGACATCGATCAAATTCACGCTCGATTTCAAGCTGCAGGGCATCCACGCCTGGTACTACCTCGCGCAACAGAAGGGCTACTTCAATGCCGAAGGGCTCAACGTCGTCTTCGATCAGGGTGAAGGCTCTGCGGTGACCGTCACCAGGATCATGTCGGGCGCTTACGATGCAGGCTTCGGCGACATCAATGCAATTATCCAGCAGGGCGCCAACAAGCCGGGGGAACAGCCGGTGATGGTCTATCAAATCTACAATCGGCCGCCGTTCGTGCTGGTCACAAAAGCCGACGGGCCGATCAAGACGTTGAAGGACGTCGAAGGCAAAAAGCTCGGCGCGCCGGCCGGCAGCGCCACCCTGAAGCTTTTTCCGCAGCTCGCCCGGATCAACGGCGTCGACACCTCGAAAATCTCCTACCTGAACATGGCGCCGACGCTGCAGGAGCAGATGCTGGTGCAGGACCAGATCCAAGGCACGCTCGCCTTCAACGTCACCAGCTACATCAATCTGCTGCAGCAGAAGCAGGATCCCGATAAGGATTATCGCTGGTTTCACTTCGGAGAATATGGGCTCGATCTCTATTCCAACGGCATCATGGTTTCGCAAAAGCTGCTGAAGGAAAACCCGAAGGCGGTCACGGCTCTCGTGCGCGTCATCAACCGCGCCATCAAGGAGGTAATCGCCGATCCCAATGCCGGCATCGCAGCGTTGATGAAGGTCGAGCCGCTGCTCAACGCGGAGCTGGAGAAGAAGCGCATCACCTACGCGCTCGTGAACCTGATGAACGCGCCTGAGGCATCGGAGATCGGCATCGGCGACCTGAAGGACGACCGCCTGACGCGCTCGATCGCGGTGATCGCGGAGGCGTATGAGCTCAAAAGCCGGCCGGAGCCGGGCGAGGTGTTCAACAGGTCGTTCCTGCCGCCCAAAACCGACCGCACGGTCGCAATCAAAACGAATTGAGCCTCCGAGCTGCGTGGTCACCTGCGCCAGGGCTCACTGATCAATCCTACGTTGATCCGCGCGCCCGCGTGTAGGATCGTGTGCTCGACATCCACTTCAAACGAAGGCGCTTCCCGTGCAGAAAGACCTCGCGCGCGATTTCGTCGGCTATGGCCGCAACCCTCCCGATCCGAAGTGGCCGGGCAATGCCCGCATCGCCGTCAACGTGGTCGCGAATTTCGAAGAGGGCGCCGAGATCAACGTGCTCGACGGCGACCCGTACTCGGAAACGACGCTGACCGACGCAGGCGGCGCCGATCAGGGCATGAAGGCGCGCGATTTGGCCGCGGAATCCATGTTCGAATATGGCGGACGGGCCGGATTCTGGCGTCTCTACAACATGTTTCGCCGCCGCAATCTACCGCTCACGATCTACGGCTGCGCGCTCTCGCTCGAGCGCAACGGCGAGGCCGCCGCCGCCATCCGTGAGGCCGGCTGGGACGTCTGCTCGCACGGCTATCGTTTCACCAAGCATTATGAGCTCTCGGAGGCGCAGGAGCGTGAGGAAATCCGCAAAGGCGTTGCCTCCATCACGGCGATGGTGGGAACGCGTCCGTTCGGCTGGTATTGCCGCTATTCGCCAAGCGTGAACACCCGCCGTCTGCTCGCTGAGGAGGGCGGGTTTCTCTACGACAGCAACTCCTATGCGGACGATCTGCCCTATTGGGTAAACGTCGGCGGCAAACCGCACCTCGTCGTGCCGCATACATTCAGCCACAACGACAACCGCTTCGCGCGGGGCTGGCTCAGCACGGCAGGCGACTTCTTCACCTATCTCAAGGATGCCTTCGATGTGCTTCGTCGCGAGGGCGAAACGCATCCCAAGTTCATGACGATCAGTCTGCACAACAGGCTGTCCGGGCATCCCGCTCGCTCGCAAGGCATCGAGCGCTTCATCGACCATGCGGCCGCCAGCGAAGGTGTGTGGTTTTGCAGCCGGCTGCAGGTGGCCAAGCACTGGCGCGAGCATCACAAGCCAGTTGCGATGTGAACAAGGCCGCGCGGGGATTGGCTTGATGCCGAAAGGGCCCCGATGGACTCGGAGCCAGCTGTGGCAAAGCATGTCCTCGATATCACGAGGCGGTTTTCGTCGTGACTATGCTTCACCGCAACCCTCTTGCCGTGGTCATTGCCGTAACGCCGTGCATGCCCGACCCGGCGATGCAGGGTGTGATGGCGTACAACTTTCTTGGCTCTTGTGCGCAACGGGCGCCTGCGATTGCGCCAAGGTCAGCGTGAACAATAGCCGCGATGGAAGCTCTCCCCTGCTCGGGCTCTCTCGCAGTGTCTAATCTCGGGTGCAGCAGCCCCTGTTATGCAGCTCGATCGACGATGAGCGCGACCGGTCCGCCGCCATCCGGCCCCTGATGCTCGGCGCCGCCGGAGACGTAGATCTCCGCATGCCCCACCAGAGCCGCGAGTGCCCCGCAGACGAAGGCGCGCGCGTGACGCGTGGCGGCAACATCGGAATCGTCGAGCATGGTATGGCGATGACCGCGCAGCTGCCCGTCGTGGCTGGCCTCGGCCTTGCCGAGGAGAGCAACGAGGCGCCTGCGCTGCGCCGGCGACAACTGCCCAGCCGCATCGAGATCGAGTCGCTTGAGCGCCGCACGCACGGGCTCCACGTCGATCGCATCTTCCATGACGGCATGATCGATTGCGAGCGGCCCGGACCACAATTCCGACATCCCCATCACCACGATTTCATGGTTGATGAGCTCTATGCCGGCCGACGCGCTGGCGCGGCTGGACCACAGCGACCAGTTTGCGCCGATATCGGTATCGGCGAGCACCGCCCGATCGATTTCGCCGAGCGCAACCGCCACCCCGAGGGCGCTCGCGGCGCGCGAGAGGTCCATCGACTTGAGCGTGTCCCGCGTCGCCACGGTGGCGCCGCGGCGATCCGCCTCGGCGACCCTTTGTGCGACCAAGAGCGGGCACTTCACCTGGACGAAGTGTACGCCGCTTGCATCATCGATGCCGGCGTCGCGCATGGCCGCGCGCACACCCGCGGCCGCTTGATCGACCTGGGCCAGCCGGCCGAGATACTCGAATGGCAGTGCCGGCGTATGGGCGCGGCCAATGGCAAGCGAAGGGCCGTTGCTGGCGTCGCCCGCAGCACGCTCGAACACCAACCAATGCGGCGCCATGCCGCCTTCCGTGCCCCCCGACATGACGAGGCAGATTTTTTCCGCCTCCGCGATCGGCAGATGGCGCTTGAACAGCAAGCTCAACGCGAGCGTCGCATGACCGCGAGAAAAGTCGTTGACCAGGCCGTTGCCTTCGGTTTTGGCGAGCACCGCGACGACGCCTTTGGGATTGATGCGTTGCGAGGCGATTGCCGCCTCGATCCCGCTCACGTCATCGGGCGCGGATGCGGAGATCCGGTGCACGAGCGCGCGGCGTGTCATGGGCGGCCGACCGGCATGGGAAGGATTATCCCATTGCAAATTCGTCTTTGCGATGGGCCCATCCTGTCACCCGGTTCTCGATGAAGGAGAAGATGACGTAGAGGGCGACGCCGAGCACCGCGAGGACCAAAAGGCCAGCGAATACCAGCGGCACGTCGAAGCTCGAGCTCGCGATCATCATTAGGTTGCCGATGCCGCGATTGGACGCGACCGTCTCGGCGATGACCGTGCCGACGAAGGCTTGCGTTACCGCGACCTTCAGCGAGGCGAAGAAGTACGGCATCGTGCGCGGCAATCCGACGTTCGACAGAATATCGAGCTTGCTCGCCTTCAAGGCGCGCATGACGTCCTCGAGCTCGGGCTCGGTGGTTCCGAGTCCAGTTGCGACATTCACGACGATGGGAAAGACGCACAGAATCATGGCGGTCAGCACGGCCGGGATGGTGCCGGCGCCGAACCAGAGAACGAAAATCGGGACAACCGCGACCTTCGGGATGCTCGAGAAGCCGACGAGCAGGGGATACGCCACATCGTAGGCAACCTTCGACGAGCCGATGAGCGCGCCGAGAAACACGCCGGCGATGATGCCGAGCGCGAAGCCCACCAAGGTGGTGTAGAGGGTCTGTATCGCATGCGGCCAGATCGCCGGCATGCGCTGCGCCAAGGTCACGACGATCTGGCTCGGGCGCGGCAGAACGATGTCCTTGACGTCGAACAGCAGGCAGAGCAGTTCCCAGGCGACGAAGAAGCCGACGATGAGCGCGGCCGAAGCAAAGCGCCGGCGCAGCTGCGGATTCACGGCGCTATCTCCTTGCCGGGGCGCATGATCAACTCGCGCAGGCGCTGGGTGAGAATCACGAATTCGGGATCGTAGGAGAGCGCGATGGTGCGCGGCCGCGGGAAGTGGACCACGCTCTCCTCTATAATGCGTCCGGGTCGTGCCTGCATCACGCAGATGCGGTTGGCGAGATATGCGGCCTCCTTGAGATCGTGCGTGACGAGGAGAACGGTCGGCCGCCGGGTCATCCACAGATCCTGCATGATCCCCCACAGCTCCTCGCGCGTGAATTGGTCGAGCGCGCCGAAAGGCTCATCGAGCATGAGCAGCTGCGGTTCGTGCACCAGCGCGCGGCACAGCGAGGCGCGTTGCAACATCCCGCCCGAGAGCTGCCAGGGATGTTTGTCCGCGAAACCCGCGAGTCCCACCTGCGCGAGCAGCGCATCGACGCGGTCGCGGAACTCGTTCCTGCGCTTCGCGCGGTAGTCCTGCCGGAATGGCGCGACGATTTTCAGGGGCAGCATCACGTTGTCGCGCAGCGTGAGCCACGGCAGCAGAGTGGGATTCTGGAAAGCCATGCCGATGCGGACGGGCTCGGCGGTGACTTCGCGCCCGGCGACGAAGACAAAGCCGCTCGACGCGTTGATGAGGCCCGTTACCAGCTTGAGGATGGTGGACTTGCCGCAACCCGAGGGGCCGACCAGCGCGATGAAATCACCCTTCTCGATGCGCAGATCGGTCGAGTCGAGTGCCCGAACCTCTTTGTCACCGCGGCCATAGGTGTGCGTCACATTCTGCAATTCCACGAAGGCGGAGACATGCGTGCGCGAGTCGGGAGCAAGCACGCGCCGCCTCACAACATCGCCCAGCCGCCATCGACCGGCAGGTCGACGCCGGTGATCTGGCGGGAGACATCGCTCGCTAGAAACAGGCAGGCGTTGGCGACGTCGACATCGGTGCTGATCCGTTGCAGCGCATAATCGGCGGCGTGGCGTTTGGCCGCCTCCTCGACGGTAATGCCGAGACGCGCCGCCATATCGGCGCAAACCCGCTCTCGGAAGCGCGGGCCGTCGACCATGCCCGGGGCCACATAATTGACGTTGATGTTGTAGGCGCCGACCTCGAGCGCGAAGCTCTTGGTGAGGCCGCGCAATCCCCACTTGGAAGCGGAATAGGCCATGCGCCCAGCCCGGCCGCGCATGCCGAAGGTGCCTCCAACATTGACGATCTTTCCATAGCGCTGCGCCATCATGGCCGGCAACACGGCGCGCATGGTGTGGAAGCAGCCGTTCATGTTCAGGCTGACGATATCCTCGAATTCCTCCGGCGTGGTTTGGGCGCCTGCCTTGCCGATCGGGCCCGAGCCGCCGGCGACGTTGACGAGAATGTCGATGCGCCCGTAGGCGCGCTTGGTCGCCTGCGCGGCCTGCTCGCATTGCGACGGATCGGTGACGTCGCAGGGAACGATAATTGCTTCGCGTCCCGCGGCCCTTGCTTGCGCTGCGACCGGTTCGATCGCCGCCGTGTCGCGGCCGAGTAAGGCCAACCGCGCCCCCTCCCGGCAAAGGCCGTGGTGATGGCGGCGCCCATCCCCTTGGCCGGGCCGGTAATCACCGCAACGCGGCCCGTGAGCATCAGGTCCATGCTCGCGTTATCCCTTGGACCGTTCCTCCCATTATTGTCTTGGCCGGTTGCTTTGGTCCATGACCGAGCGCGTCGGTTTCGGCTTGTCCTCAGAACAGTTTTTTCGGCAGGTCGTCCGTCGGCGGCAGAAAGGCTGGTGTGAAGATCTCGTCGACCGAGGGCGTGCGCGGCAACGCATTGGCATCGACGAGAATATCGATCGATTTTTTGAGGCGCGCCATATCCACATTGCCGAGCCCGATCCGCGCGATCTCGGGATGGTTCATCTCGTCCTTGAGCGTTGCCTCGAAGCGCTCGCGCTCCACGCCAACTTTGATCAGCGCCTCGCGTTTGGCAACCGCGGCAACCGACGCATCGAGATCCTTGAGCGAGTCGAGAAGTCCACGATTGATGGCGCGCACCAGGCCGCGCACGGCTTCTGGCTTCTCCTTCACGAGCTTCTTCGAGACGATGATGCCGTTGGAATAGAGGTCCATGCCGTAGTCGCCGTAGTTGATATAGCGCAGTTGCTTGTCCTCAACGCCCATAAGCTTGGCCGAGAAGCGGATGGTGTTCACGTAGCCAAAGACGCCGTCGACCTGCCCCTGCATCAACATCTGCTCGCGTAGGTTCGGTTGCATATTGGTGAGATTGACCTTGCTGCAGTCGATCTTGGCGATCTTGCACAAGGCCGGAAACAGTTTCAGGGCACCGTCGTTGGCCGCGCCGCCGAGCGTCTTGCCCTCGAAATCCTTCGGCGACTTGATCGGGCTGTCGGCCCTGACCGCCACCGTGAACGGAGGCTGGTTGAACAGGACATAGACCGCGATCGGCGCGTCTTCGGGCTTTTTTGCCGCGAGTTCGATCAGCGCATTGATGTCGCCGAAGCCGGCGTCATACGTGCCATTCGCCACCAGTGGCACTGCGGCGCCCGAGCCGTTGCCCTGGTCGAGTGTGACTTTGAGCCCCTCGGCTTTGTAGTAGCCGCGGTCTTCCGCCAGGAAAAACATTCCCTGCGGGCCCTGGTACTTCCAGTTCAGCACGAGCTTGATTTTGGTCTGTGCGACGGCCGGGCTCGCAAGTCCGAGTGGAGCGGCGAGGACGAGGATGCCGAGCAGGGCGGCAAAGATGGATCTGGGACTGAAAGTCATTGGCGCACTCCTTATTGTGGGGTTGGAAGCGGCGCCGGATCCGGCTGTCCGATCAGCGAAAGAACGGCGCCGCGTTGCGCTGTGACGCCGTGAAGCTCGCGCACGATCCTCTGCTTCTTTCTTGGGCGGAAGCTCAAAATTTGATCAGTGCGGATTTGATCCATAGGTCGACCGGGACCGCCGGGAGCGCCGCGCGCATCCCGGCCCAACCGTGCAAGCCCCGTGCCTCTTTGCGAAGATGGATGGATAGCCGGGTCAGCCCGGCAATGACGGAGGAGGAATCAGTGCCACGCGCCGTTGATATTAGCCGCGCGCAGCTTCCCGTGTGACCGCCGCCAAACTCTGCTCGCTGTTCTTGGGCTGTGACGGCGGCATGCGCTGAATTCGACGGACTGATTGCCCCCAGCCTTTGCTCTCGCCAACTAGCCGTCGATCTTTCATGATGAACCGGCCGCGTACCAAAGTATGAACCGGTATGCCGGTGACTTTCATGCCTTCGAAGGGCGTGATCTTGCTGCGCGACTGGAAGTGATCTGCCGCGATCGTCTCTTCGCGATTGAGATCGACGAGCGTAATGTCGGCATCCGAGCCGGGCACGAGCGCGCCTTTGGCCGGATAGAGGCCGTATGCCTTGGCAGGGTTCGTCGACGTCAGACGCACATAATCGGTGAGCGACAGCCGCCCTGCGTGAACTTGGGTCAGCATCAGCGGCATCTGCGTCTCCACGCCGGGAAATCCGCAATCAACGGTCCAGATGTCGTTGCGCAATTTCTCAGCCGGCGTGTGCGGAGCATGATCGGTCGCGATCATGTCGATCGTGCCGTCACGCAAGCCCTGCCAAAGACCATCCCGGTGGTGCCTTTCGCGAACCGGCGGGTTTACACGGATGACCGAGCGATGGTCGGCATAGGCGCGCTCGTCGAACAGCAGATAGTGCGGGCAAGTCTCGCCGGTGACGTCGACTCCGCGCGCCTTTGCATCGCGAAGGGGACGAAGCTCATCGGCCGAGGATATATGCAGAATGTGGATGCGGGCCCCCGTCCACTCTGCAAGGATGGCTGCGCGCGAGACGGCCTCGATGGCCACAATGGCAGGCCGTGACGCCAAATGGGCTAGCGGATCGGTGCGTCCAGCGGCCTGCAGCCTCTTTTCTCTGCGCGCCATGATCGAGGCCGTCTCCGCGTGAAGCGCAATTCGCAGGCCATGCCGGGCGACGATCTCGAAACCCTCGAGCATGGCGCCGGTCGACGGCGACGGTAGATTACCGAAGGTGTTGCCCATGAAGCATTTGAATCCGGCAACGCCTCCCTCGATCAGCGCCTCCAACTGATCGATGTTGTCCTCCGCAAGCAGCCCGTAGAGGCCGTAATCGACGTGCGCTTTTTTTGCGACCTCCTGTTTCAGCGCAAGCGTCTCGGGCGTCGCGGTTGGCGGATCCACATTCGGCATCTCGAATACGGTCGTGACTCCGCCCATCGCGGCTGCGGCGGTGCCGGTTTGCCAGTCCTCCTTGTGCGTGTAACCGGGCTCGCGGAAGTGCACATGGACGTCTATCGCTCCTGGCAGGAGATGAAGACCGGTGGCGTCGAACGTTTCCCGCGCGCTCGGCATCGCACGCTGCTCGCCGATCGCCAGTATGCTGCCGTCTTTGATCGCGACCGCCCCAGCGAATGAAGCCTCATCGGTCACGATGGTGGCGCCCGAGATTACGAGATCGGCAATGGTTGGATTTGTCATTTTCACGCACTAATGGATCGGAAGGCTGCGGGGCGCGGTATCGCCCCGCCGTACCCATGCTTTTAACCGAGAGACAAAGGCAATGACAGGCAGGAATGGCCATCACCTCGATACGATTCTCGAGCACATTGGGCGCGATCCGGTCAGAAATTCGGCATCGTCAATCCGCCGGAGTATCACGCGTCGACGGTGATCTTTCACACGCTCAAGACCTTGCTCGAGACGCGTGCCGACCGCGCCAGCGGCGCGCTCGAAGGCATCACCTATGGCCGCGCGGAACCCCCGACGACTCGCGCATTCGAAGAAGCGATCACCGAAATCGAAGGTGGATACACATGGTATTAACTGATCTTAAGAGCAGTGACTTCGCAATCTCCGGCGCCCCGGCCCAGTTTCCATAATCCCTCATTCTGCATCTCGCCCATATCGCTTGACATAATTTTGTTGCACCTCCCAAAGGCTGGGCCACTGCAACTCTGTCCACCTGAATGTAATAGCTCATTTGGATGCGCTACGTGCTGATTTACGCTTTGGACCAGGCAACCACGTGGATCCGCACGCCGAACCAGTCTCACGCGAGTTCGAACCGAGTCTCTTTGATTGAAACGCGGATATCGAAAATTCGCGACCAGAGACTCGCGCAAGAATTTGGCGTGACGCCGCCCGAGATCGAGGAAAAATCGTCGTCAGACTCGCGACCGCCGGCCACCGCGGTCTCGATCGCAAGCGCGAATAATAGCAACGACCACGCCGCAATCCCGGGTGAGCCCGGAGCGAAATTTCAGTCCCCATAGCCCGCCGGGTGACCAAGCGCGTCAGCGACCGGCTGTTTGCGCAGTAATTTCGCGTTGTGGGGAAATCAGGGCGTTGAAATAGCTAGTCGTGCTACCTTAAACTTTGAGAGTTGGCTCAACTAAAAGGGGCGGCCCGCCGCGACCGGTGAGCCAGTCGCCCGCCGCTTCGGCCGAGGGCCTCGAACCGACGGCAGGCCTTGGGCCGAGTACAAGGTAAAGGGTAATTTCGGATGCTTTCGTCCAGGACGATTCAGGTCTGCGTGGCGACCCTGACTCTCGGGCTCGCGGCGGGATCAGCACTGGCTGGGGGAACCCTGCGGATTGCGATGACCGCGTCCGACGTGCCGACCACGACCGGCGCGCCGGATAACGGCTATGAGGGCGTGCGTTTCCTAGGCTACCCTGTCTCGTGTTGCGCCAGCGTGCGGAGCCGATCGAATTCGTCAGGATGCTGCCGAATCTCCGATTGGTAGCGGCGCCGGAATTCCTGCCAACGCGCGGGATCATGCCCGAACCACTTGCGCAATCCGGTGCTGGGCGCGATGTCCTTCATCCATTCATCGATGGCGGCATCGGCCTTTTTCACTCCGCGCGGCCATAGCCGGT
>Ga0126369_10002947_pt1 | contig 12227 bp, 11 predicted proteins | sample PanSoiMetaPlot_1_FD_109646 | JGI IMG/M metagenome (GOLD analysis project Ga0126369, IMG submission 109646) | Tropical forest soil microbial communities from Panama - MetaG Plot_1 | ecosystem: Environmental > Terrestrial > Soil > Tropical forest > Bulk soil | place: Panama | collected 2016-02-17 | reverse complement strand
TCGTCGCTGCCCTTCAGGAGTTCGGGAGCTCTGCGCCAGCTGATTTCCCCGCCGCCGAACAGATCCGCTTTCGAGCGCGCCATCTTGAACAGCCGCAGCGGCTTGAAGGTCGCCTTGACGCCGAAAATCTCGGGGTCCGGCTTGAAGCGCACGCGCGTGCCGCGCCGGTTGTTGACCTTGCCAAGGTCCTCGAGCTTGCCCTTGGGATGGCCGCGCTCGAACGCCATGCGATAAAGCTTCTGCCCCCGCGCGACCTCGACCTCGAGGCGCGACGACAGCGCGTTGACGACGGACACGCCGACGCCATGCAGGCCGCCCGATGTCTCGTAGACCTTGGAGTCGAATTTGCCGCCCGAGTGCAGCGTGCACATGATGACTTCGAGCGCCGACTTCTTCGGAAATTTCGGATGCGGATCGATCGGAATGCCTCGGCCGTTGTCGGTGACGGTCAGATAGCCATCGGCGCCGAGCTCGACCTCGATGAAGGACGCGTGGCCGGCAAGCGCCTCGTCCATCGAGTTGTCGATGACCTCGGCAAAGAGGTGGTGCAGCGCCTTCTCGTCGGTGCCGCCGATATACATGCCCGGACGCCGGCGGACGGGCTCCAGGCCTTCCAGCACTTCGATGTCGCGGGCGGTATAGGCGGCATCCGCGCCGGAGCCCCGCGCGGCGACTTTCAGGGCCGCCCGGCGTTTGGGCTCGGCGGCGGCAAACAGGTCGCTGGTTTTGCTTTTTGCAGCAGATTTCAGTGGTTTAGGCATGTTTTTTCATGTGTTGCGCGCGACACCTGCGGCCGCGAATCAGTTGCTCTGACTATGCCACGGATAGGCCTAAAAATGTGACGCCTTGGCTGCCTTAAGGCTGGCTCGTTCGGAACACGACCACGGCAAACAACGCCACCGCCGCCAGCACGATCAGCGAGCCAAGGATGGGAGCGATGGCCGTCTTGTCTCCGTAGATCGTGACGATCGCAATGCCGATCGGAAAGACGATCGCGCCAGTGATATGGAGCCAGCCCTGCACTTTCGCCAGACTGCTTGTGCCGGCCGCGGGAACGAGGCGGTAATACAGTCCGAACAGGAACAGCATCACGCCGCCGACCAGATTGAGGTGCGCGTGCGCCGGTGCAAGCGCAAAATCCTGTCGAATGCCCATCTCGATCCCCCAAAGCAGTCCAACCAGGAGGAGCACCACGCTCACGCGTATCATCAACGAGCCGATCATTTGAGATTTCCTTATGTTTGTGGAATTGCGCGCCGCGAGTTGGTCCGACTCCAACATTCGCCTCCTGTTGTCCTGGCACTTTCGCGAATGTTCGAATCGAGGACCACCAGCAAATACAGGATTCTGGAGAGCTCTGGATTTGATGCTCGCAAATTCAAGGTTGGGGCAGCAGTGGGGGAAGCGTCGAATCCGGCCCACATGCGGAGACCCGTTCACGCCTCTTATCCACGTTTGTGACTTGAAGTCACGCAACGGGCTGGCTTACCTGTTTTCAGGCGATATGACCGCAACGAGGTTCATGGCCTGAATAGCAGGGGCGGGAAGGACTTCTCCGGACAATGGAAGATTTTGCGCACGCGCTGGCCGACTTCGTGCGCGACCATCAGGCTTGGGCAGCCCCGATCGTTCTGGTGCTGGCCTTCGGTGAATCGCTCGCCTTCATTTCACTGTTGATTCCCGCCTGGGGCGCGCTGGTTGCGATCGGCGCGCTGATTGGCGCGAGTGGCATCAGCTTCTGGCCGGTCTGGATCGCCGGCGGCCTCGGGGCCGCGCTCGGCGATTGGGTTTCCTACTGGTTTGGCTACAAATTCAAGGAACAGGTCGCGCAGATGTGGCCGCTTTCGCGCTATCCGGACATCCTTCCGCGTGGTGAGGCATTTGTGCGGCGCTGGGGCGTGCCCAGCATCTTCATCGGCCGCTTCTTCGGACCGCTGCGGGCTTCGGTGCCGCTCGTGGCCGGCATTTTCGAGATGCCTTACCTGCAATTCCAGGTCGCCAATTTCGTCTCCGCGCTGGTGTGGGCGGCAGCCCTGCTCCTGTTTGGTGACGTCATTGCCCAGATCATGGAATGGATCTGGCGGGCGGTCTGACCGTGCGCGCTTTTCGCGGCGAACACCTTTGCGAATGCTGGAATCAAAAGGACCGCTGGCAAACACAAGATTTTAGTGGAGCTTTGGATTTGACGTTTCCGCTTTGCGAGATAGCAACCTGCGGGGGTGCGAACGTCAAATCCGCTTCACGATCGGGGAATACTCCTCGGCTGCAGGGGTTAACCGGTCAGCGCGCCTTACGCCCTTGGCGGTCGCACAAATGCGCAAATATTTGCTAAAAGCACTCGGCAACAGAGGCGGGACAGCCGCTCGCCAACTTCTCATAGGGAGAGAGCACCATGAACCTATCGCGACGTGACACACTTTTGGGAACGGCCGCGCTTGCGGCTGTACCGCTGATGACATCCACACAAGTAAAGGCCGCTGTGCCCGTGGCCGACAAGCAGGCGCCGAGCTACTATCGCTACAAGGTCGGCGATGCTGTCGTCACCGTCGTCTCCGACGGCAAGAACGTGTTCCCGTTGACGGATGCCTTCATCACCAACGCCAAGAAGGACGAGGTCGCCGCCGAGCTCGAGAAGGCGTTCATGCCCGCGGGCATGATGGCGATCTATTTCGCCCCGCTGGTGATCCAGACCGGCGGCAAGCTCGTCGTGATCGACACCGGCAACGGCGCGCTCGCCAAAACCAACAGCAAGGGCAACAACGGCCTGTTCCACGACAACCTGGCCGCGGCCGGCTTCGACGCCAAGGCGGTCGACATGGTCGTGATCTCGCATTTCCACGGCGATCACGTGAACGGCCTGCTCACCGCCGACGGCACGCCGGCCTTCCCGAACGCCGAGGTGCTGGTGCCCGCCACCGAGTGGAAGTTCTGGATGGATGACGGCGAGATGAGCCGCGCCAAGGGCGACCGCATGGTCGGCTTGTTCAAGAACAACCGCAACATCTTCGAGAAGGGCCTGAACAAGAAGGTCACGCCCTACGAGTGGAACAAGGAGCTTGCGCCGGGCCTGACCTCGGTCGAGACCGTGGGCCACACGCCGGGCCACACCTCCTATGTGCTGGCCTCCGGTTCGGGCAAGGTGTTCATCCAGTCCGACGTCACCAACAACCCGAATCCGTTCGCGACGCATCCGGAGTGGCATGCCTTCTTCGATCAGGATGCCGATGTGGCGGAGAAAACCCGCCGCCGGGTCTACGACATGGTGGTCGCCGAGAAGCTGCAGGTGCAGGGCTTCCACTATCCCTTCCCTGGCCTCGGCAATGTCGTGAAGGATGGCGCCGGCTATCGCGTCATTCCGGCGGCGTGGAATTCGAGCATGTGAGGGGCGCGACCGCGGAACTCCTTGACGCCGGGCGGGCGCGGCCTTATAGCCGCGCCCCATGATGACCTCTGCGACCATCCTGACTGCCGCTCGCCGCCGCCGCGCCTTCGCGGTATGGGTGGTCGTCTGCATCTGAGACCATCGCCCCTGCCGCCGGATATTCCCGCGGCATCTTCCCTCCCGAGATCACGCGGTCGTCCGGCGGCTCCTTTGTCAAGCAGGAGCCTTAAGATGTACACGCTGCCCACCTTCAAGTCCGACCGCGCCGCAAGCGCCCCATTTGCGCAAGCGCGGGGCAATGCCCTCGCATCGCTCGCCGACGGCAGGGCACGCTGGCTGCTGGTGATCGACGGCGCCGATGCCTATGTCTCGGCGGACTGGTATCTCTCGCCCGATCACGCGCCGAGCTGGCTCCATCGGGCTGTGCCCGGTACGGTCGAACGGATGCCGGAGCGTCCGATGCGGCAGCTATTTGAGAATGAGCTCGAGAGGAGCGCGCCATGACCTTGACCGAGACCCACAAGACCGCGGCTGCCACGACAAAGCCGGCGGTCTTCGTTGATGGCGCATCCGGAACGACCGGGCTCCAGATCGGCGAGCGGCTTCAGCGGCAAAATGGCGTCGTGGTGAAGGCCATCGCCGAGGACAGGCGGAAGGATCCAGGCGCAAAACGCGCGCTGATGGAGGAGGTGGATCTGGTGATCCTCTGCCTGCCGGATGCGGCCGCCAAGGAAACCGTCGCGATCATCGACGGCATGGGCAATGCGGCGCCCCGTGTTCTCGACGCGTCCACGGCGTTTCGGGTCGCGCCCGACTGGACCTACGGCTTCCCCGAGCTTGCGCCCGGCCAGGCCGACCAGATCCGGCTGGCGCGAAAGGTTTCAAATCCCGGCTGCTATCCGACCGGTGGGATCGCGCTGCTGCGGCCGCTTGTCGATGCCGGCCTGATTCCAGAGGACTATCCGGTCACCATCAACGCGGTCAGCGGCTACTCCGGCGGCGGCAAGTCGATGATCGCGGATTTCGAGGGCGGGACCGGGCCGGCCTTCGAACTCTATGGTCTCGGCTTCGAGCACAAGCACCTGCCGGAGATGCAGCTCTATTCCCGGCTCACGCGGCGGCCAATTTTCATTCCGTCAGTCGGCAACTTCCGGCAGGGCATGCTGGTCTCGGTGCCGCTGCAACTCGATACGCTTCCGGGCAAGCCGAAGGGCTCCGATCTCCACGCCGCGCTTGCCAAGCGCTATGCCGGGGGCAGCCATGTCGCGGTCATGCCGATGGAGAATGCAGCGACGAAGCTGGAGCCCGAGGCGCTGAACGAGACCAACAAGCTCGAGCTCCATGTCTTTGCCAGCGACAAATACCGGCAGGCGGTTCTCGTGGCGCGGCTCGACAATCTCGGCAAGGGTGCATCCGGAGCCGCGGTGCAGAACATGCGGCTGATGCTGGGGCTTCCCGAGGCATAGTGGGCGCCGTGGACGACGACACGCTGCAGTTCTATCGGCGCAACGCCGAAGCCTATGCCGGCTGGGCAAAAGCGCCGTCCAAGCGGTTGAAGGAATTTCTTGCATTGCTGCCGCAGGGAGGCTCGATCCTGGAGCTCGGTTGCGGCGCCGGCAATCATGCGGCGGAAATGCTGGCCGCAGGCTTCCGCCTGCGCGCCACCGACGGTTCGCCGGAGATGGCTGCGATTGCCTCGCGCCGTCTCAGCCATCTCGTCGACACCATGAGCTTCGACGAACTCGACGAGCACGACGTCTATGATGGTGTCTGGGCCAGCGCCTGCCTTCTGCATGTGCCGCGTGATGAGCTTGCTGGCATTCTCGGCCGCGTCCGCCGCGCGCTGAAGCAAGACGGCGTGTTCTACGCCAGCTACAAGATCGGCCACGGCGACGGCGGCCGCGACAGCCTCGGCCGCTACTACAACTATCCCTCGCCCGAATGGCTTCAGTCCGCCTATGCTGAGTCAGGCGCGTGGCATCAGCTCAAGGCTGACACCAGCGAGATCAAGAGTTTTGACGAGGCGCCGGCGACCATGCTGCACGTCGTGGTCGTGCGCAAAGACTAGTCAAATCCCAAATGAAATCGCGGCGTAACGGTTCGAAAATCTCCGGCGAACAGGCCGAAGAAGGTGAACATGACTGCCCGCGCGCTCGCACCAATCCCGACGCGATAAACCGCCGACTGATCCTGCTTCTCGGCTTACAGCACCTTGAAGATCGCCAGCGCCAGCACTGCCTGCGCGAGGAAGCCGACCGTGAAGGCAAGCGTGCGGAACACCGGCAAGCCAAGCGTGTAGACCACGAGGTGCGCGACGCGCGCCCAGAAATAGATGGCGCAGGCGTAGACCGTCCACTTGGTCGAGTAGTCGATCTGCGCGAGGATCAGCACCAGCGGCGCGAACACGACGAGGTTCTCGACCGCGTTGTCATGCGCGAACATCAATCGCGTCGCCCAGGCCGCATGCGGCTTGGAGCCCGGCGCCGGATTGGCCATGGCGCCGCCGAGGCCGCGAACCGTCACGCGATTGAGGATGTAGGGGACCCACAACAAGCCCGTCAAAATCACCGTCCAGGTCAGCCAGAACAGCTCGGGCGTCATATTTCCGGGTATCATTGTGTCCCCCTTGCTTGATTCAAAAACCGTTTTGCGACTTATACCCGACTACGTGGCGTTGCGCTACGCGCGGACCTTCACATAGCTGCCAGGAGCATCCTCGATTGGCGGTAGCGTATCGCCGCCGACGTTGCGCGCCGGCACTTCTTCCTCGTCGATTTTGCCGAGCCATTCGCGCCAGTTCGGCCACCACGATCCCTTGTGCTCCTCGGCGCCCTTGATCCAGTCGGCGAGCTTCACGTCACGGATGTTGTCGTTGGTCCAGTATTGGTACTTGTTTGTCGAGGGCGGATTGACCACGCCGGCGATGTGGCCCGATCCGGACAGCACATATTTCACCTCCCCGCCGAAGAACTGCGAGCCGTAGAGCACGGACTCGGCCGGCGCGATGTGATCCTCGCGGGTGGCGAGGTTGTAGATGGGGATCTTCACCTTGGAGAGGTCGAGCAGGGTGTTGTCCAAAACCATGCTGCCGGTGGACAGGCGGTTCTCCAGATAGCAGTTACGCAGGTAATAGGAATGGTTCGCCGCCGGCATGCGCGTGGCGTCGGAGTTCCAGTGCAACAGGTCGAACGCCGCAGGCGGCTGTCCCTTCAGGTAGTTGCTGACGACGTAAGACCAGATCAGGTCGTTGGAGCGCAGCATGTTGAAGGCCATCGCCATCTTGCTGCCCTCCAGCACGCCGGATTCCTGCATGTCGCGTTCGAGCGCCGATATCTGGCCCTCGTCGACAAACACCAGCAGGTCGCCGGCTTGGGTGAAGTCGACCTGGGCGGCGAGGAAGGTCGCCGAGGTGACGCGCACGCGGCGCTTGTCGGCCAGCCAGGCAAGCGTAGTCGCCAGCAGCGTGCCGCCCACGCAATAGCCGACGGTGTGCACTTTCATCTCGCCGGTCGCGCGCTCGATGACGTCCAACGCCGCGAGCGGGCCTTCCTTCATGTAGTCGTCCCAGGTCTTGGCCCCGAGCTTCTTGTCGGGATTGACCCAGGAGATCACGAACACGGTGATGCCTTGGTCGACACACCATTTGATGAAGGACTTTTCGGGCTTCAGATCGAGGATATAGAACTTGTTGATCCATGGCGGCACGATCAGGAGCGGGGTGCGCAGCACGCTCGGAGTCGTGGGCTCATACTGGATCAGTTGCATCAGATCGTTCTGGTAGATCACCTTGCCCGGCGTCGTCGCCATGTTGACGCCAACGGCGAGATTGGTCGGATCGGACTGCCGGATCCGCAGCGTGCCGTTGCCGGCCTCGATATCCTCCGCCAGCATGGTCATGCCGCGAACGAGGTTGTCGCCGGAGGAGGCCACCGTCTCACGCAGCACTTCCGGGTTGGTCAGCACGAAGTTCGACGGCGCAAGCGCGTTGGTGATCTGGTGGACGTAGAACTCCGCCTTCTTGCGGGTGTGCGGATCGAGGCCCTCGGCATTGCGCACGAGGTCCTGCGCCCATTGCGTGGTGAGGAGATAGGCCTGCATCATGAAATCGAAGAACTGGTTCTGCTTCCACTCCGGATCGGCGAAGCGCTTGTCGCGCGGCGAAGGCGTGATCGCCGGTATCGCATCCTCGCCCGCGAGCCGCCGCATCGCCGAGCCCCAGAGATCGAGATAGCCTCTGGCCATCCGGGTCTGCAGGTCGGAGGCGCGCTCGGTGTCGGACAGCCAATACTCGGCGACGCTGGTGAGCGTCTTGATCACCTCGCCGAGTTCCTCCGACGACTTGTCTTTCAATTCGCCGCTTTCGCGCGGCTTGAGATAGGCGGCAAGCGCGCGGCCGCCGCTCTCCATCGCGCGCGCGATGTTCATTGCGAACGCTTCGCTGTCGAATTTTTTCTCCGGTGTTGTCTCGATCGGGACGTCGGGCATGGTCAACCACTAACGCTTCATTTCGCATTCGTCACCGCGCGCGATCACCTTCGCGTTAACGCTGCGCCGGCGAAGTATTGCAGTGCGACAAACACCTTGGTTCTGTCATATTCCAGCCCCAGCGGTGCAATTTGCTGTTTGGGTATTAAGCGTTTCGGGCGACAATAGCTCCCGCCGAAATGGGGACATCTGAAGCGGTATGTCGGTGGGTCGGCAGAAGCGCATGATGATAGTTTGGGGCGCGCTCTTGGCGTGCGCACTTGGGCTCGCCGGTTGTTCCACCTCGATCGCCGATCTGCCGATCATCGGCACGCCTGCCGATGCGCCGCCGCGGCCGAAGGAGCAGGGCAGCTACCTCCCGGTCAACGAGCTGCCACCGGAGCGCGACGAAACCGCGATGGACCAGGCGACGCGCGACAAGATCAAGGCCGAATTGGCTGCCGCCCGCGAGCGGCAGGCTGCGGCCGCCGCCGCCAAAGCCAGCGCCGCGCCGAAGTAAGGTAAGCGCTGGCGGCGCGGGTCGTCCGTGGTAAAAGAACCGACCCAACCGTCAGGGCAACGCAAGGGATGTTCGCGAAGTTCCTGCTAAATAGTTGATCTAGCTTGGCTTCAGGACAGTTCCGCGTTTCGCGTCAGGAGAGGATCGGCGAATCCGCCCCCGACCGGTTGCCGGAGCGAGGACCATGGACGATTTTTACCGCATCCGACGACTGCCGCCTTATGTGTTCGAGAAGGTCAATCAGGCCAAGGCGGCGGCGCGGAATGCCGGCGCAGATATCATCGACCTCGGCATGGGCAATCCGGACCTGCCGGCGCCGCCGCATGTCATCGAGAAGCTGAAGGAGACCCTCGGCAAGCCGCGCACCGATCGCTATTCCGCCTCGCGCGGCATTCCCGGATTGCGCAAGGCCCAGGCCGCCTATTATGCGCGGCGCTTTGGCGTGAAGTTGAACCCGGAGACGCAGATTGTCGCGACGCTGGGCTCGAAAGAGGGTTTTGCCAATGTCGCGCAGGCGATCACCGCGCCGGGCGACGTGATCCTTTGTCCCAACCCGTCGTATCCGATCCACGCTTTCGGCTTCCTGATGGCGGGCGGTGTGATCCGCTCGGTGCCGTCGGAACCGACGCCGCAGTTCTTCGAAGCGGTGGAGCGCGCGATCATTCACTCGATCCCGAAGCCGATTGGGCTCGTGGTCTGCTACCCGTCGAATCCGACAGCCTATGTGGCAAGCCTCGATTTCTACCGCGACCTCGTTGCTTTCGCGAAGCGGCACGAGATCTTCATCCTCTCCGACCTCGCTTACGCCGAGGTTTATTTCGACGACAAGAATCCTCCACCCTCGGTGCTGCAGGTTCCCGGCGCGATCGACGTCACCGTGGAGTTCACCTCGATGTCGAAGACATTCTCGATGGCGGGCTGGCGCATGGGGTTTGCCGTGGGCAACGAGCGCATCATCGCAGCCCTGTCGCGCGTGAAATCCTACCTCGATTACGGCGCCTTCACCCCGGTCCAGGTCGCGGCGACGGCGGCGCTGAACGGGCCGGAGGACTGCATCCGGGAGATGCGCGAGACATACCGCAAGCGCCGCGATGCGCTCGTGGAATCGTTCGGCCGGGCCGGGTGGGAGATTCCGCCTCCCGAAGCCTCGATGTTCGCCTGGGCGCCGCTGCCAAAGGCTTTCGAGGGACTGGGCAGCATGCAATTCGCGACCCTGATGGTGGAGAAATCGGGCGTGGTGGTTTCGCCGGGTGTGGCCTTCGGCGAGCACGGCGAGGGATATGTCCGCATCGCCATGGTGGAAAACGAGCAGCGTATCCGCCAGGCCGCCCGCGGCGTGCGCCGCTTCCTTGAAAGCGGCCTCGAAACGTTGCACAACGTGGTTCCTCTCGCCAACCGGCGGTAATTCTTCCGCGAGTTCTCTTCGATGGTTGCCCCCCTCAAAGTGGGTATTGCGGGGCTCGGCACCGTGGGTGCCGAGGTCGTCCGCCTGATCGGGAACGAAAGTCGCGCGCTGTCGGCGCGCTGCGGCCGCAGCGTGCGCGTGGTCGCGGTCACCGCACGCTCCAGGGCCAAGAAACGCGACGTCGATCTGCATGGCATCGAGTGGGCCAAAAATCCGCTGGCACTCGCGGAGGATCCGAACGTCGACTGCTTCGTGGAATTGATGGGAGGTGCCGGAGATCCCGCCTTCTCGGCGATCGAGGCGGCGCTGAGGTCGGGTAAATCGGTGGTGACCGCCAACAAGGCGCTGATCGCGCGGCACGGGCTTCGGCTTGCGCATGCTGCGGAAAAGCACGGCGGGTCGTTGAATTTCGAGGCCGCGGTGGGCGCGGCGATCCCCGTCATCAAGACATTGCGCGAGGGTTTGGCCGGCACCGGCATCAGTCGCGTCTACGGCATTCTCAACGGCACCTGCAACTACATCCTGACGCGGATGGAGCAGGAGGGCCTGTCGTTCGCCGAATGCCTGAAGGACGCCCAGCGGCTCGGCTATGCCGAAGCTAATCCGTCCTTCGACGTCGACGGTCACGATACCGCGCAGAAACTGGCGATCCTTGCGAGCCTTGCCTTCGGCACCAAAGTCGCCCAGAGCGCGGTCTATGTCGAAGGCATTTCCTCGATTACGCCGGAAGATCTGCGCGCGGCCGAAGAGCTCGGTTATCGCGTCAAGCTGCTCGGCGTGGCCGTACGGACCGCCAAGGGCATCGAGCAGCGGGTGCACCCGACCATGGTGCCGAAGTCATCCTCGATCGCGCAGGTGATGGGCGTCACCAATGCGGTGACCATCGACGGCGAGGGCATTCCGCCGATCACGCTGGTCGGCCCGGGCGCCGGCGGTGCGGCAACCGCGTCTGCCGTGGTCGCCGACATCGCCGACATCGCGCGCGGCGTTCGCGTTAATCCGTTCGGTCGGCCGGTCGAGCGGCTGCGCGCGACCTCGAAGGCGCCGATGGAGCGCCACGAAGGCGGCTACTATATCCGCCTGATGGCGCGCGACCTTGCGGGCACGGCCGCAACGATCGCGACCCGTCTTGCCGAGCAGAAGATATCGATCGAATCGATCGTGCAGCGTCACCCCAACGGGGCCGATGCCGCCGGAAATGCCTCGCGGGTTCCGGTCATCCTGATCACCTATGCCACCCACGAGGACGCGGTGTACCGTGCGCTCGAAGCCGTGCAACGCGACAAGGTGATCAGCGGGCGGCCGCAGGTGATACGGATCGAGAAAAACTGACGTGCGCGAGAACGGATCGCGCGTTACGGGATTGTTGGTGGGCTAGTGCGGCGGATTTGACATTCGCCTCAGTGTTTCGGGGAGTTCTCTTGGCGAATGTCAAATCCAAAGCCGCACTAGAATCCTGAATTTACTAGTGTCCCTTTGGTTCTGACATTCGTAAGCGAGCTTGCCGCAACACAATACGAATGTCAGAACCGGGACACTAGGCCGCCCGCCACGAGGGTTTGAGGGAGTGCGTCGATGTCGAGCCAGATTTCCGTTCCGCAACAGCTATTGCTGGAGCGCATTCTCACCCTTGAAATCGTGCGAGTCACCGAGCGCGCCGCGGTGTCGGCGGCGCGGCTGCGCGGACATGGCAATGAGAAGCAGGCCGACCAGGCCGCCGTCGACGCCATGCGCCGCGAGCTCAACAAGCTGCCGATCGAAGGCACGGTCGTGATCGGCGAGGGCGAGCGCGACGAGGCGCCGATGCTGTTCATCGGCGAGAAGGTCGGGCTCAAGGCGGGACCGTTGGTCGATATCGCCGTCGACCCGCTCGAAGGCACCACGCTGTGCGCCAAGAATATGCCCGGCGCGATCGCGACCATGGCAATGGCCGACGCCGGCACGCTGCTGCATGCACCCGACGTCTACATGCAGAAGATCGCGGTCGGTCCGGGCTACAAGAAGGGCGTGGTTGAGCTCGACGCCTCGCCCGCCGACAATGTCCGCCGCCTTGCGAAGGCCAAGGGCGTCGAGCCCGCGGCGATCACGGTCCTGGTGCTGGATCGTCCGCGCCATGCCGACATCATCCAGGGCGTACGCTCGACGGGCGCAGCGGTGCGTCTCATCACCGATGGCGACGTCGCCGGTGTCATTCACTGCGCGAGCCCCGATGAGACCGGCGTCGACATGTATATCGGCACCGGCGGCGCGCCGGAGGGCGTGCTCGCGGCGGTGGCGCTGCGCTGCATCGGCGGCCAGATGGAGTGCCGGCTGATCCTCGACACCGAGGACAAGCGCGAACGCGCCCACAAGATGGGCATTCACGATCCCCGCAAGGTCTACGGCATCGAAGACATGGCCAAGGGCGACTGCCTGTTCGCGGCGACCGGCGTCACCACGGGTTCGCTGCTCGCGGG
>Ga0126369_10002943_pt1 | contig 12233 bp, 11 predicted proteins | sample PanSoiMetaPlot_1_FD_109646 | JGI IMG/M metagenome (GOLD analysis project Ga0126369, IMG submission 109646) | Tropical forest soil microbial communities from Panama - MetaG Plot_1 | ecosystem: Environmental > Terrestrial > Soil > Tropical forest > Bulk soil | place: Panama | collected 2016-02-17 | reverse complement strand
TCGTCCGGCCGCGGCTCAGTGGGGCAGAACTGGTGGGGTTCGTAATGCCGACGGCTGCGGCCACGGCCCTGGCGCGTGTAAACCACAAACGCCCCGCTCGGCGACAATACCGGGTCGACATCCATTTCCGACGCGGTCAGCTTGGTGGTGCCGCCGGCGCGCTCGATGAAAATGCTTCCAGCATCGCTGTAAACGCGCGCCGCCTGGCAATGCGCGGCAACGGTGCCCGTCAGTAGTATCAGGAGCGCCAAACTATGGTTCATGTTTTGGCTGAGAATCGAAAAAACAGCCGCTCGCCATCTTGGCACGACCCGCGCGGAGCGGCTATCAGACTGCCGGTGCTCGCTCCAAGGAAGGCAACAGCGATATGGCCAAGCTCAATCTTTCGGTTGCGGTCGGCGACTACGATCGCACCCGCGCGCTGATCGACGGCAGCGTTGCGATCGACGGCGTCGATCCGGTCTATATGACGCTGGTCCCTGAAGAGATTTTTTTTCGCGCTTTTCGCGCTGCGGAGTTCGACATCTGCGAACTGTCGCTGTCGAGCTACACGGTCAAAACTGCCCAAAACAATTGCCCTTATATCGCGGTGCCGGCCTTCGTTTCGCGCGCCTTCCGACATACCTCCGTCTATGTCCGCACCGATCGGATCAAGAAGCCGCAGGACCTCAAGGGCCGCAAAGTCGGCGTACCGGAATATCAGCTGACGGCGAATGTGTGGGCGCGCTCCTTCCTCGAGGACGATTACGACGTCAAGCGGTCCGATATCCATTGGATTCGCGGTGGCATCGAACAGGCCGACCGCCCGGAAAAGATTACCGTCAAGCTGCCCGCTGGCGTTCGGCTTGAGAATGCGCCGGCCGGCGTGACAATTTCTGCGCTGCTCGAAGCCGGCGAGATCGACGGCTTTATCGCCCCGCGGCCGCCCACGCTGATCGAAAAAGGCCATCCCCATATTGGCTGGCTATTTCCCGACCCCACGGCGGTGGCCAAAGACTATTTCAAGCGCACCGGCTTTTTCCCGATCATGCACGTCCTCGGCATCCGCCGCGATCTCGCCGAAAAGCATCCCTGGCTTCCTGGCGCCGTGTACAAGGCTTTCGAGCAGGCCAAACAAGCCGGTCTTGAAAAGCTTTCGGACACTTCGGCGACGAAAGTCACTCTACCGTTTGTCGAAGATCGCCTTGCCGAAGCGCGCAAGCTTATGGGTGATGATTTCTGGTCCTACGGCGTCGATGCAAACCGCAAGGTGCTGGATTATTTTCTGGCCCAGCATCACGGCGAGGGCCTGTCCTCGCGCCGCGTTCAAGTGGATGAACTCTTCCACCCCGCGACCTACGAGACCTTCAAATTGTAGGTCATCTGAGTGCGGCGCTGCGAAACTTTGCCGCTCATTCCCGCGGAAGCCAGATTCCAGAGAAATACGTCGGGTCTTCGCTTTCGCGGGGACGAGCGGATCATCCACTCGAGGTTTCAACTCCCGCCGCGCGTCATGGCAGCGGTCATGGCGGCGGTATAGCCCGGTTCGACCCGCACATCGACGACGGCGACCTGACCCGCGTCCACCGCTGCGATCGCTTTTTCCAGAACGCCGGGGAGATCGCTTGCCTTGGTCACCGGACCAAATCCGGCGGCGCCTTGGGCGCGGCCCATGGCCGCCAGATCGACCTCCGGATCCGCCATGCGCTGGCCGATCCACTTGTTTTCGATTGGGCGGTTGCGGGCGCGTGCCATCCGCTCCTGATGCAGCTCGTCATTATAGAATGAGCGGTTATTGGCAAGAACGAACAACAGCGGAATCTTGTAATGCACCGCGGTCCACACCGCGGTGACACCCATCAGAAAATCGCCATCGCCGCAGATCGCGACCGGCAGCCGTCCCGAACCTTTCAGCGCCAGTGCCGCGCCGACTGAAATGCCGGGGCCGCCGCCAACTCCGCCGCCGCCGTCCGAGCCGACGTAATCGAGCGGATGACGGAAGCTAAGCCACCTGTCGTCCCATGACAGCGGCAGGTGCGTATATGTCACCGCGCGATCGCCGAGAACCCTGCGCAAGGCGCGCGCGATATGCTCGTTGGTGAAGCCTGCCGGTTCATTATTTGACGTACCGCGTGGCGAAGGCACCGCGTGCGGCTTCGTGCTCGTGCCTATCGCCTTGACGAGTTCGGGCACGACGAGGTCGGGATCGGCCGACAACAAGAGATCGACCGGCGGCAGTCCCTGGTAATCCATGCTCCAGCCATTGTGAATGCGATGATCGAGCGAGATCTGAATCACCTTCACCGATGGCGACGGACCGAAACTGCGCACCGCGCCGGCGAGATCGACCCAATCGAGACTGAGCACGACGTCGACATTCTTCAAACCGTCGACGCTGTCAGGCGTGATCGCGCGAGGCGAACCAACATAAAGTGGATGATCGGTCGGGAAGCTTGCGCCAATCTTAAGATCGGTGACGACCCGCGCGTTGAGGGCTTCAGCGAGCGTGACTCGCGCGTTCCACGCGTCTGTGCCGCGCGAGGCGCGGCCGGCAAGGAGCAGCACCTGTTTTGCGCCATTGAGAATAACCGCCGCTTCGCGGATCAATTCGGCCGGCGCCGACGCGACAACCGGCGGCATGTAACGCGCCACATCGATAGGTAGCAGTGGTTCAGAGACTTTTGCTTCCTGCAATTCTGCGTCGAAATTGATGTAGACCGGCCCACGCGGCGCCGTGTTCGCAATCCAGGTTCCGCGCAAGATCGCTTCGCGGGCCGCGCCCGGCGATGACGGCTGGTCGTCCCATTTGGTGTATTCGCGCACCAATGCGCCTTGATCGCGCGCGGTATGGATCCAATCGATCCAGGGCCGACGCTTGGCCGCATCAACCGGCCCGGTAGCGCCGAGCACGATGACTGGCATACGGTCGCACCAGGCATTGAACATCGCCATGGTCGCATGCATCAGACCGACATTGGAGTGCACGGCGGTGACCATGGCCTTGCCGGTGACCTTGGCATAGCCATGCGCGATGGCGACCGCCGCTTCCTCGTGCAGACAGAGCAGCATCTGCGGCTTGGTATTGCCGAGATAATTGACGATGCTGTCGTGCAGCCCGCGATAACTCGCCCCCGGAGTGAGCGCGATATAGGGGATGTCAAGCGCGCGCAACGCGTCGGCGATCACGTCGCTGCCAAAGCCAGGCGCGTTGACGCCGGCCGGTGTTGGCCGTTCGACGCCGGCTACGGCGGGATCGGCGTCATTGGCTTTGGCGCGTGCAGTCGCAGAAAGGGACGGCGTCATAGCTTTATTCCTCTGGTGGAATTCCTTTGGGAACTTGCTCGGCGGCCGCTCGTATCGCGCGGCTGCGGGGGTTTGGCGGCGCCATCCAACCGGATCGCTGCGCAATGCACAAGGCGCTTTAGCGCGCTCCAGCGCGGATCATGAGCCTTGACGCAACCGAGCCAGCAGCTTCACGCCGGGATAGCCATCGGCCGGCTCGATGCCGAATTTGCGCTGGTAATTGAACACGGCAAGGCTCGTCGCATTGCCGATCCTGCCATCGGCACCGCCAGTGTCGAAGCCGAGTGCGGTGAGGCGGCGCTGAAGTTCCTGGACCTCGGCCAGGCTAGGCGGCGGCTCGCTGTCGGGAAATTGCTGGATGAAAGGCGGACGGCCCACACATCGGTCGCCGAGATAGCAAAGACCGAGCGCATAACTCATTGCCGGATTGTAGCTGCGCGCAGCGAAAAAATTCGCGCCGAGAAGGAAAGCAGGCCCGCCCGCGACCGGCAACCAAGCGCGTGCGGTGGCATTCGGCTGCGGGAAGGGCTCGCCATCGGCCCGCACGACCCCGAGTGCTTGCCATTTGGCGTAATTGCGCGAAGCGGTGCCGCTGATCGGCCGCTTCATGCGCACTTCGTAGCCCCAATGCTCGCCGCGTCGATAGTTGCCGCGTTCGACGAAATAGCGCGCCGTCGTGGCGAGCGCGTCGTCCGGGGGACCGTAGGGCGAGATTTTGCCGTCGCCGTCATAGTCGATGCCCATATGCAACCAGACTTCCGGCATCCATTGCGTGTGTCCCATGGCGCCAGCCCAGGAGCCGACCATTTCTTCCGGCGTGCTCCAGCCGCGCTGAATGATGGTCAAGGCATTGATCAATTCGCCTTCCCAATAAGCGCGCCGGCGCGGCTCCGCCCAGGCGAGCGTCGCCAAGGACGGAATGACCGGCCGCGAATGATTTTTCTCGACGAGCGGGTCGCCAAATGCGGATTCGATGCCCCAGACGCCGAGCATGAAGGACGGCTCGACGCCGAAATCACGCGTAATGCGGGCCAACAGCGATGCGTATTCTTTCGCTTTGGCTTTGCCGGCCTCGGTCCGCCAATCCGAGGCGGCCCGGTTGAGATATTGCCAAAGCTGTTGATTGAACTCCGGCTGATTGTGAATCGCGTTTAACCCCGTCATGTCCGGCTGCACGCCGGGCATCACCCGCGTATACGTCTCATCGCTGACGCCGCGCGCGACAGCCTTGCTGCGGAATTGGGCGACCCACTGGTCAAAGCCAATCTCCGCGCGCGCGGCGGACAGCGCCGACAGTGCGGCTGCGCCGCCGGCAAGACCGGCCAGCAAGTTTCGTCGGGTAAGGTTTGGCAGCGTTGACGTCGCCATCAGGATTTTATCTTACCGCCGCTGCTATGGGGCGGTAAGGGCCGCCGCTTACTGATGCGCCGCTTGGACCTGATCCGGCGTGCCCAATTTTGCGATCAGGGCGTCAAGGCTGTTGGCGAAACTGTCGATGCTGAAGTTGAGCGGATCGTCATGACCATTGGCGATTTGTGCATCGATCGCGGCGTGGAACGCCGGAACGAGCCAGCGTTCGGCGCGGACGCTGGCGATGACGTAGAGTAGTGCAATCCGGTCGTATTGTGCGGCGGTAAAGGCGGGATCGGGCGAGCGGGCGTCATTGCGCCGGCCGTGGCCCGGCGCGCTTCGCCGTGGTTGAATCATTTCGTTGTGGAGAAACAGGCCCTTCAGCGCGCCGCCGAATTCTGCAGCCTGTTCGAACTTGGTCTCGCGCCACGGAATCGAATAATCGTGGGCCAACAGTAATTCACCGGTGCGGCTGATCACGACGTGGGCTTTGCCCCAGCCATCATGGCACTCGAAATTCCGCAAATCGTTGACCTTGCTGCCGCCATCGATGTCATCGGGAAAAGAGCGACGGCCGAAATTTGGTCCGCTGGTGTCGTGGATAACGAAATACCGCGCTATCGGCGCTTCAAGTTCATTGTTATGGGCGCGCGACACCGGCAGCCAGAGAAAATCGCCGAACTCGCCCTCGAGCCCGAGCGTCGAGAGGTAATCGCTTAGCGTCGCGCGCGACGGCAGTCCAGTCGTTTGGCCAATGCGGTCGGCAAGCGCGGAGGGCAGGCCTTGCAAGCGCGGTTCGAGATTGCGCGAGGAGTCCATGCCGCGCATCAGGCACATTGCCTGCTCAACGGGCGTGCCGGCGAAGCTCAACGTCTCGCTGTCGAACGCGCACTCTCCCATGCTTTTGACGAAGAAGAGCGGCCGAAAATGATCCGGCTTGCAACCGGCGAGCACGGCATTAAGCGGCGCCACCGCGATCGGGCCCGCAAGCATGGCGGCGCACAGCCATTCGTGAATCTTGCTCGACCCGCGCACGGGGCAAAATCCCAAGTTTGAGACTCGCTAATATCGCGAGCAACGCGCGTTATGCCAAGCCGTGCTCGATCCTTTTTGAAGCGCGCGACCGTCAGGATGAACGAATATTCAGCTAAAGTTCAGAAAATCTGCGGTACGGCTAACAAAGCTCAATCTTTTGCCCGCTCGACATAGCTGCCGTCCGCCGTCATCACCACGATCTTGGTTCCGATGGTGACAAAAGGCGGAACCATCGTGCGCACTCCATTGGAGAGTAACGCAGGCTTATAGGACGAGGCAGCAGTCTGTCCCTTAACCGTAGGCTCGGTTTCCACCACCTCCAGTACCGCCTTGGGGGGTAATTCGATGGCGACCGGTACGGCTTCGTGCAGACTGATGGTCACCTCCATCTCGGGCTGCAAATAAGCCGCCTGATCGCCGATGATATCGCCGGGCACCGCCACCTGGTCGTAGCTTTCCATGTTCATGAAATGGAAGCCGTCGCCGTCCTGATACATGTATTGGTGCTTGCGATCCTCGACGAAGGCGCGCTCGACTTGATCGGTGGTCTTGTAGCGCAGCGAAACCTTGACCCCGTCGCTGATGCGGCGGACGTCGAGCTGGGTGACCGGCGTGCCCTTGCCGGGATGGATGTTCTCGGCGGCCATAACGACCCCGAGTTTGCCGTCAATTTCGACGATATTGCCCTTGCGCAATGAACTGGCGATGACTTTCACGGCTTCCTCAACATCAGTGGCTTTGGGATTTCGCGCGCACCATACCGATCTTGAGCTTTACCGCTAGCTATTTCTCAATTGCCGCCCGACAAGGAATGAGCTTTGTCCCTAACTATGCCGCACGTCCCGCCGTCTTCTTCGCCGTTCTGGACCCCCGCGGTTCATGCCGACCGCCGGCCGATCCTGTTGGCTCGCAGCCGTATTATTACGAGCTTGCGCGCTTGGTTTGCCGCTCGCGAATTCATCGAAGTCGAAACCGGAATGTTGCGGATCTCGCCGGGCAACGAGACCCATCTGCATGCCTTCGCCACCTCGCTCGTGACGGACGATGGCAGCTTGGCGCCACTTTATCTGCGGACGTCTCCAGAGTTTTCCTGCAAGAAATTGTTGGCGGCCGGCGAGCGGCGCATCGTCGAATTTGCCAGATCGTTTCGCAACCGCGAACGCGGTCCGCTGCATCACCCCGAATTCACGCTTGTGGAATGGTACCGCGCCGGCGAGCCGTATCGCGTGCTGATCGACGATTGCATCGCGATCATGCGTGAGGCGGCTGCAGCTGCGCCGGCGCGACAGTTCGGGTTTCGCGGCCGCGCGGCCGATCCATTCGCGGAGCCCGAGCGGCTCACGGTCGCGCAAGCCTTCGCGCGGTTTGCTAAGATCGACATTCTCGCGACGTTCTCGGGTGAGACGGCGGATCGCGATCGGTTTGCTCACGCGGCACGGGATGCCGGCATCAGGATCGCCGAAGACGATCGCTGGGCCGACATATTCAGCCGCGTATTGGTGGAGCGGATCGAGCCCAATCTCGGGATCGGCCGGGCGACGATCCTTGACGAATATCCCGCCGTCCTTTCGGCCCTGGCCAGGCGCACGCGCGATCCTCGCGCTGCCGAACGCTTCGAGATTTATGTTTGTGGCGTGGAACTCGCCAACGGTTTTGGCGAACTGACCGATCCGGTCGAGCAGCGCCGTCAGCTCGAACAGGAGATGGCGGAGAAGGACCGACGCTATGGCGAGCGTTACCCGATCGATGAAGACTTTCTCGCCGCGCTCGCCCATATGCCGCAAGCCTGCGGCGTGGCGCTCGGGCTCGACCGGCTGGTCATGCTGGCGACTGGCGCCTCGCGGGTCGACCAGGTGCTCTGGACACCGCTCGATGATCCGGCGCAATTAGATAGGGACCGCACGGTGGTCCGCCGCAATGTGCGATCGAAAAAATGAGGCCGGTCATGACGGCTCGAAATAAAACTTTGCGCAACGCATCCGCCCTGGTCGAGGCGCAACTCATAAAGCCAGAGCGGCTCGACTCGCTGCAAAATGTCGCGTCACGCTATGCGGTGGCGATCACGCCGGCGCTCGTCGATCTGGTCGACACCACGGACCCGCGCGATCCGATCGCGTTGCAATTTGTTCCCGATGAGCGCGAGCTCAAATCTCGTGCGGACGAAAACGACGATCCAATCGGCGATGAAGTCCACACTCCGGTGCGCGGCGTGGTGCATCGTTATCCGGATCGCGTCCTACTCAAGCTCGTCAATGCTTGCGCGGTTTATTGCCGCTTCTGCTTCCGCCGGGAAATGGTCGGCCCGGGACGAGGCGCGCTGACCGGCAAGGCGCTTACGGCTGCGCTCGAATATATTCGGCGCCGGCCCGAGATTTGGGAAGTGATCTTGACCGGCGGGGATCCGTTGTTGCTGCCGCCGCGCCGCTTGAAAGACGTTATGAAGCGGCTCGCGGCGATCGAGCATGTGAAAGTGATCCGCCTGCACACGCGCATTCCGGTCGCCGCGCCAGAGCGAGTGACAGCCGCGCTTTTGCGCGCACTGCGCACCAAAAAAGCGACATTCATGGTCTTGCATGCCAATCACGCGCGCGAGCTCACGGAAACAGCGCGCGCCGCGTGTGCGCGCGTGATCGACGCCGGCGTCCCAATGTTGTCGCAGTCCGTGTTGCTGCGCGGCGTCAATGACGAAACGGAAGCATTGGGCGCCTTGATGCGGGCGCTGGTCGAATGCCGGATCAAGCCCTACTACCTACACCACGCCGATCTCGCGCCCGGCACGGCGCATCTGCGCACGTCGATCGTTGAAGGCCAGGCTCTGATGCGCGCGCTGCACGGCCGCTATTCAGGTCTATGCCAGCCGCAATACGTCCTCGACATTCCGGGCGGACATGGCAAATCGCCCATCGGGCCCACTTATCTGAGCAGCGACGGAAGTCAGATCATCGATTTCAAGGGCCGGCGGCACGCTTATCCGCCACGCGGCGGCTAGAGCGAAATTGCTTTAGCCTCAATCGTCATTTCGCCTTAGCTTTTTTGTTTGAGCATGATCTTTTCCGAAAACCGGTAGCCACCCCCGGGATCACGCCCTAGGCGGCGATCTCCTCGCGCGGCGCAAAGAACACTGAGGTTTCGAATTCATAGCTGCAGCTTTGGCACGACCAGGTGTGCCGCACGCAGCGCTCGTTGAAATATTCCGACCAATCGGGAGCGAGCAGCCACTCGCCGCATTGCGGGCAATGATTTTTGCTGTATGTGGCCAAGCGCGTCCGTGCCGCCGTCTCGGCATGCAGAGTCATGATTGGTTCCTCCCTGAACCCGAACCACCCTCTGCCCACCTTCACGCTAGAGCCATTCCGTGGCGGCGGCAAGACAGATTTGCGTCGGGACAATGGGCATTCCTCAGAAATTCGCGCTGCAATGCAGCAGTTTTTCAAATTTTAAAAAATTGTGCGCTGCGATAGCGCCCAATTTGAGGGAGATCAAGGTATCGGCTGCGTGTCTTGTCGAAAAACACGGAACGCGGGCACATAATTCAAAAAGGGAGCAGTGCTCATGAAATTATTGTTCTCGACGCTGGCCATTATCGCCGCCGCAACGGCGCTTGGAACCCCAGCACACGCACAAAACTATCCCTGGTGCGCGATCTACAGTGGCGGTGCCGTGGGTGGCGGGACCAATTGCGGTTTTGTCAGCTTTGAGCAGTGCATGGCGACGGCCAGGGGCTTGGGCAGCTTCTGCTACCGGAACACACAATACGTGCCTCCGCCGGGTCCACATTCCCAGCGGCGCTATTCGTATCCGTATTGAGCTCAAAGCCGCGCGCCGGCCTTCCAGCGGGCGCGGATGTCATTTGCGACACCACCCGAGACTTTTGCTCCCGGGCGGGCGGCAATCAGATTGTTCATTGCAAATTAATCAGTGAAACTTCCAAATCAATGACGTCGTAATCGTTTGCACGGCTACAGATTGTGGCTGAGAATCGATCTCATCTCATCGTGCGACGAGGAGAAAAAGATTCACTTCGGTCTGGAAATTACAGTCCGGGAGTTTGTGCGCGGGAGAAATTTGTGAGCGGGAGAAAATGTCAGGACAGACACGACTACGCGACGCTGCGCGCCGCAGTCGGCTTCTTAATCGCGCAGCAAGGCGACCGCCGGCGTGACGAGTTGCAAAACTTCCGCGCGTGGCGAAACATTGAGCACCACGCCACACCACTTACAGTCGAAGCTCGGGAAGACGGAACCCAGATTGTCCTTTGACGGGGTGCGCCGCAATTGCATCGGCAAACCGCAGAACGGGCAGTGCGGGTGCGGAGCGTCAGCGTCCATGCGCCCGACCATGGGCTTACATGGTTAATCAAGCGTAAACGGCGCTCTCCCGGCAATTGAACAATCTCGGCTCTGCAATCGCCGGTAACTTCAAGGCGGCGATCCCTGCCGCCCGATTGTGGGACTGTCAACCGAGCGGACGGCCTTTTGCCTGATGCCTCGGAACAAATACTGATTTGCTGCGTTTTTGCCTTCGTCGGAGCCCCGGTGAGCGGGGCTTTTGTTGTGGTGATCGCATGCTCGAAACAACTGATTTCTTCCAAGATCAAGCCAAGCAATGCCGGAAGCTCGCCGCAGACGCTCATGATAAAAACGATCGTGAGTTTTGGGTCCGTCTGGCCCATCGCTGGGAAGGGTTGCTGCGCGCCCAAAAGCATGACGGCGCCGGCGTCGAAACCGTACAAAAAGTCCGCTTCGAACGTCCGATATTCGCCAAACGCCGGCGCGCCGCTTAGCGCTTGGTTTCCCAGGAGTGGAAGTGGACGCACGGCTGCTAGCTTGCCAATTTTTCGCGGTTTTGGCCGCGTCTCGCGCCACGCAGGGCTCCGCCAGCAAATCACTTTGAAGCCGATGGGAATGACAAGCGGCGTCAGTCGCCACGTATTTTAACCAATTCTTAGGCTTTAAGCTGCGCCACCAAAGAAAAATGATAAATTGCTTGATGACGACGGCGAGTGATTGAGGGTCATTCGATCGTTTCGTCGTCACTCCTGCCCCAAGACCCAACGAGCGCTCGCTCCCCCGCGGGCGCTCGACCATCCGACGCATTCAGTGGAGCGCAGCCGTGGCTCGGATCTACCGTTCCGAATTTCTGTTTCTAGTGGCCGGTAGCATTCTAGTCGTCGGGATTGCATATTTGTTCTGAGCGTTTTGTAGGCGATCCAGTCTGCCCGTTGCCACGGCGGAACTGAAATCGCAGTTCGCACGTTTATCGCGTGTTGATGGGAATTTGCATCGGTTTTGTCTTTTGGCGGCCCCAGCACGGGGCCGCTTTTTCTTGTGACGGCTATCAGTTGCGCCGCGCGTCAGTGTTGGGCGCTGTCAATTATACCAAAGAACATGCGCCGTGCGGCGTAAGGCCAACTGCTGCCGATGGTGGCCGGCCTTCATTGTCTGTTCCGGACCTACCCTCTCACCCAGAGTCAGTTGGTCCAGGCAAAGTCGCGGCGCTTTTCCAATTGGGCCCGCGGCTTTGCTGTTTTTGTGAAACCGTGCGGCTGGCACAGCAATCCGCCGCACCGTTAGCAATAGCGGCTGTAATATTGGAACGGAAAAGCCCACGGATAGGTACGAACACAACCCAAAGAGCCGCAAGAATAAGTCACCAGCGTAAAGCGGGCTCGGTGGCGGTGACGCGAGCGCGCTTTTGCGGCCGATACCGGTTGCTCAGACTGAGCGGTTTCAATCGGGGTCGCTTCATTCGCAGGCGACGTAACCGCCGCACTCGGAACAGTGCTTGGTATTGAGGGTGCTGTGCTTGGCGCTGACGGTGTCAGCGGCGTGTAACTCGGCTGAGGCACTGTATAGGGTCGTCGGCGGTGGAGCGGGAGGAGCAAACTGTTGCCCCTGCGCATGTGCGATGACAACGCCAAACGCGACGACGCATCCGCTCAATAAAAACTGCGCCGCGGTCATCCGCGTAAATTTCCTCCTAGGCATCGATTTGGTTAGGGTAAGCGCGAGCATTCGCTGTATACGATGCCCAGCAAAGAACAGGCGTCCAACGAGCCAATTAATCCTTTCGTGCCAGAAGACGGGCCAAGTATTCAACAGCGGGTTCGAAGCGACTGCCGACGATCTCCGCTTTGTACCGCCGAAATGGACGGCGTGCCGGATCTGCGCCAAGGTTCACGACTTTGATTTCGCGGAGGCACGGATTTGTGAGTGTCCGCACAAATGCCCGGCCTACGGCGCTTGCCAAAATTGCGAGTTCGGCCGCGTCCCTGATCAAACGGCTGCTTGAGGCCGCATGACAAGAGCCGGATGGTGGTGAACGGCCGCGGCCACTTTGGAAGCCCAGCGCGCAGAGGCTAGGTCTCGTTAGCAGAAGCGCGCTTGCGTACCAGGCGCGGCAAACGCTGATTAATGAAATGGAAGCGGCAATCAATCCGCCGCCGCCAGAACCGGAACAGGTAACGGCTGCGTCAGACGACATTGGGTCGCCCAACATTGCTGACGATGACTTTAATGCTGGCTATTGGCTGCAGAAACCAATTTTCCGGTGATGAACTTCTCCTG
>Ga0126369_10002942_pt1 | contig 12233 bp, 8 predicted proteins | sample PanSoiMetaPlot_1_FD_109646 | JGI IMG/M metagenome (GOLD analysis project Ga0126369, IMG submission 109646) | Tropical forest soil microbial communities from Panama - MetaG Plot_1 | ecosystem: Environmental > Terrestrial > Soil > Tropical forest > Bulk soil | place: Panama | collected 2016-02-17 | reverse complement strand
TCCTCCCGCAGGCGGTCGCGCAGCACCTTGCCGCGGTCGCTCTTGGGAAGGTCGGCAACGATGAAAATCTGCTTCGGCATTTTTGGCGGTGGCAGTAAGTCCTCGCAATGTCGGCTCACCGAGGCTTCGGTGAGGCCGGCCCCCGGCTTGGCGACCACGTAGCATACCACTTCCTCCCCGTAGATTTTATCCGGCACGCCTACCGCGGCCGCTTCGAGAATGCCAGAATGTTTCAGCAGCACCTCGTCGATCTCCGCAGGCGCGATGTTCACGCCGCCCCGGATGATCAAATCCTTGATGCGGCCGGTGATGCGAATGAAACCGTCCGCGTCCTCGATGGCGAGGTCGCCGGTCTTGATGCGGTTGGGGCGAATGGGATCGATCGTTCCGTCGTCCCGCAGATAGCCAACCGCCGTATGCGGCCCGCCGGCCGTTACTTCGCCTTCGACGCCCGGCGGGCAGGGCCGGCCGTCCGCGTCGACGATAGCGAATTCCTGATGCAGCGCCGGAACGCCGACAGTGCCGATGCGGTTCTTGTAGGTGCGGTTGGCGCACACCCAGCCGGCTTCCGACATTCCGTATCCCTGCAAGAGCTTGACGCCGTACATCGCCTCGAACTGCAGCCATTGCTGCGCCGTGAGCGGCGCCGTCGAGCAGCTCATCAGCCGCATGGTCGGCAAGGTCTTCGCCTCCTTCGCGGCGGGTGGAGGACCGTTCAGCAGCATATTGAGGACGGTGGGCACGCCGGCCGCAAACGTAATACCGTATCGCTCGATCCATCCGAAAAAGCGGCTGTGGGAGAAGCGTTTGGCGATGTGCATGGTGAGCCCCTTCTCCAGGAACGGCATCAGGCTCAGCACCTGTGCGGAGTTCCACCCGAAGGAGCGGTATTCCAAGGTGCGATCGTTTTCGCCGAGGCCAAGGAATTCAAGGGTGGACAGGCCGTTGAGCCAGTAGGCGCAGTGATCATAGACCACGATCTTGGGCCGGCTGGTTGTCCCCGAGGTACAAAAGATGCACGCGATGTCCTCTGGGTCATTGCGTTCGGGCAGCTCGGGCGCATCACCCCCCGTCGCGTCCCTCCCCCTTCCCCTTCCCTTACCCTCCCCTGCTAGCGGGGGAGGGTGGGGTGGGGGAAGGGGGAGGGTAGGGAGGAGGCCAAACAATTCATCCGGTGGGTCGCCCGCTGCCGGCCACGCGCCGAACCGGATGCGCGGCGCGGGCGAGCTACCTACCAAAGCATCGATATCGAGGTCCTTTTGCCACAGCACCAGCGCCGGATTTACGATTGGGACAAGATCGGCCAGCACCTTCTCGTTGATCTCGATGTTGAGCGGGCACACGATGGCGCCGAGACGCCAGATGCCGAACCACAGCAACAGTTTTTCGAGATTTTCGTCGGACAGCAGCAACACACGGCTGCCCTTCGCGACGCCTCGGCTTTTGAGCAGGCACGCGATCTCGGTCGTGACCCGATCAAGCTCGCCGAACGTGATCGCGGCCCCGGAATCCAGGTCGACGATCGCGGTCTTGGCAGGATCGCGGTCGCGGTAGAGTGCGAACAGCTCCCCGATGGGGCGATAGGGGATGCCCGGAACATGATCGCCGAATACTCCGGTCATCGGGGCCTCACGCCGAAAGCGGAGGGTGGGCAAAATCGCGGGCGATGGCCATCGCCAGGCCACCAGCCGCAGCGGGCGATTTTGCCCACCCCACGCCCCTCGCTGCCATCATTCCACCGGCCATTTGAGTTGCACCATCTGGTCGAACTTGAGGCGCTTCTTGAAGCGGGCGACCACGACCGGGACCTCGGCCAACAATTTCGCCTCGTCGATTCGCATCAGGCGCCCGTTTGCCACGACCCGCTCGCCCATCACAAACACGTCGCGCACGGAATCGCCGGTAGCCCCGTAGACAAGATTCGACACCGGATTGATCAGTGGCTGCCACTCGGGACGATTGGTGTCGAACAGCACAATATCGGCTTCCTTGCCGACCTCGATGCTGCCGATGCGGTCGCTCAACAGGGCCGCCTTGGCGCCGTTGATGGTCGCCATTTCGAGGCCGGCTTCGGGTGGCATCACGCGCGGATTGATCCGGGTCTCCTTGTAGCAGCAGCAGGCGAGGCGGATTTCCTGGGCCATGTCGACGATCCCGGAGCTTGCATGATCGGAGCCCACCGCAACATTGACGCCGAGCGCCAGAAGCTCGGGCAGCTTGCCGAACAGAAAGTTGCCGTAGCCATTGTGCAGGCTGGAGCTTGGCGCACACACAAGCGAGGGCTTGCGCCGCGCCACAATCTCGACCTCCTGAGGTTCGAGCCAGCCCGAATGCACGATCAGCATGCGCTCGTCGATAACGCCGAGGGATTCCAGCCGCTCGATCTCGGCGAGTCCCGTACGGGCGACGCTCGAATCGTGCGTCGAATAGGAAAAGCACGCGTGGGTCTGCAGCAGCGCGCCGTAGCGGTCAGCGAGTCTTTTGAGGCCCATGATGAGCTCGTCCGAGGCGTTGTTGAGGCCGCGGAACGAGGCGCTGGCGCCGAGGCGCGGATTTCCGGACTTGGCGTAACGTTCGAGCACGGCGGCGGCGTGCTCCATGGCAACGGCGGTGTTCTCGATCATGCGCTCGGGCAGAATGCCGAGGACGGACTTGGTCAGGTCGAATGAGGAGCGCGACACGATCATGCGGATGCCGGTCGCCATCACGCCTTCGACGGATGCCTCCGGGTGATAGTTGCCGGGATCGATAAAGCAGGTGACGCCATGGTGCAGCAGCTCGGCCGCGGCGAGCCTCGCCGACACCCGCACGTCATCGCCATCGAGCGCGGCTTCATACGGATACATGCGGTCGAACAGGAACGACTGGGCGTTCGCTTCGTCTGCAAGCCCGCGCGATAGCTGAAAAGAGGAGTGCAGATGGCAGTCGACAAAGCCGGGCGTCGCCACTGTGTCGCGGCCGTCTACGCTGGTCCTGGCGGCGCAGCGCGCCGCGACGTCGGCCGACTTGCCAACCGCAACGATTTTGCCGCCGTCAACCGCGATCGCGGCGTCGCGAATGACGCGGCGGCCGGGGTCCATGGTGATCAGCCAGCCGATATCGGCGATGACAAGATCGACAGATTGCACGGGCACTCCTGCGAGAACGTTGCCCAACTCTCAAGCCTGTCATTCCCCGCGAAGGCGGGATATCCGGTAACCCTGGCCTGGCATTTCAACCGACAAGCTGCGCGTTACTGGATCATCCGCTTTCACAGACGATGACACCGCAGATGGGGTGTTATTTACTCTCCCCCACGTAGGTCAGGTCATCCGCAATTTTCAGCTCAATCAGCACGTTTTCGTCGGTTGAATCCTCGCATAGCATGGAGCGATGACCGATGCCCTTGGGGATGAGCAGCATGTCGCCGGGGTGCATGACCTTGACGCCCATTTCGGTTTCCCACTTCAGCGCGCCCTTGACGCAGAAGATGATCTCGTGGGCGTCGACGTTGCGATGCCAGAAGCCCATGTCATGCTTGCGGCGCTTGGAGACGTCGATCTTGACCCGGTCGGATGTGTAGAGCCGCAGCGGCGTGCCGTCCGCCTTGTCGATATTGGTGGGGCTGAATTTCTCGGCGAAGATATTGATCATCCGGAAGATGTCGGCGTTCTCCAGCACGCCGGCATTGATGACCGGCGGCTCGTGGTGAGCGAGTACGACGTTCCTGCCGTTGATCGTTACCAGCTCGCGAAAGGTGTCTTTGGTCATGATTGGCTCCGGCTTTTCTCAACTGGACTGCCGCCCGACACGGCCAGCACCGCGGCGACGATCCCGGCATAGCCCGTGCAGCGGCAAAGATGGCCGCTCAACACATCGCGAATTTCATCCTCGGTCGGATGCGGATTGCGCGCAAGATAGTCGGTGAACGACATCAGGATGCCGGGCGTGCAGAAGCCGCATTGCAGCGCATGATGCTGCTGAAATGCTTGCTGCAGCGCATTGAGCTTGCCGTCCGGCGAGGCCAGCGACTCGACCGTCATCACCGTACGGCCCTCGGCCTGAACGGCGAGTGCGAGGCAGCCGCGCACCGCTGTGCCGTCGATGAGCACGGTACAGCAGCCGCACACGCCGTGCTCGCAGCCCACATGGGTTCCGGTCGCCCCGATCACGTGCCGCAGGAAATCGGTGAGGAGCATGCGGGAGTCCGCATCGCCCGACACTGCACGACCGTTGAGCGTGAAGCGGATCCGGGTCCGCTCATCCTTGTTCACGCGGCGCATCGCAAGGCCTCTTCCACCACCACCGGCCCGACCCGACGCAACAGGTCACGGCGAAGCCGCGCGGAGGCGTGCTGATCGTCGTAGCCTTCGAGCTCCCAGGCGAGCGACTCGAAAAAGTCCTCGGCGGCTGCAGCGTCCTCGATCCGCCCGCGCCGCGTCGCGGGGCGGTCGGCAACGCCGCCGACGCCGATCCGCATAGGAGTGCCATCCTCGACACAAGCCGCCACCGCAATGATGGCAAAATCGCCGTGCCGACGCGCAACTTCACGGAACGCAACGTGACCCGTCGGTTGCACGGGGAAACGCACTGCTTCGATCAACTCGTCGGGCTCCCGGGCGGTGGCCAGGGCGCCGCGCTGAAAATCGGCCGCAGCGAGCACCCGGGTGCCACGAAGCGACCGCAGCACCACCTCGCCGCCCAGCGTCGCCAGCACCAGCGGAATTTCCGATGACGGATCCGCGTGGGCAACCGAGCCGCACACCGTACCCTTGTTGCGCGTCTGGAAATGGCCCACGAAGGGCAGCGCGACGGCGAGCAGCGGTAGCTTGGTGGTGAGCTCGGGCCATTCCTTGAGCCGGTTCTGGGTCACGGCGGCGCCGACCTCGATCGTGTTGCCGGCGTGGCGCACGTAGTCGAGTTCTTTCAGTGACGCGATGTCGATGAGCACAACCGGCTCCGCGAGGCGCAGGTTGAGCATTGCCATCAGCGACTGTCCGCCGGCCAGCACACTCGCAGCCTCGCCATATTCGGCCAACACGGCGACCGCCTCCTCGGCGCTGTCTGGACGCACATAGTCGAACCGCCGCGGTTTCATGGGCGACCTCGACCACCTCCCCCTGGAGGGGGAAGGTCGGCGCGCGCCGGCGGCACTTCGGCAGGTGACAACGCTTCAGCATGTGCTGCATCGCTGTCACCCCACCGCGGACTGCCAGTCCGGCCCTCCCCCTTCAGGGGAGGGAGGGCGGGCGCCGAGGCCCGATCAGACCGGGGAGGAGAAAATGGTGCGTCTGTGTGCGAGGCAGCACTATTTGTCAGAGGGGGCCTCTCCTTACCGGCCAGCAGCGCGTGCAGCCGCATTGGCGTGAGCGGCAACGAAATATCCTTCACGCCGAGCGCGTCCGCGACCGCGTTGGCGATGCATGCGGGAGTGCTCATGCAATTGCCTTCCGCCATGCCTTTGGCACCGAGCGGCGTCAGCGGCGACGGGGTTTCCTGGTGCAGGATTTCGAGCTTTGGGATTTCGCTCACAGTCGGCACCAGGTAGTCGGCGAAGCTGCCGGAAAGGAAAGTGCCGTGCTCGTCGTAGATGAATTCCTCGTAGAGAGCCGCGGCGATGCCCTGCGCAAAAGCGCCCCGGACTTGTCCTTCGGCGATCAGCGGGTTGAGCAGCGTGCCCGCATCGTGCATCGACACATAGCGATCGATCCGCACCGAAAATGTCACCGGATCCACCTCGACGCCGCACATGTCGAAAACGAAGCCGTAGGTGAGCGAGGTGTTGATGCGATCGTCCGCAGTGGGCGGCTCAAGCTCGGCCGGCGACCACACGCCGGTTTCCGACAGGCCCGGCGCCATGCCGTCCGGCAGCATCACAGGCGACCAGTGGGCGGTGCCGGCCACCCGCCCGAACGGCAGGGCATTGTCGCGATTGGCGCGGCTGCGCACTTCGCCGTCGGCGAACTCGACGTCGTCCGGTAGGACGTTGAGCTGGTTGGCCGCGATGCCGGCAAGCTTGTCACGCATGCGCGTCGCCGCCACGTGCGCCGCGACCGCGGTGCCTGGCGAAAATCGGCACGAATAGGTGCCGGCCGCGATCGACCAGGCATCCTTGGACGTGTCCATCTCCAACGTCACCATGATATCGATGGGATCAAGCCCCAGCCGGTCGGCGACAATCTGAGACAGGACGGTCTGGTGGCCCTGACCCTGGACCGTCACGTCGGCCGTCACCGATACGGCGCCGAGCGGGTCGACGTTGACGGTTACCATGGAGACCGCGCCGTTTTTCGGCCCGGCCCGCTCGCGCGCATCCGCAGTCAACAGCGTCGAGAGATAGCCCATATTCGACATGCCGGGCTCGACCACCGCAGCAAAGCCGATGCCATAGAGCTTGCCGGCGGCACGCGCTGCGTTGCGACGGCGCGTGAGATCGTCGAGCCTGCCGTCCCCGATCGTGGTCGCAATGGCGCGCGTATAGTCGCCCGAGTCATAAAGTGCGCCAGCCGCGGTGCGGTAGGGAAATTTCCCGACCGGAATGAGGTTGCGCCGGATCACGTCGAGGTGGTCGAGGTCAAGCTCGACCGCAATGCGTTGCACCAGCCGCTCCACGGCAAGGTAGAGCTGCGGCCCGCCGAAACCGCGGATCAGGCTCGCAGGCATTTTGTTGGTGAGGACAATGCGGTTCGTCACGTCCACATGGCGAATGTCGTACGCGCCCGTCACCGAGCCGTGCATCCGGTAGAGCGGTCCCGGCATGGGGGCGCGCAGGAACGCCCCGTAGTCTTCGAGCTGGTCGAGCCGCAGCCCAAGGATGCGGCCCTCGCGGGTGACCCCTGCCTCGACCCGGGTGATGCGATTGGGTCCTGAACTCGCCGCCGCAAGGTGCTCGGCGCGGTCTTCGACCCATTTCACCGGATGTCCGGTGATCTTTGCGGCGATCGCCGCAAGCACGATATAGGGAAACACCGAGAGCTTGACGCCGAAGCTGCCGCCGGAATCGGGCGGAATTCGCAGCCGCAACCTGGTGCCGGGCACGCCCAGCGCTTTCGCCATCACCGGATGGGTGCTGAACGGCCCCTGGAAATTCGCCAGCACGTCGTAGCTGTCGTCGTGAGGCCGATATTCGGCGACGACCACGTAGCATTCCATCGGCGTGAAGGAAAGGCGCGGATAATCGACCGTGAGGGCGATGACACGATCCGCGGAGGCGAACGCCGCGGCGGCGTCCCCATAGGCGAATTTCCGCACCGAAATCTCGTTGGTCTCGCAGGCGGGGTGCAAAAGCGGCGCGGACCCGGTGCAGGCAGCGACCGGATCGATCACGGCTTCGATGGGCTCATAGTCCACCTGCACCAGCTCGGCGGCGTCTTCCGCAACGTAGCGGCTCTCGGCCACCACCAGTGCCACCGCCTCGCCCACGTAGCGGACCCGCTCGACCGCAAGCGACCACTGACGCACCGGCTGCTTCAAAGCGATCAGGAACGGATCGCTGAGCTTGCGAACATCCTCGCCGGTAATCACGGCGGCAACGCCGGGCAGCGCCAGGGCAGCCGCTGCATCGACGCGCAGGATCTTCGCATGCGCGTGAGGCGAGCGGACCACGTGGGCGTGCACGGTGCGGTTCGGGACCGGGAGGTCGTCCGCAAAGCGCCCGCGCCCCGACAGAAGGGCGGGGTCTTCCTTACGCACGAGTGGAGCACCCAGGGCTTGCGACACGAAATCACCGTTCCGATTTTCGGTCATTCCGGGTGCGCCGCAAAGGCGGCGAGCCCGGAAATCCATATCCCCGACTTTGGTTATGGATTCCGGTCTCGCGGGCTTCGCAAGCGCGACCGGAATGTCGGCTGCGCGATTGTAGCACCTTTGATCAGGCAGCAATGTCGCGGGTAGCTAATCCGGTGCGCCGGGTAAAGGCGTCTTCGTCGCAAAGCTGCTATTCCGGGCGCACCGGCCGTTGAAGTGTCAGGCCGGCGCGGGCATAACTCCCGCCCGGCATATTGCGCAGCCAACGTCCCGCAGAGACTTCGGATTAGGGAACGCTCAATGAACATCGAACGCAAACCGGTCGCATACGGCGATCTTCGCGGCTGGATCGAGGCGCTGCACGCCGCCGGCGAGATCCGCGAGGTCGATGCGGAGGTCGACTGGAATATCGAGATCGGCACCGTGATGCGGCTCGCTCAGGGCACCGGCGACGGTCCGGCCCTGATGTTCAACAACATCAAGGATTACGGGGCAAACGCGCGCTGTCGGCGCGTGTTCGGCTGCGGGCTCGCAAGCTATCGCCGCGTCGCCATGATGCTCGGCGTTGCTCTCGATACCCATCCGCGCGAACTTGTCAAGCTCGGCCGCAACGTGCTCAATGGCGCCATTCCGCCGAAGATTGTCAGCGCCGGGCCGGTGAAGGAGAACATCGTTACCGGCGACGACATTGACCTTTATGAGCTGCCGGCGCCGCGGTGGAACCGCCTCGACGGCGGGCGCTACCTCCTCACCTACGGGGGCTGCGTCACCAAAGACTACGACACCGGCGTGATGAACGTCGGCATTTATCGCGGCATGGTGGCAAGCAAGACCGAAATCCCGATTTTGATGTGGCGCGCGCAGCATGTCGGCCAGCACGCCACATCCTGGGAACGCGCCGGGCACAACGAAATGCCGATTGCCGTGGCGATTGGCTGGGAGCCCTCGCTCGGTTTCACCGGCGGCGCGCCGGTGCCGAAGGGGGTATGCGAATATGATGTCATGGGCTCAATCCGCGGTGCGCCCGTTGAGCTCGTCAAATGCGAGACGGTCGATTTGCAGGTGCCGGCAACCGCGGAAATCGTGATCGAGGGCTATCTTCAGCTCGACCCGAAGAAATACGTCATGGAAGGGCCGTTCGCCGAATTCACCGGCTATCTCGCGGGCGACAAGTCCCCCAAGCCGACGATCCGGGTCACCGCGATCACGCACCGCCACGATCCGATCCTGCGCGGCTGCATCGAGGGATCGTTGCCCGGCAGCTTCTCGGAGAACGCAATCTGCTCCTCTATCATGCGCGCTGCCACGGCGTGGGGCGTGCTGGAGCGCGCCGGCGTGCCGGGCATCACCGATGTATGGTGCCCGCCGGTGCATGCCGGGATCAATTTGCTCATCCAAATGAAGCAGACCTATCGTGGCCAGGCCAAGCAGGCCGCCAACGCCATCTGGGGCTCTTCGGCGGCCCATGTGCGCTACAAGCATATCACGGTGGTCGACGACGATATCGACATCCACGACTATGCGGCCGTGGATTGGGCCATCGCGTATCGGGTCAATGCGGGCGAAGACGATATTGTCGTCATGCCCTCGACCTTCGGGGCCGGGCTTGACCCCTCGACCCGCCGCCGCGATCGCAATCCTGCGCTGTTCGGTACCGGCAAGTGGAACCGGGTGCTGATCGACGCCACCATGAATCTCGACTACGACCCGGACCCCGATCTCGGCGGCGCGCGTTTCCCGCCGAAAGTCTGGCCGAGCGAGGCGGATATCACAGCGGTGGCGCAGCGGTGGGGCGAATTCGGATTGAAGCCGCTAAAGTAGCCATAGCTGGTAGCCCGGATTGAGCGCAGCGAATCCGGGTCAGCCTGTCCACGCGCAGAGGCTTCCGGATTTCGCTGCGCTCAATCCGGGCTACGAACGACGGACCCCCTGCATGTATCTGGAAATACCTGCGCCGCACGTGACCTTCGATGTCCCGCTTGATGACGGCGCCCGAATCCGGGTCCGCCGGCACGGCAATCCGCAAGGCGTGCGGCTTTTCATGAGCCACGGCAACGGCTACGCCATCAATGGCTACCTGCCGTACTGGCAGCATTTTCTCGATCGCTTCGATCTCATCATCTTCGATTTCCGCAATCACGGCGAAAATGAGCCGGCGAAGCCCGCCAACCACACCTACGCACAGCTCAGCCATGATCTCGAGCGGGTGTACCAGGGGGTGGCGGCGAAGCTCGGAAACACAAGGACAGCTGGAATCTTCCATTCCATGTCCGGCCGAGCCGCGATGAAGCACGCGCTCGAGATCGGCTTTCGCTTCGATGCGCTCGTTCTCTTCGATCCGCCCAACGTGCCGCCGCCCGAGCATCCAGCCTTTGCGGGCATGCAGGCGTTCGAGGCGAGACTCATCGAGTTCACGCGGATTCGTCGCACGCACTTCGCGGCGGTCGAACAACTCGCGTCGGATTTCGCGAAGTCACGTGTCGGCCAGGCCTGGGTGCCGGGCGTGCATGAGCTGATGGCACGTTCGCTGCTGCGAAAAGACCCGCACGGCGACGGCTTCGTGCTGGCGTGCGACCCCGCCAATGAGCGCGGCATCTATGCGGAAGCCCTGACGATGAACTTGTGGCCGCGAGCGAAGGATTTCGCCGGACCCGTGAAGCTCATCGGCGCCGACCCGGACCTTACGGGCGGACCGCCGACCGGCCGCGCCAATCAGGCGCTGGGCAACGAGAATGGATATGACTACAGCTTCGTGCCCGGCACGGGCCACATGCTCCAGATCGAGAAGCCCGAGGCGTGCGCGAGCCTGACTCTGGCGTTTCTGGAGAAGTGCGGGCTGGGCTCGGCGCCGTGAAAGAGACTACCACCCGCGACCGATTCCAGGACGCCGCTTCGGCATCGGGGCGACCAGATCGTTGTTCGCGGTCGCCATCGCCCTCTCAGCCTGGATCAGCATGTTGAGGGGCAGCCAGGGTTTCGGCATGGCCACGGCAGGGTGTGGCAGCTCGTCCGGCACGTCCTCATCATGCGAGGTGACCACCACCCTGATCCAGGGCCATTGCTGTGCGTAAATTGCAAGGCGTGCGCCGTCCATAAAGCTCGGCAGATGCATCGACGCAACAATCAAAACGATCCTGCGGGCGGCCGCGCGCAGAACGTTGACGGCTTCTTCCGACGACGAGACCGGTATGACGTCGAGGCCAATCTCATCCAGGAGGATTCCGATCAACTCGCACTCCTGCACATCGTCATCGACGATCAGAGCGGTCGGTCGAATGGCTCGTACCATGGTCGGTTCTCCGAGAGAGCGCTCCTTATTTTTTCCAAGTCGCACTCGTGCAGGGTTCGGCGAAGCCGCATCTCGCCCTCTTCCATCCCCCGTGGACGGGGAAAACCGAGGGGAGGTTCGTTCGCAGGGACTGATGACCTACCGGTACCTACCGGCATGCGGGCAGCGAAAGCCCACTTAAGGCGCGAATACCAACTGCGCGCCGGAAATATTATGCGGTGAGCGAAACCGGGCTCTCGGGTCTCCCGGCGCATTGTTCGGAGCAAAGTTGCTCCGCGAAAATCCGAGCGTCAACATCGCCGCCCGGCGCTATGCGCCGACGGTTTCACCGCCTCGGCCGACTTCCAATTTGAGTACGTACTCCACCACAATCAGTGTCGTATTGAGGTTCGAGCTTTGTCAACGGCCGATGACGTTGGATGACACTTAGCCGCGGCCCCCGCCTCCCTGCTCTCCTGATAAGGAGCAGGCAATAGCGCAGCGTGTTGCGCCTCGGGCGGGCGGATTACGCTTCGCTAACTCATCCGCCCATGAGATATGAGGGTAGGGTGGGGCATGTTGCTACTCCGCCGCCGTTCTGCCGCCGCCCATGCCGTAGCGCCGCTCAATATAATCGATCACGATGTTCTTAAAGTCGGCCGCGACCGTAGGGCCGCGCAGCGTCATAGCCTTTTTGCCGTCAATGAATACCGGCGCGGCGGGCTGCTCGCCGGTGCCGGGCAGCGAGATACCAATGTCTGCATGCTTTGATTCGCCCGGGCCGTTGACGATGCAGCCCATCACGGCGACGTTGAGGGATTCCACTCCCGGATAGCGCGTCTTCCAGTCCGGCATCGAAAGGTGGATGAAATCCTGGATTTCGCGGGCGAGTTCCTGGAACGTGGTGGAGGTGGTGCGTCCACAGCCCGGGCACGCAGCGACCAACGGCACGAATACCCGGAAACCCATGGTCTGCAAGAGTTCCTGCGCCACCTTGACCTCGAGTGTGCGATCGCCGGCTGGCTCCGGCGTCAGCGAGACGCGTACCGTGTCGCCGATGCCTTGCTGCAGCAGGATTCCCATGGCGGCCGAAGACGCCACGACGCCTTTTGAGCCCATGCCGGCCTCCGTGAGGCCGAGATGGATGGCGTAATCTGAGCGCCGGGCGAGGTCGACATAGACGGCGATCAGGTCCTGCACGGCCGACACCTTGGCGGACAGAATGATGCGCGACTGCGGC
>Ga0126369_10002941_pt1 | contig 12236 bp, 13 predicted proteins | sample PanSoiMetaPlot_1_FD_109646 | JGI IMG/M metagenome (GOLD analysis project Ga0126369, IMG submission 109646) | Tropical forest soil microbial communities from Panama - MetaG Plot_1 | ecosystem: Environmental > Terrestrial > Soil > Tropical forest > Bulk soil | place: Panama | collected 2016-02-17 | reverse complement strand
TGGCATTCGGGGCCCGTGCGAGCGATCTCCGAGGTGGGGCCGTCGCTGACCGGAGAGTGACCTCATCGCAGTACTCGCCGGGTACATCGATCGGTTCTACAACGTCAGACGGCTGCACCTCGGCCTCCGGGTCCGGCCTACACCAAAGTCCAATAGATTTCTCTGCGCGTTTTTGGTCTCTTTGGATCCGTGGATCGACCTCGGGCGGGCGTGCCGGAGATCGACCTACATCGACGTTGCGACACGGCTCGCGACAGTTGCCCGCCGACGAGTCTCAGCGTTCGAGGTGATGTCACATTTGTGCTAGGCGAGAGGAGATCATCATGGCTGCAACGGGCGCTGTTGTTCTCGTCCACGGTGGCTTCGTGGACGGCTCCGGTTGGGAAGATGTCTATAAGATTTTGAGGAAGGCGGGCTATAACGTCAGCATCGTTCAGAACCCGACGTTATCGCTGGAAGACGATGTCGCCGTAACCAAGCGTGTCATCGCTGCACAAAGCGGTCCGGTCCTTCTCGTCGGCCACTCTTATGGCGGCGTGGTGATCACCGAGGCCGGCAACGATCCCAAGGTCGCAGGGCTTGTATATATCGCCGCCTTTGCTCCGGACAGGGGTGAATCCGTGGCCGCGCTAATCAAAGACCCACCGCCGGGCGCGCCGGTGCCGCCGATACTGCCGCCCCAGGGTGGCTTTCTATTCCTCGACAAAGCGAAGTTCGCTGCGTCGTTCGCGGCTGACGTGTCCGCGGAAAAGGCCGCGTTCATGGCCGACTCACAGGTTCCATGGGGCGTCGCAGCGCTCAGTGGGTCGATCACCGAACCGGCATGGAAGACGAAGCCGAGCTGGTACCTGATCGCCACCGACGACAGGATGATCCCGCCCCCGGCACAGCAGTTCATGTCCAAACGTGCGGGCTCGACCGTTGTCGAGGTCAAGGGGAGTCACTCGGTTTACGTATCGCAGCCAGAAGCCGTGGCGGCACTAATCGATAAGGCCGCCAAGGGTCTGAAATTGGCGACGAGCTAGACTTGTTTGAATTACCCGCCGATAGCCCGTCATCGCGAGCATGCCGGCAGCGTCAGAACCTCGTTAAGTGATCCGTGAGTCTGCACTCTGGGCGGGGAGGGCTGGCGCGTTGCTCTTCTCGTCGATGCGCTACGGTACCGCAGCTAAACTTCTCGTCTCGTTCCGGCGGCGCGCGCCTGAATGGCTGCTGACATGAGGACGTCTTGATCTTGCGGGCCATTGCCCCATAGTTTGGGAATTCCCCGAAAAAAGACCATGACTCAGCCCGACGAGGATGCTTCGGTTCTCGCGCATATCCAGCGGTTGGCCGATGAGGAGCACCGGCTTCTGGGGCAGGGTGAGCTCGGCCCCGAGGAAAACAACCGGCTGGCCGCGCTGCAGACCGAGCTCGACCAGTGCTGGGACCTGCTGCGTCAGCGCCGCGCGCGGCGCGAGTTCGGGTTCGACCCGGCGGAAGCCCATGCCCGCGATGCGGACGTGGTGAAGAAGTACATCGGATGAGGTGAGCGAGGTCATGGCCGACATTCCCGGAACCGAAAGCATCGAGGAAATCGACGCCCGCATTGCGATCGCGCGCGAGAACCTGCGCGACCTGATCGAGCAGGCGGCTGCTTACTCGGGCGCTGCCGACGACGAGTTGATGTCGCGACGCATCGCCGAACAACAGGCGCAGCTCGATAGCCTGACGAAAAGACGCGCGATGCTCACATGAGCTGCACCCATCTTCAGGCGGTAAAGACCGGCGTGCCACGGACTGTAGGTGGCTGCGAGGAATGCCTAAAGATGGGCGACAGCTGGGTGCACTTGCGCCTGTGCCGCACGTGCGGCCACGTCGGCTGCTGCGACGACTCGAAGAACAAACACGCCACCAAGCACTTCCACGCCACGCGGCATCCGATCATCACCTCGCTCGAGCCGGGCGAGGGCTGGAGCTGGTGCTACGTCGACGAGATGCTGGTGGAGTTGCGATGAGCGCGCCTTTCTCTGCGTCCTGGGATGCCCGGCGCGGGCAGATGTTTCCCGTGCTCACGCCCGGAGAGCTCGCGCGCATCGCGCGCTTCGGCAGGCCGCGGCGCTTCGCGGACGGCGAGCGCGTGCTGCAGACCGGCAAGCCGAGCGACAGCATCTTCGTTGTCCTCTCCGGAGCGATCCGCGTCACCGGGCGCGATGCGCACGGCGACGATTTCCCGGTGGTCGAGCACGGGCCGGGCAATTTCTCAGGCGAGCTGTCGCAGCTCTCCGGCAAGCCGTCCTTCGTCGACGGCGTGGCGGTCGGCGAGGTCGAGGCGATCGAGATCAATCGCGAGCAGGTGCATGCGCTCTTCGTCGCCGACGCCGAGCTCGGCGAGAAGATGATGCGCGCGATGATCCTGCGGCGCGTGGCGCTGATCGAGGTCGGAGCCGGCGGGCCGGTGCTCATCGGCCCGCCGGCTTCGCCCGACGTCGCGCGGCTGCGAAGCTTCCTCAGTCGCAACGGCATCCCGCACCAGCTCCTCGACCCGGCGATCGATACCGATGCGCGCGCCTTCATCGAGCGCTATGCACCCGATCCCGAGCAGTTGCCGCTCGCCGTCTGTCCGGACGGCGAGGTGCTGCGCAACCCGACGGAGAACGAGCTCGCGCTCTGCATCGGCATGCTCGACGCTACGGCGGAGGACGCGGTGTACGACGTCGCCATCGCCGGCGCCGGTCCCGCGGGGCTCGCCGCCGCCGTCTATGCCGGTTCGGAAGGGCTCTCGGTCCTGGTGATCGACGCGCGCGCCTACGGCGGCCAGGCCGGCGCGAGCGCGCGCATCGAGAACTACTTCGGCTTTCCGACCGGCATCTCGGGCCAGGCGCTCGCCGGCCGCGGCTTCACGCAGGCGCAGAAATTCGGCGTCCGCATGCTGATTCCGATGGAGACGCGGCGTGTCGATTGCGAGCCGGCCAGGCACGGCGAACCGATGCTGATCCAGCTCGGCGACGGACGCGCGGTGCGCGCCCGCACTGTGGTCATCGCCACCGGCGCGCGCTACCGGCGTCCGGCGGAGTGCAGCAACCTGATGGCGATGGAGGGGCGCGGCGTCTGGTACTGGGCCTCGCCGATCGAGGCGAAGATCTGCGCCGGGCAGGAGGTGGCGCTCATCGGAGGCGGCAATTCAGCCGGTCAGGCGGCGGTGTTCCTTTCCGGGTACGCATCGAAGGTCTGGATGCTGGTGCGCGGGCCTGGCCTCGCAGCGAGCATGTCGAAGTACCTGATCGACCGTATTGCGGCGACGCCAAACATCGAGGTGCTCACGCGCACCGAGCTCACCCATCTCGCCGGCTCGCGGCAGACGGGCGTCGAATCGGTCGGCTGGACGAACCGCGTCTCGGGGCGCGAAGAGCGCCGGCCGATCCGACACGTGTTCCTCTTCCTCGGCGCCGACCCGAGCACCGCGTGGCTGAAGGATTGCGACGTCGCGGTCGACGACAAGGGCTTCGTCACCACCGGCGAGGATGCCTCACTGCCGCTGCAGACGAGCGTCCCCGGAGTGTTCGCCATCGGTGACGTCCGCGCCGGGTCGGTGAAGCGCGTCGGTGGCGCGATCGGCGAAGGTGCCGCCGTGGTGTCGCAGATCCACGCCTATCTCGCCCGCCGGCGCTCGAGCCAGAGCGTAGCCAGCGCGGCGACGAGCGCGGCCGCGCTGACGAGCTGAGCGACGACGTGGGTGCACGCGAGCGAGTAGTCGAGCGCCAGCGCGTTCAAGCTCCGTGCCTGGTGCCCACCCCCGTGGTACGGGGTGGACCGCCACATCGGCCGGACCCATCGACAGATTAGAGACATCGCTGAACGGCCACACCGGTCCACTCGCGACCGTCGGGGCGTAGTGACTCTACTGGCTCGCTAGTTGCGCCACTCCATTTGCAACTCCGCGCGCATAAGCAGCCAGCAAACCAACGTCTATCGCCTCCGGCCATCTGTCTGCCGGATGGTGGAAGAAATTCGTCCCGCAAACGAGGGTGACGTAACGCGCTCCGCCGCGACGAATTGCACCAGCTTCTCCACGAACGCGCGCATCTGGTCCGGCAACATTGTGGATCGCAAGACCCTCGGCGGCAAATGGCTTCACGAGCCATTGCCTCAGCGAATCGTCGGATGCGGTCACGAGGTTCGGCTGATGTGCGACGCCGATGTTTGCGCCAAGGTGGATCCACGCGTGTGCCCTCTTATAGATGCCGGGGCGGCGCCGGACGTAGTCCTCGACACCTATGAACCCCACCTCATGGCCGCTAAAAGCAGCGAACAGCACATCGCGATCGGGCTTGCTACTTGCCAACGTCCTTACAACCTCAAGCCAACAAGCAATACCGCCACCCCGCTCACCGGCGCATTCCCACCAGCCGCTGCGCGGTGTGCTCACCACGATCGGTCCGAGTTCGCGATTCTTGCCGGCTACAAGAGCCGTGATGTTCGACGCTTTGGCAGGGATCCGGCTTACTTGTATAACCAGCAGAGCCTCCGCGCCCTCGCTCGCTAGGACTTTCAGCCTTTCAGACTCCACTCCTGACACTTGCAACATGGGTGGGCCAAACGGCTTCAAGAACGATATCGCATTAAGAAGATACAGGCCGGGGACGCTTCCCCTTGTCAGCACAACGACCGCTTTGTGCTTGCTCTTTCGAGCTTCGGCTACCTCGCTAAGTTGCTCGCGCTGCGGCTCGAGAAGCACGTAGGGATCGCTTTCCACAACAGCGATCTCAGCTTCACTGCCGAGGAAGCCCAGGCGGCCACGAATACCGTTAGCGTCGGTGAAGGCTGCGTCGAAAACTGGCACACCATCAATGCGGCCTTTCACGGTTCTCACGTAGGCCGTTTGCGGTTCGATGCGATCGAGCGAGAATTCCTCGAACTGCGGTTTCACGCCAATTCTTCGCAGCTCGGTGCTAAGCCATTCGGCCGCGGCGACGTCACCTGGCGTCGCGGTCCGGTGATTGCCGTGCCCGTCGTACACCTGAACGATCGAGGCGACTCTGCTTTCCACATCAGACGCGATCCGACCGGTTTGGGAAGAAGCAGCGCGAGAGGCCGCGGCCTGTGCAGTGGCGGCACCCGAGCCTGCAATGAGAGCGATTCGCCCCGAGTTTGCGAGAAAACCTCGCCGATCCATACGCTCACCTCGCGTCCGAGTAGCCGGCCTTAGCGTATCGGAAGACGGCGTCGTATGTTGCTTAGCGGCGAATGTCCCAACAAGGACTTCCCGGGTGAAAGACCCCCTCGACCGTAGGTCGTGCCGGTTCGAATCCGGGCTCGGGCACGATCAAAACCAAGAGCTAAGGCGGCTTTCCGCGATCGAGGCCAGCGACGCTTGACCCATTTCTCTTCTATATGCTCGGCGGCACGGCTGCGGTACATTGGAGCGACTGGAGGGTGCTGGCCATGGCGGACGCGAACCGAAACGATACGGAACCGATGAACCTCGACGACGTGCAGCGGCTCGTCGAGGCGCTCGAGCGCGATCTCGCGAAGGTGCGCGCCGGCGCCGCCGGCGTCGAGTCGCTGCGCGAGGAAGTGGAGGCCCTCCGCAGCGCGTTGAGCACGAGGGAACCGCGTCAGGAGCACGTCCGCGAGCGCCTGCACGGGATCAGGTCCGCCCTCGAGGACGTCGGCGAAGCGCTGTACGAAGACGGGCTTAAGCTCGCCGACTACCTGACGCGTATCGGGCGGATGCTCGGACTGTAGCTCTGATCAAGCGTTTGACGGCGATCAAAACCGATGCCCCGCGGAGGCGAGGAGGGCAGGGGCTAGGGCTCACAAGGACGGCGCTGAAGCGGCCGTGCTGAGCGAGTCAGGAATCACGGTCCCTTTCCCGCGCGTGCTCGGCGGGTGCGGGGCGCGCAGTCGGTTCGATTCCGGGTCGCGCGTCCAAAGGTCCCACCAACTCTTCGGGATCGACGAACGGGATCACCTGCCGAGCGCGAGTCCGTGAGAAAGCTGATGCGCCACTTGGGCGCTCACTGACCCTCGTTTCGATCGGGCGTTCAAGGAGCAGGTGTCCAGCGCGCCCAGATGCGCCGGGCTGTCTCGAACATCGCCTGCGCCTGCTGCGAGCGTCGTTCATCACTTGGATGCGACCCCGGCAGTGAGACGCTATCCGATCGCAGCTTACGCAGCAGGCTCAGCATGGCGCTTGGCTCGATTCCTGCGCGTGCGCCAAAAATAAAACCCATGTAATCAGCCTCTAGCTCCTGCTGCGCGGACAAGAACGCCATACGCATCTGCAAGGTGATACTTACATCCAGTTCGTGCTGGAGGTCTTCGTATTCCCGTGTCAGGCCGTTGCTGACGAAATAGCGCGCGTCGGTCGCAAACTCGCGCGTATGCTCGGCGAGGACATGCGCCATCTCGTGCGCGAGCAGATAGGCCAGTTCCTCATCCGTGAGTGCGAGCGTTAAGATGAACTCCTCTCCGATAAGCAGCTTTCCGCCCGCCATGGCCGAGGCGTTCTCGTCGCACTGGCGACAGAGGTGGGCTTCCCAAGATATCGTCGCCGTGGTGCCGCGCTCGTACTCAACCGCGGGACGCAGTCGCGCGACGGCATGCCGGATGCGTTCGAGCAATTTTCGATTCGAGTCGAGTTTGCCGTCGGCCTTGAGTGCACCGAGACGTTCGTGATAAACGCGCTCCGCCAGTGCTTCAACCATCTCCGGACGAAAGGCGAGGTCGTCACGGAAGCCCAATAACTGCTGCGCTCCTGCCAGAGAGGGCGCAGCCAACAGAAGCGCAGCGAGCCAGCGGGTCATCCGTTCTCTGCCGTCGAGCGAACGGCCATTCTCGCTAAACTAGGGATTGCTGTGCAGTCTAGTGAGTACGCGCCTCGGGGAAATTTCACCGCGAGGTCATTTTTGTTTCGTTAATTTCAGTGTGCCGCGAACCAGCAGAATCCTTGGGCAAAGGCTGCAGGCATGACGAGCAAGGGTTGGGATTTCGACGTAGCTGTCGTGGGCGGGGGGCCGGGCGGCTCCAGCGCCGCAACCGCGCTGGCGCGGCACGGAAAGCGCGTCCTCCTGCTGGAACGCGAGCGGTTTCCCCGCTTCCATATTGGCGAATCGCAGCTCCCGTGGAGCAACGAGGTCTTCCGCGTCCTCGGCGCCGACCAGGCGATCGCCTCGGCCGGCTTCGTCAAGAAGTGGGGCGCTAGCTTTCGTCCGCCCGACAGCACCACCGAACAGTATGCGGATTTCGCGGCCGCGGTCGAAACCCCGACTCCGCAGACGTTCCAGGTCCTCCGGGAACGATTCGACGAGGTTCTCCTCCGGCATTCCGAGCGGTGCGGCGTCACGGTGCGCGAGGGGCACCGCCTTCTCGATGCGGCCTTCGACGCCGAAGCCGTCACGCTTCGCTTCGCGGATGCGGACGGCATCGAGCGCAACGCGCGGGTGGGGGTCGTCGTCGACGCCTCGGGGCGGGCCGGCGTTCTCGCAAAGCGCTTCGGCCGTCACGAATACGACCCGCTCTTGCGCAACATCGCCGTTCACGCGCAGTACGAGGGCATCCCGCGCGCCGAGGGGCGTCGCGCCGGCGACATCCGAATGTTCACGCGCCCCGACATGGGTTGGCTATGGCTGATCCCGCTGTCGGACACGGTGACGAGCGTGGGCGCTGTGATCCCGAAGGCGGTGCATCAGCGCGAAACGAAGGCGACCGCCGAGGAAAGCCTTGCCCACTATCTGGCCGCCACGCCACCTGCCGCATCGCTGCTCGAGCGGGCACGACGGGTGTCTCCGGCGCGCGTCGACGTCGACTACTCCTATCTGGCGACCCAGATGGCCGGGGACCGCTGGGTGGCGGTGGGCGACGCGGCCGCGTTCCTCGATCCCATCTTCTCGACCGGCGTGTTGCTCGCGATGCAAGGAGGTCTGGACGCGGCCGAGGCGATCGACGCCGGGTTGCGGACCGGCGACCTCTCGCAGCGAGCGTTCGCCCGATATGAGCGCATCGTCCGGAAGCGCTATCACCACTTCCGGCGGTTCGCGATCGGATTCTACGACCAGGCGTTTCGTGACCTGTGGTTCACGCCCAGGAAGGCATTCGGTATCTACGGCGCGATCGTGTCGGTCCTCGCCGGGAACTGGCGGCCTTCACTGCTGACCCGGGCCAAGATCGGAATGTTCTTCGCCCTCGTCGCTGTGCAGCATCTCGTCGGCAGGGTCAGGGGCGCCGGACGTTCGTAACTCTCCCTCGGGCGACCCGGCACCCGGTCGGTCGAGGTGAGGCGAGCGGACTCTCGTGGCCTTTTCCCACGCGAACCCAATGTCCAAAACCGCCAAACGGCGATCCCAATGGCGGACGCCGTAGCGTTATTCGGCGCGACAACCAGGACGTCGTCTCACATGGCACTATGTGCGTGCTGCGCACGCGATTTACAGTCGGCAGCGTTGTTTCGCTTGAGCGGGCGCTTGACCACGTGTGGGTCGGGCGCGCGACGCGAGAACCGCCCGGGTGGCGAAACTGGTAGACGCAAGGGGCTTAAAACCCCTCGGCGCAAGCCGTGCCGGTTCGAATCCGGCCCCGGGCACCAGCTTAAAGAGTCACCTAACGCGTTTTCGCGATCGCGGGCGCTGGTGTTTGACCCATTTCTGACCCACGCCGATTGCGGGGAGCTCGGCGATCGCGGCCTCAAGGTGGTCGTCGAGGAAATGCGCGTAATGCTTCGCCGTGATCTGCGGCGTCGTGTGGCCGAGGAGATCCTGCGCGGCCTTGAGCGATCGGGTCTCTTGCACGATCCACGAGCCGAACGTGCAGCGTAGATCGAGGAACCATCAGATTGCTATGGTGACAAGCCGCCGCTCAACAACGCGCTCAACCCGGCGGCGCCGCAAGCGGCGCGCCGGTCAGCGCGAACGTTAGGCGTCGAGGATTACAGATGACCCGTCTCCCCAAACTTGTCTTCCTACTCTTCGCGGTTTTCGTGGGCGTGTTGCTGACCCGCGCACTCGGTGCAACGCCGGTCATAGATCGCGCCTGAATGGTCGTACCGTGCTCGCGCCGAACTCGTTCCATCTGTGCCTCCAGCATCTGCACTCGTAGCTGCTCAGACGATGGTGGCGTCGCAAGTCTTCCGTCGGCTTGGGAGTTCCGAGCATGCCACTCGGCACGCCACCCAGAGTCGTTGCCCCAATCGTGATGACGGATGCCTGCGGTGCCGGTCATCCGGAGGGCAGGGGAGCGTGCGCTGGCGAGCATCAAGAAACGTCACTTCTGGAAATATCGGCGCATCATCGAGTCATTACCCGAGGGAGGAACCATGGAGCCGAGAACCCTCGCTCTCGTAGTCGCCCTGAGTGCAGCCGTCGCTGCGGGCGGCGCGGGCGCAGCTGACGGGTTTCCGTCAAAGCCGATCCGGATCATCGTGCCGTACGCGGCGGGTGGTGGCCCCGACGTCGCCACCCGCCAGTTCGGACAGACGCTCGCCCCGATCATCGGTCAGACGGTGGTGGTCGAAAACAAGGTCGGCGCCGCGGGTGTGCTCGCCGCGCAAGTCGTCGCACAGGCTCCCGCCGACGGCTACACGCTGCTGCTCGGCTCGAATAGCCACCTCGTCCAGAAACACCTCAGCCCCGACCTCAAGTTCGATCCGATCGGCGAGTTCGCGCCGATCACCAATATGAGCACGTCTCCGACAGTGCTCGTGGTGCGGGCGGACTACCCGGCAAGAAACGTGGCGGAGCTGATCGCGCTCGCCAAGGCCAAGCCCGGGAAGATGAACTACGGGTCAGGTGGCATCGGCACTTCCGCACACCTCGCTGGAGCGACCTTCGAGTCGGTCGCCGGCATCAAGGTGGTGCACATTCCGCTCAAGGGATCGGTCGAGATCGCCGGTTCGCTGCTGCGAGGTGACACCGACTTCGCGTTCCCTATCGCCGGCACCGGGATTCCGCAGATCAAGGCAGGCAAGCTCCGGGCGTTTGCGGTCTCGAGCGCAGTGCGCCTGAAGGAGCTGCCGGACGTGCCAACGCTGAAGGAGACCATGAAGAATGATCTGCTCGTACAGGAGTCGTGGTTCGGCCTCTGGGCTCCAGCCCAGACGCCGCGCGACGTGGTTCGTGCGCTGCACGCCGCGAGCCTGAAGGCACTGGCCGATCCGAAACTGCGCGCGCAGCTCGACGCGGCCGGCTCACCCGCTGCGCCGAGCGAGAGTCCGGAGGCGTTCGCCGCGTTCGTGAAGAGCGAGAACGCGAAGTGGGCGGAGATCTCCAAGCTTTCCGGCGCCAAAGCGGACTGACCAGGAAGGTCGACCAACCATGTCCAGACCGCTTGAAGGCATCCGCGTCATCGATCTCTCGCACGTCATCGCAGGACCGCTCGCGTCCTTCTATCTCGCGCAACTCGGCGCCGACGTCATTAAGGTGGAATCGCCGGCCGGCGGCGACGTCATGCGATCGCGGCCCGGATTCACCGCCCTCAATGCCGGCAAGCAGTCGCTCGCGGTCGACATCAGGGACCGCGCGGTCGTCACGGCGGTGCTCGACCTCGCCCGCACCGCCGACGTGTTCATCGAGAACTTCCGCCCCGGCGTGGTGAGGCGGTGCGGGCTCGACTACGAGTCGGTGCGCCGGGTGAAGCCCGACATCGTGTACTGCTCGATCTCCGGCTACGGCCAGCAGGGCGAATGGTCGGGCCGCGGCGCCTACGACCACGTGGTTCAGGCGCTCACTGGGATGATGCTGATGAACGGCGAGGGCGCGGACGCGCCGCCGATGAAGGTCGGCTTCCCCGTCGTCGACGTCGCCGCGGGGGTGCTCTCCGCGCTCGCGATCACCGCTTCGCTCGCGCGCCGAGCGCGAGATGGAGCGGGACAATACATCGATTCGTCGATGGTGCAGGCTTCCCTGACGCTCATGTACCCGATGACGAGCGCCTGCCTGACGACCGGCAAGGACCCGGAGCGCATCGGCAACCGCGGCTACTCCGGCAGCCCCACGGCGGACACCTATCGGTGCACGGACGGCTGGCTCGCGACGGCGGCGAACACACCGGCCCAGTTCAGGAAGCTCGTCAAGGTCCTCGAGCTCGAGTCGCTTTGCGAAGATCCGCGCGCGCTCGACCTTGAAAAGTTCAACGCGATCAACGGCGGCTTCGTGGTCGCGCGGGATTTCGAGTACCTGCGTGAGAAGCTTAGTGCTGCGTTCGCCGGTCGATCAGCGGCGAGTGCCGAAGTGGCTTTGAACGCCGTGGGCGTGCCCGCTGCGCGCGTACGGACCATGGGCGAATTCCTGGCGGAGGCGCCAGGTAAAGTAACGCTCCCGGTGTTCGAACTGCCGAGCGTGGACGGATCTGTGAAGACCGCTGGCCTGGGATTCGAGCTGGATGCCGACGGCGGAGCGCTCGCCCGCCCTGCGCCAGCGCTCGGTGCCGACAACGAGGCGCTGCTCCGCCCGGGCGGGAGAAGCACGACGCGCGTAACCGCCTGATGGGCTGCGTAGCGCTGTGTGTTATTGCCTGGCTCGGGTTGGTGCGCGCTGGGCCATGAGTTCACGCGGTGACGGAAACCAGAGACCGCTCGTTCACCGCCAGTCAATGAGTGAACGGCGAATGGAGGAGATAGATCGTAAGGGCGATGTACGCGCCCCACATCCCGATCGTCATCGCGCGCCAGAAGCGAGTCTCCTCTTCGTGGACCGGCAGCGGCGCGAGCGGGCCGAACAGCAAGCTGATTGGATCGTCGTCGTGGCGGTTCATCAGATCACCGGATTGATGTCGAGCACGGACGCGTCGTACCCCTGTTAGGTGAAGGTCGTCACGCCGCACGGCCGGGGCGTGAATGCTTAGGCTCCATTGTGCTGACACACGACGCCGCAGAGAATGACTTTAGCAGCCAGCGAAATGACTTTGCCGGCCAACTCGCGTGTCGGCTCTGGTGCATTCCCCGCTCGGTAGGGGATTGGAATCGTTACTCTAAAGTGGCAGGGCGCGAAAGTTGCCCGGCATGGGACGCAGATGTCGCCGACATAGCCGAGGCCGATGAGGTGGCGCAGGAACGCTTGCGAGACGAAGCTTAGCAACCGCTAAGCCGTGTTCGCTTGACAACCCACGCGAGCGCCATCAACGCGGCGCAGACTAGGAGTGCGGTATCAGGCTCCGGCATAACCGATAAAATCATTGCGTTCCCGAGGATTGCATTCGCGCGTGCGGTTAGATGCCCCTCTGGATCCCAGAACACATACTGACTCGGATCGTCGCAGACGCTC
>Ga0126369_10002940_pt1 | contig 12238 bp, 14 predicted proteins | sample PanSoiMetaPlot_1_FD_109646 | JGI IMG/M metagenome (GOLD analysis project Ga0126369, IMG submission 109646) | Tropical forest soil microbial communities from Panama - MetaG Plot_1 | ecosystem: Environmental > Terrestrial > Soil > Tropical forest > Bulk soil | place: Panama | collected 2016-02-17 | reverse complement strand
CGCAACTCTTTAGAGGTTCGCAAGCCCCTCAGCCCAGGCGAACAGAAAGCGACTCGATTCTGTTAAAGCACGTCGGAATCCAAATGAAACATCGGTAACTTATTGAAAATAAAGCGCGAGGTCAGAAAGGGGACTGGCAGAGGCTGTGGACATTGCTAGTTTGGGTGAGAATATGTGAAAAGATTTATCCCTTGCTAGGTTCCCGACAGCGGCGCATCTTCGGCCGGCTCAATGGGTTAACGAGCCAGTTAACGCTGCGCGCGGTTTTCCCTGCCTGGCTGGGGCGCCTCGAAATCGATGCCCCAAAAATGCGGTGCAGGTGTCAAAAATTCCACTCCAACGCGGATTCCCTTCGACCCGCTTTCACCGGTAAACACGATCCGGCATTCCTGCTCTTCCTGAGTTTCCGGGTGCACGAGGACCAGCATTTCGTCGTTGTCCACTTCGTGCCGGAGCATAAGCAGGCCACCGTGGGCGTTTACGACCAGGGTTTCGCACACCTCGCGAAACTTCTTGCCTTGGTAGTCCCGGCCGAGCGCTTGCAGCTTCATTTTGTGGAAGACCCGCTGGCTGCGCCGGTTGGTGGCAAAGGCTGTTTCCTGCATAATGACTCATCATCGGCCCGGCCCGAGCATCGGTCAATGGCCCTTTCGGGCAGGTGTTTCCAAACACCAAGAGTTTTCTTGGGCCGCTGGCTTGTAAGCCGCAACCTCATGGCTTTACAATGTTTATGAGCGGCTACGGACCCAAGCCAGGCGCATTCTTCATCAAACCGATGCCGCGCTTTCTTCATCAATCTGGAACCGTTGTGGATGGACACCGAATACTTGCGCCTGAGGGCCTATGAACCTTAGTGAATTTATAGAAAGTCGTCGCGAGCAGCATCTGCAGGAACTCTGTGAGTTCCTGCGGATTCCCTCTGTCAGTGCCAAGAGCGAACACAAGCCGGATATCGAGCGCGCCGCAAGTTGGGTTGCCGACCATCTGCGCTCTGCAGGATTCAAGACCGTCGAAATCATTCCCACCAACCTTCACCCGCTTGTCTATGCCGAATCGTTGGAGGCTCCCGGCAAGCCCACCGTTCTTTTTTACGGCCACTACGACGTGCAGCCGGCCGAACCGCTGGATCTTTGGACGTCTCCCGCGTTTCAGCCGACCGTACGCGACGGAAACATTTTTGGGCGAGGCACGGCCGATGACAAGGGCCAGGTGCACATCCATCTGAAAGCGCTTGAATCGCTTGGCAAGATCAACGGAAAGCTCCCCATCAACGTGAAAGTGCTGATCGAGGGAGAAGAAGAAGTGGGCAGCGTCAGCTTGTGGAACTACGTGGAGCGCCACAAGGAAAAACTAAAGGCCGATGCGTTGATCGTTTCCGACACCGCGATGTTGGGCAAGGGGGTTCCTTCGATCACCTACGGGTTGCGCGGCCTGAACTACTACCAGATTGAGCTGACCGGGCCCGTGCGGGACCTGCATTCGGGCGTATACGGCGGCGCGGTGCCGAATCCGCTGACCATTCTTGCCGAGCTGTTTGCCAAACTGCATGACAAGAACTACCGCGTGACGGTTCCGGGTTTCTACGACCAGGTCGCCAAGGTTCCTGTGGCCGAACGCAAAGCGTTGAACGCTCTTCCCTGGAAGGAAAGAGACTTCAAGCGAGCCGTTGGAGCTCTCAATTACCACGGCGAAAAAGGATTTACCACCGTCGAGAGACTCTGGATTCGCCCAACGCTCGAGCTCAATGGCATGTGGGGCGGTTATCAAGGCGAGGGGGCCAAGACAGTAATTCCCTCGAAGGCCTATGCGAAGTTCTCAACGCGGCTGGTGCCGGATCAGAACCCGCAAAAAATCGCCAGGCTCGTGGAAAGGCACATCCGCTTGCTCCTGCCTGGCAGCGTCGACTGCAAATTCGAGGTGTTGAGCACCGGAAAACCCTGGGCTGCGGCCTATCGAGCGCGGATTTTCCAGACGGCGCAATCCGCACTCGAGAAGGGATTCGGCAAAAAGGCGGTTTTTATCCGCGAAGGGGGCTCGATTCCTTTCGTTACGCAGATGCACGATACCTTCAAGATTCCGTGCGTCCTGATTGGTTTCGGTTTGCCGGACGAGAATGCCCACGCTCCCGACGAGCATCTGGCGCTTGAAAACTACTATGGCGGCATCAAAGCGATCGCGCATCTTTATGAAGATCTTGGCAAGCTTTAGTCCGCGACCGGCCGCCGAGCGCCGCTCAGAGACGTTCTAGCCGGAACAAAAAACAGCCCGCCTCGGTGCTGCGCACATTCACATACTGAATTTCCGGATCGTCAAACAGATCTTCCGCCGCTTTTTGTTCCCGACCGCCGCTGACGCGAATTTCTTTCAGCAGTACACGCTCGCTTCCAAATCCTTCGAGCGTCAGTAGCCGGTTGCGATACGCCTCTGGAACGGCGTTACTATTTGGGTGGCGTGGGCACGGTTCCGCATGAATGTAGACGGGGCCGGGCAGGGGCGGTTGGCCGAGCTCGCGGAACGGGTCGTAGGTGAACAGCAACAATTCTTCCTTTCCCGGCTGGATTAGCTGGAGGCAATGACGGCAAGGCGCACGGCCCGCCGCGATTTCCCGATGCGCCGGGAAACCGTAGTTGGGTGATTTGCCGGTGGTACGGACTTGCTCGGCAACTTCGCTGGGAATGGCAACAACTCGAAACAAACTCATGGTCACCTCGCTCTTAAATTCGTTGCGAGGCTTAGTTTCGGTGAACCTTGGCAGGAATTCTATCCGGTAACGTACTTGAAATTCATTGCGTCGAAAGCTGTTCTCGGCGACTGCGGGCGTACTCGCCGAGCGCAGCATTTGCCCCACCGATCAGCTGCAGTTGGCGGGCGGTCTTCGCTAGATCGCTGGCTCGCAGCACAATATAGAGTTCATCTTCACCCAGTCCTGTGTAGATGCGGTTTCCCACGCAGCCGAGGCTGGTAATGGTGCCGTGCAGCAGGGAAGCGGGAAGGGCCATGCAGGTAGGCCTGCCCAAAGCAGGGGCGGCTGTGCCCACTCCGGCGCGGGTGGCGGCTTCTTGCAATAGCATCGCGGCTGCAGGTTTCAGCGCGAACAGAACCAGGTCCGGGTCCACGGGCGTTTCCGCAAGGGGCGAGTAGACAACGGCTTTCGGGGTTTTTGGCAAGCGCGGGATCTGGGGAATTTCTTCCGGCTTCAGATAACCGAGATCGAACATCATTTTCAATGTCTGTTCGGTCTCCTTTTCGCGATCAGGGGAAAGCGCGATGTTGTGCGTGTAGGCGCCCACGGCGCAATGAAAGTGGTTTTCGGGGACCGTGTAAAAGGTTCTTCCCTCCGCGGCGAGCCGCCAGAAACTGCAGCCGGAGGGTTGTGTGCCTTCGTATTTCTTTACCAGGGCCGGCTCGGCGTCAAGAAACGCCACGGCGACGGGCCGCACGCTGGCTGGGACCCGCTTGGAAATCTGCTGATCGACTTCGCGCCAGTTGGTGCTCGCCGTCATAAGAGGTCTCCCTTGCTTCGAGCAACAGGAGTAAGGATAGCACAGCGGTTTCGGCTCCAAGCGAACGCCACCCTTCGTTTCACCGCATGAAATCAGGAGTTTTGCACATACTGCTGAAAAAAGTGGCTGTTTTTGGGCCTTTTTCGAGGTTTTGCCCTTGCGTTCTTTTTGCTCCTTCGCTATAGTCCGATGCGGCCCGAGTTTTTTGCAGGAAAATAGGGGTTTTTCCGCTCGCGGCTGGCCTCGAACCGTTCGAGGCGGATAGACAATTCAGGAGGATAAGCAGAAGAAATGGCAGCTAAGCCAATGAGCAAGACCAAAATCGTTGCGCACCTCGCGGAGAAAGCGGGAACAGCGAAGAAAACCGTGGCCACGTTCTTTGAGGAACTCCACAAGTTGGCCGTGAAAGAAGCCAAGGGCAGCGCGGGCAAGTTTGTGATTCCGGGGATTGGCCGCGTCGTGAAGGCTCATCGCAAGGCGCGCATGGGCCGCAATCCTCAGACCGGTGAAGCGATCAAGATCAAGGCCAAGACCGTGGTTCGTCTGCGCCCGGCCAAGGTCCTGAAGGATGCCGTTCTGAAGTAGCTTCTTCTCCCGCTGGGGGAGAAACGAAGAATTGAAAACCCTCGCTGCCTGCCTTGTGCAGGGCAGCGGGGGTTTCTCTTTATGGGGTCGAAAGAACGATTTAGAGTGTCTTGACGTACGCGATCACGTCTTTGATCTGGCCGGCTTCGAGGACATCTTTAAACGGCGGCATCAACTGGTCACCATTTTCGATCCAGGCTTTCAGGCTTTCGTCGCTAATCTTGTTCCCGTTGACAGAAAACGTGCCGCGTTTGGAAAGGCCCTTGAGACCCGGTCCGATCTTCTTTTGTTCGCTGTTGTCGTAGTGGCACACCGAGCATTTCTGCTGAAACACGGTTTTGCCGCGTCCGACTGCGGCGGAACTGCTGTTCGCCTTGTCGGTGGATCCCGGTGTGACCAGCGTTGCTGTGCCGAGAAGCATGGCGAAACCCGCGGCAAGTCGAGCGTTTTTCCCGAATTGATTCACGATTCCCCCTGAATCCCAACCTTAGAGCGGCATGAACTCATTTATTGTCCATGTTCCGGGTTGAAATTTCCACTTGCCCCGGCAAAAGGGACAGGTTGCGGATTTGCACAGCTAGACCCTTCGTACCTTTGACCATCATCGCTTTTTCCGTTCAAAATTTCCCTTATGAGCCAAGAGACCCTCACGCGGGCGTGGGAAGTATTACAGGACGCTTATCAGGCGCAGATGGAAGGCGATTACGACCGCGCCGTCGAGCTCTATCAGTCATCTTTGGAGCTGCATCCCACCGCCGAAGCGCACACGTTTCTTGGCTGGACCTATCACTATCAGGGCAAACTGCTCGACGCGATTGCCGAGTGCAAACGAGCCATCGAACTTGACCCCGATTTCGGTAATCCCTACAACGACATTGGCGCCTATATGATCGAACTTGGCCAGTTCGATCAAGCGATTCCCTGGCTGCAGCAGGCCATCGAAGCGCGGCGCTACGAGCCTCGCCATTTTCCGCACTACAACCTGGGGCGTGCGTATCTGGGCAAGGAAATGTATGGCCAGGCCATGCGCTGCTTTCAGGAAGCCATCCAGATTGAGCCGCGTTACACGCTGGCCCGTCAGGCGCTCGAATCGTTGCGGCGGATGGTGAACTAGGTGCCGCGCAGCGGAATCAGCCCTCCGCGAGCGATCAACAAGAACTCCTTCGACACCCCGTTTTCTTCCTTCTCTTTTTTTGCATTTCCTTTGGCGGGCTAAAGCCCTGCCCCCAAGACAGTCCTCACGTCATCGCCGATGGTTTGACGATGCGGTCGTAGATCCACAGCAGAACAGTGGTGGCAAGACCAATGGCGGTGAGCGTCCAGAGGAAGAGTTGCGGGCGATGCTGGACTTCGCCGAAGTGGTGGAGCAGCGAGCCACCGATGCGTCCTGCGAGGAAGGATCCGATCCCGAGAGGAAGGAAGGCAAAGCCCATGTAGGTGCCCTGCTGGCCGGGAGGCGCAAGGCGCGAGATGTAGTCGTAGTAGCGCGGCTGCTGGATCAGTTCGCCGACAGCGATGACAACAAGCGTGGCATAAGCGGCGATGAGCGTGGAATAGAGCGCGAGGATGGCGAAGGCGACCATGGATACTAATGTGCCGAGAAGCACGGCGCGGAACGCGGCCATTTTTTGTGTCAACACGCTGAAGCCCATCGTGAAGGCGATCACAATGAGGGGACCCGTCATGAGCATGCGTTCGGTGTCTGCCTTAGCGTCCACGTAGTCGTGAACGTAGATGGGAAGCGTGATGAACTCCTGCCAGTAGACGATCCAGTATCCGGAAAAGATGAGCAGAAACAGCATGAACTTCGGGTTGGTCGAAACCTGCCCGAAGTTGCGCAGCGTTTCGGCGAAGCTGGCAGTTTGCGTTTCCCCGGATTTGCGCGGCTCACGGAAGAAGACAACTACCAGAAAAAACATCAGAAAAACACTCAGCGCGGCAACGCGGAAGACGTTTTCGACGCTGAGATGCCGGTGCACCCAGGAAGCGACGAAAGGGCCGAGCGCGCCACCGATGTTGACCAGCGTGTAGTAGATGGAATAACCAATGGAGCGAACATTTTCGTGGGAGGCGCGTGCCGTGGTGCCGACGACGCTGGGCTTGACCATGGCGACGCCGAGCGCGGGCAACATGAGCAGGAAAGTGACCAAGGCGACCAGCGGAACCCCGTTGCGCAACGGAGCGAGCCACGGCGCACCGATGGAACCGAGCAGGAAATAGGAGCCCGCGAGGATGAGATAAGCGAGCGAGAGCGCGCGACGGAAGCCCATCCGGTCGGCCATGGCTCCGCCGAAGATGGCCAGGAACCAAACAAGCCCTCCAAATAGGCCGGAAAGGTCGGCGGCCCGTTCGGTGGGGAAATCGAGGGCTTCATGGAGGTAGCGCGCTAGTGAGGCAAAGGCCGCGTAATAGGAGAGGCGCTCGAAAAGTTCGCTGATGTTGGCGACCCAAAAAGATCGCTCGAAGCCGGTGCGGATTTCTGCGACGCGCTCGCTGATCTGCATGCCACCTCCTGTGGGAAGCGGCATGATACAGCGGCCAGCAGCCGGTAGCCAGCGACCGTGAATCATGGTTGTCCTTGGCGCCCGGCGTTCCCTTCGCTAGGCTCAGGGTGCGCGGACAGGGAGGTGGGAGGAATGCGAATTCTGGGTTGGTTTTTGGCGCTGGTTGCGGTCGGGACGGGATTGCTGGCCTGCTGCGCGAGGAAACCTGCGGCGGCCGAGCAGGGGCACGGGTTGCCGGCCGAGGAGCGGCGGAAGGTGGAAGAACAGGTGCGCAGTTTTCTGGCGCGGGTTGCACAGGAGGTGACGCGGGACGGGCCCACGGCATGGAAGAGGGAGTTCGCTCCAGGTCAGGAATTTTTCATGGCTTCTGACGGAAAGCTGGCGTTTGAGGATGGGCACGCAGCAAAGCAGGGCATTGACTCTGTAGCGAAAGCCATCAAGCGGATCGAATTGCGCTGGGGAAGGGATTTGAGGGTCGATGTGCTTACGTCGGAGCTAGCGGTGGTGGGAACGTCCTGGCAAGAGAGGCAGGAGACCAGCCAGGGGAAAGTGATGAACGAGAGCGGGTATTTTACAGGAGTGACCGAAAAGCAGGAGGGGCTGTGGGTGTTTCGGGATGCGCACTGGTCGTCGGCACCGGCCGGGAGCGGTCGGTGACCGGCGCTACCGGAACAACGAAGGGATGGAAAAAGGAGTTTGGGGGTGCGTCTAGATGGGTATAAGTTTTCAGTGACGGAGCGCGCACAGGAGAGAGCTATGGAAACGGCAAGTCTTGCGATCAAAAGAGTGGATGCGGCGATTGCGGCGGGAGTTTTGTTGGTGACCATGGGATCGGTGGCAAGGGCGTGGGGGCAGGGAACGGCGGCGAAATTTGTGCCGCCGGATGTGGTGACGGCCGGAAACATAGCCTATCCGCCGAATACGACGGCTACCGGAATGGTGTCGTTAGTCGTGGGAGTGGATGAGAGTGGGCAGGCGGCACAGGTGCAGGTGTTGCAGGATGTCCCCCCGTTAACGGCGGCGGCGCAAGCCGGCGTGGGGCAGTGGGCGTTTCAAGCGGCCCATGCGAATGGAAAGAGCGTAATGGCGCGACTGCCGGTGCATGTGGTGTTCAACCCGTACAACCCCGGAGGAACGGCGGTGACCGGCGGGGGGCCGACCGTGCCCGCGCCGGTGCCCTCGAACCAGGTGAATTTCATGCCGCCACAGGTGCGCATGGCGTCGTATGCATTTTACCCGGCGAACACACAAGCGCAGGGTACGGTGGTGCTATCGGTGAGTGTGGATCAGTCAGGGCACGTATCGAAGATGAAGATCGTACATGGGGTGGCCGGGCTGAACGAGGCGGCCATCGAGGCGCTCAAGCAGTGGGGATTCCAGCCAGCGATGCGGAATGGAGAGACGGCGGCAGGAAGACTGTGCGTGGCGTTTGTCTTTCAAAGAAATTTGAGTTGAAGGAAAAGATTTTCGCAAAGGAATAAGAAAACGCTGCAGTCTGAAACAACCCCCTCTGGCTTTGCGCCGCGTGACCTGGTGCGGCGACTGGTTCTCGAAAAGGGCTGCGCGAGCGTCCCGATCAGGGTTTGGGCTTTTGCGATTCTTGCTGCAGGCGCTCGGCGGTCCACGGAGGGACGATGCCATTTTGGCGGGCATAGGCGATCGATTGGCCGAGATGTTCGCCGGTATGGCCGGCGATCATGATGAAAGCGCCGCGGATGGTGGTGTCCTGGCCGAACAGTTTTAGCGGGTTGTTGAGATCGGAATCCTTGACGGCGAGGATGGCGCTCCGGATCTGCGCGAAGGAGTCCTTGAGGGCCTGCAGGGTCTTGGCTTTGTCACCGGCCGAAGCGACGATCGCTTTCGGGTCAACACCCGCAGGAAAAGGAGTGCCGAAAACCTTGGCGAGGTTGTAGTTGGCGGCGGCGACATGGGCATAGACTTCGCCGATCGAGCGGACGCCTTCTGCCGGACGCCAGGAATACTTGTCGGCGGGGACGGCGTCGGCTAGGCGCGTGAAACGGGTTTCGTAGTAAGAAAGCTCGTTGAGGAATTCTCCGCGGGCGCCGGTGGGTTTGTCCTGCGCAGGCGTCGAGTGTGGGAAAGGTGCGAACGCGAAAACGGCAAGAAGAAGGATAGCGGCGAAACGACGCATGGAACCTCCAAAGTGGAAACGCAAGTAGCGGGAAGAATGTTACACCCGAATGCAACATAAACGTGTTGGAACAGGATGCGGGATACAGCTCCGGCGCGAAGAACAGAGAACGGTGGACAATGGGCGGCGAAACGACCAAGCCGGACTACGGAATTGATGCGCCGGGTGTGATCCGGAATCTATTTTTGGCGGGAACCGCTTGCGCTGTGATGTATTGGATTCTGCCGACGTTGACGCTGGGCGGGGCGCGTCTGCTGCTGAGGCCGATGTGGCGGAATACGGCGATGGGGTCGATTGCAGGCGGCGTGTTGATGCTCTTGTATTCGAAATTCATGAAGTTCCGGCACCGGGACAAGATGCTTGGCATGATCGACTGGTGCGGGGATGAACGGGTGCTGGACGTAGGGTGCGGGGCGGGGCTTCTGCTGATTGGCGCGGCCAAGCGATTGACCACCGGAAAGGCAACAGGGGTCGACGTGTGGAGCAAAGTGGACCTTTCGGCGAACGCGCGGGAGCGAACACTACGGAATGTGGCGATGGAAGGAGTGGGGCAGAAGACGGAGGTGCTGGATGGGGACGCGACTGCGATGAAGTTTGCCGATGGGATGTTTGATGTGGTGGTTTCGAATCTAGTGATCCACAACATTCCTTCGCGCGAGGAGAGAGACAAGGCCTGCCGGGAAATTGCGCGGGTGCTGAAACCGGGCGGCGTGGCAGTGATTTCAGATTTTGTGAAGACCAAGGAGTATCAGGCGCAGTTTGTGAAAGCGGGATTACAGCTAACCCGAACCCGATGGTCGTGGGGCACGTTCCCCCCGCTGCGAGTGATTGTGGCGAGGAAGAAATGAACTATGTGGTAAGACGGTCGAAAGAAGTGGGTTTGTAAAGGCGTCGAGGCGCCGGCTTTACGGGAAGACTTTGGAGTGAAATTGCAGGGAGGCGGAGAGATGCTCGGCGAAGTAGTTGGCGTCGTGGCGGCCGGGGTAGAGGTGAAATTCATGGGGAACGTGGCGTGAGGTGAGGAGTTTGTCAAGAGCGGTGGCTCCTGCGTAGAAACCGTAGTCGTCGTTGTCGCCGCAGTCAAAATAGATCTTCAGGCCGGCGAGACTCGCGGTGCGGGCGAGCACGATGGGGCTGTTTTGATCGAAGAAGACAGGGTCGGGAGGACTGCCGAAGACACCGCCGAGGACGCGGGCGCGAGGAGAGGTTCCGGGAGTGGAGCCCAAGAAACTGGGAAGCTTTTCGATGAGCGCGGCGCTGTGAGCGCTGACGGCGCTGAATCGCTGCGGTTGACGGAAGGCGAGGTGAAGCGCACCGTAACCTCCCATGGAGACGCCAGAAATGGCCCGGTTGGCGCGCCCGGGTGCGGCGCGATAGCGTCTTTCGATGAAGGGGAAAAATTCCTGGAGCAGGAAATCTTCGTAGCGGTTCGCACCGTTTTTTGCGTTGATGTAGAAACTGGCTCCGCCGTCCGGCGTGGCGATCAGAAAATCCTTTAATTCGTGATTCGAGCGCAGATCCTCGACAAGATTCCAGAGGCCGGAGTGGACCACGAACTGTTCGTTGTCACCGAGTCCATGGAGATCGTAGAGGATGGGGAATTTTTTGCTTTTGTCGGTGTCGAACGAGGCGGGCAGAACGACGCAGTATGCAACAGGGCGGGAGAGGATTTTGGAGGGGAGGGAGTTACATTCGACGCGACCCGTGGCGGCATGAACAGGGAAAGAAAGGAAGCAAAGGAGAAAATTGGCCAGCCGAACGGCGAGAGACAATCGGCGTGTCCCTGGACTGCGCAGCCCGACGCGCCTTGGCAAGGCGTTGAAGCAAAAATCGCGGTGCTTGGCGCGGGACCACGACCAGGTTCCAGCCGCCGCGAAGCGTAGGGCATCGCCGAGGGCTTCGAGTCGTTGTGTTAGGGCGGCAAATGAGGAGGAAGCTTGCAAACTACTCATAGCGGAGGGCGTCGACGGGGTTGAGCTTGGCAGCACGAGAAGCAGGATAGAGGCCAGCGGCCAGACTGACAAGAACGGCGATGACCAGCGCGGCCAAGGCGAGCCACCAGGGGACGGCGGTGAGCTCGATGGGGTTTAAATTCTGGCGGTAGAGATAATAGTTGGTGCCGGCGGTCATGGCGCGACTGAGAATCCAGCCGAATCCGATGCCGAGGATGCCGCCGAGGAACCCCATGACCCCGGCTTCGACAAAGAAAAGTTGCTGAACGTCGGAGTCGGAGGCGCCAAGGGCTTTGAGGACGCCGATTTCACGGCGGCGTTCGAGGATGGCCATGACCAGGGTGTTGACGATGCCGAGTGTGGCGATGGCCAAGGCGAGGCTGCCGAAGATGCCCACCAGAAGATCGAAGACGGTGAAAAAGATGCGGAGGGATTTGGAGGCGTCAAGGAGAGAGAAGGCTCGAAAGCCCATTTTCTTGATGGAATCTTCGATGGACTGAACTTGAGAGGGAGATTTGGCGCGGACCGATAGCGAAGAGTAGCTGGTTTTGTTCGACGCAGAGTCGCGGACGATATCGCGGAGATCGTTCACCTGCGCGGCGCGGAGCGCGCTGGCGGCCTCGAGAGGCATGAGCAGACGGCCACTCCCATAGCCTCCGTAACCTGCGGCGGGTTCGGTTTCGACGATCCCGACAATTTTCAGGTGAAGTTCCCTGGGAACGATGGAGAAACCACCGCCCGGTGCGTCGGGAGGATTCATGGAAGTGCCGCGGCTCGTTGCTGAGGTGGGAAGCGCCTGACGCTCCGCATAACGGAGGATCAGATCCTGGCCGACCAGAGAAGAAGGTTGATCGGAAAGTTCCTTGGCGAATTCGATCTGGAGAATGGCTTCGTCGGCGGCCGTAGAAGAGAAGAAATGGCCCTGCATGCCGTCAAAGGCACCGGAGTTTTTGGAGGAGTCGGGCATGCCGGCAACGACGGTGGCGTAAGGCTTGTTGTTGAAGCGAACTTCGGTGAAAAAACGGATTTGCGGATAGACCTCAACGACGCTGGGAAGTTTTTCGAATTCTTTGCGCGCGTCTTCGTCGAGCGCACGGGGAGGCTTGCCGGACTCGGGTTCGGGATTCGGGCGGTTCATGCCCCGGAAGTTGTTTTTGGGTGTTACGACGATGGTGTCGAACAGGCCGCTCTCAGACAGGCGCCTCGAAGCCAGCTGCTGGAGGCCGACGCCGATCGAAATGATGGCGACAAAGGAAGCGACGCCAACAGCAACGCCCAGCGTAGTGAGGGTGTTGCGCAGGATGGATTCGCGCAGATTGCGGAAGGCGAGGTCGGTGAGGTCACGAGGCTTCATTGCCGAAGATCCTTCGCTGGCCCAACCGATAGCAGTTTGCCGTCGGCCATGGTGGCCAGACGGTTGGCGAATTTTTCCGCCAGCGGGCGTTCGTGAGTGACCATGACGATGGTCATGCCGAGGTGGGACTGCAGTTCGCGGAGAAGTGTGAGGATGGCTTCGCCGGTCGCGGAATCGAGATTGCCGGT
>Ga0126369_10002939_pt1 | contig 12239 bp, 11 predicted proteins | sample PanSoiMetaPlot_1_FD_109646 | JGI IMG/M metagenome (GOLD analysis project Ga0126369, IMG submission 109646) | Tropical forest soil microbial communities from Panama - MetaG Plot_1 | ecosystem: Environmental > Terrestrial > Soil > Tropical forest > Bulk soil | place: Panama | collected 2016-02-17 | reverse complement strand
TACCGCGCCCGAGCTGGAGACCGAAGCGCCCAAGGGCGTCGTCAAGGTCTATCCGCGCAACATCGATCTGGAGAATACCGCGCGCCTGAAGGCATTCGAGGCGACCTGCGTCGTCGAAACACTTGACGAATTGCGGGACGTTCTCGCCCGGCGCAAGCGCGAAATCATGACGGATGGCTGACCGCATCCTATTTCTAACCGGGCACCTCGCACGCGCAAGGCTGGAAAAGGTCCTCGCCGGCGCGGGCGACCTTGGATTCGAATGGTCGATCTTCGACGTCGGCGTGAAGGTGGCTGCGCTGATGACCGAGGCCATCATCGCACGGCGCCTGAAGCGCCCGGTCGATGCCGATCGGGTCATCCTCCCGGGTCGCTGCCGCGCTGATCTGGAGCGGCTTGCCAAATCGTTTGACGTCCCGTTCGAGCGCGGACCCGACGAGTTGAAGGACCTGCCCGCTTATTTCGGCAGGCGAGGCCGCGATCTCGACCTCTCGCGCTATGACATGCGCATCTTCGCTGAGATCGTCGATGCTTGTATTCTCACGGTCGACCAAATCCTCGATCGCGCCACGACGATGCGCGCGGCCGGCGCAGACGTGATCGACCTTGGCTGCCGGCCGGACACGCCATTCCCCCATCTTGAGGATTCGGTGCGGGCACTGCGGGCGTGCGGCTTTACGGTCAGCGTCGATTCGGCGGCAGCCGATGAATTGCGCCGAGGCGGCGCGGCGGGAGCAACTTTTCTTCTGAGCCTGACGGAGAACACGCTCGACATTGCGGCCGAGACCGGAGCCGCAGCGATACTCATTCCGGCGCCGCATGGGGACGTGGCGTCTTTGGTGCGCGCGGCGGAGGCCGCTGAGCGGCGCGGAATCGCCGCCATGCTGGATCCTGTCATCGACCCTATCCACTTCGGATTCATGGCCTCGCTCACCCGTTATGTCGAGGTGCGGCGGGCACTTCCTCGGGCAGAAATCCTCATGGGCACGGGCAATCTGACGGAGCTTACCGACGCGGATTCCGCAGGAGTGACCGCGATGCTGCTCGGCATCTGCTCGGAGCTGTATATTCGCAATGTCCTCGTTGTTCAGGTCAGTCCACATACCCGCCGCACCATCCAGGAACACGACGCAGCGCGGCGCATGATGTTCACGGCGCGCGCAGATGCGAGCCTGCCGAAGGATTACGGCGGCGCGCTCCTCCAGCTCCACGATCGCAAGCCGTTCCCCAACACGCCCGGCGAAATCGCTGAACTCGCCGGAAAGGTCACGGACGCCAATTTTCGCATCGAGGTTGCCGATGACGGCATCCATGTTTACAACCGCCATGGTCATCACGTGGCGCCGGACGCGATGTCGCTCTACCCGAAGCTTGGCGTCAAAGCGGATGGCGCCCATGCCTTCTATCTCGGCACCGAATTGATGAAGGCGGAGATCGCTTGGCGGCTGGGGAAGCGCTATGTGCAAGACGTGCCCCTGGCCTGGGGATGCGCCGTTGATCAGCCGAGCGAGGACCAGACCAGGCTGTCCGAAATAGGACCCACGCTGCAATCCCCGGCTTCGGAGCGTTGAGCCGATGCCGATGATCCGCGAGACCATCGTTGCGACCGTCGACGCCGCAGGCATTGTCCACCTGGCGCCGCTCGGCCTTATTCAGGACGGCGATGAATGGATCATCGCGCCGTTCCGTCCGTCGCGAACGCTCGATAATTTGCGGGCTCTGCCCTTTGCGTCGGCCAATTACACCGATGATGTTCGTATCTTCGCCGGCTGCCTCACAGGGCGCCATCGGTGGCCGACGGTTGCGTCCGATAGGATATCGGTACCGCGCCTTGCCGGCGCGCTTGCCCACGCCGAGCTTGCGGTCGATCGCGTCACCGAGGACAGGGAGCGCCCGCGCTTTCATTGCCGCGTGTTGCATGTTGCAACGCACGCGCCATTTCAAGGATTTAATCGGGCACAGGCCGCGGTGATCGAGGCGGCAATCCTGGTGAGCCGCCTTGATATGCTGCCCCGCGAGAAGATCGAAGCAGAGATCGCCTATCTTCAGATTGCCGTCGGCAAGACCGCAGGCGCGGCGGAACAACAGGCCTGGCACTGGCTTATGGAAAAGTATCTCGGCGCGACCCCGCGGTGAAAGTCTGCCATAAAATTGCGCCCTCTATTCGATAGCGAGCCGCCGGGGAAACGGGGAGCGGGGGCTAGACGTGATTTCCGAACAAACCTTGCTTGGCGACATCGGCGGAACGACCGCACGCTTCGCCGTTCTGACAGGCGATACCCTTGGCCCGGTCGATCACCTGCCGGTGTCCGAATATCGATCCATGATCGACGCGATCGACAGCTACCTCGGCAGCCGTTGCGATCGCGACCGCGTTGGCGCCGCTGTTCTCGGCGTGGCGGGGCCAGTGGAACACGAACGCTGCATCATCATCAACAGCCAATGGGTGGCCGACGCCACCGAGCTGCGCACCGCGTTCGGCTTCAAATCGGTCAACCTCGTAAATGACTTTGAAGCCACCGCGTACGCCCTGCCCCACTTGAGCACGCGTGATGTCAAGCCACTTTCCGAAGGAAAGTCACCGCCGCGTGAGCCGATGGCTGTGATCGGGCCGGGTACCGGATTGGGCATGGCAGGGCTGATCAATCACGGGGGCCACATGACCATCGTCCCCACGGAGGGTGGGCACATGACGTTGCCGGGTGCAACCCCGCGGGAGGATGCCGTCATAGCGCATCTGCGCTCTCAGTTCGGCCATGCTTCGGCCGAGCGCGCACTGTCGGGGCCGGGGCTCGAAAATCTACATTCGGCCATTGCGGCGATCGATAATGCTCCGGTTCCACGGCGGACTGCTGCGGAGATCACCCGGCACGCCCTCGAAGAAAGTTGCCCGCTCTGCCTGGAAGCAGTCGAGATGTTCTGCGCGATGCTGGGCACGGTCGCCGGCAATCTTGCGCTGATGCTCCGTGCATGCGGCGGCGTCTATATTTCGGGCGGCATCGCTCCGCGCCTCCTTGATCATCTGGCGCGGTCGGATTTCCGCGCACGCTTCGTGGCCAAGGGACGTTTCCGCACGTATCTTGAGGGCATTCCGACGGCCGTCATCATCAACCCGGATGCAACATTTCTCGGGCTCAGATCGCTTGCTTGTTCTGCGCGAAGCGCCCCGCCAACGATTCTGGCGGGGCGCGGAGGTTTGCGCGTGCCGGCGGCGGCAAATGAGAGCTATCGTCCAGATGACGCCAGGTCTTTGACCTGATCGATGAGTCGCTTTGCCCGCTCAACCAGATCGTCGTTGTGATGTTCGCTCGTCGATTTCTGGAACGCGGCGCCGTTCAGCTCAGTCTTGATCTGCGCTGCCAATTGGTCGCGCGCGACAGTTATATCGCCAATCTGCTTGAGATACTTGCCATAGGTTGCATCATCGCTGGTGATCGCGCGATTGGCAAATTTGAGGCTGTTACGGCCGACCGAGCCCAGGGGTGCATTGAGCTGCTTATAGGCTTTGGCTAGTTCGACGAAGTCCCCCTGGTCCTCCCGCAGTCCGTTCGGCAATGCGTGCTCGTCGAAATCTTCGACAAGTACACGGCCGTCATGGATGTAGTCGTCGTTCAGGCCGAGAAGGGCCATGATGGTCGGACGAATGTCGGTGTGATCGGAGAACACCCGATCGTTTCTGCCTAGTGTGCGCACTCCCGGGCCGGCCATTGCGAACCAGGTGCGGGTAATATCCTGCTGGACATCGCCATGGTTCCAGGCAAAGCTGGGGTCCTCGACAACGCACGGGGGCGCTGCCGAGCAGTCGGCCGTGCTGCCATTGAAAAAGAAATAGTCGTCATTCCCGAACATTGTGAGGGTCGGCGTGCGCGCCGGGCTCGACGTGACCATGTGGAGCAGCTTCATTTCAGCCCCGTCGGCCAGAAACACCGACAGCTTATCGGTCTGGCCGGTGATCGGGCTGACTGCGGTCAGTGCATCGAGATCGTGCGCCATGGTGCGCGTCACTAAATCGGTCGGCGCCGGGTTGCCTTTTATGTAGACGGTCGGTGCATCGTCACTATGGACGGAAAACGTCGTCGTGTTTTGCCGCTGCGTGATCAGCAGGCGATTGAGTATCGCGTCGATTTCGCCGATCTTCGCATACGTGCACGGGATGTTGACGCCGTCGCAGTTGGCCGGGCTCGGCGGTCCGCCGACAAAGTGATCGTTCTCGTCAGGCACCACAACAAAAAGCGTATTGTCTTTGGTGATGCCGTCCGCCGTCAGCCGGTCGAAGAACTTACCGAAGGCCACATCGTACGATTTGAGCTGCGCGACGTATTCAGCCTCGCCGGGACCGAAGGCATGGGCCGGGCCCGTACTGTGTCGGTCGTGTGCGTCGGCGATGTAAACATAGACGACCGGCACGCCGGCTTCGAGCATTGCAGTCGCATACCCAAGCGATTGTGTCGCAAGCGGATCGAAGATGTTCGGGAAACCGGGATTGCCGGCTGCGGTTTGAATGACGTTGCCATCAAGGTCGCGGATCGGGCCGCTCGGTGAGATTACCGGTTGCACGTGCAAATTGCCGTAAAGCGCATTGAATCCGGTGTAGCCGCCCGGCTCGTCGGGGAGGAGATCTGGCCTGCCGTGAGAGCCGGCGCAGAGCGGGCTACCTTGGGCGCAATGAATGGCGATGCCAAGGAAATCCGCATTCGCCTTGTCACGTAGTGCCGGATTGTTGGCCTCGATCCCCTCCGGGGAGGTTGCTCCGAAAACCGTGTTGACGTCGGCCGGGATGCTCTCGAACTCAATATTGGCGACGGAGAAACCGCCGACATCGCAGCCGGCGCGAGTGAAGGGCACCCATGGCGCGGGCGCGGTCTTGCCATTTTCGTTAACCATCTGCGGTTTGCCGTCTCCGGCAGCCAGCGATCCGTTTGACAGCGACGTCCAGTACAGGAACGAACTGCTGAATCCGACCGAGCCGTCCGGACGGAAGAAGCCGTAGCTGTTGGCAACCGGTACGCCCATGCGGTCGCCATAGACGCCGGTCAAGCTGGTGAGAATGTCGGTAGCGGTATGGGAAATCAGTGGAGTGTGGTGGTTCCCGCTGACGATGCCGTTCTCCAGCAGAAAGTTAAGGAGATTTGGCATCTGTTCAATGTCGGAGGGTACGTTCGGGTTGTCGCGGCGCAGGTGAACATTGTCGAACGTGATATGCACAACCCGCTTGATCTTGTTGCCGGCCGAATGAAGTTGACAGGACGCCTGCAGCGGTGCTGCGGCCTGTGCGTGTCCGGAAGCGATCGCAAGCACGCCGCCTCCGAGGAGGATCGGCGCCAGCAGCGTGCGAGAGAAGCGTAAGCAATTCATTGCGCTCTCCTGTTTCCCAAAGCTTGTTGGAGAAATCACGTAGGGTGCACCTACGTAAGCTATTGGAGGAGCGCGATGTTGCGGCGGGATGACAGCGCCGTGACACTAAAAACAAAGTTTTGGCGGTGCTGGAGATGGCTCCGTTCCGCAAAGAAGAGGGCAAGAACGTCCAATTGCCGGCGGCTTGCGATTCACATAGCAAGCACTTGCGGCCATCGACTTCATTGAGACCAGCGGTGACTGGACGGCTGGTAACTCGCTCGCGCGGGAGTACGCGTGAGCGATACTGCAAGCCAATGCCTGCCTGTCGGATTACGGGTTAGCTTGACGTTTCGCAACGCCGTTCTCGCTCAGTTTCCTGCGCGAGTTTTTCATATGCGTCGGCCACGCCTGTCATGGTCGCCTTGGTCGTCCGATCCACCGTTTTTTCTGCGGCTGAGCGCATCTCTTTGGAGCGCTTGCGCCAATGATCTGGATCTTTGACGAGCTTACGAAGCGGCTGCATCACCTTCACGTTCCTTTTTCCCGATCGTTGAGCAGTAGCTGCGCAAGGCACGTGACCTTAGCGGCTACATCGGTACAGCTTCCGGACACGTAAGGCTTTTTTGGGGCTGTCTGCGTGCATATCGTCCGGCGTCATGGCCAAAACGTCGCATTTTTCCGGCGGTTTCCACCTCCCCGCCTGCGTGTGACGTGTGCGACCAATCAAGGCCGATCAATGGTGATGCGTGCGTTCGCGTTGGCCATACTCTCGGTGCGGGAATGAGCGGTACGTTGGTCGTGGATCTGGAACAAACGATGCAGTCCCATGCTCAATCCTCCATCGACTATGAATTGAAAGATATTGTGTTTCCTGCTTCCATCATAGCTGTTCTGTGGACACGCAATAACGGAACGCCAAGCAGCCGCATTTGACACAACGATGACGATTTTATTACGGTTCTGACAAAAGCCGGGCACAGAATCTCGACGAGCTGTCCACAGCACGACCAGACGCTGGTGTTCACGCTGCCTTAGCCATCACATCTTCCTGGGCCTGCGCGTCATATTGCTGATCGCCGGGACAAGCTCTGAATGCCCGCGAAGGGGTTGGTTGAATTGCTGGAGTGTCCTATGGATCGATGGTTGCGCGCCACTGTGAACTCGTGGAATGGGCTTATCGCGGCGATGCGCAGCGAGGCGGCTTTCCGTCAGGAGCTGGTTGCACTTGTGCTTGCCGTGCCACTCGCCATTGTGATCGCACCGGACATCTGGAAGCGCTTTGCGCTCATCGCCGTCATCCTGTTTCTGGTTGTTGTCGAGTTGCTCAACACTGCCATCGAAAAGCTCGCGGATCATGTCACTCCGGCATTACACCCTGGGATCGGTCGCATAAAGGACATGGGGTCGGCTGCCGTCGGCGTCGCGCTTCTTCTCGCCACGGCAATTTGGCTGGTCGCGATCGGCGAACGCTTCGCCATTCTGTAGTTTTTTCCGAAATCGCCAAAAATTGACGCCGGCAAGCAGGCCGCCGGGCCTGGACACGCTTGCCGGCGAATATGTCTCTATGTCATATTTCTGTCATGTGTTGTGCGGGGTTGTAAGGCGATGAGTTACGGGGGCCGCGAAGCAGCCGAGGCGGCTTCCTCTGAAGCGGTCAAGATTACGGACCAAGTTGCGGACGGGGTTTGGTCGCGCGTGGCTGAATGGCGGCGTGACCCGGCGCAGTTGCTGTTCGCACCCGATGGTACCCTGAGCCGAGGCCTCGTCATCGGCGTAGCCGCGCTTTTCACCCTGCCGACTGTGAATTATTTCTGGAAGTACGAGGGCGGGGCCGCCAACCTGTTTTTTGTTTCGTCGATCACGCTGACATTGGCCGCGAGCCTGCTGGTGGTGTTTTGCCGTGTGCTGGTTGTCTCCGTCCTGATCAACGCGATCGTAGGTATCGTGGCGACTGTGGCATGGGCAAAGCATCAGGCCATGGACATGGCCTTCCATGCTTACGACCTTGTTTTTTACCTGAGTTCGTGGTCGACAATCGGCTTTTTGTGGCGAGATTTCCGCCCGTACGTCATCGTGCTGACGGCTGCCTTATCGGCGACCGCCATCGCTGCGTCCGTCGCCTACCGGTTCGATACCAGCCGGGTGCGCCGCCGCACCGCAATGGTTGCGGTGATGTTCCTTACAATCGTGTCCGTCGGCGCCGCCTTTGTGAAGGGGGAGCGCCGGCACACCCAGTATTATTGGAACGACCTCCACATATCGTCATTTTATTCGTCCTGGGCCGAGACGATCGAAACATTGTGGCGTGGCCAGTTGATCGAGGCGGCTGGATCAGCGCCCGGCCCCCATTTTACCGTGCCGGCCGAATGCTTAACGACGACAAAACCTCCGCACATCATCCTCATCCATGAGGAGTCGGTGGTGCCGCCCGGGCATTTTCCGACGCTTCGGTACGACCATGGTGTCGATCGCTTGTTTGCCTCCCACGACGGCAAGGAGCACCGCCTGCGGGTGGAAACGTATGGAGGGGCATCCTGGCTGACCGAGTTCTCGGTCCTGACCGGCCTCTCGACACACTCCTTCGGCGGCATGAACCAGTTCGTCCAGCCGCTGATGGCCGGGAAACTGCGCGATACCCTGCCGGAGACGCTGGGCCGCTGCGGCTATCGGAACGTGGTGTTCTATCCGTTGATGCGTAACTTCGTGTCGAACGCCAAATTCTACGCCTCGGTCGGCTTGAAGGAGATCTTCGATGCCGAGGACCAGGGCGCCAAAACCGACAACGAGCGCGATCGGTTCTATTTCGGTAACGCGCTCGACGAAATGTCGCGGCATTTGCAGAAGTCCCGCCAGCCGCTCTTTACCATGATCTTCACGATGGCCACACACAGTCCCTATGACTTTCCCTACATGCCGGAGGTAGACGTGCCAGGAGGCGGCCCTGGCACCGATCCAGAAATGAACGAATATCTGCGGCGGCTCGCCATGGCCCGCATCGACTATGACGAGTTGCGCCGGGAGATCGTTCGGCGGTTTCCGGGCGAGCCGTTTCTGATCGTGCACTACGGCGATCACCATCCGATCGCAACCCGCACCCTGCTTGGGCTCAACAACAAGCTGGACGCCGAGGATATATCGTTGCCGCTGGAGTCGCCAGGCTTCGTCACTTACTACGCCGTTGACGGCATCAACTATCAACCGCCGGCACTGTCCACGGTCGAGACGCTGGATGTATCCTATATGCCCGTGGTGATCCTCAACGCTGCGCGGTTACCGCTGTCGGATGCCTTTCGGGAGAGGCAGCGAATGCTCACCGCCTGCAACGGACGCTACTACACCTGCGAGCCACGCGATACCGTTCTCGCATTCCATCGCCGCCTGATCGATTCCGGCCTCATCGACGCTCACTGATTGAATGTCGGACTTCGCCACCGTACAGGCGTCCGGCATCACCGCGCCAGGGTGCCGATATAGGCCGCGATATCTTCCGCATCGACCCGCCGCAGCGAGAAGTTCATTTTGGCATGGGGCCCCATCAGGTTGACTACCAACATATCGGAATTGAAGCCAAATTTTCTTCCTATCGCCTCGAAGGGCGGGGCATCGGCAATTTCCTGCCGCTGGTTCGGCGCGACGATGTGACACGGGGAGCATCGCAATTGCGCCAGACGTCTGCCGGCCTCCACGTCCCCGCCGAGTGCAGCCACAGAAGTCGGAAGCAGGCTAAGACAGCTGAGCAGTGTTGTCATCTTCATTGTCCGTCCTCACCTTCTCGGACCAAACGCTTCGAACCGCTGGAACATCAGCGATCGATTTTAGGCTACGATGCGATTTGCAGCGTGACGCCACATTGATTCGTATCAAGGGTGCCGGATATGTTCGCGAAGCACATCGCCCGCACACGAGACACAATATTCACATCAGCCACACGGCATCCGGATTTTCCTCCGGCAAGGCTGCGATCGCGATCTCCACGGTGAGGTCGGCGTCGATGACGATCGGGGTCGATGGCGCCTCGTAACCGGATTTCCATACATCAAGATCGTAGGAGTCTTCAGGCAGCATGAATTCGGCGAACCCAGCCGCACCTGTCGCAGCGCGGTAGGCGCCCAGGCGCACTTGCGCGTTTTCAACCGGCGCCTCGGTTTTCTGTTCTATGACTTTCACGATCAGCCGATGCTCGGGCGGCCGGGCGATCACGATGCTGAAATACGACACTGCGCCGCGGTGCGGGAGCGCGAGTTCGGCGGCGGCGAACTTGACCGACCACGAAAACATCCCGGCCTCGGCCGGGGCGACCAAGGTAAGCTCCCGCCAATACAAGGCGTTCGTGCCCGGCCATGGCGTGTCGCCGAGGACATCGCTCGCCAGCACGGCGCCGGCTTCGTCGCACACCGCGATGCGCATGCCCGTGAGATTGCACCCGGCTGCGGATTTCGCCCCGACTTTGATGGCGAACGGCTGTCCCACCATCACCGGCGATGGGATGGCCCACACGGCAAGACTCGTCTCGTGCGGCCGCGTTCGAACCGGCACCTCCACCAGGCTTGCGTCATGATGCCAGCCATCACTCTCGTGAGCCGTACAGCAGAGGCGCCAGACGTGCTCGCCGACCTCGAGCGGTGCCTTGAGCGCGACGCGGCGTGCCGCCACGTCTGCGTCGCCGGTGGCCGGCAAGACTGTTGTGGTCACGCCATCCGGAGCTGTCGCTTCGACAGGACTGCCTGAAAGGTCGCATCCGGCCGGGCACGACAACAGGACGGTCAATACGAAATCGGCACCGACTGTGACCTCGGTCGGCTGGTCCATCGCAATAACGGTCGCATGGGTTGCCAACCCGTCCGTCACGTGCGCGGTCCGATCTGAGCGTTGCCATATGGCGTTGCGAGGCGGCCTCATGCGGTGCGCTTGGCGGCATGCCGGCCGGCGATGCGGCCGAACACCAGGCAGCGCGCGAGGCCATGCTGGGCGAACCCCCCTTGTGACTCGCCGGCGCAATAGAGACCCGGGATGACCTCGCCGTGGATGTCAATCACCTCGGCGTTGGGGTTGGTGCGCAGTCCGGTAAGTGTGTCGTGCAGGATCGGCGTTGACCAGGCTGCATAGAACGGCGGCGTCTCGATCTTGTACATCGGAGTCGGCTTCTTGAAATCCTGGTCGACGCCGGTGGCGACGAAGCCGTTGTAGCGGTTTACCGTCTCCTGCAGCACCGTGCCCGAAATCGGCTTCTTCTGATAGGGACTGCTGATCTTGCCGGCGAGTTCGACGATTGTGTCGGCGCTGAAGAAGAAGCCGTCAGGATCGACATTGGGTGGCTTCGGGTCCCACTTCTCCCGTGCCGTCGCATCGGCGTCGAAGATCGCCCAGATCGGCCCGCCGCCGTTGAGCCTGGATGGATCGCCATTATACGCCATGGCGGCGGCGAAGAATTTGTAGGAGCCGTCCGCCTCATTCCAAAACCGCCGGCCGGCCTGGTTCACGAAGATAACATCCTGCCAATCAGTGACCGTCAGGCCAGCTGCCTTCGCGAGATGGAACATCGGGCTTTCGGGTTGATACACCAGCGTGGCATAGCCCCACCGGCAGCCAATGTGGCGCGTCTTGGTGATGGCCGACCCCGCCTCCGCGGTCTGGTTGGCTGTCGCCCACAGCGATGCCCCGATCTCCATGGCGGCGAGTTCGCCGTCGGCGCCTTGATGCACATAAGGCATGCAGGCCTGTTGATATTCCTCCGTGAGCCGCGGATCAAACGTGCGGCGGAAGTTGACGTTGCCGGTATGCCCGCCAGTCGCGATGATGACCCCCCTGCGCGCCTCTATGTTGACGACCGTTCCATTGTGGCTCGTCACAATGCCAAGAACCTTGCCGGACCGGTCCCCTTCCCGGACAATGCTTTTCATTTCGTGCTGCAGCAGGATTTCGGCGCCCTTCTGTCGCGCTGCGACTTCGAGTTGTCGAACGAGTCCAGAGCCGCTACGGCCGCGGCCCGGCGCAATCAACTGACTCGGGATATGCCATTCCACCGTCACAAACGTGCGCGGCACCGTCGAGGCGCGTTCCGGCCCAATCGGCCGTTCGTTGAACTTGACCCTGTTCTCGATCAAAAAATCGAAGGTCGAGACATTCTCGTCGGCAAACGCCCGGACCAGGTCGCGGTCGCTGTAGCGCGCGTCGGCAGTGTCGTGACGCACCCAGTCGGCGAAAATCTGGTCGGCGGAGTCCTTGATGCCGGCCTTCTGCTGCAGAGCGTGGCCGCCGCCGAGGTGCACGCGCCCGCCGCTCAGGATACCGCGGCCGCCGATGTCATAGTTCTCGTCGACCACGATGACGGAGGCACCGAGATCACGCGCCGTGATGGCCGCCGGCAGTCCGGCGACGCCCGCTCCGATCACCACCACATCCGCGGAACGGTCCCAATTGCGCCGCGAGGCAGCCTGGGCATCGGCCTCATGCGCGCCGGCCGCTGACAACACAACGCCGGCCGCACTGGCCGACAGGAAGGTGCGCCGGCTTACCTCGTCCGCGGCCGCACCGCCGCGACACGTTGCGTTCTTGCCCATGGTTCCCTCCCGGTCAGATAGGGCACGTAATCTTGACTTTGGTTGCGATCGGGTCAAGTCAGCGGGGGCCGTCGGCCCCATCAGGAAACGCCCGGGGAGCCGTGATGCTTGATGCCAAAATGATCGCGGTTGCGATCGCGGTCCTCGCGGCCTCCGCAGCTTCCAGGGGCGCCGGAGCGGCCGATCACAAATGCGATCCCGTAACCGACGACGGCTGGAGCGTGGTCGCAGAGAGCGAAACACTGAGTGAGATCGATGGCATGCCTTACCAATCCGGGACTGACTGGTTCGTTGACCGCGTGACCACCGTGCTGCCGTTCTGCCACTATTTCAATTCGATCG
>Ga0126369_10002938_pt1 | contig 12240 bp, 10 predicted proteins | sample PanSoiMetaPlot_1_FD_109646 | JGI IMG/M metagenome (GOLD analysis project Ga0126369, IMG submission 109646) | Tropical forest soil microbial communities from Panama - MetaG Plot_1 | ecosystem: Environmental > Terrestrial > Soil > Tropical forest > Bulk soil | place: Panama | collected 2016-02-17 | reverse complement strand
GGCGGGTTGACCTTGGCGTGAACGGCACACTCGCAATCGGTATCCAGCAGAAGGTGCCCCACCGTCACCTCGCGGCGGAACGCGACGTGCGGAAATACCTGCTGCATGGTCCATGCCGCGTCCACGGCCTTACGCGAGCTCAGGTGCAACAGATTGATGTTCAGGCAATCGGTTTCATTGGCCAGATAGGACGCAATCCAGATCGCCAGCCCTTCGGCGTGCGGAGGGCGGGCGGCGCTGTAAGCGTGCAGCCCGGTCAGCTTGCCCTCGCGCTCGACGATCTTGGTGTAGGCCGTGAGAATGTCCGCAAGCTCGCAGTGAAGGCTGACACTGATATAGTCGGCAAGCTTGGGATGCGCGGTCATCAATCGCCGGGCCGAGCGCATGATGAATTCGAAGTGGGCGATGTCATAACGCTCCTCCGGGCCGATCATCAGGAATTCATGCTGGTTGGTCGACCGTCCGTGCAGCCCATACCCGCCATAAAACATGAATATCTTGAACGAAGTGACGCCGTGGTCGAGGGCGAGGTGCTCCATTTCGTCGATATGCCCCGACTCGATCGGGGCAATGTGATAGCCATAGTCGACCCAAAATCGCCCTTCGGACTGCTTGAGCACTTCGGGCATGAAGTTGCGGTAGGAGCCGCCTCTGTTGAGATAATATTGCCCGGTACGAATGTAGTTGAGACTCGACGTCACGCCGCCCATCGCCGCCGCCTTGCTTTCCGAGACGGCATCCTGAGCCAGCGGCTGGTAGATGCCGACATGCATATGGGCATCGACACAGCCAGGGAACGCCAGAAAATTCTTGGCGTCGAAGACCTCGTTTGCCTGCTCCGGTCGGATGTCCGGAGCAAGGCGTGCGATCCGTCCGTCCTTGGTGGCGATGTCAAGGCAATCCACCGACGTCCTGTTGGGACGCACAACGCGAGCATTTTTGATCACGAGATCAAAAGACCTATCCATGCGAGAATCCCGTCTTGCCTCACATCCCGAAACAGGAGCAAGCGCATGGCGGCTCCTACTTGGTCATGGCCGGGCTTTGTCCCGGCCATCCCGATGGTGGAGCATTGTGCTCTCCCGATCGAGATCGCCGGGACAGGCCCGGCGATGATCGGCCGCCACGAGTTTTACCCTCTGTTATTAAATCCCGAAATAGACGCGTTTGACGTTGGGATCGTTCCGAAGGTCGGCGGCTCTCCCTTCAAGCACGATCGCGCCGTTATCGAGAATATAGCCACGCTCGGCCACCTCAAGGCTCTGCACCACATTCTGCTCGACCAGCAAGAGGGCTAGCCCCTCCGTGCTGATGCTCTTGATCAGCGAGAACAATTCCTCGACCAGAAGCGGGGAAAGACCGAGAGAAGGCTCATCGAGAATCAGAAGCTCGGGCTCGGCCATCAGCCCGCGCCCGATTGCCAGCATCTGTTGCTCGCCACCGGATAGAGTGCCGGCGCGCTGGGACTGTCGTTCGGCGAGCCGCGGAAAGATCGAAAACACCCTCCTTCGATTGGGTTCACGGCGTGCGCGACCGCGGCGGTAGGCGCCAAGGTCCAGATTTTCACGAACCGTCATGTTCGGGAAGATACGCCGGCCCTCCGGCACGTGGATGAGGCCACGCGCGACGATAGCTGCTGGTCGCTCGCGCTCGATCACTGCATCGGTGAATCGAATCGACCCCCTCCACGGCCGCACCACACCGGAAATGGTCCGGTTAAGCGTTGACTTTCCGGCCCCATTCGCGCCCAACACGGCGACGATCTCGCCGCGTTTCACAACCAGATCAACGCCGCGCAGGATCTCCGTCGCGCCGTAGCCCGCGTGCAGGCCGCTCACGACAAGGATCGGCTCAGGCATGGGCACTTCCTGTCGCCATCATTCGGCCGGCGGCGCCCCGGCCGAGATACGCCTCCACCACATGCGGATCAGCCGCGATGGCGTCCGGTGGACCTTCGGCAATAACGCGGCCCTCGCACAGCACGAAGACGTGCTCGGCAAGGCTCGTGACCGCCTGCATGACGTGCTCGATCATGACAATCGTGATGCCGCGGTCGCGAATGGCACGGATGACCGGCACCATACCGCGGATTTCGGAGGGATTGAGGCCCGCCAGCACTTCATCGAGCAGGAGCAGCCGCGGCGCAATGGCAAGCGCGCGTGCAAGCTCCAATCGCTTGCGGCCGGCTACGTTAAGAGTTGCGGCCGGACGATCGATGAGATCGCCGCGGCCCACCTCGCGCGCAACATCGCCGGCGGCGGCAAGGGCATCTGCCCGGGCCGGCCGCGGCAGATGGGCGCCCACGGCAATGTTCTCGCGCACGGTCAAACCCGTGAATGGTTGAGCGATCTGGAAGGTGCGCGCGATGCCGCGCCGCGCCAGCCGATGGGGCGGTTCGCCTGCGATATTGACGCCATCGTAGACGATGCGGCCCCGGTCCGGCGGCAGGCTGCCGGCGATGATCGAAAACAGCGTGGTCTTGCCCGCGCCATTCGGCCCGATGAGGGCAGTGATCCGTCCGGCATCGGCTGAAAATGACGTCCGATCGAGCGCTTGCAAGCCGCCGAAGCGCTTCGACACATGTTCGACGCGGAGCAACGGCTCAACCATGGTCGCGTCTCAACGAAGGCGGCATGGCGGTCTTCGGGGATAGAAAGTGACGGCGAAGGTCAGAGAGCATGCCGGCAATGCCGCGCGGCGCGACGGCGACGACCGCAATGAGAACGCATCCGTAGATGACGAGATCGAGGCCTGGTGCATCGCCGGTCGCAAACTTGCCGAGTTCTCCGAGCGTCTTGACGACAAGTGCGCCGAGCAGCGGACCAAACACAGTGCCGGTGCCGCCGATGATGGGAGCGAGCAGCGCTTCGACCGATATCCATGGCCCATAGGCGATGCTGGCATCGATGAACAGAAAGTACTGGGCATAGAAGCAACCGCCCGCCGCGGTGATGGCGGCGGAGATCGTCATGGCTCCGAGCTTGACCGCTGTCGTATCCACGCCGAGCGCCTCGGCGGCATCCTCGTTTTCTCGCACGGCGATCAGATAGGCGCCGAAGCGGCTGTCTTCGATCGCGCGAATGAGTATCAACGAGACACCGACAAGTCCAAGAATGATCCAGTAAAATGGCGCTCGGCTCTGAAACTGAAGCGCTTCGGGACGCAGGTCGAGCGTAATGAGCGTGCCGACACCGGCTCCGGTGATGGGAGCTACACTGGCGATGATCCGCAACACCTCCGCAAAGGCCAGTGTGACAAGCGCAAAGTATGAGCCCTTCAGCCCGGCGCGGAAGCTCAGCGCGCCGATGGCTGCGCCGACCACACCACCAGCCACGATCCCGATGCCAAAGCCCAGCCAGGCGTTGACGCCGTAGCGCACCTGCAGTACCGCGGTAACATAGGCGCCCGTACCAAAGAACGCAGCATGGCCGAACGAATATTGGCCGCCATAACCACCGAGCAGATTCCAGCCCTGTCCAACCAGCGCAATGAGAAATACCAGCACAAGAAAGTTGAGCACGACATTCGATGAGGTGATCAAAGGCACGGTGCCGAGTAGCGCCACAGCGCCAACGATCGGAACGAGCCCCTTCATGTCCGCACTCCGAACAGACCGCTGGGCCGAAGCAACAGGACGAGGATGAACATCGCGAAAATACCGATTTGGCCCAGCGACTCCCCGAGATAGAAGCCCGACAGGCTCTCTACCACGCCGATGAACAGCCCGCCTATCAACGCGCCCGCCACCGAACCCATGCCACCGAGCACGACGATGGTGAAGGCAATGAGCACGAAGGCGTCGCCGACATGAGGGCTGACATAGTAGGTCGGGAGCAGCAGACAGGCAGCGATGGCGAGGCACGCGGTGCCCATACCGAACGTCACCGCATAGATGTGCGCGACATCGATCCCGGAAAGTTCCGCCCCGAGCTTCTCTTTGGCCACCGCGCGGATTGCCTTGCCGGTATCGGTCCATCGCATGATGAGCCATAGGCCCAGTGCCACGGCGAAGACGGCAACAAAGGCGATGACGCGCGGAACCGCGAGAAATGCGGTGCCGACCTCGATGACGTCAAAGGCGTAAGGCAGATTGATCGTGCGGGTATCCGCACGAAATACGTAGAGGAGCGCATTCTCGATGACGACGGCGAGTCCGAGCGTTACCAACAAAATGTTGCGATCTTCGCCGTGAGCAGCCGGGCCGATGATGAAACGCTGCAAGCCGTAGCCCAGCAGGAAAAACAACGGTGCGAGGAAGACGGCCGTAATGTAAGGATCAAGGCCCAATAGCTCGTACGCAAAGAACGCCGCAAACATGGCACCTGTCAATAACGCACCATGTGCAAAGTTGATGATGTGCAGCACGCCATAGATCAGCGTCAGGCCGAGCGCGACCAGTGCATAAATAGCGCCCGTCATCAATCCATTGAGCACAGCCGGTATGAGGATGACCGTTGAAAACATGGCGGGCTGCCGTCGGGACACGCTCTAGTTAGAGCGTTTCCGAGGTTCGAATCATATCGATGTCATCCATCGCCCTCATCCTGAGGAGCGCCGCCTCCTGGCGGCGCGTCTCGAAGGATGGCCGCTTGCTCGGCCGGGCCTGCTGCCATCCTTCGTCCTTCGAGAACCTCAGGACGCCACCTAAGCTCGCGGCATCGGAAAAACCGGCTTTGCAGACGCGAAGGCGGCCGGGAAGATCACCTGGATATCGTTTCTGAGCACCTGCGTATTGACCGGCGCGGCCCCCTGATTCTGCCCGTTCACGAACCTGGTCGGGCCATAGGGCATGACATGACCCGCAAAGGTTGAACTCTCGAGTGCAGCGATGATCTTGGCGCGGTCGGCGCTCGCGGCGCGCTCGATCGCATCGGCCAGAAGCAGAATGCACGAGTAGTTCATGAATACTTCATAGGTGTAGAATTCACCTCTATCTTCGACCTTCTTCTTCAACGCCAAAGCCTTTGGATTTTTCGGGTCGAACCAGTGATTGCAATCCATAATGTATTGCGCGGCCTCAGGGAACTCCTTGACAAACTTGTATGACGATGCTGCGCCGCCGAGGACCGAATAGACCGCCTTCGGACGCACGCGCTGCTGCTGCATGGTACGCGCGAGCAATACGTACTCATTGTAATAGTTGGCCGGAATGACGAGATCGGGGCTCTGCGCCTTGATCTTGAGGACGACGTTGTTGAAGTCGCGCGATGGTGTCGGGTGTGGAATGGTTTCAAGTACCCGGAAGCCCCGCCCGGGAAGTTGCTCATTCAGGAGCTTTGCCAATCCGGAGCCGAAGGCCGAGTCCTCATGAACGATGATTGCCGTCTTCGCGGCCTTGCCGGCCTCATCGTTGATGGAGACGAGATTGTCGAGGGCGGTCTTGGCAATGACGCCGAATCCGGGCCCGAAGCGGAACGTATTCTTCAGACCCCGGCTGATGATGCTATCGACCACGCCCACGTCCACGACATACGGGAGATCATAGCGGGCGGCGGTCTGGCTTGCAGAAAGGCAGATCGAACTCGCGTAGCCGCCGACGACCGCCACGACGCCGGCCGCGTTCATCTTCTCGACCTCGGCGTTGCCACCCTCCGGTGTCGATTGTGCGTCGCCGAGCATCGCTTCGCCTTTCGCGCCGCCCAGCGCCTTAATCCCGCCTGCAGAGTTGATCTCCTCGATCGCCATCACGGCCCCGATCCGGCCCTGCTGGCCGGAGTACGAAAGCGCGCCCGAGACCGGATGCAGCACGCCGATCTTGACCGAACCACCTTGCGCCCGCAGCACCGCTGGCGCGGGCAACAATCCCGCCGCCATTGCTGCGGCGCCTCGCGCCGTCGTCCGCAGCAGCCGGCGGCGGCTTACGGCCAAGAGTTGACGGGACATCCGCTCTCTCCCTGATGGTGGAACCGCAAGGGCGAAGGAATTCGCTTCACCGCTCACGTCGTGAAGAATTTGACGAAATGATCGTAGACGAGGTCCGGCGCTTCCTCTTGCAGGTAGTGGCCGGTCGGGAGTGGTTGCGCATCGACGAGGTTGCTCGCAAACTTGCGCCACACTGTGGGGAATTCCTGGGTCGGCGGCGCCCCTCTGGTTCCCCACAAGATCAAAAGCGGCATCCCGATCTGGCGGTCCTTATCGGCGGAATCCATCGCGAAATCGATGGTGGCGCCTGCCCGATAATCGCGGCAGGAGCCGATGATGGTTTTCTTGGTGTAGCAGCGGATATATTCGTCGAACACCACCTTGGGAACCTGCCTGCTGCTGCCACGGCTTTTCAGGAACCATTCGGCCGGAACAGAGCTCATCAGCGTTTCGGGAAACGGCTCCGGCTGCGCCATGAACAGCCAGTGCCAGGTGTTGAGGCCCCACTTCATGTTTGCATTGGTCCACACGTAGTAGTTCGGCAGCATGTCCAGGAGGCAGAGCTTCATGACCCGGTCGGGGTGATCGAGGCACAGGCGATGGCTCAGGCGCGCGCCGCGGTCGTGGCCGGCAAGGAAGAAACTCTGGTGGCCGAGATTCTCCATCACCTCGATCATATCCTCGGCCATGACGCGAAAGCTGTAATTGACGAGATTGGGGCCGGGCTCGGGCAGCGAACTGTCGCCATAGCCGCGCAGATCGGCGAGAACCACATGATAGCGTTCTGCAAGCCGCGCGGCGACCGCGTACCACAACACGTGATTGTTCGGATTGCCGTGCAGGAGCAGCAGGGGCGGGCCGGACCCGCCGTGGCGCACGCGAATGATGGCGCCTTTGGTGCGCATGTCGAGATGCTTGAATCCCGGGAACAACGCCGCGACTTCCGCGCTGCCCCAGCGCGTCGGATCGCGGGCATAATCGGCAGCCGTCGCTTCGGCCAGCACGTTCGTCTGCTGCGCCAGTGCCGGTGTGGCGACGCTCGCCGCCGCTGCGCCTGCAGCCAAGGCCTGAACCAACCCGCGGCGGCTCACGCCTTGTTCGATTTGTTCGGATTGAAGATGCGTGGTCATGTCAGCCTCACTCGTTGAGTGTCGTCAAAGCGATAGCGAAGATTAGAGCAGATTTTGGTCTGATGGAATCACGCAGCCATGTCATCGCCCGCGAAAGCGGGCGACCCAGTAACCCCGGCAATGCTGCGGAGTACTGGATTCCCGCTTTCGCGGGAATGACACCGGAGAATGGGCAAGCGGAGTACCAGTTCCATTTCGCCTAAACCCGTCCAAGGCGGCGGACCGCTCGAATGCCAGGCGGTATTGCTCTGATCGGACATCAAAAATCGGGCTTGGCGGCTTCAGGCAGCGGCTTCAGGCCGTGGCTGAAGAAATCGCCGTTGTTCTCGTTACACACGACAGGCAGCAGCGGCCCGTTTTCGACGCGACGCCAGCGCTGCACTGCTGACCACGGCATCGTAAAGGCGCCCGGGTCCTCGACAAACATCGAAACGTCAACGGTTTCGCCGTCAGCCGCCATCTTCCAGCGCTCCACCACATGGAGCTGGTCAGTATGCGGTGTGCGGTAGTTGTCGATAAAGGACTTGGGCGAGATGCCGACGGTATCGATGACCAGCGTGTCGCCGTTCTCGTAGTGGCCGACCGATTCTCCGTACCAGGACGGTTTCACATGCTTCGAATGCGTCACGTTCAGATAGATGCGGCGAATCTCGGGTCCGCCCTGGTTGATGACCACGACCTTCTCCGGGGTCTGGTAGAAGTAGAACGGCTCGACCAGCGAATAAGCGTTGAAACCCGGCACACCGACCGGCCAGCAGCGTTCGCGCGCGCGAAACGGCACCTTGCCCGCCAGTACCTCGTCATTCGCCTTCTTCATCGAAGCGATGGTCCAGGGCAGCAGGATCGGATTGGAAAGATCGGCAACCCGATAAGTCGATTGCTTGCCGCTGCCGTTGGGCACATAGGGATAGGCCTTGTCGAAAGTGACCGGGCCCGGCCCGCCCGTCGGCGGCGGCAGCAGATCGTCCACGCCGAATGTACGGTCGAGCACCCAGCCGGTCTTGTCGGTAGGGGCGAAATCCGGAATCACCTGCTTTTTCGCCCCGTCCGCGGCCAAAGTCCCGCTCGCCGCACAGAGGACGCCTGTTACCAGACACATCGACCCGAATTTGAACATCGTCATCTCCTCGGTAAACGTTCCTCGGCAACGCCGGGGCTTTATGCTAGGAGCCGCTTCCCCGTGCATGCGCGCCAACTGAATGGCGCTCTTTTCCTTAATATAGCCGATCGCTTGCGAACCTGCATGTTTCGGCGAAATCCAGCGCCCTGCTTGATCGGACCCGAAACTTAGTGCAGCTTGCCGGCCCGGCTTGCACAGCCTGGCAACCCGGAATTTCCAGGGCCTCACGCGCATGTACGTCGCCACAGCCAAGCGGCTCACCCACCAGGGCGCTAAGCAGATGGCGGCCGTCGCGGTCGGTCGCGCGCGGGAAGCCGGGATTGCCATTGCGGTGGCGGTTGCGGATGCGGGCGGGCACCTCGTCGTGCTGGAGCGCATGGATGGCGGGCGATTCCATACCGTCCATTCGGCCACCACCAAGGCGGTCTGTGCGGCGTCCAATAAGCGTGCGACCTCGGCGCAGGGCGCGCAGGCGCAGCCGCTCGACGTTGCCCATGCTATCGGGCTCGCGCTTGCTGCAGGCCCCGAGCGGTGGACTGCAATGGAAGGCGGCCTGCCGGTGATCGTCGATGGGGAGTGCGTCGGCGGCATCGGGGTCAGCGGCGGCGATTGGGAAACCGATGTCCTCATCGCCCGCGAAGCCGTTGAGGCGATCGGGGCGGCGTGGTCGATGTGAATCGGTGCGTCAATCGCACTTTCGATTATCTTGATCCTACCGGGGGCATTGCCCGGCTTGACCGGGCAAGCCCGTATCCACGGTCGGTGATTACTGGCTCGCCCGGTCAAGCCGGGCGATGACAGAGGAGTGCATTGTCAAGGGAAACGCTCTAATGACGGAATCGAACCCAAGACGCGCAGACACGTGCAAGCTGCGCGTCGCGGTGGTGGGCATCGGCTGGTGGTCGGATGTGTTGGCGGACGCGGCCTTGCGTTCCGATGCGATCGAAATCGCAGCCTGCTATACCCGTTCCGACGACAAGCGACGCGCCTTCGCGGCCAAATATAACTGCCGGCCTGCGGCAAGCTATGAAGAGCTCCTGGCCGATAGCGACATCGAGGCTGTTATCAACACCACGCCGAACAGCGCGCATCTCGCCACCACCCGCATGGCGGCCGAGGCCGGCAAGCACGTCTTCCTCGACAAGCCGATCGCCAATACGGTCACTGAGGGCTGCGAGATCGCCCGCGTCTGCGAGGCCGCCGGCGTGGTGCTGGCGCTCGGCTATCAGCGCCGGCGAGAAAATCATTTTCGCTGGATCAAGGCGGAGATCGATGCCGGCCGCTTCGGCCGCCTGGTCCAGGCGGAGTGCAACATCAGCCGCGACCGGCTCGGCAAGATCGACCTGTCGTCATGGCGCTACCAGGCCGCCGGCATGCCCGGCGGCGTCATGTTGCAGATCGGCATCCATTACGTCGACGTGCTCGAAATGCTGATCGGTCCGGTCAGACGCGTTTCCGGCGCGTGGGCACAGCTGGTGCTGCCGGGCGACAATCCAGATGTCGCAAGCCTCATCATGGAGCACGGATGCGGCGCCATCTCCAACCTTACCGCGTCTTACGCGTCGGCCTCCGAATATTACATGATGAACGTCTACGGTAAAGAAGCGAGCGCTTATTACGATCTCTTCAATGGCCTGCGCCACCTGCGCCGCGGCGAGGCGGCACCGCGCGAGGTCGCGGTCGCGGCGAACGATACGATCAGGGAAGAGCTTGACGAGTTTGCCGCCTGCATCCGCAACGGCAGCGAACCCGAGACCGACGGCTGGTGGGCATCGCGAAACCTGGCGGTCGTGATGGCAGGGATTCAAAGCGCGCGCGAAGGCCGCGCTATCGACGTGGCACCGCTCGCGGCCGGTTAATCGCAAATCAGCTTTGAGTTGACCGATGTCAATGCGACCAAGGGCATCGTTTTGCATGATTGTTTCGCGTGCGGATGTACACCGTACGTGGCCTCGGTCTCCGTTCCCCCATTCCCCCCAGGGGCCGGGGCCTCAAACTGTCCACGCGCGAAGGTGTCGCCGGGTACACGATGTTTCGGCCGCGAGACAAGCAGACCGAATTGCCTTCTATCAATTCGCGCTTCCTCCTTCCCATTGGTCCGGAAACCCGGTTGGCCTTGGGGACGCGACCATAGGCCGATGCCTACGCAAATTGCCATCACTACTATCGGTCGCATTAGCGCCCGCGTTGCAGACCGGCCCCCGTTGCAAATCAACCGGCCGTCTCGGCCGCCGCGGGGCGTTGCCGCAACTGAGTGCGAACACATGCCGGCGCCAGACCACAGCTACTTCACGATCTGGACGATCTATCACGATCCGGACGATTATCCGGGGCGGTGGGTCCTGCGGGCGCACGACATCTTTCCGGACACGGGGATGCGCTCGCATAGCTCTTGTTTCGTCGCCGCGACACTCGACGAAGTCCGGGCGAAGGTGCCGGCCGGTTGTACGTGCGTTGGCCGCACTCCCGAGGATCATCCGGTCATCTATGAATCTTGGCTTGCGGAAGCGGTACCCTCCAGGGAGACGGCGACCGAAATCGCCGCAGAAAACCGCATGCTCGGTGATTAGTGGATTTCGTTCGTTTCACTGTCGTCGCCGGGCTTGTGCCGGCGCCCGGCCACGACCCGGGAGAAAATGGCGGGTAGTTCAATATGACCGCGAACCACTGTAGTACAGTGTTGAGGCCCGGGGCTGGATAGTCATGGAATTTGGAGTGGGCGCGTTTACCGGCATTCTTGTCGGTTTTCTTTGTGGCTACGGCGTTCGCGCGTTAATCTCGCTTCGGCGCCACGCCGCAGCGGAAATGCGACGCCGGGCACGCCGTCGGCACATGATCTTCGAAATGCCGCGAGATGCTGAGCGGCATGCGAAGATAACAGTTGACCAAGGCCCACGCCGCTGAACCTGCCACGACGATGTTGCAAATCCATTAACAAAACCGAAAAAAGCCCGGCATTCGCGCGGGCCGTGTATTCGAAAGGGATTCGTTGACCGCGCAAGCGATGATGTTCGCACCGTCCCTCGCTTTGGGGAGCGCGCGTTAACCAAATCCCTTATAGAATGGGCGTAATTCTGCTGGACGAGCGAGTTCAATTGTGGAAAATCTTGGCCGGCAAATTGGCTGACCCTCCAAGCAAATCTGAATCTCAACACAAAATCGGCTGATCGAACCGGCAGGTTGCGAAACAGGTATCATGGGGATCTGGTAATTTCGCAGGGGAGTGTACCAGTATGACGAGCGCGTGGAAAGAGTCGCCTGACCGGGACGATCGCGCTGCGAATCAGTCTGTCGGACCAAACAAGAATCAACTTGAAATGTTTCACGTCGCGCCACGCGGCAGCGACGACGCGCAGTTGCCGCCGATCGTCGATTTGGCACACGGCAGCGGCAGCAGGCGACAGCATAACGACATCATGGCCGCCGATGCGTCGACACTTCGCTTTCTTGACGTGAGCGGGGGCGATGCCGATGAGTTGCGCCGGCTCGAAGACAGCATTCGCTGGTTGATGGACGAGAGCGGCGTTCCCCACCTGCCACGGGCGGCTACTTTGCCGCCGGTACGCGGCCTGCCGCCGGTTGAAGCAAACGAAGGCGCCGATTCGCTCCTGCTCAACCCAGATCACCTGTTTCCACCGCGCTCGCCGCAGCGCCGCGGCGGCGTCGCACGCGGGGTGGTGAAATTGATGCTCGCGAGTGCGGTGGCGGCACCAACGGCATATTTCATTGCCAGCTGGCTGCAGCGAGCTGACACGGCAGCGCCTTCCGATGTGATAACCGTCACGGGGCCATCCGATGAGCGGATCGCCGAGGCGCCTGCGGCGCCAAAGCGTTCCTCATCCGAGCGCGCACAAATTGCCGATGAAATCTCAGGCGCTTCGCAGGTCGAGCCGGAGGCGGCGCGGACAATACCCCCGATAGCAGCAGTGCCTGCCACAACGGTTGAGGTAAATACGGTCGAGGCCGCGGCTGCGCCTGAACCGTTACCAAGTGCTCCGGCCGTGCAGCCTGATCCGGCGCCGAGTATAGCGGTCGCGGCGAGCAAATCGCCGCCCGACGCCGCTCCCCCGAAACCCCTGCTGAGCGCACAGGAAATCGGTACGCTCGTCGAACGAGGTCGCGCCCTCT
>Ga0126369_10002937_pt1 | contig 12241 bp, 7 predicted proteins | sample PanSoiMetaPlot_1_FD_109646 | JGI IMG/M metagenome (GOLD analysis project Ga0126369, IMG submission 109646) | Tropical forest soil microbial communities from Panama - MetaG Plot_1 | ecosystem: Environmental > Terrestrial > Soil > Tropical forest > Bulk soil | place: Panama | collected 2016-02-17 | reverse complement strand
TGGGTACTGCTCAATTGCTGGGATCGAGCATGTTCGGCAGCAAGGCGCTGATGTATTGCTTCGTGTCAACCCGCAAAGCTTTGTGCCGTTCTCACCCCAAGGTAGTCGCATTTCTCTGCTTTCCCGTTTGCGCACTTTATCTACGGTAGGACAGTGCGGTGAATGGCGGGTTATCTTGCGAGGTCAAGACTCCTCATTCGAAGGCCGCTTATGCGCCCTGCGGAAAAACGACTCTGCAGTCGAACAGGCTCGTCGTCGCTTGCACCCAAGAGCCAGCCAAAAGCAAATGATTACAAGACCGGAAACAGTCGAACTTGCCAAGTATGTACTACTGTTCACAACGAAATTCAGCGGATCGACAGCCCAGGTTCTTGAGTTCTATCCCATGCGACGGCAAATCGAGTTGGTGTTTAAGCGACTAAAGAGCCTTGTTCAAATGGGACACGTGCCCAAGCACGACGACTGCAGTTCCCGTCCTTGGATATATGGGAAATTGCTTATCGCGCTACTCACACAGAAACTGATTCGCATTGGGCACGACATTTCCCCCGCAGCTATCGATTCCAGGCCTCAAAGACCTCCTAGTCCGTGGCGTGAATTCAGCTTTGCCCTTCGCAATATTCAGCAAGCGATCGAACCGACCGTTTCCTTAGACCGAGTCCTTGCACGGTGGTGTGGCAAGGGGTCGGCGGGTGACCGCCGCCCCTATGACAATCTGACGGGCTACACGGAAGTTAAGCTACGCACAACCACATGGACGATAGGTCGGCTTTTCCGAGATGTGGTCGGATTAGATCGATAAACGGGCATAGGCCTGCTCATGTCCAAGGCAGAGATTCGATCGCGCAAGGCTCCCAGTTGAATCGCCACACTCCAAATCAGCCCATGGCTATTGTCGGCCTTCTAGGAAGTTGAACAGATGCGCTCGCGCCATGTCCACGGCCCGAAGCTGTTTGGCGACGTGCACCTTGATACCGAAGGACTTCATAAGCGGAGCCAGGCTGTCCCTCAGTTCCTGGCTTCGGACACGGATCTCTTGCGGAAGGGTGCGGCTTGATTGCACCGCTTTGACGAACACGCTCGCCAGTATGTCGGCGCGTGCGACGCTCGCGTCCGTGATCTCCGGCGCGTAGACGACTCCGCTATCCGCATCGACGGCCAACGCAATCGATGCGCACGCCTTGCGTTCGTTCTTTTTGCCGATCGGCGCGCCGCTGAAGATGTGGTCCAATTCCATCGTTCCCCGGACGGCGTGGTCGCGGCCACGAAGGGCCTGCAGGCCCTTCTCATCCAGGCTGGCCGGTGGTATTGTCGGCGCGGGCGGAAGGCGGAATTCGAAGAGATCGATCTTGTCGCGAGGTTCGGTGCCTTCAACGCGCGTGACTATTGGGTATGTGTCCGCCTTATTCCAGAACCTCACTTTCTTCTGGCTGGCTGCGGCCGAGGCCACCACGATCACCGAGCGAAGGCACTCGGCCAGCGTATCGGCCTCCGCCGCCGTAACAAACCAAGGCTGAAAGCCGGGACGAATAGCGCGAAAGATTGGCGCGGCCACATTGCGTCCGGTGGGATGGTCGAGCATTGCCAGCAACTCGCGGTCCTGCTTCTCCAGTTCCGAACGTGGCACAAACTCCACATACACGCTGCGCATGATGGCGAAAAACTCGCCCGGCTCTGTCAGTTCTTCAGCCTCAAATCTACGGAAAGCGCGCAGACCTTGGTTTCCGATGTAGCCATGCATTGCATAGACTTCGCCCAGCGCACCCATCACCGAGCAGAAGCAGAACTCGCCAGTCCCGCTGTCACGGGCTGCGATCAGTTGGCCCTCGTCGAGAAACTGCCAGGGGTGAAGGCTAAATAACTTGGAGGCAAGTTCATAGAGACGAGACATTGCGGCGAACGTCGGAGGGGCTTCGCCCGCGAGATCGTTGGCAAAGCACAGGTCGGTTGGAACCGCGGGAGTAGTTGCGCGTCTCTTGGGCATGGCGGGTGGTTTTACTCCTGTGGCACAGGTCGTCACGTTGTTTGGTGGAAACGGATGAGAATATACGTAGCAATTTCCAGTGTACTTGAGACAGCCTGTTTCCATCGGCAGTATGCATGCAAGTGTTGGCTTGCGTCCCCGCCGGGAGTGTCTCACGCGCCTGTTCGAGCCAGAACCAGGCTTAACGGAAATCTGGTCCAATTAGTAATTGTAGACGGCGAAGGGGCGAGTGATCGGATTACCCGCCACTTGGCGACAAGGGACGATCTATTTCAGAAGCCGGTTTTGGGGGCCAATGTTCCGTGTGGCCGACGAACCGTAGACTAAGCGCGGCACCGAGGCCCTAGTCCCGAACCAAGAGCAGAACAAAATCTAGATGCTTCACCCAGTGTCGCTTTAGGAGCCAGGAAGCCAGTCCCTTTTTTGCCCCAATTGTTATCGAGTTGTATCGTCATCCAAGTCAGTAGATATAGTCCATGCATTTAGGCTCACGACTCCCACTGGAGAGATGCGGACCGACATCCCTATTTTGAAACAGCCCAACACGATCAGCCTGCAGTGAGGGCTCACTAGTTAGGTGCTAGGTGTTCTTGTGCATCGAAAGCAGAGTGAAAAAAACCCCATGCCTCACAAACGAGACGTGGGGATTGCCAGATTACTCTCGGTCATTGTGTGGCTCGATGGAGATTAGTCATTCCGATTCAGGATTTAACGCCCCGAGTCCGCGTCGGCGATAGGGATGGCCAGATAACCGCGATACTCGCCGGTGCTCTTCTCCAGGAGAGCGGCAAGAGAACTCTGCCCGGAGAACTCTGCCCGGAACGGGTACCACCTGGTTCTATGATTATGCTTGACGTAACACGTAACGAAAGGTTAAATCTTTAGACGTGATTGTTAGCTATCGGGACAAGCGGACCAGGGACTTTGCATCCGGTAAGCGAATCAAAGCGTTTTCGGGAGTTGAGCGCGCTGCCCAGGTCAAGCTGGATCGCCTGGAAGCTGCTGTCGAGTTGAGGGATATTGCTGCGTTGCCCGGCAACCGATTCGAAGCCTTAAAGGGGGATCGAAAGGGCCAGTACAGCATTCGCATCAATGACCAATGGCGGATCTGCTTTGAGTGGCCCGGAGGTGCACCCGGTCCATCGGATGTCGAAATCGTTGACTACCATTAGGAGAGATGCTGTGGGAATTCCTGCGATTCACCCTGGAGAACATCTGGGGGAAGAACTCAAAGAACTGCGAATGAGCGCTGCTGAACTGGCACGGCGGCTCGATGTTCCGACCAATCGGGTCACGGAAATCCTGAACGGCAGGCGAGCCATCACGGGTGATACAGCCCTTCGACTCGCTCATTTCTTCGGCACGACGGCCGAATTTTGGCTTAACCTGCAGAGCCTCTATGAACTACGGATCGCGCAGAAGAGAGCGGGGAAGTCGATCGACCGACTCCCCACTCTGAAGCACGTCGAGGAAGCACATCCGTAGGCTCTCCTCCATTTAGTTATGTCGGTTCATTAGAGATGTGGCTGTAACTGTGGCCATAACTGTGGCTGTACCTTGCGAAACATAGCCAACATTTCAAGCATTTGCAACGGTTCCTCTGTGCGCGCAAGACTTGTTGTAAGTTGTTGGTGAATTATGTGGTTAACAGTGAATGGAGGACAGAGGTCGGCCTGACTCTTAATCAGTAGGTTGAAGGTTCGATTCCTTCCGCGCTCACCATACTTTTCAATGGTTTAAACCTTTCGACCAAGGATACGGAAAATTCGCTGTAGCGACAATTGTAGCGGGATACTCGCAGTCCTAGTTCCAAGAGCTACGCTGCGCAAGCCTGCCCACGCTGCTGGCACGCGCACAGAATCGTCTTAACCGTGGCTGCAATCGTCTCGACAGCCTCAAGCAGCATGGCAGGGGTAACCTTGTAGCTTGCTAGGTAGAAGTCTGATGGCGACTGAATCCCGAAATACGAACCCAGGACATAAGCCGTGGCTTCTGCCTCTAGTTCTCGTTGCTGTCTGTCGATTTCCTTGCCGTCCCGAGTCGTGATCCGCTTTCCATCTGGTGTGAAGTGCAACAGGGAATGAGCGATTTCGTGAGCTAGCGTTGCCGCTTGGGTCGTGGTGTCTGTCTCGCTAGTCCTGATCTCGATTTCCGTTCCCTTGGACGTACCTGCTGCTCCATTCAGGGAGCACTTCTCGACGAATCGAACAGTGATTCTACGAGACTCCGCAAAGCGAAGCAGGCGATTGAGCATCTCTTGTCCGCGTTCGCCGAGAGACTTCGTGGGGAGTTCAGGTAACGGTGTGCCGTCTGTTTGGCTGATATCGAAGACATGAACTATTTTGAACCAAATTCGTTTAGTTTCCGCTTCGCCCTCTGGCGATTGCCGTTTTTCCTTGAAGAACATCGGGGCGAGGATGGCAATTCCTTTCTCCCCTTTGCGAACGTAGCGTCCAAGTCGCAGCCAATTGTTGAACCCTGCTACGAAGCTCGCATTCGGCTTCTGGCGCCAGATCAACATTTGGTTGTGCCAGGAGTAGTCCCAGAATGCTGCTGATTTTCTCAAGTAATCGCGAAACAGCTGCGACTGTCGTGCTGCGTCGGTCTCATTAGCGAGTTGCTCTATCGTGCTTCGAATGCCCGCATTTAGTTCGGCTGCTTTGTTTTCCATGTCGCCCTCCTGCGATTGCAGAAAGGCAAGCAGATTTCCATAACGCTATTTCCAATGGAATGTGCGGAGAGTGCTTTTGGGACGGAGAGAACTTGATGTTTTTGGCCACCAGTTTAGGTTTTTCGTCACTGGGGGTGGCCTCAGCATGACGGATGGGACCCTCGCGGGAGAAAATTTTAGAATTTTGAATTTATGTATATATCTTCGTGCTGGTCTGAAGTGATCTTACAAACGCAAAAGTGAAGGAACAATCATCGGAGGGGTCGGTGTATACGCACGGCAAAATGGCCTTCCCTACCCCACTCGGGTCCACTCCCCCAGGTCCGTCAAAAAGGTGGGTACCTCAGTTCTGACACCCCGCCAGTTGGAACGCTAATTAGCGCTGGCGGCTAAGGAAAGTGGATAGAAGACAAAAGTGCAGGCGAGCTGGGAGCAAGAAAGGACACCTCTCCTAAACAGGTGCGCCGTTGAGTTCAGCGGAAACGACTCTTCGAATGAGCTTTTCTCAAGGTCGCTTCCAGCACCGCTGAGGGCTTGGCTACCACTCACAAAATGCGCCCTCTCGATCTTGCCAGCCACGATCAGGACATCGAAATATGCGTTCACATCTTCCTTGGTGATCACCGGAAGCTTGACTGTACGCATCTGATTCAATTCTTCCCGTGCGCTGATTCGGTTCTTCGGCAGGGGAACGTGTGCCAGATTGCGCATGCGAGCAGAAGTGTTTTCCAACCGGGGATTCGCCTCCAGTGCGAGGTTATACATGCGAAGGGCCAACGCCAGCTTCTGTTCCTTCTCGTAGACTTGGCCGAGGTGGTCACCTACAACTCCTTCCTGTCCTGCTTGCCAAGCTGACTTCAAATAGCTTTCGGCTTTGTCGTACACACCCGTTCGAAAGTAAACCCAGCCCAAAGTATCCCAATAAGATGCCAGGGCAGAAGAGTAGCGAAGGTCTTTCAACTCAGCCAACTTCACCTTTGTAGAAGCTTCTTCCTCGTCACGAACTGCTTTCTCTGCATATTGCAACGCAAGTGGAAGCTGTCTGTCGGCGTCTGCGAGCTCGTATCCGATATCATTGAACATCTCCGGGGTGGAATCTATCTCGAAAGCCTTTTTATAGACAGTCAGCGCTTTGTCGTCGTTACCGGACCGGAGATGCGCTGTCCCTAGTTGCCTGTACAGAGCAGCTTGATCAGGACTTAGTCTAGTTGCGGATTCGAAGGCAGACACCGCATCGCCGTATCGCTTGGCAGCGAACAAAGCTGACCCGAGATTTGTGGGGCCGTCGGGATCGTCAGGTGCTGTCGCGATGAGCTGCTGCCATGCTGATATCGCATCGTCCAGTCTCCGCAGTCTCATCAATGCAAATCCCAGCCCTTTGTAACTGAGCGTTTCCTGCGGATCGTTTGCAATCGCGGAACGTAGTGCATCGAGAGCGGACTCGTTTTGCCGTTGGTACATATAGATTTCCGCTAGCCACAGCCAAGCGCGAGTAAATTTGGGATCTATCTGTACTGCGTGCCTTAACGATTCGATTTCGGCTGTGGTATTCCCGCTGTTGTATTGCCCTCTCGCGTCATCGTAGGCTTTCGCAGCAGCGGGATTATTACTGTAGGGAAGAGTCCAGATGGCCTCTTGATACGAAGCGGGAGATATGTGATGTTGCTGGAGGCTAACATATGCGTCGTGATCATCGGAAACCGCTCCGAAAAACTTCTTGAAGTCGTTGTACTGGCTTGGTGGTACTTCCCGCACCTTTACTGACAGGGTGCGTTTTGTCTTAAGGGCACCCGCCTCGACAGAATACTCAGCATGGTACTCAGCAAACTTTTCGGAAAGGTCGATACGCGCTGGGAGTCGAGGAGCGTAGCCTTTTGGAAACTCAACGTGAGATTCGTATTTGAACTCACCGACTGCGAGAGGGAGCGGATGACTAGGCTCTTCGTCCGGAATGATTCCAGTCATAGGCGGTAGGGGGGAGCTGATTCGTCTCTCGGACCATTGAGGATAATCCTTGCGGTTATATGAATAGGTGATTTTAAAAGGTTCATCAGTCTTGTCCGGAGGACTTGCGGTCACGTCGCTGACGTCGCCGGAAAACCCCGATGCGTAGGAAAGCTGCTGCACCACCTGTTTCCATTGCTCCACAGGTGTTCGTCGAAACACACTCCGCAGCATCACTTCCGCATCATTACCACTCACGGTGCGCTCGATCTTGCCTTTCAGATTTCCGTTGTCTTCGAGCTGTGCATCGATGCGAAATATCTCAGATGCACCTGCAGACGGTTTCTGTGGTGTACTAACAAGCACGGCAGCTCTATCAGTCGGAATCACTAACGCTGGCTTATCCCACAACAGACTCAACAAGTATCCGTATGGGGCAACCTCAGCGGTCGTGTCGAGCCAAAGAAACCCGGTGTCTTTGGGTACTGCAGTAATTACATGATCGAACTGTGATGGTGAAGGAACGTCAAGATCAAGTGCGTGCGTGGAATTGATTAATGCGGGATACGCCTTAATCCCGACAGCATCGAGAAGGGATGCCATTAGAGTATGTTTGTCCTTGCAGTCGCCGTACTGATCAGCCAAAACTTCTGATGCCGAATGAGGCTGATAACGTCCAACTCCGAATGCCACTCCGATATACCGAAACTGCGTGCTCACATAGGCGTAAATGGTCCTGACCTTAGCATCGTCGTTTTTGGCTGCTTTTGTTAGCTCCACTGCCTTCGCACGGACTTCGGCACTGGGTTTTACGCGATCAGACTGCAACTTGTTGTACCAAGCTCCAATTTCATCCCAGCTTTGGAATGTTGAGATTTGAACATCGGGAGGGGACAGGTTTCCCCGGGCCAGCTGATATGTTTGCTTGTTTTGTTGTTTCTTCTGATCATCCGCTGACATGTGCTCTAGTACTGAACGCGTCCAGACATACAGGCGACGCGAGCCTTGCTCTGAGATCACCGGATTTAGCTCGGGACTCTTCCACTTGATGACCCGGTCCTTCGGTGTAGTGATTTGAATTTCCTGATGAAGAACGATGAAATCCCGTGAGAAATTGAAGGAATACCAAAACTGTCCCGGTGCAAGCGGCTTGATCGAGTGCCAGTGGACCATCATTTCGAGGAGATCACCGACACTGAGACCTCTCACGGCGATGTGTTTTTCTCGCAAATCGCTGTAAAAAGGTGCTTGCCGAGTGATTTCGGCTGGCATGTCCTGGCTGCTATCGGCGGGCGTCGAGATTATGGTCCCATCGGGTCTCACGACGCGTACGTAATCAACTTCAATGTTTTCAACCGCGCCTTGATAGGCAAACTTTAGCGTGCCGAACTGCTGTACACCTGCGTCGGATTGAATTCGGATGCGCGCTGATATCTCACGTGTGTAGGAGCCGTCATTCTCAAAGTCAACCTTCGTCCCATCTTCCTCCTCAACAAAAGCCTCTTTTGAATGGTCAGGTCCGGAAGGTGTTATGTCGTTTGTTTTATTCTTCGGCTCCAATGTCGGCGTAGACACCTGTGCGGTCAGAGTGAAAAAACGCGAGACGAAAGCCGCCAAGAAAACGACTCTGAGATGTTTTTGCATAAGCGAATGTTTTTACCTAGATCGACCCAAAAAGGCAACAGAATCGTTAATACAGCCAACGCGGGCTTCTAGACACCGAGATTGCCAACTTTTTAGCCAGCGCACGAAGTTCGTTGTAGGAATTCCGTTTTAATAGGCAAATCGCGCATTGGTTGCGTACGAAAGTTCTGCGGATCAAGTCCCATTTCGCGAGCGCAGCCCTTTCCTCGCCACAAACGGGGTTCGCAACCAGGATTGGAGATTCACCTTGCCCGTTCAGCGGCACCGAGTTAATGTAATTGCCCGAATACCGCCCGATAGGAGTGCACCCTTATGCCAATCGAAGAAAACCTTGGACTGATGCGACGCTGGTTTCAAGAAGTGTGGAACGAGGGTCGAGTCCAGACAGTGCGTGACTTGCTAGCCTCTAACGCGGTCGCAAGGGGACAGAGGGGAGCGGAGGCAGAAATTCGTGGTCCCGAGGAGTTCGTAAAATTCGTGAACGAAATCCGAGGCTCGTTTTCGGATATGAAACTCACAATCGAGGACATTCTCGCAGCCGACGATAAAGTTGTTGTGAGATGGTCTGCCGCTATGATCCATACAGGACATGTCCTTGGTTTTCCACCTAGCGGCAAATCGGTTCGAATCGGAGGGATCAGCATTGCTCGGATTTTCAATGGAAAGATTGTCGAGGGTTGGGACAATTGGGACCAGCTCGGGATGTTGGAGCAAATCGGTGCATACAAGCATCTTGAAGCCGCCTGACGACGGTCTCTGTGGCGAGGTTTAACCTATCGTCAAGCCGTGTGGCCTTCCATCTAGAGATGGGCCACTCGGGACGGAAAATTTTAGAAATTTGAATTGGACTCCTTAGATTCTGTGTTGGCGTTGATCTTACAGACAGCGAACGTGAGGGGACAATCATTTGAGGGGGTTAGCTACTTCGGCGGAAAAAGTGTCCCACCTGGGAACAACGGTTCAAGGGGCTGAACGCGAGTGAATGGGTGAAGGTTGGCTATGGATCGAGAAGAAATTCTATGATTTTGATGAACATGCGGGGTGCGTGAAGGCACCGCTCCCATGACGGAAGCGTGAGGTTTCCTTCGGTTCCTGCGACGCTCCCCCTCTTCTTTCTCCAACTCTAGTTGGAAGCCAGGACGTCATCGTAATAATTCAGCATGGCGCGTCGGGGCTTCTGCTTTAGTCCCTTGAGTGGGACTTTCTGATCTACCGAAGCGTTCCCATCCATTCGCGCCCGCCCCACCAAATGAACTTTTCCGTCTGCCAGCTCAATATAAACCGGCACCAGCATCCGGAAGTGTTCGTCTACATTCGACTGTGCGATCTTCACGTTCAAGACAACGTCGCCGTCGCTTCCGGTCTCAAATGAAGACTCCAGCTTATAGCTGGGTAGCTGCGTGCCGTAGATATATTCATTGAAGAACCAGTCCATCTTATGGGTGTGCTCCAAGTCCATCTCCGGCGTCATATGCTTTTCGAGCATCGCTTTGAAATCTTCCGTCGTCGCTGCGCGACCCGAGTAGGTTTTGACGAAGTCCTGCATCGTCTCTTCGAAATGGTCATCTCCCGTGCGCTTGTCAAACATCATCATGCGAATCATGTGAAGAATATAGGCGCCCTTGGGATAGATCAGCCTTCGCGTGATGTCAATCCCTGTACGTGCATTGTTGGCACGGTAGCCCATCGTCAACGGACCGACATCAATCGCCCGAAAGCCTTTGTCGTTGCGATTCAATAGCAACTCCCGTTCGTCATTCCAGAAAGTGATGAACTTGTTCGGATCGTTCTCGATAATGGCCAAGTAGAGCGATGCCGACATCTCAGAAAATCCTTCGCTCATCCACTCGTCGCGCCCCGAGCTGAAGCCCACAGTATGTCCCCACCACTGGTGCGCGACTTCGTGAGGTATCACGGCCTTCCAGTATCCGCGATCTCCCCCAACCACCCCAAGTTCATGTCGCACTGTAGCATCAAAGTAATAGCAGATCGGAATCCACACCAGTTCCGGCCAGGACTGGCCGAAGTCGCAGGCTGTTTGTTGCGTCAGCTGCAGGTGCTTGAACAGCGATGGACCGAAGTAGCTGGTGTATAGCTTCACCGCGAGTTCTCCTTCCTCCAGAGCCTCTTTATTCACCCTAGTTGTGCTCACAGTACCAATTCGCACTCTGTACCTGAGTGCATCGACCCAGTTTGGCGGCCCTTGGTTGGCGAAAGACTCCACCAAGTATTCTGGCTTGCTGAGGTTGCTCTGCTCGACCTTGAAGCTCCCGAAGCTAAAACCCGCAACCGTCTGAGGACCTTCACTTTTCCAAACCGAAACGTTTTGCCCTCCCTCATTACTCTCGCTGACCCGTCTTCCCGTTGCAGCGATCTGCATTCCCTGGGGTATACGAAAAGTCATGTCATACGTCACGTATTCTCCAGTACTGCCACCCGGATTGTTGGGATACCAGTTCATGCGTGCTACCGGAACCGGAAAGTAATTTCCATAACCTTCGTTCGTGACGGCCTCTTTTCCTTCATACTCAGTGGCAATCGTGAAATGCTCCCCGGCAGTGAGCGCTTTGGGAAGAATGACCGCGAAATCAGCATCGTCATTCTTATCCTCTTGAATAAAGGACAACGGCTGACCGTCTTCTGTATTCACGGTCCTGACTCGCAAACTGGGAAAAAGATCGAACGGCATGACGCGCAGCCCATCCAACTGTGCGATGAATTCGGTTTTCGCATGGCCGATCAGATTTCCATTCTTCTCAAGCGTAGTATCCAGTTGTTGGCGATTGATTCGAAACGGATGCCCAATGGTGCCGGGCTTGTACTCTCTCATCGGGAGCGATGCCCATTCCCCGTACCGGGCGTCGTAGGTCATGAACTGGACCTGTTCTGTTCCTTCATGCTGCGGGTCGATCCGGTAGAGCTCGTGTCCGTCGTAGTTTTTCCCGTGAATAAATGCGACGAATAGCCCGAGGCCCGGAGAAGGACTCAGAACGTCTTCGAGGAGACGAATCTCGAGATTGTTTTTCAGCTTGTGCCGGGTAGTGTGCTGCGTGTCCTTCAAGGCACCGGCATCGCAACCGCCGTTAATCGCCGTCCCAGCCTTCTTAATCTCCTCGTAAGTGCCATCAGTAAAACGAAGCACCATGCGATCAAAGCTCTCGCTGAATTGACTCTCTTTTGTCAGCAGCTTGAGCGAATTTTGTTCGCTCACGATCTGCGGCTCCAACACGAAGCTTCCGTCACCGGAGAACACCGCGCCCGTAACCTTCCCATTCACCGGAGTCACGAAGCAGATCGTCCCAGAGCGGAGGTGGAGAACTCCAGCCTCCCGCTTGAGAGCCAGGTTGCTGACGGCAACAGATTCGCCGCTGAGCGTCACATTCCGGAGCGCCTGGTATGTAGGATCTGAGTTTGGTGCTAACGAATCGTTTTGGGCCATCACATTTGGAGTGGCGGCGACCAGCAGGATCGACAAAAGACGAAAAAGATGGACAGACATCATGCGTTTCACGCCGGGAGTGACGTAGTTTCTTCCGGTGATTACCTGTTGTGCCGGAGCAAACACTGCCGACAGGCTGTCGAAATCAGAACATGAGGTTCTACGCACCTGCGGCCTCTCTGGCCAAGACTCGAATTGTAAGTATAGGCACAAAACGAACTGTCGGGGACACTGACGTAACATCGCAGTTACCTTCATCTGCCCGGTTGTTTTACCCCAAACTGCCAGCTGCGAACGCCCCATTCGAGTGCACGACCATGTTCGTCTGCTTCTGATTTTCTAGAAAATCAGTGATCCTTTTCATTGTCCTGGCTCTCACCTGACCATTATGTCGTATGTGCCGAATGATCCGGCGCGACAATCCTGTCCCCTCATGTATTTCACGTTCTGAAAAATCACCTAAGCTGCGGAGAGTTTCGGGATCGGCGCTGACCCGCCCATTTGAATACACCTTGGCCTTGAAGTTCGTTTCGTGATCTACCGGACCCTGTTCCAACTT
>Ga0126369_10002936_pt1 | contig 12249 bp, 9 predicted proteins | sample PanSoiMetaPlot_1_FD_109646 | JGI IMG/M metagenome (GOLD analysis project Ga0126369, IMG submission 109646) | Tropical forest soil microbial communities from Panama - MetaG Plot_1 | ecosystem: Environmental > Terrestrial > Soil > Tropical forest > Bulk soil | place: Panama | collected 2016-02-17 | reverse complement strand
CTTAGAAGACGGTATACCGCGACGATTATTTCAAGTAGGGCGAAGTATCGTCCATCGGCGATTTCAAGGGCGTGTTTCTGACCGCTGTCCGGATGACGTTCGGACGATACTCGTTCTGAAACTCGGCTGGTGCCACTCCCGCCACAGCGGCCTAGATGCGGCGCCTACGGCGGCGCAGGCCTCCGTCGCGGGAGTGGCAGTGCATAACATCCTTTTGATGGCTAAACCGCTGGCGAGCAAACCACACCGAAGCTATTCCACTTAACAAATTTTGTTTGCGCGCGGGGCGGCGCGGCACTAAGATGCAGTCAATTCCAGCATCGCTGCGGGGCGGACCTCTGCCTCGAGGGGTCACGGGAGGCATCATATGCAACGCATCAAGTGGTTCACGCTGGCGGTAATTCTTTTGGGCGCATGGAATATCGTGGCGGCGCAACAGATTGGGAAAAATGTGCCGATCCAGGCAGGCTCGGACGTAGATCATGCATTGAACGAAATAAAAGCAGCCGCTGATCCAACGCAAAAGCTCGCTTTGATTGAGAAGTTCGCCGAAGGGCCAGGGAAAGATGGCGACTATCCGCTGGTGGCAAACGGCCTTTTTGTGGACTACTACCTCGGCCAAAAGAATTATGACCAAGCTTTCGGATATGGCGACAAGCTCTTTGCCTTGGATCCCGACAATTTTGAAAACGCCATCAACATGGTGCGCGCCGCGTCGGAAAAAGGAGACGTGGACAAGCTTTCTTCGTATGGGGAAAAAGCGGGCGGCATCATTCAGAGGTACAAAGCTGCGCCTGCGCCGGAAGGCACTCCAGCTGCGGCTTGGGAAGAACAGAAGACGCGCACACTCGAAGCAAACAAGGAGAGCTGCGTTTATGTTCAGCAACTGGTGTTCAGCGGCGTTTATCAAGTAAAGGAGCCAGCGAAGCGGGCAGCACTGCTGGTGAAATTCGGGCAGGCGTTTCCGGACTCCACGTACGCGAATCAGGCGCTCGGCGTGGCAGCAACGGACTATCAGCGGATGCAGAACACGGCAAAAATGCTGGAGGTGGCTAACGGAGTCCTGGCAAAAGACCCCAGCGACGTTGGCATGCTGCTTTTGCTCTCTGATCACTACGGGGAAAAAGGCGAACAATTGGACAAGGCCGAGACCTACGCCAAGAAGGCTATCTCTTCGCTGGAATCTGCGAAGAAACCGGAAGGCGTGACGGACGAACAATGGACACAACAGAAAAGCCTGCAAAAAGGCCTGGCGTTGAGCTCGCTAGGACAGATCAACATTGAAAAAAAGGACAATGCGCAAGCTGTCGAGAACCTGAAAGCGGCGGCGCCCCTGGTAAAGGCGGATGATGGGAGTTATGCGCGTAACCAATATCGTTTGGGATTTGCGCTGTTGAATTTGAAGCGCAACACCGAAGCAAAAGAAGCCTTTACGCAAGCAGCTTCGGTGAACAGCCCCTACAAAGCGCTCGCTCAGGAAAAATTGAAAGGCCTTGCGGGCGCGGGAGCGCCCAGGCGGAAACCGGCGTAGTCCGGCGGAGTTTCGCTGCCGAATCCGCCGGCACGCGTCGCGCATCCAAGAATGGCGTGGCAGTTTGTAGCGGCCGCCTTCTGAGGCGGGCGCTTTCCCATTGGACACGTGGGAGGGGAGGGTTCGATGCCAGAAATTGCGACGTTTGGAGCCGGCTGCTTCTGGGGAGTGGAGGCGGCGTTTCAGCGTGTGCCAGGAGTGATTGATACGGCGGTGGGCTACAGCGGCGGGCACACGGAGAATCCTACTTACCAGGACGTCTGCACCGACGAAACGGGACACGCCGAAGTCGTGCAAGTGACGTTTGATCCGGCCAAGGTGAGTTACGAGCAGTTACTGAACGCCTTTTGGCAAGCGCACGACCCAACGCAAGTGAACCGCCAAGGACCAGACTTCGGCACGCAGTACCGCACGGCGATTTTCTTTCACTCGTCGGAGCAGGAAGCTATTGCCAAAAAGTCGCGCGCAGCGCTCGAAGCGAGCGGCAAGTTCCGCCGGCCCCTTGCGACGGAGATTACGCCGGCAGGCAAGTTCTATCGCGCGGAAGAATATCACCAAAAATATCTGCAGAAGCGCGGCGCCACCTCCTGCCATTTCTGAAGGATCTGGCCATTTCTGCGGATTGTCATAAGCACTGCCGGATCGAACTCAATCGAGAAGCTACTTTGCGAGACAAAGTCTAAAGTATTTACTTTAAGTCCGTTCCCAAGCGATAGCAACGCAAGGGCTTAGGTCCAGAAAGTCCGATTTGGCTGGGGCCGTGATCAAGCGACTTTGCGCAGTTTGCTGACCCGGCCGACTTCTACCCATTCGACGACGAAGATGTTGCCCTGATGATCGAAACAGGCGCCGTGAGGGCACAGGAAGCGGCCAGGTTTGAAGGTATCGCGCGCTTGTTGGCGAGCCTTGTACCAGTCTTCCTGGTTCGAATAATCGCCGTTACCTAAACTGGCGGCCACTTTGTTGTCTTTGTCGAGGATCACCACCTTGCTCCACAGGTCCGGAATAACCACATCGCCGCCTCGCTCGTGAAAATGACAAGGCATTTTTGTCGTGCCAAGAATGAAATCGATGTGCTTTCCATCCAGAGTAAAGCGCTGTAATCGCGTATTTGAGCGATCGGCAACTACGAGCACGGGTGGATCAGCGCGGGTGTCCACCCAAAGGCCGTGAGGGCAATCGAGCTGGCCGGCTTCCTTTCCCAACCCCCCAAAGGTTCGCATGAACTGGGCTTTTTGGTTGTATTGATTGATGTAGCTGCTGCCATAGCCATCGCCAACGTAGATGTCGCCATTGGGCGCGATAGCCACGTTGGTTGGTCTGTAGCTCGGCGCCATTCCGTTTTTCGGTTGATAGGCTGATGATTCGGCAGGATAGCCGAGAGTAAAAACCTCCTCGCCTCTTAGAGTACGTTTTGTAACGATGCCGTGCTCAAAATCGCAGAGATAGAGAAACTCCTCACTTCCCTCCTTGCGGATGGACAAGCCATGCGCACCCCCTTTGAACTGGCCACCCCAGGAGCGCACGAACTTTCCCTCCCGATCAAACACCACAATCGTGTCCGGAGATTCGCTGGTGGAATGAACGGTGTGGTGAATGTAGATCTGACCATGCGAGTCTTCACAGACGCCGTGGGTGTTCCCGTATCGAATATTCGCGGGCAGCGCGCCCCAATCGTGGAACGCTTCATACTGATGCTCGCCTTCGCCGAGAATAGGAGCGTGGCTGCCGGATTTGTCGGTCGCCCCGAGAATGATCGGCGCCACTCCGGCGGCACCGGCGGTTGCGAGGAAGTTGCGTCGGTTGACTTTCATGGATTGTGAACTCCTGCAAAGGAAAATGTCGCAAAAGACTGCGCTGCCTACTTCTGAGCTGCTACAGGTTTCTCCGTGACGAGCTGCGGATCGGCAAACTGCAGCCAGAAACCCATCATTTCTTCGTCGCTGGGCTCACCCCAACGAACTGGCTTCGATGGATCGGGATTCAAGGGATTGTTTTTCGAGTTATCAAAATAAGCCACGGTCACTAGCTTGGTGCCCTTTGGGAGCAGGAATTGTTTCTTCAAGAAGTACGTTTCCTGCCAGCGAAAATCGTAGTGGGGGATGTTCATCAGCACTTCTTCATGGCCATCCGGATAAACCGCTTTGGTGGTCATGCTTTTTCCGCGGAAGTGCATGTGCGCCGTATAAGCTACGGCGGTAACGTCTTTTGGCAGCGTGAAGCAGGAAGTAACGAGATGACTGTCGTCGTGGGGAGGAATGAGGAACATGTTGTTCCAGATTTCGTACTGCGCGACTTCGTGTTTCACCGGCTCCTTGGCAAACACCAGCCCGATGCTCGTGTGGTCTTTGACATCGATTCCGTGATGATTGCTGTAGTGAACCTGAAACTGCAGGTACGACCCCGCAGGAATCCGCAGGGCGTAGCCCGGCGGTCGCACCTCGGGCATGTGGCCGGGAAGATAAATCGCGGGCACGATATTCAAATAACCGGAAGACTGACCGGGAATTCCGCCGCCGTCGGGAGCAGCGCAACCGTCGTCAAGGATTGGCGCAAGCGGACGAAGATGTAACACCTTTCCAGTGCGATAGTGATAGTCATCAATGCCCGCGTTCTCTTTGGCGGGTCCCGTGTGGTGCTTGGCGAATTCGGCGCCATCGATCACGGAAACCGTGGCGTGATGCACCACGCGGCGGTCGCCGGGAAGGACTTCGCCGGCCTGAATCCACTTGTCCTCGGTGAAATTCGTGGGGACGTAGATGTATTCGTAATCGTCCATCGCCGTTTTGGGCACGACAAACTCGGGGATGGTGAAAACGACGTCGGGCTTGATATGCCACCCCTTCTCAAATACCGGCGCGGGGGGAAGGTCTTTGGGGTCGCCCTGTTTCGTTCCGCCTTTTACCCACGCATCGATTGCGGCGATGTCAGCGTCGCTAAGCCGCGCATCGTTCATGAAATCGCCAACCTTGGGATCCGCATGCCAGGGCGGCATCTTGCGCTGCTCGATGGTTTGCTGAATCATCCGCGCAAAGGGCAGAACTTCTTCATAGGTCATGAGCGACATGGGCGCGACATCGTTCGGGCGATGGCAAACAACGCAGTTTTTGAACAGAATCGGCGCGACGTCCTTCGTATAGGTAACTTCTTTTTTGGGTGGCGAAGGCGGATTTGCCGCTTCCAGCAACAAGCCGGTGAATCCGGCAAAGGAAATGATTGCGATGATTCTTCGCAAGCGCATAGAACCTCTCATCAATAACGCTGCCCGTTGCGGTTAGGCGGTCCACTGGAGTACGGCAACGCCCAACATTTTACACTCTTTGCGTTCGAGATACCGTCCTTCCTCGCCCCAAGGGTCAGCGCTGGAGCTCCGCTCACATCTCACGGATCAGCCGCATAAATCGGGCAATCTTGTCTGCGTTCTGCTCTTTGGAGGATTGAAACTTTGCTCCATGCTGATTCCGCTAAAGAACGTGATGATCAGGTCCGAAAGAGATTCGTTATCTCTTCCCTTTTGCCTGGATACGGACAAATTGCGTACCACTTGCTTCCTCCCTTGTAACACCTTGTTCCGCAGTCGCCAAGCGCCGGGTTGATCACCTCAATTCGTCAAGAAATAGCTTGTGACGCAGGTCACAGGTAGCTGTGACATGGGTCGCAGCGTGTGCGCCCTACCTAGCCAAATACTGGAACGAGAACTCCTTAGAAACGACCTGGGAACAATTAATCAGACGGTCCCAAGAAGGGGACGCGACCATGAGTGAGAGATGTCCCAAATGCGGGTCAACCACAGTAGAAGCAATCAACGGGGAGACGGTATTCGTCCGTGGTAAGGCCGAGCCAGTTTACGCACCTGCAAATCATGAGGTCTGCTTCGCTTGTGGCTTTGCTGAGTGTTCCCTTGCACCAGAAACTTTAGCGAAACTGAGGGAACTACTTAAAGCTTGAGGACCTGTTCACGGATTGCCAGACAAGCCGCTTCCGATGAATTGTTTGCCCTCAAGGACCAGGTCAATTGCTTTCAAAAGTTCTGACTCAACCTTGGCCTTAACCACGTAGCCCATCCCTCCCGACCCGATAGCTTCCTTCATGATGTCGGCAGAGGTCTCTTGGGTCACAAAGATTATCCTGGATTGCGGTGCTACCTCGCGGATTTGCTGTGCGGCTGCGATTCCATTCAGTTTCGGGAGACCGATGTCGAGAAGAATCACGTCCGGTTGTAGTTGCCTCGATTTCTCGACGGCTTCTATTCCGTCCGATGCCTCAGCTACGATTTGCAATTCCGGCTTTTTCGTGAGCAACGCGGAAACGGCGGCTCGAAATTGCACAAAATCGTCTACCAGCAGAACAGTTATGCGGAACTGTTTCAAAGAACAGCCTGGACGAACTCATAGAATCCGGGGACGGAGGAATCTTACCAGACGACAGCATAAATACAGGTGATGTGTGATGAATTATGGCGGAGAGGGTGGGATTCGAACCCACAGTAGGGGTTAGCCTACACACGCTTTCCAAGCGTGCGCCTTAAACCGCTCGGCCACCTCTCCCGCGATGGAAGCAATTGTACCAATTTAGCAGAAACCACGGTTGGCGCATAACGGCGGGAGCATCGGGCTGAGCGAACAAGCGCCCGCCTCGGTCCCTCGCCTTCGGTTCGCGGTAAAAGGCGGGCCCTAAAGGTTCCGGGCGCAAACTATTTTTCGTTTTTTACGACCGCGCCGCCCTTCATTACGAACTTGGCGTGCTGCAACGCCTTCACATCTTTCAAAGGATCGCCTGGGACGGCAATAATGTCCGCCAATTTGCCCGCTTCCACCGTGCCGATCCGGTCCGCCATGCCCAACAGTTCTGCGCCATTTCGCGTGGCGGCGTGAATAATCTCCATGGGCGTCATGCCGGCTTCGGCATAGGCTTCGAACACGAGCAAGCTGGCTTGTCCGCGATTGAGGTTCGGCATCGTTAGGTACATGTCGGAGCCAGACGCGATGGGAACGCCCATTTTCCGGGCGCGGCGCAGACGGTCACGCGAACCTTCAACGAACGGTTGATACAGCTTTTCCATTCGACTCCTTTCCTCCGCGCTGGGTTGACGTGTTCCAAAAGTCATGTCTAGAAACGTCTTAAGGGTTCCGTCCGTGGGCACAAGGAAAATATGTTTGTCGGCCATCATTTTCAGGACGTCGTCCTTCACGATGTAAGCATGCTCGATGGAATCCACTCCAGCCTCCGCCGCGATGCGAGTAGCTTTATCTCCGATCGCGTGGGCGGCCACTTTGACGCCCACGGCACGGGCTTCCTCGACGATGGCCTTCATTTCGTCGAGCGTCACGTTTGCCGGAGAGCCGTTCACGATGACCTTGATGCAATTCGCGCCGTCGTACAGCGCTTGACGCACAGCTTGGCGAGCGCTCTCCGCTCCCCGAATGGTCACGTACTCTTGCTCGATGATGGATTGCGCCTCCAGAGTGAGCCGGCCGAACTGGCCGCCCTGCGCAGCGAGGGCTCGCGTTGCAGCCACGATTCGCGGACCAGGCAGCCATCCGTTATTGATGGCATCGCGCAATGCAACGTCGCCATTGACGGCGGAATTGCCTAAATCGCGGACCGTGGTGATTCCGGCTTCGAGGTCTTCCCTGCCCAGTTTAGCGCCCAGCAAGGCGCGCCGGGCCGTGCTCTGTGTGGCTACAATGCGGAGCATTTCGACATCTTGCAGGGTAAGGTTCGTGCCATCCATTTCCGAAAGCAGGTGTGTATGGGCGTCAATGAATCCCGGCAGGAGCGTGCTGTCGCCCAGATCAATGACCTTGGCATCTGGGGGAATCTGCAACCCGGAGCCGACGGCGGTGATTTTGTCGTTTTCAACCAAAATTGCTGCGTTGCTCACTATGGACTCGCCCTTCCCGTCGATGAGGCGCGCTGCGCGAATGGCAGTACGTGCACTCTGAGCAGAGGCGTTTTGGGCATAAGCGGAGGAAAGGAAAACAAACGCGAGGGCAGACAGATAAATTTTCTTGCGCGATCGCATAAGATTTCTCCTAATAGGAAGTGCCTCATGCTGAACGGACGATGACGGCATGTCAAGCCGCGCAAACCTTGCTTCCCTGGTTGGCGAGTCATTTGGGGAAATTAGGACGGCAGCAAGCTCTTGGGGCGCTTGTGCCGCTCTGTTAAACTCTTAGCAGCGGTTCCGGGATAGTGCAATCGGTAGCACATCAGCCTTTGGAGCTGAGAGTCCTGGTTCGAATCCAGGTCCCGGAACCAAACTTCCTTAAACCTGCATTTCTTCTTTCCTGCTGACAAGGACTCTGTTCACATCCACGACAGGCACTCAGCGAAACCAGAAAAGCATCCCTCATCACCGTTCGCGCAAAAGGCGCGCGACCGGGTCGGGATGACAGGCTTGGGCAGTTGCGCAACGTGGGCACAACTACATTTCGCGGTAGTTCAGCAGTAAAACGCCAATCAAGGTGACGCAAACGGGCCACAGACGGGCCAGCCAAGCGCGCGCGTGGTTTTCTGCGGGAAGGCGTAGCTCGAGCCATCGCGACCATCCCGCCATCACGGCAAGAACTGCCAGCGGAATGTGGCTCAGCTCGGCCAACACTTCCTCTTTGATATTTCCGAGGCTATGAGAGTGCGTGAGCAAGAGGGCGCCTGCAACCGCGACGAGCATCGGAAACACCAGGCGAACATTGGGCGATGCCACGCGACCGGTCTGCACTCGCCATTCGAAAACCGCGAGCGCGATGACGAGCCCCGCAAAGATGCGGTGCAGCAAAACCTCGGGATCGGCGAAGGTCACCCAAAAGCCGTTGGGACCGAGAGGCCAGACTTCTGGATCGCTCCTCAGAAACAGAAAAACGGAAAGGCCCAGAAAAAGAAGCGGCCAATTGCGCGCCCAAGAGACTTTCCCGGCTTGCGCGAGCAGGGCCAACAAACCCACAGCCAGAACAATGATCCCCGCCCAGTGATGGTTGTATTCCGACCAGGCTTTTTCCGCGGGAGTGTTCGGGCGCGTGCCGGATTGGCCGGGCACAAAGGACTCCGTTGTGAGCGAGCCCGATTCAAATGCCAGCTTTTGTGCGGCATAGACATCTTCGGGCAGGTCCATTATGGCGGGGCTCGAAAGGCGCGGCGGCCGCGGAGTCATGCGTGCGAAGACCTCTGAAGCAGGAACGCGATCCTGCAGGAGATCGACGGCCGGAGGAAGCGACGTCAACGAGGCCGCCACGAGAATCACCGTGATGCCGATGCCGATTTCGGCTTCACCGAAACGCTTGAGGCTGGAGAGGATGGCGCTGGCCTCACCTCGGCGGACAAGTTCAAAATTCAGCGCGCCAAGAGATAAAAGAAGTCCGAAGAGGATTGCCTTTGTCGCAACCATGGCACCGTAGGAAGTGCCATAGATGGCTTTGAGAGAGCCGACGTAACAGAAGCTCAAGATCAAGCCAGCGGAACCGAGAACGACAACGCTCACGACCGCAAGTTGCGAGAATCTTGCGCACAGTTTTCGCGCCAATTCCGTGGAGGATGTGCGGCGGATGGTAATCAGCAAGTAGGGCAGGCCGCCAAGCCAAGCCGCGGTGGCCAGGTGATGCAGCGCGGTAACAAAAACCAAAGGCAACCGGTATTCCAGACGCGCCACGGCGTGGCTAGTCAGAACCGATGAAGCAATGATCGCTGCCGCAGGAAGGAGCAATTCGCCGGCGGAACTGGCGCGCCAGCGCGCCGAAAGCACGATGATCGTCAGCGAAGCGGCGATGCCGAGCGCTCCCGCAAGAACAAAATTCGCGCCAATTACTTCAGCGAGGCTGATTTGCGCAGACTCCATCAAGATCAGGGAGTTAGTGATGAGATAGGAGATCTGGATCGCGAGCAGGGCCAGCGCGAAACGGCGAAGCCAGCTCACACAGGTAGCTTTTACCTTTTCCGAGTCGTCGCTGAAATTTCGAAGGACGAGAGCCAAAAAAATGACGCCGCCTACGGTCAGCGACTGAAACGTCAGGCTGGCGCCCCGGAGGAGCACGGAGAGAAAACCGAAGATTTGTAGCAGGCGAGCCACGGGGCGGGATCAGGGCTTGACGGTGAATGGAATCTCGCCCCGCGTGATGTGCCCGTCGGATGCAAGCACTTGCCAGCGAAGGCGGTAGGTGCCGGGATGCAATCCTTTGGCCTCGGCCGCAAGCGTATCGGGCCCGGTTTCCCCGTGGATTTCGAGTGTCTGCTGCGTGCCATCAGGGTCAACCAGAGTCAGGCGCGAACGAGCGGCATCAATGCGAACATTGAAGCGCAGTTTCAGAGGAACATCAGGACCGGAAACCGAGCTCTTCAATGCGGGGCTTGATTCCAGAAGAACGGCGTGTGCAAGTACGGGAGCGGTGATCCATAAAGATACGACGGCGGCCAGAAACAAAAGCAAAACTCGAAGCCGATGACCTGGGGACATGACATCCTCTTCGCCGACTGCGAAAACGCAAGTAAACAAGCAACTGATTCCGAGAGAATTATACAGAATAGAAAATGAAACGCTAATCCGAGGAAACGCTACGCCGGCTGGAGACCGTGGTGCCCGCAGCGCGCCGATTGGCAGCCCCTCAAAAAACCCCTGCTTAATTGCGTCCGCCCTCCGAAAGAAAGCTTCGTGCATGAGACAGTTCAGGACGCGGCGAGCGGCCGTTCTCACCGCAATTCTTTAGTAATTGCGTGTAGTACTGCGTGGCTTTCTCCAGATGATTCGCCAGCTCCGCGGCGCGCGCCGCTCCATAAAGCCCATTAAATCGATTGGGGTCCGTTTTCGCGGATTTCTCGTACTCGGCAAGCGCTTCCTGTACCCGCCCCATTTCGAGGAGCATATCCGCAAGCATCTCCCTGGCAGGCAGCTCGACTTCCCCTTTGCCAAAAGAGTCCTGCTGGTCCGCAACTGGCCGGAGCAGGTTCAGGGCTTCTTCGTTCTTTCCTTCCGCAAAAGCAACCCAGGCGTGCGCTTCATCGCGGTTAGTCTCCATGAATTTGGCCCGCGCTCGACGAGGACCTTCGCGCACAGCCAGTGCCATTGCATCGTATTGCTCCACGGCGTCTCGCGCGGCCTTAGCGTCACCCAAATGTCCGGCTCCGATGGCGCGCGCCCAGTAAATGACCGATTGGGCACGCGGCTCGGAGCCGGGTGAGGCTTGCAGCACCAAAGCCTCTTTCCAGTTTCGCGTTTCCAAGGCATAACGAGCCGGAAACTGTGCATGGTGCCAATCCAGATAATCTTCCAGACCTGGATTCAAGTCCTCCTTGCGCACGTGTTGCAACTCTTCAATCATTTCCCTGGCTTTGTCGTTCAAGCCGATCTGGAGGTAGGCGTATTCCAGGAACTCCATGGCGTGAACCTGATTTTCAGCGCCGACGTGCATCGACGAAGGCTGCCTCGCAGCAGCGAGGGACGCGAGGTTCGATTGGATGTCTTCTTGCCACAAACCAAGCCGGGCAAAGATATGAGAAGGCATGTGGAGGGCGTGCGGCACAGCCGGAGCAATTTGCGCATAACGCCGGGCCGCCGGTAATCCCAGCTCCGCGAGGTTGGGATTATCCGCTGCGTGAATCAGGTAGTGGGCGGCTCCCGGATGGTTAGGTTCTTCCTCGAGGAGGCGGTTCAGAATTTGAATCGCCTTGCGCGTGTTGGAAAGCGTCCTATCGTGGTCGGACTGGGAAACCAGCAACGATAAAGCATAAAAAGCCGCGGCCTCATGGTCCTCAGGGTAAGCCGAGTAGACACTTTCCATTCCTTGGCACCAGGCTGCGGCGCGCTGCTCGTAGTCCACTTTCTCTCCAGCAAACAGTGCCGCCAGGGCTGTGATGTATGCTCGCTCGCGGTCTGTCTTAGCTCCAAGCGCTTCGGCCTTTTGGAGGAGGGTTCTCCCCTGCTGCAGATCTTGCTCCGAAGGTTGAGTGTACGCGGGCCGGTGGAGAGTCATGGCTTCGCCCCAATAGGCCATCGAGCATTTGGGGTCTTTGGTAGCGGCTTTTTCGAATTGCTTCTCTGCCTCTTCGTACCAATACGAGTGCAACAAGGCTACGCCACGATTGAAGCGCTTCTGCACTCCCGGCGCGCAGGAAATGGGAAACGAAACGATGCCAATGTCTTTCGCGGGCATAGGGTGGCGGTGGGTTTCCGTCGGGTTCTGGAAAAAACATGGGAGCGCAAAGAGCAGAGCGACAAAGGACATGCATGTCTTCATAGAGCTCTAAACGTTGCCAGCGTCGACTTTATTCCCAGGATGCCATCAATGGCTTTCTCGGAATCAGTTATGCAGCAACTCGTCGACGGCGCGGTAAGCCTGGTCGATGGCTTCATTCGTGTAAGCGTTGGCGCCCGCGTCCGAGTTAGCGATGGTAATTCTGCCAAACGGCTTACGGCCGACGACCCAGGGTTTTTCTTCTTCCTTCCAGTCGGGATCGAACAAACTATTTGGTGTGAACGCGTAGCCGTGCGCCCAGCGGTTCACGGTGATGCCTTCAATATCCGTTGCCGGATCGAAACCTGCACCGCCGAGCATGCGAGCCAATTGGCCACGAATTTCCCGCTCGAATTGCGAAAACAGCGTTTGAAACAGCTCGAAGCGGCCCGCGCGATTCTGGGCGCGCTGCGAAAGTCCCGGCTTGCAGGGCGTGCGAAGCATGAAAAGCACGATGGGCTCTTCCGGATTGCTGGGAAAGTGATAATGCCCCAGACT